>WNGR01003488.1_pt1 | contig 17161 bp, 14 predicted proteins | sample 5407581 | NCBI WGS metagenome assembly WNGR01 (sample SAMN13153383, study PRJNA577476) | soil metagenome | isolation source: 80 cm soil or saprolite under Garry oak tree replicate 2 | place: USA:California | collected 2016-06-15 | reverse complement strand
CGAGCACCACCAGGGCGGTGATCCCGGCAATACCAAGCCATTTGAGGTAGAAGCCATAGCCGTCGGCGGCAAGAACCTGGTACGGCTGGTGGTTGTCGGTCCTGAGCACGACGGGCTCCCGATAGATCGCCCGCTGCATCGCGGTCACCACCGCGCTCATTGGGTTGCCCATGTACACGTACCAGAGCAGGTTGTGGAACCGCCCGAGCAGCTCCGCCCGGGCCAGCGTCACCGGATAGACGATCGGGGTGAACCAGAACCAGGCGATCAGCGCGATCTCCAGCAGGTGCTCGACGTCCCGGTAGCGGACGTTCAGTGACGAGGCGAGCAGCGCCATCCCGACGGTGAACACCAGCACGACCACGAGCGCTGGCAGCACCAGGACGATCTGCGGGCCGAAGGCAGGCCGGTAGAGAGCAAGCAGGGTCAGGAGGAGCACGCCCGTCTGCAGCAGGAAGTGCACCCCGGCGAAGCCGACTGACGACAGCGGCAGCACCACCCGTGGGAAGCGCACCTTGCGGACCAGGTTGGCATTGCCGATGATCGAACCCGTGCCGCTCAGCGTGGAGAGGTTGAAGAAGTTCCACACGAGCAACCCGGACATGAACAGCACCCAGAAGTCAGGGATGCCGTTCTTCAGGAACTTGGTGAACACCACCCCGAACACGGCCAGGTACAGCAGTGGGTTCGCCAGCGACCAGAGGAAGCCAAGCGCTGAGTTCTTGTACTTGACCTTGAGGTCCTTGCGGACCAGGTTGCTCAGCAGCTCCAGGCGAACACGCGACTGCGCGATGGCCCGGATCTCGGCCGCGCCTTGCGCCGCGCTCTGCATGACGATCTCTCTTCCAGTGCGAGTCTTGGGACATTCCAAAGCCAGGGACAAATCGAGCGTATACCGGGGCGAGGCCCGAGTTGGGGCAGTATACCCAGCCGTTCGCTGAGAGTTAGCTTAGGCCGAGGCGGTCCTCCAGTTCGGCCCAGCGGGCGGCGAAGGCGTCCTCGGAGAACTCCTGGGCGCGGGTGGCGGCTGCGGCGGCGAGGCGTTCGCGCAGGGCGCGGTCGGCGGCGAGGACCCTGGTGTAGGTCTCGAGTTCTTCGAGGGTGGACCAGCGGTAGCCGTCGACGCCGTGGCGGACGATCTCGCGCTGGCCGGCTTTGTCGATGACGACGGGGACGCAGCCGGCGCCCATGGCTTCGGCGGTGGTGATGCCGAAGTGCTCGAAGACCCAGGGTTGAGTCCGTTCGTCCTCGCCGAGGCCGGTCGCGGTCCAGAAGATCGAGCTGGTGGCGAACAGCTCGTCGACCAGGGCGCGGGGCGCGTTGGCGTGGATGTGGACGGGGAGGCCTTCGGCGGCCCGGCGGACCTTTTCGAGGTAGGGCCGCTGCCCCGGCTGACAGCCGCCGGCGAGGTGCAGTTCCCAGCCGTCGAGGGTGCCTTTGCGAACCATCTGCCCGAAGGCCTGGACCTGTTCGAGCTGTTTCTTGGCGTGGCCCATGCCGGGCGGGAAGAAGCGGCCGACGGTAAGGATCTTGCGCTCCTTGACGCCCGCGTGGGCTCCAGTGTGGGCCCCGGCGCCATGCCCTGGGATCCGGATGGGTGGGAACAGCACGTCGGAGTCGATCTTCCAGTACCGGCGGATCCAGCTCCTGGTGTACTCGGAGTTGGCGAGGACGCGCTGGTAGTGGTCGAGGAAGGAGCGGTCGTCCGGGTTGCGCAGCAGCCAGGGGAAGCGCTCCCCCAGCAGACGGCGGAGGTCGCGGTGGGCGCCAGCCATATGGAGGCGGCTCACGGCCACGCCGAGGGTGCGGTCGTCGCCGTCGCCGGGGACGAAGGTGCCGCTCTCGAAGGTCACCTCGTGCTCGCCTGGGTTGGCCGGCAGCGCCACCTCGTGGTGCTCGAAGCGCGCCGGGGCGGCGCTGAGCTGGGCGAGCTGGAGGCCGTGCTCGTCGCGCATGACCAGCTCGGTGGGCTCCGGCGCGCCCGGACGGCCGAGGTCGAACACCACCCGGCGGCCCTCTCCGGCTGGCAGCCGCAGGACGGCGTGCCCGCTGGTCCAGACCCAGCTCCGCCGCCGGCCGCCCTCTGGGGGGAACCAGCCGGTGCCCCAGCCGACCAGGTCGGGTTTGCCGCGGCGGACCTGCGGGCCGAGCAGCTTGGCGAGGCGGCGCTGTAGGGGCGAGAGGTCATGGTCGAAGGGCGTGGGGAAGTAGCACAGGTACAGGTTGTGCTTGGCCCGCGGCTTGACACGGCTCATGTAGGAGGCGTTGACGAACAGATCGTAGGGGGGCGTCAGGGTGGCGAGCTGCTCTTCCCCCTTGTCCGGCACGATCCGCAGATTGACCTTCTTGAGATTCAGGCCCAGATGGTCGCCGAGAATCTCCTTGCCGACGTCCTCATGGGCGATCAAGTCCACGTCGTGGCCATCTTCGGCCAAGACCTGGGCGAGCATGCAGGAGTGCCGCTCTCCTCCGCCCATCGACGGCAGGAACCGGTTGTAAATTGCCACCTTCAAGGACTCAGCCACCTCACCGCGGCTCTGGTCGCCGCGGCGGCGGACCTGCCGGTCAGCCTCTGGCGACGACGTAGATTTCGTTGCCTTCGTACAACCCCCACACCAGGTTGTCGTGCGCCCGGTGCAGCTCACGCAGCGCTTCGGTTGCCTCCTGCAGGCGATCACCGAGGACCTTGACCAGGTGGGCCATCTCGTAGACCCAGGCGGTCTGTTGCGGGTCGGGTCTCCGGCCCCAGCGATTGCGGCGCGCGAGCGACTCCGGAAGCTTACCTACAGCATTATCAACAAGATCGCCAATTCCCGGATGAACAACTGGAGATGCGGTGAGGAACGGCGGTGGCGGGCCCGGATGGTTCAGCGGGTTGGTGCCGGCGCTCTCCACCTCCAGGCCGGCCTGGCGGCAGAAGAACTCCAGCAACGGCAGGTCGTAGAAGCGGACGTGGGTGGGGTCGCGCCAGAAGTCGTGGCTCAGCACCGCGTAGCAGGCCGGGTTCGGGGTGACCGCCACGAACCGGCCGCCGGGAGCAAGCACCCGGCGGACACCGGCAAGCAGGTGGGTGACCTCGTCTGGGGTGAGGTGTTCCAGGAAATGCGCGCAGAACACGCCCTTGTAGGGCCCTGGGGCGGGTTCGCGATGGAGGTAGGCGGCCGCGTCGGAGAGGACGATCTGGTGGCCGACGCGGGATCCTGCCTCCGCCATGCCCTCGTCCGAGTCGACCCCGACCGCCTCGATCCCGGCGGCCTTCAGCAGGCCGAGGAACTCACCCCGGCCGCAGCCAAGCTCCAGCACCGGGTCCAACCCGGCGAACATCGGCAGGTAGTGCTTGAGGACCTGGCGCGTGTGCTCCGAATCGAAGCCCATGTGCGCGTAGTACTCACTCTCCAACCGGGTCACAGGCCGTCGACCTCCCTCGGCAGACGGAGGAGAACCGCCCCCCCAAATGCGCGACCCCCGTTGCCGCGCATCGAACGGCACACTCTACGATCCTTTGCGGGGACGGTTCCAGCGGGCGAGCGCCAGCGACACCGCGCCGCGCGCCGCGAGGGTGGCGGCGACCAGCGGCGCCAGCAGGATCCGCGGGTCGCGGGCATAGCGACGGCAGTAGAAGCGCAAGGCGCTGCGGTGGTGGTTGAAGACCTTGCGGTAGGGGGCGCTGCGGGTCGAGCCACCGACGACGTGCTGCACGGCGGCACGCGGCTCGAACACCACCCGCCAGCCGACCCGGGCGAGCCGCAGGCACAGGTCCATGTCCTCGAAGTACATGAAGTACGACTGGTCGAAGCCGCCGGCCGCCTCGAACGCTGAGCGGCGCACCAGCATGCACGCACCCGACACCCAGTCGACCTCGACCGGCCGGGTCCGGTCCAGCTCGGTGAGGTGGTAGCGCCGGGTGGCGGGGTTGTCCGGCCAAAACGGCGCCAGCAGGGCATGCAGGGTGCCCATCAGCAGCGACGGGAAGCGGCGGCCGGTCGGGTAGTCGGTCCCGTCGGGGTTGCGCAGGCGGGGCCCGACGCAGCCGACCTGCGGATCGGCCTCACCACAGGCGACCAGCCGCGCCAGCGACCCGGGCTCCAGGCGCGTGTCGGGATTGGCGACCAGGATCCAGGGCGCACCGGTGCTGGCGGCACCCAGGTTGACCGCGCGCGAATAGCCCAGGTTGGCGTGGTTCTCCAGCACCTTGACGTCAAGCTGGCGGGCCAGGCTCACCGACTCGTCGGTGGAGGCGTTGTCGACCACCACGATCTCGAGCTCGTGCCCACCGGCCGCCAGCGGCAGCGACGCCAGGCAGCCGGGCAGGTCCGCTGCGCTCTCAAAGGTCACCAGCACCACCGCGACCGCGCTCGGTGTCGCGCTCGGCGTGGCCCCCTCGGTTGGGTCTCGATCAAACATGCGGAACATGCTAACCCGACGCCGTCACGACCCGGACACGGGCAGGTCCCAGAGCACACCGCGAGTCTCGGCCAGGAAGGCGTGGAGGGCCTCCTGCCAGGAGCGCAGGGGTGGCACGCCGACCAGGTGGGCGAGGCGGTTGTCCAGGACCGACCAGGCGGGCCGGGGGGCGGGACGGGGAAAGCTGGCGGTGGTGGTGGGGCGGACCCGGTCGGGGTCCTGGCCGGTCGCGGCGAGGATTTCCCGGGCGAACTGGTACGAGGAGCAGTGGCCGCCGCCGGTGAGATGGTAGGTGCCGTGCTGGCCGCTGCGGACCAGTGCCCGCAGGCCAGTGGCCAGGTCCACTGACCAGGTGGGGCTGCCGACCTGGTCGTCGACGACCTGGAGGGTGTCGCGCTCGGCGGCGAGCCGCAGGATCGTCTTGACGAAGTTGCGGCCGGCCCTGCCGTAGACCCAGGCGGTTCGGATCAGGTAGTGACGGCTCCAGACGTCGCGGAGGGCCTGCTCACCGGCGAGCTTGGAGCGGCCGTAGACGCTCTGTGGGGCTGGGGTGTCGTATTCGCCGTAGCCGTCGGGCCGGACGGCGGCACCCTGCTGCCCGTCGAAGACATAGTCGGTGGAGAGGTGGAGCAGCTCGGCGTCGATCTCGCGGCAGGCCAGCGCCAGGTGCCGGGGGCCGAGGCAGTTGTCGCGGAAGGCCCGGTCCTGGTCGCTCTCGCAGCCGTCGACGTCGGTCATGGCCGCAGCGTTGAGGATCAGGTCGGGCTCCAGCTTGGCGACGGCGGCGGCGACCGCCGCCCAGTCGCCGATGTCCAGCTCAGCGTGGCCGAGCGCCACGACGTCCCCGGCGTCGGCGTCGGCGAAGGCGGTGGCCAGGTCGCTGCCGACCTGGCCGCTGGCACCGGTCACCAGCACCCGCATGGCGGCCTACTCCCCCGCCTGCGGGTAGCTCTGCGGTTGGCCGCGGCCGACCTGGAGGGTGCGGGTCGCCCCGGCTGGTTTCAGCGGCCGCCACCAGGACTCGTGCTCGCGGTACCAGCTGATGGTCGCGGCCAGGCCGGCGTCGAAGCCGCGCGCGGGCGCCCAGCCCAGCTCCCGGACCTTGGTCGCGTCCACCGAGTAGCGCCAGTCATGCCCTGGCCGGTCGCTGACGTACTCGATCATCTCCTCGCCAGCGCCGAAGGCGGCCAGGAGATGGCGGGTCAGCTCGAGGTTGCTGATCTCGTTGCCGGCGCCGATGTTGTAGATCTGCCCGCTGCTGCCACGACGCAGCACCAGGTCGATGGCGCTGCAGTGGTCAAGCACATAGAGCCAGTCGCGGATGTTGCCGCCGCTGCCATACAGCGGCACCTTGTGCCCGTCAATCAGGTTGGTCACAAACAGCGGGATGACCTTCTCGGGGAACTGATAGGGCCCGTAGTTGTTGGTGCAGCGGGTCACCACCACGTCCAGCTTATGGGTGGTGGCATACGACAGCGCCACCAGCGCGCCGCCTGCCTTGCCCGCCGAGTACGGCGACGACGGCTCCAGCCGGTCATGCTCGCGGAACGACCCGTCAACGATGGGGCCGTACTCCTCGTCGGTGCCGACCTGCAGGAAGCGGCCCACGCCAGCATGCCGTGCCGCCTCGGCCAGCGCCGCGACCCCGAGCGTGTTGGCCCGCACCGCCTCCAGCGGCGCCACGATCGAGCGGTCCACGTGCGTCTCGGCGGCGAAGTTCACCACCACGTCGTGGCCGGGCAGGACCTCGGCGAGCAGGCCCGCATCACAGATGTCGCCCTGCAGGAACCGGTAGTGGGGTTCTGCCTCCAGGTCGGCGACGCTGGCGCGGGTACCGGCATAGGTCAGCTTGTCGAAGTTGGTGACTTCGGCGTCCGGGTCGGTGGCCAGCAGGTGCCGCACGTAGTTGGAGCCGATGAAGCCGGCACCACCGGTCACGAAGAACCGCATTCTCTCTCCTCGGTCGGCAGGGCCATAGCAGACGGCGATGGTAGACGGCGAGAGCCTAGCAGGCTCCCACCACTGCCACCGCTACTGGCTACCCGCCTGCTACGAACTCGACGGGGCGACCACCTGGAAGGTCGAGCCCACCGTCAGGACCAGGGTGCTCGACTGGCTCTGGGACTGCACCAGCTTGACCTGGCTGCCGAGGATGGCGCCGAGCAGCTGTGCCTGCTGCGCCAGCCGCGCCGGGTAGGCGAGCGTCGACTGCGCGCCGGTCTGAGCGGGCGCGTTGCCGGTCCCGACCACATGGAGGCCGTAGGCCTGCAGGCCCTGGGCGGCACGGGCTGCCAGACCCGGCACCCCGCTGCCGTTCAGCACCTGCACCCGCAGGCTCTGCAGGCTCACGCCCTGGCCGTTGGGGAGCCCCACGGGCGGCAGCGCCGCCGCGTCCTCCCTGATCGCCTTCATCAGCAGCGGCGCCTCCGGCGACGTCAGCACGTAGTCCACGCAGCCCGAGCAGGCCGCGCCCGGGTCGTTGCTCGGATACAGCCGCATGTCCACCGAGTTCGAGTCCAGCGAGTGGAGCCGCCGGGCCAAGCCGATCGCCTCGTTGGTCGTCAGGGTGTCGTCGGTCTTGACGTGGTCCGAGACGATGTTGGCGATCTTGAGCATCTTCGGCAGGTTGATCAGGTTGCCGCCGGTGGTGAGCTTGGCCATCACCGCGCGCAGGAACTGCTGTTGCCGGCCGATCCTGCCAAAGTCCGAATCGATGTGGCGCGCCCGCACGAACGCGAGGGCATGGACGCCGTTCATGTTCTGGCAGCCGGGCGGCATGTGGAGGTTGGCGAAGTTGTCGTTCAGCGTGTGACCGGTGTTGTTGCACAGCTGCACCCCACCGAGCGCGTCCACCACCTTCAGGAACCCGGCGAAATCCAGTTCCGCGAAGTGGTTGACCGGCACGTTGAGGTTCTGCTCGACCGTCTTCACCAGCAGGTCCGGGCCCCCGAACGCGTAGGCGGCGTTGATCTTGTCAGTGCCGTGACCCGGGATGTTGACCTTCAGGTCCCGGGGGATCGACACCATCACCGCCTTCTTGTGGTCGGGGCTCACGTGGATGAGGATGATCGTGTCAGTCCGCTGGCCTGACACCGGGATCGTCTCCACCCGGTTCAGGTCCGTCTGCGACAGCCCCGCTCGCGAGTCAGACCCGACCAGCAGAATATTGGTCGGCCCGCCGCCCACCGCCACCAGGTTGTTCACCTTGCGGTGACTCTTGCCCAGCAGCGTGGTGGCGGTGTGGAAGCCATACCCCACCAGCCCGCCCACCGCCGCCAGCGCCACCACCAACACGACCACGCCCACCTTGAGCAACCCCCGGCGGCGCCACCGCACCCGCTCATCCGGCGGACGCCAACCTGGAGGGCGGCCGCCGGGATCCCCCGGCCCACCCGGGCCTCCCGGGCCACCTGGGCCGACCGGACGCTCCACTGGCGCCGTGCTAGTTCGGGCAGCACGGCCAAGCTCCTCAAGGTTCTTCCAGCGGTCAGATCCAGCCGACATGGACTCTCTTTGCTCCATTTTTCGAGCCTAGCATTCACGATTGGCTTACATGCCCGGGAAGGAAGGACCGATAACCAGCCGCAACCGAGCCGTTAGAATTGGACACCATGGCGCATAAGGCAGAGGTCAACGCTCGGCGAGGCCAAGCTCACAGCTCAGGCGACAGCGCACCTGTCCGCGTGCGGCTGGTTGACGCAGCCCAGCCCACACCATCGCGCTCGGCGATGTTGCGGGCTGCGTTCCAGTCGGCGTGCCCAGCGAAGCCACACGACCGGCAACAGAAGCGAGCCTGATCAAGGCGGTTGGCCCGGTCCACGTGCCCGCAGGCCGAGCAGGTCTGTGAGGTGTAGGCCGGATTCACCCGGACCACTGCCACCCCGGCCCGTCTCGCCTTGTAGCCGATGAAGGAGCCGAGTTGGTGGAAGGACCAGGAGTGCAGCGTGGCCCGCTGGGGCTTGCGGAGCCGGACCCGGCCGCGGATGCCCTGGAGGTCGGTCTTCCAGGGCGACGCCACGGCCGGTGCGTTTCGCCTCGGCCACGATGCGCTTTGAGATGACGTGGTTGGTGTCGGCGGCGAACCGCGCCTCCTTGCGGCGCCGCCGCTTGAGGAGCCGCTTGGCCGACTTGGTGCCTTTCTTCTGGAGCTTGCCGCGGAGCCGCTGGTTGCGGTGGCGGACGCGGTTGAGGTGCTTGCCGGCGTGGCGGTCGCCGTCGGAGGTGGTGGCGATGTTGACGATACCAAGGTCCACGCCGACAAACCCGGCTGGGGAGGTCTGGGACGGCTCGGGAACTTCGCAGGTGGCATACAGGTACCACTTGCCGTCCCGGCAGAGGAGGTCGGATTCGCCTTTGCGGTGGGCGAGCAGCTTGCGCTGGTGGTCGCCAGCGACAAACGGCACGCCCTTGAGCCGGCCGGCGACGGTCCAGATGCTGACGGTGCCCTGATCTGGCTGCCATGAAAGGCAGCGGTCGTCGTAGGGCTGAGCCGCGTCGCTGCGGAATCTCCGTTGTGTGCGATGGTCGAGGGCGTAGGCGTCGGCGACCTTCTTGATAACACGCACCGACGGTTGGGCGAACAGGCCGAGGGCGCGCACTCGTCCATAGGCAATGCGATGAAGATCGTAGGTGCGGAACACCCGCCGATCCCAGGCGATCGCGGAGACCAGGTTGGCTGCCTGATTGGCGAGCGCGAGGGTCTGGCCAAGCCCGGCCTGCTGGGCGGGGCTGGGCAGCAGTTGGACTTGAGCCATGAGTTTCACAGACCAATATTACTCGAACATATGTTCGACTCAAAGCCCAATAAAAGCTAACAGTCGGCACCAGCAAGGCATCCCATCCTTCGAGCAGCCTCTCGACCTTCGCCTCGTTAGCGCAGCCCGCCAGATAATCGCTGGCCAGGGAGCGCCCCCGGGCCGGATCGCAGCCAGCACACGACTCCCGTAACCAGCCTGGCCGGTCGCTGCCAGCAGGCGCTCATGCGCCGCAGCCAGTTCGGGCAGCACGATTGCAGCCACGGCCGCCCGCGCCGCCGCAAGCGGCAGCTCGACCTGATCGATCACCGGGCCAGCCGCCTCAAGCTCAACACACAACCGGTCCATCGCCGCCGCCACTGCCGGACCGACGATCCCAAGGTCCTCCCCACCACCCGGCCGAACAGCGGCGGGCGCCATGCTGCTTGACCAGGCGAGGGCCCGCCGAACAGCACGGCGAACAGCAGCGCTGCGTCCGTGCAGGTTCGCTCGACCTGGTTGGCCGCCAGTTTCGGGGAGCTTGCCTTGGACTGCTGGAGGGCACCACCGAAAATCAGCCTGAACTACCATGGCGCAGCCCAGGCAAGCCCAACCACGCGTTGCGCGTCGCGTCGTTCTAGCTGCCTGGCGACCCTTGAATGCCAGGAAGGCTACGGTCGTACGGGCAGACAGCGCTGGAGAGGATTCCGTGACCAGGAGACTTGGAGGGAACAGCGGAAGCAGCACCGGCGCGGGCGGCTTCGATGGGCTGCTTGAACGCCAGGTCGCGCGATATCAGGACAAACCATTCCTGACCTGGTATGACGACGACCGTGGCGAGCGGGTGGAGCTGTCGTACAAGACGTTCGCGAACTGGCTCGCGAAGACGGCCAATCTGCTGGTCGAGGAGCTGGGGGTGAAGCCGGGCGAGCAAGCCGCCCTGCTGTTGCCTACCCACTGGCAGACGGTGGTGGTGCGCGCGGCCTGCTGGCTGGCGGGAGTGCGGGCGTTGCCGCTGCCGGAACAGGCCGAGGTTTCCGGAGAGTTGGAGGTCGCGGCGGTGTTCGTGCGCGAGGAGCGGCTCAGCGAGGTGGCCTCGCTGGTGCCAGTGGTGCCGGTGGTGGCGCTAACGGTCGATTGGCTCGGGCGGCCGGCCGGCGATCTGGGCGGGGTCCTGAACTTTGCGCGGGCGGTTGCGGCCATGAGTGACGATTTCGAGGTCGAGGGTGAGGGTGGACTGGAGGCTGGGATCGCGATTGCGGAACTGTCGATCACAGCAGCCGGACTGGTCAAACGCCTCGCGCTGACCGACGGGGACCGGCTGTACACCAGCTTGCCCGTGCAGCGACCGCTCGGGCTGGTCACGACGGTGCTGACGCCGCTGGCGGTTGGGGCGGGCGTGGTGCTGGAGGCGGCCCTTCCAGCGGCGCCTGGCGGGTTCTGGCGCCGCCTCGCCGCTGAGCGGGTAACAGTGGCGTTCCTGGAGCCGGCGTCGGTGCTGCGGCTGCTGGAGGCGCCTGGCCCGTCGGGGGATCTGGATCTGTCGCGGCTGCGGGTCGCCGTGTGCCTGGGCGACACCGCAGGCGCGGCGATTTCAGGTGCAGAGGATCTTGCGGGGCGCTTCGAGCGTGTAATTGGTGTACCCCTGCTCACCGATATCTCACCCACAGGCCCATAGGTTTGGCGGTCGCGGCAGATTCCCAGCTCAAGGGCAACGTCCCTGGTACCGAGAAAGTGGTAATTTGCCTCACCCCAGACCGTACGAAGGAGAACCCGCATGAAGCTGTCGGTGGTCGTCCCGTTCTTCAACGAGCTTCGGACGCTCCCGGCGGTCATCGACCGGCTGCTCGCGGTCGATTTTGCCGGGATGGGCCTTGAGACGGAGCTGATCTTCGTGGATGACGGCTCCACCGACGCGAGCCGCAGCCTGCTGGACCCAGCGCCCCGGGACGACGTGCGCCTGATCGTCCACGAGCAGAACCAGGGCAAGGGTGCGGCGGTGAAAACCGGCTTGGAGGCGGCCACCGGCGACATCCTCTGCATCCAGGACGCCGACCTGGAATACCACCCGAACGACCTGCCGGCGCTGATCCAGCCGATCCTGGACGGCTCCTATGAGGTGGTCTACGGCAACCGCTTCCGGGGCAGCGCGGCGGGGCTGTACTACAGCCACCGGGTCGCCAACCGCATGCTCAACCTGATGATCAACCTGGCCTTCAACCGCTACTTGGAGGACGTCTACACCGGCTACAAGGTGTTCACCAAGGAGGCGTTCCAGGGGCTGCATCTCTCCGCGAAGACCTTCACGGTCGAGATGGAGCTGACCGCCCATTTCCTGCGCAACGGGCTGGTCATCTACGAGGTGCCGATCTCGTACCGGGCGCGGACCTACGCCGAGGGCAAGAAGATCCATTTCAAGGACGGCTTCCTGGCGGTGGGGGCGGTGGCCAAGTACCGCTTCCAGCGCCAGCCGACGCCTGCCCGGCTGGGACCGGCCAGCCACCATGCGCCAGAGGCGCCGGGGGCGCCGGCGATCCACGCGCTCGGGCTTGAGGACCTCGCTGCCGCACGGCAGTACCGGCGCTATATCCACGACCTGCTGGCCCCCTACCTGGGCGCCTCGGTGCTGGAGGTGGCGGCCGGTCTCGGCGACTTCTCCACCGAACTGCTCGGCCGCGACCGGGTGGTGCTCGCCGAGTCGGATCCAGTGTGCCTGCGCGCCCTGGAGGACCGCTTCGAGGGCCGCCCACGGGTGGAGCTGATCGAGGGGGAACCGGCCGCGCTCAAGGTCAACCCGCCGGTCGACACGGTGGTGGCGCTGAACGTGATCGACCGGCTCACCGACGACGTGGCGGCGCTGCGGTCGCTGGCGAAGACAACGGTACCCGGCGGTTCGGTGCTGCTGCTGGTGCCAGGGTTCCCGGGGCTGGCCGGTGCGTTCGACCAGGCCCTCGGGCACGTGCGGCGCTACACGCCGGAGGCGCTGAGCGCCGCGGTGACCGCCGCCGGCCTGGTGCCCGAGGTCATCCGCCCGGTGAACCTGCTGGGCGGGGTGGCCTGGTGGGCTGCCGTGCGGGTGGGCCGCCAGGCGCGGCCAACGCCGGGCTTGGTGAACCTCTACGACAAGCTGGTGGTCCCGGCCGAGCGGGCGCTGGAACGGCACGTCCAGCCGTCGTTCGGGCAGTCGATCCTGTGCGTCGCCCGGGTGCCGGCGTCCGCGCAGACTGATTGAGAGCTTGACGGGCGGCCTGAGGGGGCGGGGCCCCAGTCGCCGCCCTCAGCGTCCGCCCTCGGCCCCCTCTGGGCTTGGCTGTGGTTTGGCGGCTGTGGCAGCGCGGCGGACGGTGCGGCGGTGGCGGGCGAGGGCTCGCAGGGTGCCGAGTCCGTAGACGACCGAGCGGCGGAAGTTCACCGAGCTGGCTTCGGTGAAGTAGCGGGTGGGGACCGCCACCTCGCTGATGCGCAGGCTGGCGGCGACCACCTGGCTGACCAGCTCCTGGTCGAACACGAAGTCGTCGGAGTTGGCGTGGTAGTCGATCTGCTCCAGCAGCGGCCGCGAATAGGCGCGGAACCCGGTGTGGTACTCGGACAGGTCAAGCCCGAAGACCTTGTTCTCCAGGATGGTCAGGAAACGGTTGGCAATGTACTTCCAGCGCGGCATCCCGCCGGCGAGCGGGTCGCCGAGGAAGCGGCTGCCGAGCATCATGTCCGCCTCGCCGTCGAGGATCGGCGCGATCAGCGCGGGGATGCGGGTGGCGTCGTACTGGTAGTCGGGGTGGAGCATGACCACCACCTCGGCGCCTTCGGCCAGAGCGGTGTCGTAGCAGGTCTTCTGGTTGCCGCCGTAGCCACGGTTCTGGTTGTGGACGACCACCTGCACGCCCAGCAGCTCGGCGACCGCGACGGTGTCGTCACGCGACAGGTCGTCCACCAGGATCACGTGGTCGACGACCTCCCCGGGGATCTCCCGGTAGGTCCGCACGAGGGTCCGGGCAGCGTTGTACGCGGGCATGACGACGATGACCTTCGCCTGGCGCGGTCGTGGCTGCATGTTCTGGCTCCGTCAGGAATTGCGGCTGGGACGGCTGACCTGCTGCATCGTAGTCAATCCTGCCCGCAGGGGCGACTGGGGGGCCGGGGGGCTCAAGAGCGAGGCCCTGACCACAGCATCCAGTGACCCAAGACAGCCGAGCGGTAGACCCCCGGTGAAACAGCTCGCCTCACCCTGCGGGTGCCACCCGCAGGACGTACAGGCCCCGGCCGGGATCGGCGAGCAGCGGGGTGAGCAGCAGATCGCCGACGCGGCCGGGATCCGTCAGTGACAGTGCCGCGAAACGCCCGGCAGGACGGTCGCCGCCGGCGTCGTGGAACACCACGACGCTGCCGGCCAGGGCCTGTCCGAGCGGCTCGGTCTGGGTTCTGACCAGCAGGTCGCGGACCCGGCCGAGGGGCAGCCCCAGCTCGACCGCGACCCGGATCCGTTGCGGGCCGGACACCGCGACCACCGATCCTGGGCCTGGGCCTGGGGTGGCGATCGCGACCGGCCGGAGCGCGCGGATCGCGCTCGCTGCGTTGCGGCTGAGAGCGACCTCGCGGTCAAGCGTCGAGCGGACCTGCTGGTCGGCGGGGGCGAGCGGCCAGCAGGCGGCGACGAGCAAGGCCACCGCGCCGCCTCCAGCCAGGAAGCGCCCGAACGCGCCGGCCGGGAGCCGTGCTCGCCAGGCGAACGGCCAGGCGGCGAGCGGCCAGGCGGTGGCGAATGCCGCCAGCATCCGCACGCTGGCATCGGCCGGGTCGTAGTAGCGGAAGGAGACGTAGGTGCCGTGCCAGGCGTCCAGCCCCAGCACCGCCAGCAGCCCGACGGTCATGGCGCCAAGGCTCACCAGCCACAGCCAGGCCCGCTGTCGCGCCAGCCAGGCAATACCGGCCAGGGCCAGGGCGAGCAGCAGCGGCGAGCGGCCGTAGCGCCGGCCGAGCTGGGCGAGCCAGGCCCCTGGCGGGATCACCTGGCGGCCGCTGATCACGTCGGTGTAGCGCTCGGGGACCCGCAGCGAGTACAGCGGGTCGCCGCTCAACGCGAGGTCGTGGGCGAACCACAGCAGCGGCGCGACCAGCGGCACCAGCAGCAGCAGGGCGCGGCGCTCGCCACGACGCCAGGCAACCACGCCGAGCGCGGCGGCGGGGACCAGCAGCAGCCAGCTCTCCGCCCTGGCCAGCGACGCCAGCAGCAAGGCGGCAGCGGCAACGCCCCAGCGCCGCTGCGGCCGGGCCAGCGCGTCGGCGGCTACCCCCCAGCCAGCCAGCGCCCAGATGACGGAGTTGCCCCGAGCCACCTGGAGGACCAGCGTCCCCGACGAGACCAGCACCACGGTGACCGCGACCGCAGCGACCGGCCCGGCCAAGCGGCCCACCGCTCGGGCCAGCGCCACCACCGCCAGGCCGAAGGCCGCCACCGTCAGGGCGGTGACCGTGCGCCAATCGTGGGTGACTGTCCAGGCCAGCCCGTCGACCAGGGTGAGCAGCGGCTTCGGGGCCGAGAACACGAACTCGCCGAGGCGCTGGCGGTGCACCAGCAACTGGAAGTAGCGCGTGGAGGCGTGCTCGTCGGGGTCGAGCACCGCCGGGCCGGGCAGCCGCACCATCACGGCGGTGATCCCGCTCACCGCCAGCCACAGGAGCAGCCAGGGCCAGGCCGCCGTGGCTCGCTTCACGGTGCTGGGGCGGGGAGCCGGTACAGGCCGAGCTGCTCGCCGTTCCACGGGACCTGGGCGAGCAGGTTCATGCTGCGCTGGTCGCGGACGGCCGCCACCGCGCCGGTCGGATCGGCCCGCCCACCGAGCAGCACGTGGGTGACGCCGAAACGCCGTACCGGGTCGTCGATGTTGGCGTCGGCTGGGATCCAGGGGGTCAGCACCCGGACTCTCGTGTCGAACAGCAGCGTCGGCCCGTAGGTCCCGTACACCGTCGCACCCACCGGCAACTGGGCGGCCAACAGGCGCTGATCGCGCTCGCGCTGCTGGCCGCTGCCGCGCGCGTCAGCCAGGTAGGTGGCGGCTCCCGGGCCGGCGACCAGCAACGCCAGCGCGACGCTCAGCACCATGGCGGGGGCCTCGACCGCCGTTCGTCCCGCGATCACGCTGACGATCGTGTCCAGGCCGAACCCGGCGAGCACCGCAAGGCCCGGCAGGGCCGGGACCACGTAGCGGTTGGGGGCGTAGTCCCCCAGCGCCACCGCGAGCCACAGCCCGAAACCCCACAGCGCGGCGGCGAGCAGCGTGTCCCTGGACGCGGGAGGGAGCGACCGCCAGCGCACCAGCAACGCCGCCAGCCCCACCACGGCGGCGGCCAGCAGCGGCCAGGAGCGCGCCAGCGCCTGGTCGGCGTGGGTCAGGTAGTGCCCAAGGCGGGCGGCGATCCCCCACGGGCTGAGCGGGTAGTGGACCCGCGGCCAGATCCGCAGCGCGGTCCGCAGCCGCGCCCAGTTGGGCAGCGCCACCAGCAACAGCCAGACCAACGCCGCGGCCACAACGGCGGCGCTAGCGGCAAGACCCATAGCGAGCGCACGCCGGTCGCGCCGCGCCGCTGCCCCGCCGACGATGGTGCCGAGCAGCACCAGCACCGGCAGCAGCGCGATCGCCTTGACCGACACGGCGGCGGCGCAGAGCAACCCGAGCCCGATCCCGGCGGCGGTCGAGGGCCGGCTTGGTGCCCGGGCGGCCAGCACCAGCGCGCCGGTCAGCAGCACCACCAGCAGCGGCTCGACCAGCGCGAGGCGTCCGTATTCCAGCGCCAGGTCACAGCCGCCGAGGCTGATGGCGGCGAGCAGCGCCGCCCGGGTGCCAAGCGGCCCTTTGCCGCTGCCGCTGTCGCTGCCGCCAAGGCCGAAGGCCAGCAACGCCACCGCCCCGGCCAGCGCGACCATGGAGAGCGCCCGCCCCACCGCCAGGCGCGGCCCGGTGAGCGCGAACACCCCGGCCGCGAGCGCGCTATAGGCGCCGTTGGAGAGGCTGCGGTCGATGTCCCCGGTAGCGAAACGCCCAAATAGCACCCGCGCCCTGGCATTGGCCAGGTTGAACCCCTCATCGGTGAAGGGGGCATTGCTGCCAGTGAGCCGCGCCGGAGGGTCGGACCGCACGAACGGCAGCAGCAACGCCAGCACCGCCACCGCCAGCAGCACCCCGCCAGCCAGCCCTACGCGCCGAGTCCGGCTGCGGCTCAGCGGTCCCCCCCGCGCCCCCGCCGGATCGCCTCTGCGCGGGCGAGGCGCGACTCGCGACGGATTTTCGCCTCCGCCTGCCGCCGCCGCTCAACGTCGGTCTCCGGCTCCAGCGGCGGCACCGGCCGGGGCCGCTCATGCTCGTCCAAGGCGACGAACACCAGGTACGCCGAGGAGGTGTGAGTCCGCTCGCCAGTGACGAAGTCCTCGGCCTCGACCCGCACGCCAACCTCAGTAGGTGTTGGTTTACTAGACACCTAGTATGCTCCTGTGAGATAATCAGGACATTAGGGAGGAGGGTAGCATGGTCATCGCGGCAAGTGAGCTGATCCAAACAGGCATCCTTAATCCCACGGCTAGCGAGCTTGTTTGGGCAGCCCTGTACGTACGGATTAGTCAGGACCCTGAAGGGCTAGAAAAAGGTGTCCGGCGGCAGGTCAACAATGGCCTTGAGCAACTTCGGTTCGCTGGCGCCACCCACGTTGACATTTACTCAGACAACGACATCTCCGCTTCCCGCTACAGCCAGAAGCGCCGGGATCGCTACTTCGATCTGCTGGAAGGCATTGAAGAGGGCAAGTACCAGATCGTTGCCGTGCGCATGGAAGACCGCATGCATCGGCAGGTGATTGAGCTGGCTAAGTTTCTGCAAATCTGCGAGAAGGCCGGCGTGACCCGGTTTCTCAGTGGCATGGGTGAGTACAACCTGGCTGATCATGGCCAGCGCACCATGCTCTACATCAAGGCAGCCTTGGCCGAAGCGGAGATTGAGCAGATGCGCCTTCGACAGCGCGACGCCCAGGCCGAG
>WNGR01003485.1_pt1 | contig 17167 bp, 13 predicted proteins | sample 5407581 | NCBI WGS metagenome assembly WNGR01 (sample SAMN13153383, study PRJNA577476) | soil metagenome | isolation source: 80 cm soil or saprolite under Garry oak tree replicate 2 | place: USA:California | collected 2016-06-15 | reverse complement strand
TGGCATCTGTGCGCCGAGGATGAGATGAACATGGCCTCCAGCAAGCGCAACTGGCCGGTGGGACGCGGCTTCGAGCGCTTCTATGGCTTTCTGGGCGCCGAGACCAACAACTGGTATCCAGACCTGGTGCATGATAACCATCCGGTCGAGCAGCCCAGCAGCCCAACGGAGGATGGATCAGAAAAAGGCTACCATCTTTCGAGAGACCTGACGGACAAGGCGCTTGAGTTCATCAAAGACGCCAAAGCCGTGGCTCCCGATCGGCCCTTTTTCATGTACTTCTGCCCTGGCGCCTGCCACGCGCCGCATCACGCGCCCAGGGAGTGGGCTGACAAGTACAAGGGCAAGTTTGACATGGGCTATGAGCGCTACCGCGAGCTGGTGCTCGAACGCCAGAAGCAGATGGGCCTTGTGCCAGAGAATACCGCTTTGCCGCCGATCAACCCGATTGGCACGCAGTCCGATACGAAAAGCCCCACAGGTGTGCCATTTCCCCCATTGGATTTTGTGAAGCCGTGGGACGCGTTGCCCGAGAACGAAAAGCAGTTGTACCGGCGCATGGCCGAGGTCTACGCGGGCTTCCTGAGCTACACCGACCACCAGATGGGCAGGATCATCGACTTCCTGGAAGAGTCGGGCCAACTCGACAATACGCTCGTCATCGTGATCTCCGACAACGGCGCCAGTGGTGAGGGTGGTCCCACCGGTTCGGTTAACGAGAACAAAATAGCCAACGGCGTTCCTGATAGCCTGGAGCAGAACCTCAAATTCCTGGACGTGCTGGGCAGCCCGTTGACGTACAACCACTACCCCACCGGCTGGGCGATGGCCTTCAATACGCCGTTCAAAATGTGGAAACGCTATAGCTATAACGGCGGCATCTGCGATCCGTTTCTGATCCACTGGCCAAAAGGGATTAAGAGCCGTGGCGAAGTGCGCCACCAGTACCACCATGCCATCGACATCGTGCCAACGATTCTCGATGTCGTGGGTGTCGAAGCGCCCGATGTCGTCAAAGGTTATACCCAGCACCCCATCGAGGGCGTCAGCATGCGCTCTAGCTTTGACGACGCCAAGGCACCCACGGCCAGGCAGACCCAGTTCTACTCGATGTTAGGGTCGCGTGGCATCTGGCACCAGGGCTGGAAGGCAGTTACCACGCACCCGACGATCGCAGGCTGGGGCAACTACGAGAAGGATACCTGGGAACTCTACCAGACAGTCGAGGATCGCTCCGAGAGCCACAATCTCGCTGCGCAGTACCCCGACAAGCTTCAGGAGCTGATCAATTTGTGGTTCTTCGAGGCCGGCAAATACCAGGGATTTCCACTGGATGACCGCTCGGGAATCGAAATTCTGACCACCCCGCGTCCACAAATGACGAAACCGCGCGACCGCTATGTCTACTACCCGGACACGGCTGAGATACCCGAGTCCCAGGCGGTCAATATCCGCAACCGCTCCTACGCGATCAGAGCCGAGGTCGAGATTCCAGCCAGTGGCGCCGAGGGAGTAGTGTTCGCCCAGGGGAGTCGCTTTGGTGGGCATGCCATCTATGTGAAGGATGGCAAGCTGCATTACATCTACAACTGGCTCGGCGATATCAAGCAGCAGGTCGTTTCGAACAAATCGGTACCGACCGGAGCCTCGACCCTCTCGGCCATCTTCACCAAGGAGGGAGAGAACCCACCGCACGTCGCCAATGGTACGCTGGCAATCTACATCAACGACGAGAAGGTCGGTGAGAGCAGGATCAGAACCCAGCCAGGCAAGTTCTCGATTGCTGGCGAGGGGTTAAACGTGGGGCGAGACGGTGGCGAGCCGGTCACGGGGGACTATCCGGGCGAGTATCCCTGGCCGTTCACCGGCACGATCAATCGGGTGGTGGTGGATGTCAGTGAGCAGGGGGGCATCGATCTCGAAGTCGAAGCACACTTCATGGTCGTGCGCGAATAACCTCACAGCGATCGGACCTGACGTGATGAAGCAAACGGGCAGGGTGATGGCTACGTGAGGGGCGATCGCCTTGCCCATTTCAACCTGAATAATGCTCTTGTCGTATCCTTGATAGTGAGACCGAATGAAAGAAGCAATGGAGTTAAACGCATGCACACACCGAAGATCATCTCATTGATACCGACACAGGCAGTACCTGAGACCATGCCGAGTCTTCCTGCTACGTGGCCGAAGAACGCACCTTACTCCTTTCATGTCTTGGGCAAGCCCTCTGGTGCGACCTGCAACCTCGATTGCACCTATTGCTTTTTCCTCTCCAAGGAGAAGCTCTACCCCAACAGCCGCTTTCGCATGACCGATGAGACGCTCGAAACCTATATCCGCCAGTTGCTTGAATCGCAGCGTGCCCCTGAAGTAACTATTGCCTGGCAGGGCGGCGAACCCACCTTGATGGGACTGGACTTTTTCAAGCGCTCAATGGAGTATGTGAAACAGTACGCACGTCCCGGCATCGCCATCCAGCATACGATGCAGACCAATGGCACCCTCTTGAATGAGGCTTGGTGCGATTTTTTCCTCGAGCACCATTTTCTGATCGGGCTGAGTCTGGATGGCCCACAAGCCATGCACGATACCTACCGCGTGGATAAAGGCGGCGCGCCGACCTTCCACAAAGTGCTGCGTGCCGCGCGACTCTTGCAAGCGCACCAGGTGGAGTTCAACATCTTGACGACGGTCAACGCCGCCAATGCCGATCATCCGCTGGAAGTCTACCGCTTCTTGCGCGATGAGGTCGGTACGAACTTCATGCAGTTTATCCCGATTGTCGAGCGTATCAATGAACAGGGAGAGATTGGCTTTCAGGAGGGCAACCAGGTGTCCGAGCGCTCAGTAAAGTCAGAGCAGTGGGGGACCTTCCTGATCACCATCTTCGATGAGTGGGTGCGGCATGATGTGGGCACTGTCTTCGTGCAGATGTTTGATGCGGCGCTAGCCTCCTGGTATGGCGCACCACCAGCGCTGTGCATCTTTTCGGAGACCTGCGGCAATGCGTTGGCGTTAGAGCATAACGGCGACCTCTATTCATGTGACCACTTTGTCGAGCCGAAATACCTGCTGGGCAACATCAAGCAAAAGCACATGATCGAACTCGTCGCCTCGGACCAGCAGCGGCAGTTTGGCCTGCACAAGCGCGACTCGCTGCCGCGCTATTGCCGCGAGTGTGAGGTGCGCTTCGCCTGTCACGGCGAGTGCCCCAAGAACCGCTTCATCGAGACACCCGATGGCGAGCCAGGATTGAATTACCTGTGCGCGGGCTACAAGGCGTTCTTCCTCCATGTGGATAAGCCGATGCGCATCATGGCTGAGTTGTTGCGGCGCAATCGCGCCCCGGCAGAGGTGATGCTCATGTTGGCAGCCGAAGACGCGCAGTTGCACAAAGCGTTCGCCAAAGCGGGACGCAACGATCCGTGTCCCTGTGGCAGTGGGCGCAAATTCAAACAGTGTCACGGGCGTTAAATGACTTGCTGCTCTTCGGTTTAGCCAGTACGCAAACGGCAGGGGCAGGATTGATGCTTTTTGTTCTAGCTCTCTTGCTTTTTTTATAGGGGGAGTGGTATTCTTCCTTATGAAGCTTGTTACAAGATACTTGAGAAGACATTGACACCATCAAACGTGATTTCCTTCCGAAATAATATGGAGCAATTTGCTCGCTATTTGCTCGGAATTCTCGCGCATAGCCAGGAATCTCCTACCTGACACACCTGAAACACTTGAAACAGTGAGCCACATCGACTCAAACTTATCTGATACACCTGAAACACCTGATACACCTGAAACACCTGATACACCTGATACACCTGATACACCTGAAACTCTTGACATGCTGATTGAATAAAGGGCTGCACGCAGACTTGCAGACCAACATACCTGATCTTCTGATCTTGAATGCAAGACCCAGATGAACTGAATCGTTGTTATTCTGTGTTATACTGTAGAGCAGCGTGAACCCTGTTTTAAGCAACTCGTTCTTTTGGTAATAAAGCTGGTAATAAAGCGAACAACGCCAAGAAGGATGGCCTCATATGTCCCCGCGTCTCACTGACTGGAGCCTTGCAATCGCCGCCGCTCTCGCTTTCATGACCGGTATTATCAGCCTGCTGAGTGGTCTCCCGCAAGAGTGGTTCATCTTCGCGCTGCATGGCATAGCGGGCATCTGGCTTCTGCTGCTCTTGTGGGGTAAGCTACGGCGCGTCTGGTCCCGGCTTATCCATCCACGGCGCTGGGATCAACGCACTGTCTATGGGCTTCTGGCGCTGCTGTTTGTTACTTTGGCGCTTGGATCAGGCATCTGGTGGGCGGGAGGCGGCGAGTGGTACTTTGCCGGGCTCAATCTGCTGAACTGGCATATAGGCCTGGGCTTCGTGATCACAGCGGTGATCGTGTTTCATCTGCTTGCGCGCGCCAAAAGGCTGCGCAAACGCGACATAGCCGGAAGGCGACAGGTGCTGCAGTTGGGCGCATTGCTCTTTGGCAGCATGGCGCTCTGGCCAGGACAGCAACTCACCGAACGGGCCTTGAATCTGCCTGGCGCAAGGCGTCGCTTTACCGGCTCGCATGAGAGTGGCAGCTACGCTGGAAACGCCTTCCCCACTTCGAGCTGGGTAGCCGATCAGCCGCGTCCGATTGATGCGCATACCTGGCGGCTCTCGCTTGATGGCGCCGTTACTACGCCCCGTGGCTTCTCCTACGATGAGCTCGTTGCGGCGGGCGATTTATTAGAGTCTACGTTGGATTGTACAGGTGGATTTTACAGTATCCAACGTTGGAAGGGTATCCGTATCGGACGCCTGCTCGACCAGGCCGGCCTCCACACAGATGCCCGCTATGTGAGTTTCATCTCGGTGACGAGCTACCGGTGGAGCCTGCCCCTGGAGGAAGCACGCATGGCGCTGTTGGCGACACATATAGGTTTGGAGCCTCTCTCACATGAACATGGCTTTCCCCTCCGCTTAGTCGCCCCAGGCCGCCGCGGCTTTGAATGGGTCAAGTGGATTACCCGCATCGAGGTACTGACCGAGCCAGACCCCGGCCAGGTTCTCAGCATCTTCACCAGCAGCTTCACCGACGCAGGGCGTGGAAAGTGATGCAAGAAGGCATTCCCACCCTGCATGTTCACCTGCTCTGCGGCTTTCAACTGGTCTCGGGCGACTCGCAACTCATCACCCAAGAACTGGAAGTGGGCTAGTGATCATCTCACCTCTAGCCCGGCTTCATCTGCCTACCCTCAGCCTGGCTGTTGATCGCTTGATCACGTCTTCAGAAGGGCAAAGCGTCTATAGAGAGCGAATGGAGAGAATCTCGTTCGCACAAGTGTGTGCTCTAGCGAGGTTTCAACAAAGGGCGTGTTGGCGAGGGCCTTCTCCACCGTCTGTACTTTGACCAATCTGAAGTCATAAATCCACAAGCGTCCCCCTGGTCGCAGCACACGATATAATTCTCGTAGAGGCTGCTCTAGCTCATACCAATGATGCATGCTGATGGTCGACACTACCAGGTCAAAGGAGTGATCTGGATAAGGGAGTTGCGCAACATTGCCGATATCGAAATGCACCCGCTTCTCTAACTGCTCGCGCTTATGGACTTTCTGCTCTCATTCGTGCTCTTCGCACGGTCTGACGGGAAGAGGTCCTGTTCGCCCTACTTCAAGGTGGCGATTAGTTTCCGTACATCGTCCCTGAACTTGCCGTTGTCGGCCTTCGCGCTGTGCTTCAGGTGGATCACCACATCCTGGATCATGTTGAAGTCGAAGCTGTTCGTGTCCTTCGGCATCTCCAGGCGCTAGGTCGAGACCACCCCTGTAGCAGTTTTTTGCAGGGTGTGATACAATACATATCAATCTCATTGAGTCGTTGCCTCGCACGCACGTAGCATTGAGCGGGTTTCACAGGAAAGTACAGTACTGATGAGTACACAAGAGAATGATGCACAGGCTCTGGATGCCTATTCTTATGCAGTAACCACAGCGGCGGAGCGAGTTGGGCCAGCTGTGGTCCGCATTGATATAGAACGAGATAGTCAGCGTGTTGGCCCATTCAATGTCCCTGCGTTTGGCAGCGGCCTCGGCTCCGGTTTCATCTTCGCCTCAGATGGCCAAATTTTGACGAATGCTCATGTTGTTTCCCGCGCAAAACGTATCCAGGTAACACTGGCAGATGGACGGAAATTTGATGCTGGTCTTGTTGGCAGTGACCCGGATGTAGACGTCGCCGTGCTGCGTATCGGCGCGGATCATCTCCCTGTAGCTGAGCTTGGACGTGCGCCGCTGCGCGTCGGCCAACTCGTTTTAGCCGTCGGCAATCCTTACGGCCTGAACTGGACGGTGACTGCCGGGGTGGTCAGCGCTTTGGGGCGCGACCTGGATATTCCAGGATCTCGCAAAATGATCAATTTGATTCAAACCGATACTTCCATCAACCCTGGTAATTCGGGTGGTCCACTTGTCGATAGCGTTGGGCGCGTCGTGGGAATTACGACAGCTATGATGCCATTGGCACAAGGTTTGGGCTTCTCTGTGCCACTGGATACCGTGAAAGCAACCATTGCTAAGGTCACCAGGAAGCGTGAGACAAAACCCGAGGAAGTATCGCTGGGCGTCGGTGGAATGCGCGTGATGATTGATCCTGCTCTGCAAAAAAGCCTCAACTTGAGACAACAATTTGGTATGGAGCTGCTGGAGATTCGCCGCAATGGCCCTGCCGATCGTGCTGAACTCAAGCGCATGGACATCATACTTGCCGCTGCCGATGAATTTGTGACAGAACCCCGTGACTTGCAACGTATCGTACGCCGCCGCCACTTTGGAGAAAAATTAACCATTAGTTTCTTAAGAGGGGGCAAACAGCGCAAAGTAACCGTAGTGCTATAAAACAGTGTAACAATCCACAGCCCTCAGGCTGGAGCAATGCATTTCGCTCCAATGAGTGTAATCGAAGCAGAAGCTGAATCTTCACGCTATGCCCACAAAGGTTTATTGATTTGCTTTGGCGGTTGAGCCGTTGTCGTAATGCTTATGTCCACCCTGGTCAGTGTTGTGTTGCACTAGCATACTAGGAAATGCACCCGGGCACCTCATGAGATGCCCGGGCGCGCGAAAAATGAGCTATTCATTCTCCTCATCATCGATTGGATCATGTTCACCATTCTCGCGCTGTTTTCGCAGCAATTCTTCAACGCCACGAATCAAGGATTCAGCACTTGGCAGCGGTCCTGTTCCCACGGTTCTGTCGGGATTGGGGTCGATTGATGACTCATCACCCTCGTCTTCATCATCTTCCTGAGCCGAACTGGTCACTTGCTCTTCTAGCTTACGTACATATGCGCTGGCCTCTGGATCCCTTGCAACAAGCGTACTGATTTGTTCTTCAAAACGCATGGCATCTGTCTGGATATCGCTTAAATCTAATCCAAAGGACATGAAGGTGTTAAGATAGGTGAGTAATGCAGACGTGACCTTGATGTTTGGCGTGGCTGCCAGGTAATGTGGTGCCGCTGCCCAGATGCTTGCCGCGGGAATATTCGCGCGTCGAAAACTGTCCTGTAATACCCCGATCATTCCCGTTGGTCCTTCATAGCGCGAACTATGAATGTCCATTTCTTTGAGTCGTTCCTTCAAATCGGCGTTGGAAGAAGTTCCGGTGATCGGAACAGAAATTGAGTGTGGTACATCAGCGAGTAAAGCCCCGAGCAACACGACCTCTGAAGCATTGAACTTTTTACAAACGTCGAGGAAGCATTGACTAAACGTCTTCCATTTCAGTTGAGGCTCAGAGCCCAGATACAGGATGATGTCATGACTCAGTTCAGGTGTCTGATGCGATAAAAACTGGCAGTTTGGCCAGATAATTGTGCGCTGTATGCCATCTACATACTTGATGGTTGGCCGGGTCTCAGTGAAAACGAAAAAATCCTCGATATCAACTTCCGCAAACTTGGTGGGTTTCCAACGATCAATGAGAAATTTGATTGCCGTGGTTGCCGCATCGGCGGCATCATTCCATCCCCCTAAGGCTGCAATAACCACGGGGTCCCGTAACTCTGGCTCACTAAGAAAGTGTATATATTCCATATTATTACCTCTCAGATCGTTTGATAGATTGCTCTCTGAAGTCACTCTATCATTGTAACATAGCTGAAAAGAGGGGGATAATCGAATGCAGGGGAAATCAGTTTGGGTCTGAGCCACTTACTGCTTCCTCAGCATTTGGCTATGCTAGAAGTTTCAATCAAGGATGCCACAGTTTCATATGCTCGGCGTGTGTTTGCAGGTACGCCCCATCTGCAATAAAGCGGTCGTAAAACTCCAATTCAAGATGGTGTGCCTGCGCGTAGATACGCATCAATATTGTTGGAAAACGGGCAGGAAAGCGCCCGTAGGTCGTGTAGATGTACTGCGCCATCTCACCTATGCAGTCAATCTGCTCCTGAGAATAGGGAAGGGCCGTTGCTTTGATTTCGCCGCTTTGGCGGAAAGGCCCACCTGTGGCAGGATCATAAGTACCGCCACGCCCGAATTTTTGTTCCGCCAGCTTTTGAGCTGCTTCGTACATGTCAGTCACGTAAGGAGGACATAGAGACTCGTAGATACCATCGAGTCCTACAGGGTTTGGTAAAATCCAATCTTCACTCCTGGTAAAGCGGAAACCCAGGCCGCTAATTCCTTCATCAGCAAAAGCTCCCAGGATAGAATAAGGAAAAATGCCGCTGTACATCCAACCTCCAAGTCCTATTGCCTGCATCATCAACACAATATTCTGGCAGATTGTCGACAACTCCATCGCCGTTGTCGCGTAAGCGGCCTGCTCGATATGGGAGAGGGCAAAGCGCATTTGTGGCGTATCGCTGATTACCCCTGCACTAATGTAAGGCTCCAGGTTACCGCCCATACATCCCCTATCGTCGTCGTAGAGGGTATAGCCGTTGGAGACATACATGGCCAGGAACGCTAGTAACTGCTGCCCGACATCGCCGACAGGCATGAAAAGCGTTGAACCAGGGCGATTGCTATTCCAAACATTGTGTTCATCATAATGAGGTGGTTCAGGCGGCAGCGAGAGGCGCTCCTCACTCAACTGTATGATAGCGGTCTGCGAGATATTAATGATATGAGTAATATCATCGTTCTGCTCAAATTCGCGCAACTTTTCTGGCGTAATGTCCCTGGTACGGACAATGTAAATACCTGAGTCATCCGTAAAAAATACTTCCGAGGTGCAGATCGAGGCAGCCGAAGGTACAGTTCGACCCGTCAGGCGCAGGCTATAGTTGCTCAGGTGTTCACCCTGGTTCAGAGTATAGGGGATACCAAAGTTCCAGCCAGTTACCCCGGTTGCGGCGCTCACAAGAAGCGCCAGTTCAAGGTCACAGAGCGGAAGTGGTTCATTGTGTGAAGTATAGGCAAGTGGGCCGCCAGGAATAGACATGCCAAAACCAAAACGGCGCGAACGTCTCCCGAAGATGCCGTTTACCAATGGAAAGTTGAGAACCTGCTGTAAACGTGGGTCAGTGGTATGAGGAGTAGAGTCCATAGAAGCCTCCGCAACAAAAAAGTCTTAAGAAGAGAGCATACGTTGTGAACAGTATAACACACAGCAATTTCCTATAGCCATAAAAATATTGAAAAAGTACTATGACCGGGCTATGTGGCTTCTAGTATTCTTTGTTCTCCAGAGAAGTGACGAGGCTCTATCCCACAAAAACCAGCAATACTCCACCCAACCCATATATCTGACCCAAGCGCTTTTTCCTGGAGGAAGTGATAGAGTCGGTGAGCATGTGATGTATTTTCCCAACCTGGCTCAACCTTCGCGAATGGGCTGTGAGAAGTCCGTTCACCGCCCGAGCCATCCCCATCCATGACTGAATCGACGACCAGGCGCTGAGCGCCACTCTGGAGCAACCGTTGACCAAACTCCTCAACTGCAGTATAAGGGAGACAGGGGCTGACCGTGATCTGCGTAGGAATACCACTTGAGCAGGCTGCTCGTACCAGTTCCCAGCGCTTCTCTAATAAAGGGCCTCCCTTGAGGCGTTTGAGATAGGCCTGGTCATCGGTCTCAATGCTCACAGATAACCAGGCAAAGGGAATCTGTTGCAATAACGAAAAGTCACGTACGGCCAGAGGGGAGCGCGTCTGGACGACGAGCAAATCAAGGTCATCATAACCAGCAAAGACTTCCAGGCATTGCCGGGTAACCTGGTACTGGCGTTCAATGGGCTGGTAGGGATCAGTTGTGCTACTCATAAAGATGCGCAATTTCTGGCGCACCTGCGGCTTCACAGTATGGAGCGTTTTCGCCAGTAACTGCGGCGCATTCGTTTTTACCTGGACAGCATGACCCCACTCGGCAGCAAAACCACGAAAATGCCAGTTGGGCAGAAATTGTGCATAGCAATACAGGCCACATGTTGTCTGTCCAAAGCCGCATCCGACGTATCCAGAGAGTGAATGGGTAAAGGGGTAGGGCCTGGAAGCCAGGAAGCCATTCCGCTGGGGCGTCAGTATACTTTTTGCTTCTTTCAGAAGAATTTCCATCGCTATGTCACTCCCGCTTGGAACATTTCCGTCACCCATGGAAACTACCGTAGCTCCCCATATTCTAACATAAACGGGTTGATCCCTCTTTAAGATGCTCTATTGACGTCAGCTAGCTTCCACCCATATACTCTCAGCATGAAACCAACTGAAATACCCATTATCTACCAGGATCATCACCTGCTCATTGTGAACAAACCAGCAGGGCTTGTTATCCATCCCACTTATAAAAATGCCGATGGAACGATGTGGGATGTCCTTTTAGCTCACCTTGCGCTGCAGGGCCCGGACGATTGGCAGCCTCCCGTTCTACCCGACGAGCAGGAGTGGGCAGGAGCTCCACCGCACAAACAGGAAATGCTCCGCGAAAAGCGTATTGAGAAGCAGTGGAGAGAAGAGGGGTTACTTTCTCGCCCCTGCCTGTTGCATCGCATAGATAAAGATACGTCGGGTATCGTGGCCCTGGCACGCACTGAACGTGCACGACGTCACATCGTTCGTCAGTTTCACGACCATTCGATCGTCAAACGGTACCTGACCGTTGTCCGTAGAGAAGCTCCCTCCTGGACACAACCACGGACCGCGTTCTCTATTGCTCGACAAACAGGGGGAGTGAATATAAAAGTTGCTAGTGGAATAACCATCATGACTCTAGATGATGAACTCGTACTGGACGGCCCTTTGCAGCGAGACCCTACTGACCGCCGCCGCTCTATTGTTGCGCTGGATGGTCAGCCTGCGAAGACTCTGCTCCATGTGTTAGCTGTCTCGGACAGTTTCGCATTGTTAGATGTGCGACCGGTAACGGGGCGCACGCATCAAATTCGTGCTCACCTTGCGGCCCTGGGTTATGCGATTGTTGGAGATAAGATTTATGCACCTTATGCGGAACACGATCCCGCCTTCCTTGTGCAAAAGGTGTTGGGACGGCAATTTCTCCATGCATATAGCCTTCAGCTTCGCCGTTACCCGGATAACGCATTAGTTCAATTTGTAGCTCCCCTTGCAGAAGATCTGATCTTTTGGATGCAGAAATATTTTCCTGATGGCTTAGGAGTGATAGATGCCAGCACCACAATACCCGCCTAATTACGGACCCTATGCCAATCTTGGCGAGGAAGAGAAGAAAAAACGTCTTGATGCGATGGTCAGAATCTGGCAGAGCGACACCGAACGTCGCATTGAACGCGAGGGCTATCGGGAATTCATCAAAGCCACAGGTCTGGATGAGTATCGCTTTTCAGTCTGGTTGCGCTTTCCTGAATGGGAGCGCTCTGCAGTAGTAGGCCAGGTGATTACCTTGCGACGCTCAAAAAGCGGCTCTCCTGAAGACCCGGCCCTGTTCAGCGTCTGGCGGCGTAATCCTTTGCTGCGAGGGATGCCTGACTGGAAAGTACAGCTTCCCAATGAGAACGTCTTCAATATCTCGGTGCGTATCACACCAGGAGGATTGGGCGAAGGCAGCAAGTGGGTCGTTGTCATGCCGAAAGAGATGATTCCTCGCTACAAACCGGGTTGGCCTACACAACAGGGTTGGGTTGTATGGATTCGCTCGTTTGATTGGCTCTCAATCGGCGTCGGTTTCATTCGCGAGATGCTCGATTCGTTGTAGCGTTGTAGCCGTCGATACGGAATTCTCTCCTATATTCTATTGAATTCCGTAGGTATATTTTAAAATGATTGACGTTCCTCCGAAAATCATAAGACTCCAGAGGAAGGATTAAGGGTGACGGCCGTCAAAGAGACCAACCTCTATCCTATGGGGATCAAAGTCTCAAACGAAGATATCGCCACGCTGAACATCAGCAGAGATCCTTTTCATGGTGATTGGAACTATACCATTCACCCTCATTTCACCCTCATTTGAACCATGTCTTATTCTATAAAAGAATACATTCATTAAAATATTTATGGAAAATATCGTGGAAAATATTAAAAAATAAGCTTGACAAATCAGGCAACACATGTTAACTTTGATTGTGGGGTTTGTTTACTATTCCCGTTTGGACAGAACAAATGCATATTGCGTTTTATAAAAAGCTCTGGAGACCACCAGATTAACTTTCATTTATTAATCTGATATCAATTGACCTACTAGATGGAACATGCCTGGCAGGAGTCTACAGCGATACCGAGCACGATTGAGCCTTCTGTCCTGGAACAGCGCGTTGAAGATTGTGATGTTCCTGTGATGCTCTGTGAGCTGAGTGTGACAGTTTCGTGAGATCAATGAGGTATCTTTTTCCTGGAGAAATTTGTCCGCAGTGGTGATGCGTGTTGCTCTTTCCCACTGCCCCTTCGGCTCAAAGCTTTTGCACACCGCTGTAGTGTGTTCGAGAGCAAGTAACCATTTCAATATGCTGTTTATGGATTGAGTTTTGATCTCGATACCTCAAAGCAGAGGTACGTTTCCATTCTGATACTTTCTGCTAATCGTCTTGTATTCAATACGTCCGTTCTTTGTATCTACTCAATGGTACATGCTTTTTCCTTGGGGATACGTCTATGGCTACCCAGTTTGCTCAATCATTGGTGTTCGATCATGTAGTATCATCGACTTCACAATTTATTGGTCGACGCCGCGAGCTGAGCTTGGTCTGGAACCGATTCGAGGCAGCTAAGGGCGGGAGGGCCAGGGTAGTGCTGCTAGTCGGAGAACTAGGTATCGGCAAGACTCGCCTCTTAGAAGAAGTTGCTGAGTGTGCCGTGCAAGATGGAGCGACCGTTCTGCGGGGTGGTGCATCCGAGTCTGAAGGAATGCCTCCCTATCTGCCTTTCTTGGAAGCCCTTGGGCAATACATCCGTGTAACCCCTCCTGACCAACTACGTGAGCAAGTCGCGGTGGCGCCTCGGATACTGGCGAGCCTTTTGCCAGAGTTGGCTGTTCGTTTAGGCGGCGAACTCTCGGTTGCGTATCCTCTCCCTCCTGAGCAGGCACGTCTGCGTCTCTACGAAGCTGTTGGTACGTTCCTGGAAGGTATTAGTGCTCCACATGGGCTCGTCCTCATGCTCGATGACCTCCACTGGGCGGATACGGCGAGCCTTGACCTGCTGTGTTACATTGCGCGGCATCATGCGAAAGCCAGGCTACTGGTTCTGGGGAGCTACCGTGAAGGCGAGATCAACCGGAACCAGGCACTGGAACGGACGGTAATCGAACTTAACCGCCGGCGTGTGCTCACCACAGTTGCGGTCAATCCGCTCTCCGCAGAAGAGATCGAGGCACTTGCTGCTGGCTATCTTGGTGGCCCTATCAGTCCTATCGTCAGTCAACTCCTGCATGCACAAAGCGAAGGCAACCCCTTCTTCGCCGAGGAGCTCATACGTGGCTGGCTTGAGGTGGGGGCGCTCGTTCAAGAGCACCACCAATGGGTGGCAGTCAGGTCACTTGAACACTCACTCCCATCAAGTATCGTTGGGGCACTGCGCCAGCGCTTTACACGGCTCTCATCGCATATTATCGATCATTTGCGCATCGCGGCAATCATTGGTCGAGCGTTTGACCTCTCCCTTCTTACCGCAGTGGAAGGCCAGGAGATCGAGGCTGTTGAGGAGTGCCTCCTTGAAGCTGTGGGTGCCGGATTGGTTCGAACCGACCAGCAGGGGGTGTTCACGTTCACTCACGACAAAATCCGTGAGTGTCTGTACGCTGAGGTGAGTTCCTCACGACGCCGACGTCTGCACGAGGACATCGGCCGGGTGCTAGAAGCCCGGTACAGTCACCAGGGCCCAAAGAGTACATACCTGCTCGCCGAACTTGCCTATCACTTCGCACGTAGCGGCGATCGGATGCGAGGGGCCACGTATTCCTGCCTGGCGGCTGAACAGGCCGTGCAATCTTCTGCCCTCGATGAGGCGCTGGCGCATTATCGGATGGCGCTCGAACTGCTTGATCCCGGGGATGAGCGCTACGGTACTCTGCTGCTGAGTTTAGGCAATGCCGCGCTGATGGCGGGGGTGGAGCAGGAGGCGGTGGTGGCCTACGAGGGGGCGCTGAGCCGGTTATCGGCCTATAGTGAACAGGGGATGGCGGCACGAGCGGCCCATGGCCTGGGGCTGGCGCAGTGGCGGCAGGGATCTCTACAAGCAGCGCGAGCGGCGCTCGAACAGGCGCTCGAACTGCTTGGAAACGCCCCTAGTGCGGAGACGGTTCGGGTGCTGGTCGATCTCTCGACGTTGCTCACCGTCTCTCGAGGCCAGCAAGCTGCGGGTGCTGCTTCTGCCCAGCAAGCGTTGGAGATGGCCCGCCAACTGGAAGACAAGAGCCTCGAGGCGGCCGCGAGTCGAGCAGTCGCCGGAAGACTTTTGCTGTCTGGCCAGGAAATCGCTCTGGCGGTGCAGTCACTGAAACGAGCCCTGGTGCTTGCCGAAGAGAGTGACAATCCGTTTGAGGCAGCCGAATGCTGTTTCTACCTGGCGGGTGCCTACTACTGGAAGGCGGAAATTAGACAATCCTACCAGGTGAGCATGCGCGGAGTAAAGTTCATCGAGCGCTCTCATCAGCCATACCAACTGCGCATCGCTTCCTCCTGGCTGGCCCTGCTCCTGGCTTCCCAGGGCGAATGGCTTGAGGCAGAGCAGGCCATAGAGCGGGTGCAAGGCATGTCTCCTCCCCTTCCGTCAGCTTTCCTGCGCCTCATTCGGGGCTTTCTTGCGTACCAGCGGGAAGAGTATGCAGCCGCTGAGCGAGAATTGCAGGCGGCCCGGGTGAACCAGCAGACGGGTTCTATGGGGCTGCTCTTCTACACAGGTCTGCTTGGCATGGCCCAGGCGGCGCGAGGGAAACACGAGGAAGCCTCGGCTTGCATGGTCGAGCTCGAGGCCCTCCTGGCCGCACTCCCACCCGGTACGTTGCCAACCGTACCCATCATGCTCTGCCTGGCGCTCATCGCACTCACCTTGGGCGATGGGGAGCGGGCTGCACAGCTCTATCCCCGACTACAGGCTTTCAGTGGCCAGCACTGCTGGTTCCTGGTTGACCGCGTGCTGGGAGAGATGGCGACCCTGGGCGGAGAGTGGGACCGGGCCATGGTGCATCTCGCGGCGGCGCAGGAAACGAGTCAAAGCGAGGGCCTTCGCCCTGAATTAGCCCGCACCGTGTGGGCCCAGGCCACCTGCGAGTTGGCGCGCGGCGGTCAGGAGCACCTCACCCAGGCGACCAACCTGCTCAAACGAGCGCTGACCCTCTTTGAGGAACTGCACATGAGCGATGCGGTTGGTCGTATTCGGAACCAACTGCGCCCTGTTTCGCGCCAAGCGCAAGCGCATCGGTCGCCCCCCCAATCGCTGCCAGCTGATCTCACCGCGAGTGAGGCGAAGGTGCTCCAACTCGTCGTTGCGGGGAAGAGCAACCGGCAGATCGCACAGGAGTTGGGGCTCAGTGAAAAAACCGTGGCGAACCACCTCACCCACGTCTTCAATAAGACCAATAGTGAGAACCGCGCAGCCGCAGCAGCCTTTGCCATACGGCACAGACTCGCCTAACGTTCTTTCCTGCTGCTCTCTGCTTGACTGTGGGTATTTCTTCCTATCCCCTGGCTATCCCCACTCTGGCTCGACAATAGAGCCTGGTCTGGCTTCCCATGTTACGATCTGGGAGTCATATCGGCGGGGATAGGTATTTCTTCCTATTTCATTGACATTTTGTTATTTTAGAAATGCTACCCAAATATGGGAAGTTTCTCCGATGCACGAGGAGGTATTGGGGATTATACTTCTGATACATAGATAGACCATTAAGCACTCAAGTGTCCTCAGTAGCTGCAAAACCATAGTTTAGAATTTTCCGCTAGGAGAGAGGAACGTGGAGATGTTCGTAATCGTGTCCACCTACCGGGCCAAAGTTGGTGAGGATGATGCCATCATTGCTTTACATGAGGACTTGCAGCGCACCCAGGACCTTAAGGCTAAGGCCTATCTTTCGTGGGAGCTCCTGAGAAAGGTCGATGCTCCCCGCGAGTTCATCGCTATCGCGTATTTCTCAAGTGAGGAGCTGGCAAAGGCAGCAGAAAGCGATCTGGAGCAGGATGCGTGGTATGGCCGTCTGGTGAGCCTGATTGAGGAGGGGCCACAACACACAGGTTGCATAAGCGAGTGGCGGTTACCGTAACACGGAATGTCTTTCTGTAGATATCATCTTGTATTGTGGACTACTTGTAGATTGTTCATGCGACTGATGAGAAATCGTGATTGTGGACAGTGAGTCTTGAATGTTTGTCTGTGAAGGTATAAGGATGACTTCATTTCAAGAAACGCCTAGATGGTTAACCTAAGCGTTTCCAGCAACCCTTTTCCCTTGTCCTGCACTGCTTTGCCGTCCAAAACAGAGAGAGTGCAGGACAGCTAGACTCCCTTGTACTGATTGCAGCCAGCTCAACAAAAATACGGTGTGTATTTTTGCCGCAAGGATAGGTCAAAGGTCTAAGCAAATTGTCTCATTACCGACCCGGTCTGTCAATCGGTGAAAGGTAGGCATGGCCCAAATGGATGGACAACGAGCACAACAATATTATGATCCGAGCATTAGTGTTGTTATTCCGGCGCGTTCTTTGGCAGGGCCTGCTCCTCTGTCTTTTGAGCAGGAGCAACTTTGGTTCCTTGCTCAATTGATGCCCGATT
>WNGR01003482.1_pt1 | contig 17170 bp, 17 predicted proteins | sample 5407581 | NCBI WGS metagenome assembly WNGR01 (sample SAMN13153383, study PRJNA577476) | soil metagenome | isolation source: 80 cm soil or saprolite under Garry oak tree replicate 2 | place: USA:California | collected 2016-06-15 | reverse complement strand
AAGCTGTCCGGCGGCCAGCGGCGCCGCCTGGACTTCGCCCTGGCACTGGCCGGCGACCCCGACCTGATCTTCCTCGACGAGCCGACCACCGGCTTCGACCCGGAGGCCCGCCGGCGCTGCTGGGCGGCGATCGAGAACCTGCGCGGGCTGGGCAAGACGATCCTGCTCACCACGCACTACCTGGACGAGGCGGAGCGGCTGGCCGACCGGATTGCCATCTTGCGGGACAGCCGCATCGAACTGTGCGGGACCCCGCACGAGGTGGCGATCCGGGCTGGCCTGGCCACCCGCATCTCCTTCACCACGCCGCCCGCGCTGCGCCGCGGGCAGGTCCCGCCGCCGGACGGGATCGACCTGGCGGTCCGCGGGTCCGAGTCGGTCTGCCACACCGGCAACGCGGCCATGACCCTGCGGCTGCTGCTCGCCTGGGCCATCGAGCACAGCCTGGGCGACCTGGACGGCCTGGCCGTGACCGCGCCGCGCCTGGAGGACACGTACCTACAGCTCACCAGGGACCCGCCGTGACCAGGACCCTCCGGCTCGCGGCCCGGCAGGCCGTGCTCGAGCAGCGCAGCTTCTGGCGCAGCGCCGAGTACGCGCTGTTCACCTTTGCCTTCCCGCTGATGATCCTGCTGCTGATCGGGGCGGCCAACGTCGGCTCGCACCTGCCGGGCACCGACATCAAGAGGACCACCGTCTTCGTGCCGGGCATCCTGGCCTTCGGCGTGATCGTCGCCGCTTACGTGAACCTCGGATCCAAGGTCGCGGTGCTGCGCCACGACGGCGTACTCAAGCGGATCAGGACCACGCCGCTGCCGTCCGGGGCTTATATCGGCGGCCTGCTGGTGAGCACGGTCGCCACCGTGGTCTTCATCACCGCGGCGACCGGGACGATCGGCTGGCTTGCGTTCGGCGCCGCGCCGCGACCCGGCGAGCTGCTCGCGCTGGCGGCCGGCCTGGTCCTGGGCACCGTGTGCTTCGCGACGCTCGGCCTGGCCATCAGTTCGGTCATCACCAGCGCGGAATCCGCCGGCCCCGTCGCGTACGCCAGCTTTCTGCCGATCGCGATTATCTCGGGCGTGTTCGATCCCACCTTCGGCGGGCTGCCGGACTGGCTGTCGCGGCTGGTGGATATGTTCCCGGTGAAGGCGCTCGCCGAGGTGCTGCAGAACGCCTACGCGGTGCGGCCCTTCCCGGCCTGGAACCTGGCCAACCTAGGCCTGTGGACGGCCGCAGGCGCCGTTTTCGCCGTCTGGCGGTTCCGCTGGCACGCCTCGTGACCGAGACGTCAGGCTTACTCGATCCGGTCCGCTATCGGCGTGCCGAGTTCCACGGTCCGCGATACCGTGCACAGCCGGTTATGTGATTTCCGCACCGCATCCGGTAGCAGCGCCCTGGCCTTGTCGCCGTCCTCGCCTTCGGGGAACCTGATCCGGAAGGTCACGACGATGTCGGTGAGCCGGTTGCCCGCCTCGTCGCGGACTTTGTCGGCGTCGACGACGATCTCGAACTTCTCCGGTTCGGCCCGGCGTGACGTCAGGATGTCGACATCGACCGCCGTGCAGCCGCCTATCGCGGTCAGCAGCAGGTCGACCGGGGTGAAGTCGGTTCCTTCCCCCCGGCCTATCCTGATCTGGCCGCCGCGGTCGTTGGTGACCACGTACTTGCTGTTCTCGATGCGCTCGAGCCGGACACCGCGATGCGCCGAATCAGTCGTCATGCCGGCCACATTAGCGCTGGCTCTCCTTGACCCGCCGGTGCGGCTAGCGCGCTGCGGTGCCTATCCCGGGTGACCGCGTTGCTCATCTCCTATACGCTGTGCCGGCTCGCGCTCGACCGGCGGCGGCTGGCCGCGTGGGAATCCGCGTGGTCCCTGACCGGGCCCCGATGGACAACCCGTCGCTGACCCGCTAGCACCGTGCTTCACCTGGCGGTACGCACCGGCGCTCATCAGCAGGCGGATGAGATCCCCCGAAGCCGTACCGGGCGCTCTGTGACTAGGAAGAAAATGGCCGGAGTACGCTGGGATTAGTGACTATCGCCCTCGTTGCGCCAGCGTGCGCGCGAGATTGCGACTCCGGCTGCTCTGGACCCTGGCGGCACCTGACATTCCAGGTAGGCCAGGTTATGCGCCATGACGAGTCCTACCCGCCAGCAGAGACCAGCGCCACCGGCTCCGGCAGGCTGGATGCACCGTGAGCTCGCCGAGCTGGATGACGGTGAACTGCTGGACATCGTCGGCTCGCTCCCGCGCTTCAGCCAGCGGCGGATAGCAGCGTGCGAGCTGCTGGTCGGCCGCCACCGTGGCCTGGTCTGGTCCTGCGTCCAGCGATATAGGCGCGGTTCTGAGTCGGTTGAGGACCTGATGCAGGTGGGGTACGTCGGCCTGGTCGCGGCGATCAACAACTTCGATCCGGCCGTCGGCTGCTCCCTGGCTACCTATGCCCGCTCGCATATTAGCGGCGAGATTAGACGGCATTTCCGGGACAAGCGCTGGCAGCTTCACGTTGTCCGGCCGGTCAAAGAGCTGGCGATTCGGGCCCGTACGGCGACCTGGCAGCTGGCCCAGGAGCTCGGGCGCACGCCGACCGAGTCCGACCTGGCTGCTTTCCTAGGGGTCAGCGGCCATGAGCTGCGGGATGCCCAGCTGGCTGAGATGACTTTTCAGCCGACCTCGCTGGACGCTCCGCTGGTCGGCCGGCCCGATGCGGCCATGCTGGCTGACCTTCTCGGCGAGGAGGACCCGCAGATGGATCACATGCTCTGCATGCAGGCTCTCGCCAAGCACTGGAGCGAACTGCCATCACGCGAGCAGAAGATCCTGCTCATGCGCTTCTACGGTGGCATGACCCAGGACCAGATCGGCCAGCGGCTGGGCATCTCCCAGATGCAGGTCTCCCGGCTGCTCGGCCACGCGCTCCGCTATCTCCGCCCGCGCCTACTCGGGTTTGACGAGCGCGCAACCCCAGGTGAGGGCCGCTTGCGAGCCACGGGCCGATCCTGACGCCACATGCCGCCTGCGGCGGGCCGCTGCGTGCGGTCGTACTCGTTCGTGACCTCCGATGACGTCCGGTGCTTGATCACGAATTACGCCCGTACCAGGAAACCGGCAAATATTTTCCGGAATCAGGTTACGTGTTAAGATGGTAAGCTGGATCTTCCTGACCAACCGTGCCCGGGCGCTGCTAGGCGTCATTCAAGACCCGAGGTGCGCCTGCGCGACATCGCGGCCGCCTGAACTTCGCCCGCAGGGAAACGCGGCATCGGCGAGATCCTGACCCTTCTAACCGACAGCAGCACGATCGAGACCTGAGCAGGACGAGTCGCCGTGCGCACAGGGTGGTTGCAGGCGAAGGGCGAACATTGAGCCGAAGGAGGCACTCATGGATGTGACAGACGTGTGGGTCGCGAACGATGAAGGTACCGAGATCGTTCGCGCGCGGGACATCGCGGGCGTCAGCCTGGACTATGACGGCAACGTCACGGTGCGGTTGACCGGCGGAGACGGCGCGGTGGTCACGATCGCCGGGCACCGGACGCATCACGAGGAGCACAGGCCTGACGACTTTCACCGCCAACTGGCCCGTGTCGTCGCCGCATTGTCGGACGCGGCGGGGGCCTTCCTGGTGCGGGCAGCACACGACGAGACACGTGGCTGGCAATGGGTCAGCGAGCCGCTGTAGTGGCGTGCTGGCGCCAACGACCGGACTGCGGGTGGGCTTCCTGCCACCCTGGTCCGCGGCGGCCCGGCTGAGCGGTCTAAAAGACAACGACCAGAAGGCCGAACGGGCCGTCGTCCACGCCCTCGGCCCGGCGGTTGCGGACCGACCGGAGGATACTTCCGGGGCCGGCCACGTGGCGATGGTCTCCCACCCCGATGACGTAGCCCAGCTCATCAAGACCGCCGCCGAAGCTGTCCAGACCGCCTATTGATCGTTTGTGCGGTGCGGACCGACGTAATGAGCGACGAGATGAGTGCCATGGCACAATGAGCTGGCATGGAGGACGGGGGCCCCTCGCAGACCGCGCGTCACGTGGCGGCGCACCGCCTGGACTTCACCCGGGTTCCCGCGGACTATGGTGATCCCGCCGCGGACCAGGCGCTGGCCGTCGACGTGGCGGCCGGGCACCAGGCCCCGGCCAACCGGATGCACGACTACCTGGCCGCGCGCACCGCGTTCTTCGACCGGGCCGTTACCGGCGCGCTCGGCCGCGGAATGGCACAGGTCGTGGTGGGCGCGGCCGGCTACGACGGCCGCGCGTTCCGGTACGCCAAGCCGGGCGTTCGCTGGTTTGAGGTCGACCACCCCGCGACCCAGCGGGACAAGCTCCGACGGCTCGAGCGGCTGGGCATCGACGCGTCCGGCGTCCGGTTCGTCGAGGCTGACTTCACCCGCGACCCGGTGGCCGGCCGGCTGCGCGCAGCCGGGCTCGACCCGGACACGCCCAGCCTGTTCCTGCTCGAAGGGGTGGCGGTCTACCTGGAGCCTGCCGTCCTGGAGGATGTCCTCGGGCAGTTCCGGCAGGTCGCCGCGCCCGGCAGTAGCCTGGCTATCAGCGTGTCCCTGTCCCGGCCGCGCGGCGACAGCGCCCGCGCCCGCTTCCAGGCCACGGTGGCCGCGCTGGGGGAGCCGGCCAGGTCCACGTTCGAGGCCGCCGAGGCCGAAGCGCTACTCGCCCGGACCGGCTGGCCGCTCGCGGCCGCGACCGGCGACGACCGGCAGGCTGCCGTGGGCCGCGACCGCCTCCGCGTGGCCGGCCTGCTCCTGGCCAGCGCCGGCCCGGCCACACACGCGGGACCTCAGGCCCGGCCGCGCCAGCCCCGGCGGCACCAGCCACCCCAACGGCACGACGGTGACCTGCCCCTGTCAGCCCTGCTGTCCCAGGCGCTGGTCGCATTCACGATCGAGTTCGACAACGAGGCCGAACACCGCCTCCCGCACCGCACCACCAGCCACGGGACGTCCGGCCCCGGCGACGGCGCCCCGAAGCTGTGGCTGGTGTCGCTGGCCATGTGGGAGAACTGCATGCGGTACGTCACCGGCGAGCCCATCACCGTCGGCGACCTCGAAGCCCGCGCCCGCACCGGAACCAACCTGGACGGGATGCGCCGCTGGGGTTACATCACGATCGACGGCACCTCCAGGAAGGTTCACAACGGGCGGCCCAGCCCCGGCGCCGTGCTGCGCGCGACAGCGGCAGGCCTGCAGGCGCGAGAGATCTGGCGGCCGCTACCCGGTCTCATCGAACAGCGCTGGCACGAGCGCTTCGGCGCCGATCAGCTCGGCCGCCTGCGAGGTCCCCTCACCGGCCTGGTCGGCCTGCTCGATCCTGGGCTGCCCGACTGCCTGCCAATCCTCGGCGCGGCCCTGCTCAGCCGGGGACCAGACCCCCGGCTACCACCCAGACCCGACGGCACCGCACCGGAGGCGATGCCGCTGTCGGCCCTGCTGTCCCGGGTCCTGCTGTCCCTCGCCGTCGAGTACGAGCGTGAGGCCGGGCTGTCCCTGGCGGTCGCCGCCAACGTGCTGCGCGTGCTGGGCACCGAGGAGACCCGGCTGCGCGACCTCCCCGCCCTGACCGGCACCTCCAAGGAATCGGTCCGCTGGGCGCTGGGCATCCTGACCAGGGGTGACCTGGCGGCGGAGGATCCCGACCCGACCGCCAGCCGGGGCAAGGTCGCCCGGCTCACGCCCCGGGGCCTCGATGCTCAGCGCCTCTATCACGAGCTCACCGGCGAGATCGAGCTGCGCTGGCACGACCGGTTCACCCCGGCCGTGACCGCCGGCCTCCGGGCCTCGCTCGAACCGCTGGCCGTCGGCCAGCCGCCGCCCCTGTTCGGAGGGCTCGAGCCGTATCCGGACAACTGGCGCGCCGTGGTCCGCCGCCCGGACGTCTTGCCGCACTTCCCGATGGTGCTGCACCGCGGCGGCTATCCGGACGGCAGCTGACCCGCTTGCGCGCTCGTGAATAAAAAGGTTACTGTTTCGGTTGCGCCTTGACCCCGAGGAAGCCGGTGAGAATCCGGCACGGTCGCGCCACTGTGTGCAGGCTCCGCGCCTGCGAGTCAGGTCTTCGGGCATCGCGCCGCTCCACCGGACGAAGGGGACGCACGATCCCCGTAGGAGGTTTCTGAGATGGCCGTTCTTTCCACTCCGAGCGCTGCCGCCAAACCTGTCGCCCTGCCGATTTCGAAGGGGCTGTTCTGGCTGCTCGGCGCCGCGCTGCTCGCGGTCGCGGTGTACTACTTCATCGGCGTCGACCAGGGCGCGACGTCGGTGTTCGGCAAGTCCATGGTCATCCACGAGTTCGTGCACGACGCACGGCACTTCCTCGGCTTCCCCTGTCACTGACCGGACCGGGGGCCTTCCGAGGCATGGAAAAGAAACTCATCATCCGCGGCATCCTCGCGGGCGCGATCGCGGGCCTGCTCGCGTTCGCCTTCGCCCGGATCTTCGCCGAGCCGGTCATTAACCAGGCGATCAACTACGAGTCGGGCCGGGACGCCGTGATAGCCGCCCTCGACAAGGCGGCCGGGCTGCCCGCCCCCGACGAGGGACCGGACATCTTCAGCCGGACGATCCAGGCCAACATAGGCAGCGGCGTCGGGATGATCGCGTTCGGCGCGGCCATGGGCGCGCTGTTCGCGGTGACTTATGCGCTGTACCTGGGCCGGGTGGGCGGCGTACGGGCCAGGACGCTGGCCGTGCTGGTCGCCGCGGGCGGGTTCGTGGCCATGTACGTGGTGCCGTTCATCAAGTACCCGGCCAACCCGCCGTCCATCGGCCACCCCGAGACCATCCGCCAGCGCGGTGAGCTCTACCTGGTCATGGTGGTAGCCTCGGTCGCCCTGCTCGTCCTGGCGGTATGGGCCGGTCAGCGGCTCAAGGCGCGCTTCGGCACCTGGAACGCCGTCCTGATCGCCGGGGCCGGGTTCGCCGTGGTGATAGGCGCGATCATGGCGATCCTGCCGGAGCTCGGCCAGCTGGCGGTGAACCAGCACCTGTACGGCAACCACGCCACCGAGACGCCGCTGCCGCTGAAGAACGCCAAGGGCGTTATCGTCTACCCCGGCTTCCCGGCCGACGTGCTGTTCAACTTCCGGCTGTACTCGATCGCCGCGCAGCTCGTCCTGTGGGGTGCCATCGGGCTCATCTTCGCGCCGCTGGCCGACCGGCTGCTCGCCCCCGGTCCGGCCCGGGCCGAGCTGCGCCGGGCCGCGGAGACCGCCCGAGTGTGACCCAGCCAACCCCGTCGGCAGCCGGGGCCGGGCTGCTGGCGGATCTGGCCGCGCTCGGCCCCTACTTCGCGGTGGAGGTTCACCGCCCCGGCTCGCCGCTGCGCCCGCCGTGGCAGTCGCTCGGCGAGCTGACCGTCTCACCGGGCGCGCTGGCCGGCCGGATCGGCGAGGTCCGCGAGCGGCTCGCGGCGGCGGCGGGGTGCCCGGGCGCCGCCGTCGAGTTCCGGGTGGCCGCCTCGATCGCGCAGCTCGGGCTGTGCGCCCGGCTGCTGTCCCCGGCCCTCGGCGCCGCCGCGACCGGGCGTACGCTGCCCGTCGACGTCGGTCAGGCCCGCTGGGTCCCCGCCCTCGGCGGCCCGTTCCGGCTGTCCCTGCCCGAAGCGGCGGTGTCCGAGGCGGCGGTAGCCGCCGAACCGGGTACGGCCGTGACGGCCGCGCTGCTCGCCGGGCCCATCACCCAGATCGTCCGTGCCGTCGAGGCAATGGCGGTCTCCCCGCGCGTCCTGTGGGGCAACGTCGCCTCGGCGGTCAACGGCGCCGCCGCCATGATCGCGGCGGCCCGGCCTGACCTGGCCGCCCCGGCGGCCGAAACCGCCGCGGCGATGCTCGCGAACCCCGCCCTGACCGGCACCTTCCAGGGCCGCCCGCTGCAGGGCTTCCGCCGCCGGAACTGCTGCCTCATCTACCGCCTGTCGCCCGCCGCACCCGCCTACTGCGGCGACTGCGTCCTGGGCCGTTAGCGTCCGCGTCGGCCTTTAACCCGGACGCAACACATCGTCACGCGGCATCAACAATGCGGGGCTAGCATGTTCCATCCGCTGCGCCAGACGGCGCGGCGCCAACGGGGATCACGAAGGTCGCACATGAACATGACCGTCTGGGATTGGTTCGAGCAGCGATCGTTTTCGCATCGGGAATTCAGCGAGCTGGCCGGTTCGGCCGAGGCGACGCGTTCTCCGGTCGTCACGCTGGTCCTGCCGGCCCGTGAGGTCGCGGGCACCATCGGCCCGATCCTGGACACGGTGGCCAGCCTGAACGATCGTAGCGGGCTGGTCGATCAGGTACTTGTGATCGACGCGGACTCGGCGGACGGCACTGCGGATATCGCCCGGGCGCACGGCGCCGAGGTCTACTCGGAAAACGAATTGCTGCCGGAATACGGGCCCGCCCAGGGCAAGGGCGACGCGATGTGGCGGGCCCTGTCCGTCGCCCGCGGCGATATCGTCATGTTCGCCGACGCCGACACGCGTGATTTCGGCGAGCATTTCCTCTACGGCACGCTCGGCCCGCTGCTGATGGTGCCCGGTATCCAGTTCACCAAGGCGGCCTATCGCCGCCCGTTCAGCAGTGAGGGGCGATACCTCGCCGACGGCGGCGGCCGGGTCACCGAACTGACCGCCAAGCCGCTGCTCAACTTCTTCTTCCCCGAACTCACCGGGTTCGTCCAGCCGCTGGCCGGCGAGTTCGCCGCCTCCCGGGACCTGCTGCTGCGCATCCCGTTCCTCACCGGGTACGGGGTGGAGATCGCGATCCTCATCGACGTGCTCCGTGACGCCGGGCTGCCCGCCATGGCGCAGGTGGACCTCGGCTCACGGCAGAACCGGCACCAGCCGCTGTGGGACCTGACCAGGATGAGTTCCGCCGTGCTGCGCGCGCTGGCCCGCCGGGTCCCGGCCCTGCCGGGCCTGTGGGGCCTGCCCGGACCGGTCGCACCGCAGGCCTACCTGCACGCGGTCGCCACCCCGGACGGGCTGCGCCTGGACGAGCACCTCAGCGACCTGCCCGAACGTCCGCCCATGGGCCGCATCCTCGCGGAGGTCCCCGCCTACCAGGCGGGCATGTGACCGGCGGCGGCTCGTACCCGTGAGGTTCGGGCCCGGCCTGGCCGCCGTCTCCATGATCAGCGACGACAACTTCAGCGCGACCCAGTTCACCCGGGTCCTGAACCTCCTGGTCAAGCTGCCGTAGCTCAGCTGCCGCCGTCGTCGGCGAGTACGTCGAGGATCGCCTGGCCGTACCTGTCCAGCTTGGTGGCGCCCACGCCATTGACGCCGGCCAGTTCAGACAGGGTCGACGGCGGCGAGGCCGCGATCAGGCGGAGCGTCGCGTCGTGGAAGATCACGTACGGCGGCATGCCCAGTTCCTTGGCGACTGACGTCCGCCACGCGCGCACCCGCTCGAATACCGGCTCTGCCTCGGGCGGCAGCTCCGCGGCCGCGGGCCGTCCCCCCACGGAACCCGCACCCGCACCGGAACCCGTACCCGCACCGGAACCCGGCGTGCCCCGCCGCGCCCGCGGCGGGGCCGGGAGCTTCGGCGGATCCCGCCGGAACGCGACCGGCCGCTCGCCGCGCATCACCTCGCCGCTCAGGTCGGTCAGCGCCAGCGTGCCGTGATCGCCCTTGACCGCCAGCAGCCCGGAGGCCAGCAACTGCCGCACCACGCCCCGCCACTCGCCCTCGCTGAGCTCCGTGCCGATGCCGAACGTGGACAGCGAATCGTGCCCGTAGGAGAGCACCCGCGGCGTCTTCTTACCGAGCAGGATGTCGATCGGCTGCCCGGCCCCGAACGCGGGACCCCCGAGCCGTCCCAGTCGCACCAGGGTGGAGAGCAGCTTCTGCGCCGCCACCGTGCCGTCCCAGACCGACGGCGGCGTCCGGCACGTGTCGCAGTTCCCGCAGGCTTCCGGCGCGTCCGTCTCGCCGAAATACGCCAGCATCTGCCGACGCCGGCAGCCGGCCGTCTCACACAGCGCGAGCATCGCGTCCAGGTGTGCCACCAGCCGGCGGCGGTGCGCGAGGTCGCCGTCGGAGTCGTCGATCATCCGCCGCTGCTGCACCACGTCGGCCAGCCCGTAGGCCAGCCAGGCGGTGGCCGGCAGCCCGTCCCGGCCGGCCCGCCCGGTCTCCTGGTAGTAGCCCTCGACCGAACGAGGCAGGTCCAGGTGCGCCACGAAGCGGACGTCTGGCTTGTCGATGCCCATCCCGAACGCGATCGTGGCCACCATGATCAGCCCGTCCTCGCGCAGGAACCGCGACTGGTTCACCGAACGGGTCAGCGGGTCGAGCCCGGCGTGGTAGGGCAGCGCGGTGAGTCCCTCGGCGCAGAGGAAGTCCGCGGTCTTCTCCACCGAGGCCCGGGACAGGCAGTAGACGATGCCCGCCTCGCCCGGATGCTCGGTCCGCAGCAGCCGGATCAGCTGGCGGCGCGGCTCGTTCTTCGGCTCGATCCGGTACTGGATGTTCGGCCGGTCAAAGCTCGCCACGAACTGGCGGGCGTCGCCCAGCGACAAGCGCGCGACGATCTCCGCGCGGGTGTGCTCGGTCGCGGTGGCCGTCACCGCGATCCTCGGCACCGTCGGCCACCGCTCGTGCAGCACGGACAGGCCCAGGTAGTCGGGCCGGAAGTCGTGCCCCCACTGGGCCACGCAGTGCGCCTCGTCGATGGCGAACAGCGAGATCGTGCCGCGGTCGAGCAGCCGCAGGGCCGAATCGGTCCGCAGCCGCTCCGGCGCCAGGTAGAGCAGGTCCAGCTTGCCGTCCATGAAGGCGTACTCGACCCCGCGCCGTGAATCGGGATCCTGGGTCGAGTTGAGGAACCCCGCCCTCACGCCGAGCACGTTCAGCGCGTCGACCTGGTCCTGCATGAGGGCGATCAGCGGCGAGATGACCACGCCGGTGCCCTCGCGCACCTGCGCGGGGATCTGATAGCACAGCGACTTGCCGCTGCCGGTCGGCATGAGCGCGACCGCGTCGCCGCCGGCGCAGACGTGCTCGATGATCTCCTGCTGCTGGCCGCGGAACGAGTCGAAGCCGTATACGCGGCGCAGCACTTCGGCCGCCGCGTCATCTAGGGGCGAGCCCACCCGGCGATTCTACGGGCCGCCACCGACACGGCTGTCCGCACTGCAACGTCCGCACCCCGCGCTGGCATGCGGACACCTTCGTCACGCAGGGCATGCTCCCGCTGGTGACCGGCGCCAGCGTCATCCTCACCGAGGGGCAGAACCACGTGGCGGTGGTCGCCCGCGACGTGGTGAACGGCCGGGTGCGGTGGCGGGACTCCGTCTCCGGGCCGTCCGAGGATTACCAGCCCGTTCTGGCGGTAGGCCCGCTGGCGATCCTGCAGGGCGAACCAGGGGCCCAGGGGGGCACGGCCCCGCTGCTCGCCTACCAGGCGGCCAGCGGCAGGCTCGCCTGGCGGGCCGCCATGCCGGCCTTCGTTCAGGTGCCTACCGTGCTGGTTTCCGGTGGCATCCTGGTGCAGCCCGCCGACCCGGGGTACGCTTGCGCCGCCGCTCAGTAAGCCGGGCCCCAGATACCTCAGATCAGGTGCCGGAGGAACGCCCGCGGGTCGCGCATGAACTGCCGCCAGGACACCACCAGGTTGAGGTCTTCCCAGGTCGCAGGCCGGATGCCCCACGGCCCGAGCTCGAGCACGTTTGCCTCAGGAACGGCCGCGAGGACGGGGGAGTGGGTGGCCACGACCAGCTGGGAGCCGGCCATGACCAGGTCGTGCAGCAGCGCCACCAGCCCGAGGCAGGACGTGAACGACAGCGGCGCGTCCGGCTCGTCCATCAGGTAAAAGCCGGTCTGGTTCACCCGGGTGCGCAGGATCTCCAGAAACCCCTCCCCGTGGCTGAGCTGATGCCACGGGTCACCCGACTTGCCCGGGTTCTGCTCCAGGTAGGTGTACAGCTGGTGCATCGTGTCGGCGCGCAGGAAGTACGACCAGCGCGGCCGCACCCCGCGCACGACGGTCAGCCCCGCGCCGACTCCAGGCTCGCTCGGCCTGATCCGGAACAACTGGCCCATCGCCGAACCTCCCTGCGGGTTCAGCCCGTACGCCTCGGCCAGCGTCTCCACCACCGTCGACTTCCCCGACCCGTTCTCGCCCACCAGCACGGTCAGCCCGGCGGGCAGTTCCAGGCCGTCCCGCAGCACCTGCGCGAGGGCCGGGACGCTCGCCGGCCACGCCGACTCGTCGACCCGCACGTCCGGTCCGGGGAGGAAGGCCCGGACCGGGCGGGCGTCGAACTCCCCGCTGTCCGTCATGCCCCCATGATGACCGGGGGGAAGGACATTTATGCCGAACGGGCGTGGTGCCCGCCGCTGTCATGCAATAGCGTGCGCAGGGTGGACGCCACCCTTGCCGATCGCCTCGCCATCCGCGACGTCGTCGAGACCTGGGCCAGCGCCAGGGACTCCGGCGACTGGGACGCCTTCCGGGCCTGCTGGCACGACGACGGCTACATGATGGCCACCTGGTTCCAGGGGCCGAAGGAAGACTTCATCAGGGTTAGCCAGGAAGGCGCCGCCCGCGGCGTGAACATCCTGCACTTCACCGGCGGCTGCCGGATCACGCTGAACGGGACCCGGGCCATCGCGCAGACCCGGATGACGATCCTGCAGCGGGCCGAGGTCGACGGCGTGCTGTGCGACGTGAGCTGCCTGGGCCGGTTCTATGACTTCATGGAAAAACGGGACGGCCGCTGGGGCATCGTGCTTCGCCAGCCCATCTACGAGAAGGACCGGCTCGATCCCGTCGACCCGGCCGCCACGCTCACCCTCGACCCCGACCTGCTTGCCCGCTTCCCCGAGGGCTACCGGTACCTGGCCTACCTGCAGGTCCGGGTCGGCTACCCGGTCAAACCCGACATGCCGGGCCTGCGCGGCCCGGGGGTAGAGCGGCTCTACCAGCGCGGCGCCGCCTGGCTGGCCGGGGAAATCAGGGTTCCGGTCGCTCCCTAGCGGATCAGGTTCATGTACATCTGGGCCACGTACCGGATCTGGGCGACCGAGCTGACCGGCTCGGCGCCGTCGAACTCCGGGGCACGGCGGTAGCCGAGCCGCTCGTAGCCGGACGGATGTTCACCCGGTCAGATCCTGGCGGCGGCCGCCGCCCAGGCCCGGCCGGCGTCCCGGGCCGGCGTGAAGGAGCGCAGCGGCTGGGTGGACCGGATCAGCGCGCGCATCCCGGCCAGATCGCCGGGTGCCGCGCCCAGCGCGCGGGCCTGGACGAGCACGTTGCCGAAGCAGGTCGCCTCGGCCGGGCCGGCGATCACCGGCAGCCCGGTGGCGTCGGCCGTGAGCTGGCACAGCAGCTCGTTCCTGGCCCCGCCGCCGACGACGTGCACCACATCCGCGTGCCGCCCGGACAGCGACTGGGCCTCGGCGATCGAGCGCCGGTAGGCCAGCGCCAGGCTGTCCAGGATGCAGCGCACGGTCTGGGCCGGCCCGGCCGGGACGGCCTCGCCCCGGTGGCCCAGCCAGGCGGCGATCCGGCCCGGCATGTCGCCCGGCGGCAGGAACACCGGGTCGTCCGGATCAATCACGAACCTCAGCGACGGCAGCCTCGCCGCCTCGTCCAGCAGCGACCCGAGCGAGGCGCCGGGCCAGGCGCGCAGGCTCTCCTGCAGCAGCCACAGTCCCGTCACGTTGCGCAGGTAGCGGATCGTGCCGTCGATGCCGGTCTCGTTGGTGAAGTTGGCCGCGCGGCCCGCCTCGGTCAGCACCGGCGCGTCCAGCTCCACTCCCGCCAGCGCCCAGGTCCCCAGGGATATGTAGGCGAAGTCCGGTTCCGCTGCGGGCACGCCCGCCACGGCCGACGCCGTGTCGTGGGAGCCCACCGTGATGAGCGGGAGCGGGGAGCCAGGCCCGTTCGGCCCCAGGATGGGACCGATCACCTCGCCCGGCCGGCGCAACGGCGGGAAGATCCGCGGCGGGAGCCCCGCCTTCTCGATCAGCCCGGTGGCCCAGGCCTGGGCGCGGACGTCGAACAGCGACGTGGTCGAGGCGTTGGTGACCTCGGCGCCGACCTGTCCGGTGAGCCAGTACGCCAGCAGGTCCGGGATCAGCAGCATGGTCGCCGCGTGCCGGAGCATGGGCGTCGCGGCGAGCTGGTAGACCGTGTTGAACGGCAGGTGCTGGGTCCCGGTCACGGCGTAGAGCTCGGCGGCGGGCACCGGGATCCGGATCCCGGCGGTGCGGACGTCGCGGTAGTGCACCGGGTTGCCGAGCAGCGCGCCGGTCTCGTCGAGCAGCCCGAAGTCCACCCCCCAGGAATCGATGCCGGCGCTGGCCAGCGGGAACTGGCGCGCCGCCGCCCCCAGGCCGGTTCGCACCTCGGCGAGCAGGCGGAGGATGTCCCAGTACAGCGTGCCGCCCGCGGTCACCGGCTGGTTGCCGAACCTGTGCACCTCGTGCAGCGCGATGCCGGAGGCGCTTACCTGCCCGGCCATCACCCGTCCGCCGGACGCGCCCAGGTCGACGGCCGCCACCGCCACCGGTCCCGTCATCGCAGGAACGCCGCTGCCACCCCCGCGTCGACCGGGATGAGCAGGCCGGTCGTCAGCGGCAGGTCGCCCGCGCACAGCGCGAGCACCGCCGCGGCCACGTGCTCGGGCAGGACCTCCCGCTTGAGCAGCGTGCGCCGGGCGTAGAACGCGCCGAGTTCGTCCTCGGGCACCCCGTACACCGCCGCCCGCTGCGCTCCCCAGCCGGAGGCGAAGATCCCCGATCCGCGCACCACCCCGTCTGGGTTGATGCCGTTCACCCGGACGCCGATGTCGCCGAGTTCGGCGGCCAGCAGCCGGACCTGGTGGGCCTGGTCGGCCTTGGCCGCGCCGTAGGCCACGTTGGACGGCCCGGCGAAGACCGCGTTCTTGCTGCAGATGTAGACGATGTCGCCGCCCATCGCCTGGACCGTCATGAGCTTCGCGGCCTGGCGGGAGACCAGGAACGAACCGCGGGCCATCACGTCGTGCTGGAGATCCCAGTCGGCCAGGGTCGTCTCCAGCAGCGGCTTGGAGATGGACAAGCCCGCGTTGTTGACCACGAGGTCCACCCCGCCGAAGGCCAGCGCCGCCGCGCCGAACGCGTCCGCCACCGCGTCCTCGTCGGTCACGTCCGCGGTCACCGCCGCGGCGACGTCGCGCGATCCCAGCTCACCGGCTACGCTGCGGGCCGACTCGCCGTCGCGGTCGGCCACGACCACGCAGGCACCCTCCGCGGCGAGCCGTTGCGCGGTGGCCCGGCCGATTCCGGAACCGCCCCCGGTGACCAGCGCGATCCGCCCGGCCAGCGGCTTCGGCTTAGGCCGGCGGCGCAGCTTGGCCTCCTCGAGTTCCCAGTACTCGATGCGGAACTTTTCGCTCTCGCCAATCGGCTGGTAGGCGGACACCGCCTCGGCCCCGCGCATGACGTTGATCGCGTTCAGGTAGAACTCACCCGCCACCCGCGCGGTCTGCGCGTCCGCGCCGAAGCTGAACATGCCGACGCCGGGCACCAGCACGATGGCCGGGTCCGCGCCGCGCATCGGCGGCGAGCAGGCGTCCGCGTACCGCTCGTAGTAGGCGCGGTAGTCCTCGCGGTAGGCCTCGTGCAGCTCGCGCAGCCGGCCCGCGGCCGCCTCGGGGGAGGCGTCGGGCGACAGGTCGAGCAGCATGGGCCGCACCTTGGTGCGCAGGAAGTGATCCGGGCACGAGGTGCCGAGCGCGGCCAGCGCCGGGTGCCTGGCCCGCGCCAGGAAGTCCAGCACGACGGGGGCGTCGGTGTAGTACCCGACCTGCCGGCGGTCGGTCGAGGCCAGGCCCCGGATCAGCGGGGCCAGTTCCGCCGCGCGGGCGCGCCGGCCGGCTTCGGGCAGCGGCTCGTAGCCCGCGATGACCGGGCCGAACGGGTCCGGCTTCCCGTTCGCACCGATGAACTCCGCCGCGGTGCGGATGATCTCCAGCGAGCGGGCCTCGCACTCGGCGCTGGTCGCGCCCCACGCGGTGATGCCGTGCCCGCCCAGGACGACCCCGATGGCCTGCGGGCTGGCCGCGGCGATGGCCGCGATGTCCAGGCCGAGCTGGAAGCCGGGCCGCCGCCACGGGACCCACGCCACCCGGTCGCCGAAGCACTGCCGGGTCAGCTCCTCCCCGTCGGCCGCGGCCGCCAGCGCGATGCCGGAGTCCGGGTGCAGGTGATCCACGTGCGGCGCCTCCACCAGGCCGTGCATGGCGGTGTCGATCGACGGCGCGGCGCCTCCTTTTCCGTGCAGGCAGAAGTCGAACGCCGCCACCATCTCGTCCTCGCGCTCCACCCCCGGGTACACGGCGGTCAGCGCGCGGAGCCGGTCCAGCCGGAGCACGGCCAGCCCGGCCGGGGTCAGCGTGCCCAGGTCACCGCCGGATCCCTTGACCCACATCAGCTCGACGTCCGCGCCGGTGGCCGGGTCGGTGGCGGTGCCCTTGGCCGAGGTGTTGCCGCCCGCGTAGTTGGTGTTCCGCGGGTCCGCGCCCAGCCGGTTGGACCGTGCGATCAGCTCCTGGATCTGCGCGTCGCTCACGATCTCAGGATCCCCAGCTGGCCGGCGTCCCGCCCACCCGTTCGGCAATGATCTTCTCCCCGTAACCGGACCGGGCGTAGGCCGAGAGCGGATCCGGGTCCAGGCCGGTCTCCTCGCGCAGCTCGGCGAGCAGCGGGCGGACGTCGGTGCTGAACGCGTCCGTCATGGCGGCGTTGGCCCCCAGGACGTCCCCGGCCAGCTGGGCCGTTGCGAGCGCGTCCGCGTCGATGAGCAGCGCCTTGGCCGTGGCCTCCTGGACGTTCATGACCGAGCGGATCTGCGCCGGGATCTTCGGCTCGATGTTGTGGCACTGGTCCAGCATGAACGCGACCCCGGCGGCGGGCTTGAGCGCGTCCGCGCCGGTCACCTCGTGCATGATCCGGAACAGCTGGAACGGGTCGGCCGCGCCCACCATGAGGTCGTCGTCGGCGTAGAAGCGGCTGTTGAAGTCGAAGCCGCCCAATCGCCCGGCTCGCAGCAACATGGCCACGATGAACTCGATGTTGGTGCCGGGGGCGTGGTGGCCGGTGTCCACCACCACCTGCGCCTTCGGGCCGAGGGCCTGGCAGTGCAGCAGGCTGGTGCCCCAGTCGGGGACGT
>WNGR01003479.1_pt1 | contig 17177 bp, 21 predicted proteins | sample 5407581 | NCBI WGS metagenome assembly WNGR01 (sample SAMN13153383, study PRJNA577476) | soil metagenome | isolation source: 80 cm soil or saprolite under Garry oak tree replicate 2 | place: USA:California | collected 2016-06-15 | reverse complement strand
GTGCCAGCGAGACCGTGCATGGACAGCCGAGTCATCACACGACGAGTCGCAGGCGTGCAATCATTATAAGTTTTTATGACCATGCCAGAGCGAGCGGAATCTATCAAGGCGATAATCCAGCTGCCCCGATAGTGAAGCCGAGAATACCACACCTGTTCAATAATCCTGATTGGCAAGCGTGCCTGGTCGCCTGGGTTGAGCAACTACGCTCTGACGAAACCAGGTCCTCCTATTGCAATATCCTCATCCGGTTCTTTCGCGATCCGGGGCGCGCGCCTGATTTGTACACACGCGCCGAGGTAGAGGCGTTTATCCGCAGCGCTCAATCCTCTCAAAAACATAACGCTGGCCAGCCGGTGAAGCCGAGTGCCCAAACCATCAACGCTCGAAAGTCAGCGTTGGCAAGCTATTATGCCTATGCAGCCGACTACCAGATACTTGGAGACGATAAGCGGCTGCATCCCTTGCTGCAAACACCTCCACCAACCAAGGGCATCAAGACTGAACTGACAGCGCCTGCTCACCGCCTGCTCACTGAAAGCGATATCCAGCGGCTGTTTGCCCAAATCCCCTCAACAGATGCACGCGGCATCCGCGATAGAACCATGTTTTTATGCTATCTCTACCTGGGCAAGCGCAACCGGGAACTCCGCCTCCGGTGGGGAGACATCCAGCCATACACCTTTATTGAGAAAGGCGTGTCTCGTGAAGGGTACCGATTTCGCTATTTTGCGAAGGGGAAAGGGCAAAACTGGCAGTATGCCGAAATGCCTGAGCAGGTGTACACCCAAATCGAATGGTACTTGCTCGCAACCGACCGGCTAGACACCATTCGGCCAGATGATGGCATCTTCGTTCAACACTATGTCACGCCTGACGGCAAGCCTATTGGCTTTGCAAAAGAGCCTTTGTCTAGCTCCTCTATTCGCCATATCTTAAAAAGATATTGCAGGGCTGCCGGGCTTGATGAGTCTGCGTGCGTCCATGCATTCAGACACTTTAACGCTCAAATGCGATACAAGTGTGGGCAAGGATTGCTGGAAATTGCCGATGCGATGGGCCACAGTTCCGTTGCGGTTACGCACGTCTATCTCCAGTCACTTATCACTGGCGGCGACCCCGGCGCGGCGCTCCTGGCTGCCAGAATCGGGCCATTAGTGGGAACGATGTAACGAAGAATGCACGGTAGAACGTTCTTTCCACTATGGAAGAGGAAATGTTCACCCCTGTACAAGTTGCTCGCAGGTTGCGCTTAAATTACTTCACAGTACTCAGGTGGATCCATGCCGGCGTCCTGGAGGCCACAACGGTGATTGAGGGCAGGCGCAACCGCTACTTGATCAAGAAATCAGTCCTTGAGGCGCTGGAGAATGACCAGGCTGAACACACCTCGTAATTGGCTCTGTAGTGCGTTTTTCGGCGAGCAGATAAAATCATACGTCCATATCATTTTAGCCACCCTGGCTCTTATCACGTAAGTGCACACGTAGATATATGCGTGCACGCGTGCACGCATATATACAGGCTTACATGCGTTTAAGCACGAGTGCAAGCGTACTTACTTCCCCATTAGAGCGGTAGTCCTCAAAGAGCGCGTTGAGAGCCAAACGAGCGAGATCATTCCTACTCACTTTCCCAGGGTTTTCCCCTTCAATCTGAGTAAAAATCCGCTCCAATTCGTCTAACTCCTCGGGTCGGTAACGGAAGGTATATGATGAGAGATGCTTTTTCGATTGCAGTTGTCTGTACAAGGTTTCGATGATAGTACTCCTTTTCTCTTGTGCTTGCATTGATGCGCTTCTGCGTACATGCGTGCGTGCTTGCTGCTTGTCTTCAGTCACCGGTGTGATTGCAGGTCCTGGAGCTGGCGTAGCAGATGACTCTGGAATCACCTGCTCGGGTGCTACAACCTCTTGTGTCACCCAGGGTTTACGCTCGTCTTTGACTTTGCGAAAATCGGGCTTAGGCATGATCGATCACCTCAGCTAGTCGTATATAGTCCTTGGCCGCTTCACTCTCTGGAGCATAGAGCAAGCCAGGCATACCAGCATACGCAGCTTCACCCAGTTTGACGCTATGTCGGATAGAGACCGGCAAGATCAACTGGTGGTATTCCTGCCCTACTTCCTCAAGTACCGTCTTCGCCAGATTGGTTGTGGCGCGTACCTGCGTGGGCAAGATGCCCACCAGGGTGAGAGATGGATTAAGGCCACGTTTCACATCGCTGATATCCTTCAGCGTGTCTACCAGGCCATCCATCGCGAAATATTCAGTTTGCATGGGAATGAGGGCATGTGTTGAGGCGAACAGAGCATTAAACGTCAGATAGCTTTCTGCTGGCCGGGTGTCAATGATAATGTACTCGTAGTCCTCGGCCAGCGCCTCAATAATCGGTTTCAAGAGCCCTACCTGGGTCGCCTTCATGCTCCTATCGGTTTCTTCCAAGTCACGATTTGCCGGCATGATTGACAAACCATACTCTGTTGTCTGCACGATATCGTGAGGATCCACACCAATCTTGGTAAATAAGGTATTGATGGATTGGTGGAGCTGGCGCGGTCGCAGCCCGACGTGTTTGGTAGAGTCGCCTTGAGGATCCAGGTCCACTAACAACACACGCCGTCTACGTTGCAAGAGCGCCTGGGTGAGATTGACGGCTGTTGTCGTCTTCCCACTGCCACCCTTTCGGATAACAATGCTGTACACTTTTGTCATACCATTGTTCCTTTCACAAATATGGGGTAGTATAGCACACGTGTATGCACGCATGCACGCATACATGCAAAAGGAGTGAGTCTATGACTGAAGAACACATCCCCTACCATGTCACACCGGAGCCCACGCAAGAAAGCACACATGAGCACCTGTATCGCGTAGCACTCGGCAATAAGAATATCGTTCGTTTCTGTGAACGGTGTGGGCAGACCTGGCTCATCACGCAGCTTCAAGATATCCTTCACCCTAGCCGCTCTGTTTACTGCTGGACAGAAGTACTTGATGAGGCAGAGGCCCGCGAGAAACTGACAGGGACTGAGTAATGAGTGTTAGCTGACGTCAGCTGAAAGCCGTTAGCTGATTAGATGCGCATCAACGTAGTTGTGGATCCACAAAATGTAACCTTTTCCCAGGTCAAGACGTGATGAGAGAAAGACAACTGATCACGGACCCGAGTACAAAAGCAGCCTGCTCGTGTGGTAGAGGCACGGGTAGGTTGCTTCTGTTGTCAGCAGGCAAACATAAACATTCCTCGCAAACTGCCCAAGGCTAAGTTACAGATGTGTTGCGCACGATTTGTAACTTAGGTGTCTTTGCCGCCTGGTGCAACTCATACAATTGCTCAAGGTACATCTGGAGCATACCCGCGGGATCGTCAATCCCGTCAAGGTTTGAGGGACTGGGCGTCTCATCCGTACCTTCAATCTCTTCGATGATATCATCCAGTGCGCTCACCAATTCCATCGCAGCATCGTTGATCCCTTCGCGCACATCCTGCCACTTCTCTATTAATGTCACTTCCTGTCGTAACTCATCCATAGTGATATTCCCTTCTGGTTAAGAGGTAACAAAATTTCATAGAGGAAGATTACCAGAAATGCAATTTTGACGTCTGAAGACAGCGAGAGGGAATCTATGCTCTCAGCGTTGCTCATATTTGACTCATGACGGGCATATCAAGATTTTACTATGCAAGATTTGACGAGATCCGGTCAGACCCTGTCGAGGCCTTCAGCATGTGGCCAGCGAATTGGTTATGCTAAGAGCATATAAACGAGTCTCGAAAATGGCCCATTGGAGTGCACGGCAAGCCGACGTGCGAAGGGGTAGTCACAATGGGGCTGACGGCGTGAGAGGGAATGTAACTGCCTGCAACCTGCGCTGTCCCTATTGTTACTTGCATAATTGCAATGGTGCTCAACAAGCGAGGATGACTGCTCAAGCGCGTCACGTTGAAGGTTATCCCTGGATACAGCATTGCAATTCCAAAACAGACGAGACCGCCAACGTTGGCGCATTGGCGGTCTATCACGTTCGCGGAAACCAGTCCCCACCAAGGAAAACGCTGGCTTCCTGTCCTGAAAGGACCATTCAATTATACTACGTTTGCATCGGCAGTTTTTGGTACATGAATCTCCGCGTATAATTTTCCAAGAGTGGCGCGTATATCATTTAGGATAGATAAACTGTGTTGGCGCACATCGTCTATCACGTTCGTGGAGCCTTGTCCCCACCAGGGAAAACACAAGGCTCCGTCTTCTGAAAGGGCCAGGTATGGATTGGTACCTCTGGCTTACTCTTTCTGCTGTTCTTATCGCTGTCCCTGGAACAGTAGTAAGCATCTTGCAACTCAATGAGTTGCGTCAGAAGCGCAAGAGGAGCAAGAGTAAGCCCACCTAATCACCTCAGGGCATGACACAAAGCGGGTATCAGTTTCAGGTACCCGCTTTGTGTTGCTCAGAAGCTCAGAACATACTTGTGGATCCACAAAAGAGAACAATAGCAGAGTAGCACCTATGCTTTTGGCGTTCCTTCATTGTAGGATTAGACGCGCATATCAGGATTTGATGTGAGAGAAACTATCACGATCTGGCCAGGCCTTCAGCTGACAGAACTATGCTAAGAGCATGGGCCGGTTGAACCTGCGTCGTTATCTCAAAAAGTGCTTCGCTATGCCTCGATATAAGGGCATATCGCGTCAGTTTGGGACCCTCGTATCGGAACATAGCGGAACACTTGGCAGCGCTGGGAGGATTGCATGAGGAAAAGCTATGAACTTGATGACTTTCCCTCATGTCACACCTCTTACGCGCGCGTAGGTGTGTGGAAGAGTGGAACTGGGCGCATCGATAGGCACTTCTACATCCCTTTTTTTGCTCCAAAGTGTGACAGTTTGTGACGTTTCCAGGCGTTTTGTCTCGCTATTTTCGCCTTTTTGTGACGCTATGGCACGCTATGGCTGCGCAGATACTTTTGAACCATGCGCCTGATGCACTTCAGATGGCGCCCTACTGAGCGATAACCCACACCATAGCGCCTGCCTATCCTGCGATAGCTGACACGGCTCACAATGGCCGCATTGATGGCCTGGTGCTCAGGATGCCGGCAAATTGTGCATCGCATCGACATAGGCCAATAGCCTCCAATCAATCAATCAGGCAAAGAGACGGACACCTGGGGGAATGCCCGTCTCTCTACCAACCACCAATCAATCACAACAAAAGGAGAAGTGAGGGTTGCTGTAGTGTTAACCATTCATAACGCTATGATTATACATTATGTCAAGCAAGACTGTCTATCAATCAAGCAAAAGGCCCTCACACCGCCTGATATGAGAGCCCTTGCTACATTTTGGGAACGTTCGTCTGCTCTGCCTATCAAGGCCAAACAAACTTTATGCAGGCATAATAGCAGGGTTATGCGTGATTGTCTATCAATCAGGCCGTCATGGGTCGCGATAGGTGCATCCGAACTTTGCGCGATGCTGTCCATACAAGGTCATCACAGCGCCAGATGTGCGTTTCCTCACCCGGAAAAGCACCAGCTTTTTCAACACCAATAAGGCTATTGCTGATAACCTCGGGGTCCGCTTGTGCTTCATCGACGAATAATAGAAGGTGTATCACCCGCCTGATGCGCTTGTTGGTCGTATCAATCGTCTCTTCTCCTAGAGGCAGTATCGCATGAAGATGCGTGTGTATTGGTTCCATATCCATTAAATTTCCCTCCAATTAGATGATATCATAACTGTCTTCGCATCCACCCAGGGAGCGTCACATTGACCGTATTAGAAGAGCCTCCCGCCGTGTACGAGAATGGACTGGCGCATCGCATACTCCATAATATCATCAACGACCGCCCTGGCGAACTCCCGGCCATTGACAATAAGCGGGATTTCGACGGTGATGCGCTGGCCGCCTCCACCGCCACCGCCACCGCCACCGCCTAACATCGCCATCGTCTGCGCATGTGGGATAACCTGCGCGCCAGGCGGGAGATAGCCCACACGAGGACCAAGGACGAGTTCAGCGCCCGCTTCCCCCACAAGAGCAGGGCCGCCAGGGGCGGAGTCGGTACCGGAAGCGTAGTGCTGGCTCGTGCCCTGATTGAGAAGGGGGACATTGAGCGGGTGATTGTTGATGTAGTCGGCAACATCATTCCAGTAGCCCTTGGCGGCTGCATCCATATTCGCCATGTCTATACCGACTCGATTACCCATCGCTGCAAACATATCTGAGGCTTGCCAGGTGAGTTGTGATGTTTGCTCCAAGCCCTGGTTTTTCATGTCCGTCAAGGACTGCACCACATTTTTTTTCATGTCATTGGCTGATTTGGAAGTACTCTTGTTCATGTCGGCAGCCTTCGCGTTGATCTGATCAATACTCGTGCCAAATAGGTGAAGTATGGCATCCAGCGCCCCGCCTGTTATACCGTTCAGAATATTCAAAGCGCCACGGAAAATATCAATTATCCCGTTCCATTGCGCTGCTAAATCTGGCCCGAGCTGTGCAAAATTGCCGCTGAACAAATCCACGAAAAACGCTACCGAGCCAGCCATGGCCTGAAATGCCCCTGATACGACCTGAACAATTCCACCGAATATCTGAATGACATATGCGAGAACTTTACCGAAAAGCTGAACTAACAAACCGCCAAGAACAGCGAACGCTTCACCTAGATGCTCTAGCGTTGGCAGAAGTGGCTCAATCGAGTTTTTCAGGTCATTCCACGATGGAATAATCTGACTTTGAATAGTGACCTGTAATTGCTCCCATGCAGGAGTAAAGGCGTCTCTCAAAAAAGCGCCAACTTGTTGCATAATATTCCAGGTTTGAAGTGTAGCGTCCCCAATCTGAATAGCCGTATCACGAATAGACTGACCTGCTTGCGTAAATTGTGATGATCCCCCTTGAAAGCCTTCCAAGGCCGTTAAAAAGTCATTGGCAGCAGTAGCCGCTTGACGCAAACTATTGGTGATATCTGTCGTCTTTGTGCCTTGCAGCGTCTGCATGGCCGATTTGAAAGGCCCTTCAATAGCAGCAATTAACGGCCCAAAAATCCGCCCCAGTGTATCCCCAAGTTTGGCAAACTCTGGCGACTGAAAAGCCTTTACTACCGCTCCAACGTCATCGGCAACAGTTTTCAGCGCGCCACCAACTTTTTGCCCTACGTTGGTGGCAAAATCTTGAAATCCCTTGCCTGAAACCAGGTTTCCAATAGTAGTTAAAGCCCCTTTAGCCTCGTCAAAAAGTGGTCCTGTGAATGCCCTCCAGGCCGCGCTAATATTGTCCTTGAAAGTTGATAAAAGCCCGTTGAACGTCTGAGCCTGGTTTTTCATCTGGCCGCCGTACATCTTCTCCATGCCTTGCCACAAAGCGGTTACAGAGTCAGCGCCAAGCTTGCCTTGTTCTGATAACTTTTGCACCTGATTGACAGAAAGGTGCATGGAATCAGCTAAAATTCTCCAAGCAGGGATACCGGCTTCCGTCAGTTGCATCATGTCCTGGCCGGTAACCTTACCACGAGCTTCCATCTGCCCAAGAGCCAGCGTGATACGATCTATCCCTTCCTGGCCTCGTCCGACACCGGCTGCGGCATCACCCACAGCCGTCAAAACTGGTATCACATTCTTAGCAGCAAAACCCATTCCTAAAAGCTCTTGCGTGTCTTGCGTAACATTCGTAAATTCAAATGGAGTTCGTGCCGCAAAATCCCATAATTCTTTCAGCATGGCATTTGCTTTTGACGCTGAACCAAGCAACCCCGTGAAAGCGATGGTCAATTGCTCCATACTAGCGTTTGGCTCAAGCAAAGCCCCGCCAACGTATTCAGCGGTTTGACCTAACATCTGCAAGCCAAAGACGGTCATGCCGAGTTTGGAACCGAAATCGAGGAGCCCGCTTCCCATACCCATGATGCGACCGATAAAGCCGCTTCCTGCTTCAGAAACGGATGAAAGCGCTTGCCCAAGGCGTTCACGCATGGCAAGCCCGGCCATGTCCGCTTTCTCAGCCACTTGTGTTTCTGCTGTAGCAAGGGATCTAGCAACCGTCGCGGCTCGCTCCATGGCTACGGCAACATTGGCCTGAGCACTGGACACTCGTTCGGCTGCTAAATCCGCCTTGGTCGTAGCAACCTGGACTTGTTCAAGCGACAAAGAGTCATCGTGCGCGGCAGCCTGGGCTTTTTGCATAGCAAGAGCGGCCTGAGCCTGGGCAACTTCAAAGCGCTTGGAGGCTTCACCCACTTTGGCATAGGCCGCTTGAAGCTTGGCCGATGCGACATTTCCAGCTTCGCCCATGCTTTTGAAGGCGTTCATCGCCTGATCAGACGATTCGCCCACACTGATAAGCTTGCCCTTTACCTCATCAGCCCCTACAGCCTTTACCTCGGCCACCAACTGGGATGCAATTATAGACATTGTTCACTCCCATCATCCCCTGCTCAGCACTGGAGCGTGCCCAGTGCTGAGTACGAGATACGAAAGAATATTTGAACTCTTTTACACAACTACAACATGAGCGGCTTATGTCCTGGCTGCTTGCTCAACTGCTCTTGTGCCTGAGCTTCTGCGGTGATCACAATCAACGCCTTATCTCGCCACCATACGCCCTGCTTGAGCAATTCCCAGGGAGGGCAATGGCAGCGATCCGCCGCGACAAACAGCGGATACCATTCTGGACACCACGCCGTCTCTGTTTGCTGACCGAGTACCAGATAGCGCCTCAGTGCCGTTAGTTCTGGGTCTGAGGCGCTAGTGTTTCCGGGCGGACGTCACTCATAATTTCGCTCAGAATTTGCACGCGCAAGAACAGCGGCAGATCCGCAAAACGGGCCGCGTCAATCGGGACCATCTTGGTTTTTTCAACATCTTCATAGAAGTCCCAGGATTTAATGAGGCTTGCCAAGGTTTCGTTGAAACCCTCAAAGCGAGCGACGGCATTTTCCCCATTCAGATTGCTGAAGATTTGAGAGGCTGCAAAGACTTTTTCAGTAACCCGCATAGGGTAGTACTCGACGGTGAGCGAGTTTCCTTGGACTTGGAGGGTAACGGACGCGGTATCATTCGCGATATCTACGAGTGTAAGGGACATATGAATATTTTCCTTTCCTTCATCGCCCTGGTGTGAAGGTACTCGCCCATGCAAGTCACCCTCAAATCAAGGCACAAACTAAACAAAAACTACGATGCGCTAACTATTTGTTAGCTTGGGGTTGCCTGCCAAATCTGGCAGAACTGCCGCCATGGGTTTGGGTGCAAACATTTCTGCCGCCTCAGACCCAACCAGCGCTTTCAGTTGATCGTTAATGGATCCTGCTACCTGTTGTACTGACCGGGCTTGCTCTTCCTGGCTCATTGTTGACCAGGCATCCAGATCAGGCAGGCTATCAAAAAATGTGCTCATTACTTTCCTTTCTTCGTCACTGGCTTGACGTAGTATCGCCAGAAGACGAGAAACCAATATCGAAGCGGAACGTGCGTATTACGCAGCACACGGACAATAAACAGGGGCATATACCATCGCTTGATGCGTACATGCATCATGATTTCACCCGAGGCTTGTGGCTTCCAATCCGTGGTGATATCGAAGCCGCGTAGTTTTACCATTTATTTCCCGCTTTTCTTGGTCTGTGTCGCTGGCTTCGGTTTGGCCTTGCCAGCGTTGGGGTTATTTCCCTTCAGTCTCATATCACGCTTTGTGCCAGGATTTGGCTTTCCACCCATATCTCTATCTCACCTCCTTTCAATTTATGCAGGCTCATCAGAAGCTGGTGCAGGTAATTCCCGGCCTGGGTTGATAGTGTAGACATTCGCGATATCGCCCGGTTGAATATGGCGCTGATAGGCCCTGGACAGCCACTGGGCAATCCTATCAAGGTACACGGCAGCAATAGGATGCCCATTCTCAATATTCTTCATGACCGTATGTGGAACGCCTGCGTCGCGACACATTTGATGCCCTGCTTCGTCGCCCAAGGCATGGCAGTAGTCACCTAACCCCATATTGTTAGGGTCGCCGGTGTACAGGTTCGGATTTATCCACTCTTTTTGCTTCGTCATGACTCACCCCTGCTCATTAGCGGCCAGTTGGCGATACGCATCAAGCACCTGCTGTAATCGCCGCCGACGTTCGTCGAGCTGGCCAGGGGAAAACATCTCGCCTTCCCTCACGTACAAAACATCTCGCATATCCCAGGGTAGTGGCAGACTCATTCTGACATTCATGCCCTCTCTCAGCAAAACATCCTCGTATGCTAGAGTCGCTTCGATTACCCTTGAAGTTGGGTCATCAACTGGCCGCAAGCCGGCAAATTCGCGCTGCAGGTCAGGCCAGTCTTTCAGGTCCTGGATCGCCGCCTCGTACAGATCGTGCAAGCCTACCTGGAGGTCTACGAGGTGAGCAGCCACCTGATCAACCTGCCTTTGCTTTGCATGATAGCCTTGCAGAAGTGCGGCGTATCGTTCCTCACCCAGTTCTTTAAGTGCTTGTGCGCGCCCTCTCATAACTGCCTGCACCTCATCCTCTCGGGCTGCCCTCTCCAAATGCCACAACTGCAATTGCTTGCCCAGTTCGAGTTCACGAGCATCGGCCAGCTGGTCAGCTTCTGTCGTCTCGGCCTCCAACTTCGAAAGCGTACCCTGAGCAGTCTGCATGGCTTTCTTGGCATCGCTCGCAGCCTTGACGGCTCTGGATTGATTGGGCGTCCGGTGTGCAAGTTTGGCATAAGCAACGGCCTGGTCGTTCTCGCCACTTAACCGCTCAGCTTCAAGGCGCGCCATACTCAACGATTGAGTACGATGTTCGTGACTGTCGCTCAGGCTTGCGAGTTCAGAATTCGCCTCACTTATGCGCTGGTCCAAGCTCTCGATAGCCGCATGTAACTCGGTTAGTTGTTCGTTGGCAGCCTGCACCATGGTGGCCGCTGCGCTTCGTTCTACTACTTCGATCATGAATGATTCCTTCCTCTTTTCTGATTGATTGATATTTACTGTCCGTCCTCGGGATAAGGTACACCTGGGTTAATAGTTTCCCACCTGGCACGCATTGCCCTGGGATCGTCGCGCGGTAACATTTGAAGTGCCCACGCAGGCGGATTGGCAATTTGCTCTGCTTGCTGCTCTGCTTGTCTCTGCTGAGATGCCACTGTACCGGCCCGGTACACCTCTGCCCAGCTAGGGATAGGTCGTTTCTCTGAGCTCAGATCATCGGCTGCCATTGGTTAGATTACCTCCTTACGCGCGCGTTTTTATTAGTGTCGGATTTCTGTCGGATTGTCCGCGCCTGCTTGCTGTAACATTCGGTTTCAAGCCCATTTGGTACCCTTTGAGCGGACAAAAGTGGTCGGTCGGTCGGTTCTGTCCGCTCAGCCTTTGTAATCGCTGTTTGAAGCCGTTCTACTGCCAACTCTGCGCTCCGGTGCTGGCGCATAAGCTTCGAAAGTTTCCGCATGCCAAAATAACTTGGCACGGCCTGGCTCAATGCTTCCCGTTCTTTGGTGAGCACTGCGGCCAGGTCATCACGTAACTTCACATAGTGGGCAAGCAGGGCTACGCGCTCGTCAGGCGACAAGGTAGGGATGCCCGCTAGGTCAAACTGCTGATGCGTATGGAACACAAAGTCATTTGGGCTTAGTGGCATTTCAAAAACCGCTCCCTATCCACTTGATCAAACATCCGACGACAAGCGCGCCAGGCCCCGCTACGATCTGCAAATCCTAGATTGGTAGCAATAGCCTGCCAGGTATAGCCAGCGAAACGCAGTCGGACCACCTCACAGGCTCTGAACTTTGCATCCACACGTCTATCGCTGTAAAGTGATTCACCACGGCCACGCCCTTTTATTGGCCAATTCACTCCGCGGACATAGGTGTGTCCTGGCCGTGGTGTGGCGTCAACGATACGGCCATCAGGCAACTCCACAAGCTTCGGAGGGAAGTACCAACGAAACTGTACCGCTTTATATGTCATATAACAGGAATGTTGACGCGCCATATGTTTACACTGTCCTATCAACTTTTGTCCCTCGTCGGTTCACAAATCCGCACTACAAGCCATTTCAGCGAGCGGACAATTGAGCGTCCACCTGTCCACCGTCCGCCGCGCTGTCCGCCTCGTCATCATCTTCCTTCCCAGGCCCAAATAGCCTGCTAAGAAAGGCGTCCATCTCTTCATCTGTAGCGTTCTGCAGGTCCTGATCACTCATTCAGCATGCCTCCAGTCTTGTAGCTATGGCTATACGAATAACTACCCATCAACTCAAGTCCATCCATCAGCAGGCCTCCATAATCGATGCATCCAACTTCAGGCACATATCGCATACAAAGCGTCCCTGGCCAGCATGTCGATAGTAGCGCCGGTGGAGGTCCCTCGCTGGGCAGAGTCTCACATCACCTCGTCGGTAGAGTTGATAGAGCAAGGCCCGGCGATGGCATTTCACCGCCTGGCGTAGTTTCATGGGAATGGGCTCATTGGGGGACCATAAGACGCCGGCGAGCGTCACGATCAGTCGCCGCGAGTGGATCTCTGTCAGCAGCTCGTCCAAATTCATCACTTCCAACTTCCCTGATACCCTTACCACTTTACTTCACCTCCATCATTTCTACTTCACTTACCCCGCCTTTGCTACCTCTACGCTCTTGTAGGTCACCGCTGCAAAGTTCTGTTTGCTTTCTTTATCGATGTCATACCGCAACTTGTTGAACGGGACCAGCTTTAAGACACCCTCTTTATTTGTCCGGGCCATCAATACCGTTTTACCAGCTAGGTGAGTCTGCTGGATCTCCGTCCAGGTCCCACGTCCAACAGCATGATCGGCATTGCGGATAAAGACAAGCGTATCAATCCGGGCGAGAACGTCCTTCCAGCCGACAAACCATGCCTTTGGCGTCGGAAACAATTCTCGAGCCTCCAGGATCTGCGCGCCCCTGAAATGGTGAGAGAGCAGGAAGTAATAGGTTTCGTAGCGGTCAGTCTCACGCACAGCTTGCGGCGCTGCCAGGTAGATTACTCGTTGCTCCATCAATGCACCTCCATAACGATTCCAGGATTGCATGTTGCACATCCCCAGGCCCAGCCACTTTCCCAGACCTTCTCTGCTGTCTGCCAGTGAGGATACCAGTTATCCGTACTGCATGATGGGCATGGCTCTAACGGCCGATGTTTGCCGGCTTGCTCCAACTTCCCAGCCCTTTCTTGATAGTATTCATAGTGAACCTCTGAGTGAACAAGTGAACCTAGTGAACTAGTTTTGGGTAATTCTTGTAAATTTTCGGATTCATGAAAGAGATTACCCTTTTTTGGTTCACTACCTTCACTATGTTCACTTTTACCCTCAGATTGATCTTGAGAAGGTTCACTTTTATCTTGAGAAGGTTCACTTTCAACGGGTTTAAGTTGAATCCCATGCCATACGTAACGCCCGCCGGTGCTTCTAGCATTTTTTAATCCGCGCTCTCTGAGCACGTTTTTCAATTGCTTTACATCAGGTCGGTCGCCCTGACACCATTCAATATAGGTTTCAAACAGTTCCGAAGAAGGAATCTTGAAACCTTCTGCAAACTCACATTGTGTGCTGAGAAACTTTGTTACTGAGTCCATTTCTTCACGATAGGTGCTCGTAGCCTCCTGCACAACATCAGGGACTCCGAGCCCTTCGCGTTGCCACTCAAGACAGCCCTCGATAAGCCATGCAAGAATACCTTCAGCTTCTTGCAGCAACTTCTTAGGAAGGTCCTTATCTTTCTCGGCATCAGGTATAGTCACCTCGAAGGGGATAAGACGTACGCGCCGCCAGATGCCCAGGTCAGTTCCCTTGATTTCAGGCTTTTAGTTGGCAGCCAGGAATAGCTTAAACTGGGGCTTAAAATCGAAGTACTCTTGGTGCAAAAAGCGCGCCGTGATAGTATCGCCGCCAGTGAGCTGCTTCACTAGTGCCTCAGCTAGTCGCTTGCCCTTGTCCGTCTCTTTGGCAATTATCAGACGCTTCCCGTTCATCCTGGCTATATCGTTGCGTATGCCCTCGTTATCCCTCGACAAGAATGCCTTAAATTCTGCTGCTTGTGCATAGTCGCCGAGTATAGCCTGGATCACCTCCAGCAGTGTACTTTTCCCATTGTTCCCTTTGCCATAAAGCAGGAAGAAACATTGTTCGCTGGTATCACCAGTGAGAGCATAGCCCATCGCTCGCTTGAAGAATCTAATGAGTTTGGCATTGTGGTTGAAAATGGTTTCGATGGTTGCTAGCCACAGGGGGCAACGTGCATCAGGATTGAAGCGAGTAGTGATGCACCGGGTAATATAGTCATTGCGGTTGTGTTCTTGTCGAGTACCGGTGTGCAGATCAACGGTGCCATTGGAGCAATTCAGTAGCCAGGGATCTGCGTCAAGGTCTTCTCTCCTAATGGGTACTCCCTCCTCACTTTTCGCAAGCTCCAGCATATCACGAATGACCTTTTTCGACTCGGAACGCATAGCGTGCGAAGCCAGTGCCTTGCGTCTTGCTTCGCTTTCCTTATCATCACCTGGAACGTCCCCGGCCTCTTTGTAAATTAGACGTACTACTTTCTTTGCTATGCGCTCTGCATGGCCGTCTTTATCTTCTTTCCATTGAGTGATGTTCCACGTCAACCAGGCTTTCATGTCATGGCAGTATCGCAAGTCGCGCCCAAACCGTGATACAAGCCGCTCTGCGTTACCTAGGTCAGTAAGGTTAAACGAGCGATAGGCATTATCAGTTGGAGCTGGTCCACTGCCATTGCTATTGCTGCCATTGCCGTTCTGGTTGGGGTGTGTTGGGGGGTAAATCTGCTCAGGTGAAAGTGTGCTTTCCCAGGGCTGGCGCGCTGGACGTGTATAAGCACTGGCGAGCTTTGCCAGTGCCTCTTCGTCAGTAAATGGCTCATATTGGTCTTTAGTGTTTGTTGAAGGGACACGGCGAGCGTATTCAAGCATGATGGATCGGGCGCTTGATTCTGAAAAGTCGTTATCTCTTAGTTGGCAAGCTAACTCAAAACCGGCATTATCACGGCCTCTAAAGTTTGCCTCTTGCACGTACTTTGTGAGTAGCTTATCACCCTCGACTCGTGTTGACTTTGTTGCACGCTCTTGCCGAGCTTTCATCTCATCAGGTGAGTACATCAATCCCAGGAATAGCCGCAAATCATCGGGGAGGATCTCGAGCTTTTCGGGTTGGAAGTCTCGCAGCCAGGTGTAGGGTCCCTGCTCATTGCGACCACAAAACGCAGCATATCCGCCGTCTGCTCTAATGTCGAGACCCGGCCAGCGTTGGCCCATTTCTTTCTTTGATTTACTATTAAGTGTGGGAACGTGCCAACCTGGATGCTGAAAGTAGGTATGAGAACCGCCCGATCCCGTTTTCACATGTGACGGAAGGCCGAGTTTGCGCCGTGTTTCCTCACCTTGCTCGCCGTCCCAGTCGATGATAATAATATTGCTGATTGTACCGGTGACGACGGCCCAGGCTAGGGGTGTAAGGGTACGCTGCCAATGGTTGATCTGCTTTTCGTGGGGACATTCAGTCTGGTATTTCTTCCAGGCCAACCGCTTAGGGGTGCCATCTGCATGCGTTCCTCCAACCTTAGAGGGCCTTTTATCAGCGTCGAGAGGGATAACCGACAAGTGGAAACGTCGCGCAGCCTCTAATGCGGTTACATGCGGAGCCTGGGTATTCCATATCTGGGCAATGGTTGTAGTGGGTATTTGTGTCACCACGGCATCACCTCCAATCGTGTGGAGGCGCAAGGAACCGCAAGGGGAGCAATGTTAGGTTTGACAGAGGTGGACCGTCGTGGTACACTCCTTGTAGGGGGATTGCCATTGCCAAAGTGCAATGGTATAATCATACTTAACATAATTCTTTGAAGCTCTGGCTTGTCTTTTGGAGAGGAAAAGCTAGGGCTTCATTCCTTTCATCTACACTACTAACCTGCTATTGCAGGACCTCATCCACGGAAACAGTAAGATTCATTGTGTGTATCATAGTTGTCCATGGTCTCTCAAACAACGCGACTATATGAAAGATATGAGCTATCGTAAAATTAGTTGGAGAAATTATTGTCAACTTCTTTGTATTCATCACTGCTCAGCCTTGCTACTAGATTTATCCAGGAGAGAATTTGACACCGGTGTTAATCCCCTGGGCCTCAATTGCTTCTCCATCCATCTCCCTAATAGACTAAGTGCATTTGTGTTTATGCGCATCACAGTGTCACGATTTGTCAGCCCGCCTGTGGACCAGAATAATAAAAGTCCAACTTATCATGAGGGGTATTACCCTCACCGGTGCTTCCCGCCACCCCGGGGGGGGTGGCGGGAAACTTTTCTGTATTCACTGCTCAGCCTCTGTCATTGCCAGCCATAACCCTTCAGTTGCTTCATCTTCATCCAGGACCTGCAGGCCTTCATCTGTTTTCAGGTACTTACTAGTGCCAACGATTTCCAAGAATGCACATAACCGTATCGTGAATCTGGTACCGGGCTCCATGTTGCCGACGAGGTTGCGCAGGTCAAAATAGCTGCGAGCTGTGGCGAAGTACTTCTCTTCGTCTTGTGTAATCTTATAGATGACGGCGTAGCCTATGGGTGTGTAAGTTTTCGCTCTGCCCAGTTCATCATGTGTCCTGGTCCACCTGGCGCGACAATCGGGGCATACAATGCTCGCGGGTGCTTCCATCGTGTCACCTCCACTACTACTGTTCTTGCTCCTGGTCGAACAAAGGTGCTTGCGGTCCCTGCTTGAGCCGCTTTTGTTCCTTGCGCTGTAGCTCCTGGATGCTTTCACCTGGCGTGGGTAAGTCTTCTGGCATAGTTCCACCCAGGCGCTTAATAGCCTCTCGTACTTCATGCCCAACTTGGTAGTGGGTAATGTTGGCTTGATCTTTCTTGCTCACCTGGTCGCGTCGTAACTTCGCATCGGTTTGGGTCGCCCGGAATATGTTCGCGCCCAGCTCCTCACTGCCCATGTGGTCTGATATCTTCTGTTTCTCAGTGAGCTCTTTGCGAGCATGAATGTCGTTTTCTCGCAGTCCTCCATAAAGGCCAATGTAGCCATAATCGTAGAACGTGGCAAAGTCGTAGGGGTCAATCACGCCGGCAAGTTGTGCTGCCTCAGCAAGTCTCACATTGAAGGTGGCCAGCATGGAGCGGAGGATAAGCCGTTTCT
>WNGR01005667.1_pt1 | contig 17184 bp, 16 predicted proteins | sample 5407581 | NCBI WGS metagenome assembly WNGR01 (sample SAMN13153383, study PRJNA577476) | soil metagenome | isolation source: 80 cm soil or saprolite under Garry oak tree replicate 2 | place: USA:California | collected 2016-06-15 | reverse complement strand
GATATCCTGCCGGTAGAGGTGCCGGTCGAAATCGATGGAGGCGTTGATCTCCTCCATGACGGCGTCGGGGCTGTCCGCGAAGCGGCCGCCCCACATCTTGTTGCTCATGACACCACCGAGGTTTCGCCCATGACCGAACCGCCTGGCATCTCGCTTGACGAGCATCGCTGGCGCCAGCGCAAAGTCACGGCCGTCCTTCTGCTTTTCGCCACTGCAGCGGTCATCGCCGCCGCCGCCGCGGTATACGGGATCGGCGCCCTCAGGCGCAATGCGGGCGATGCCGCCTGCCGCCCGGCGGTAGAGCTTGCCCATCGCATCGCGCCGCTCGTCCACGGCGAAGTGGCGGCGCTCGCACTCGCCGAAAGACCCTTCCGGGTGCCCGATCTCGTCTTCAACGACGAGGCTGGGCACGCGCACAGCTTGTCCGACTGGCAGGGCCGCGTCGTCCTCGTCAATCTCTGGGCCACCTGGTGCATCCCGTGCCGCAAGGAGATGCCGGCGCTCGATGCGCTGGAGGCCAAGCTCGGCGGACCCGACTTCGAGGTCCTCGCGGTCAATATCGACACCCGCGATCCCGACAAGCCGCGCGCCTGGCTCAGGGACGTCGGCATCACCCGCCTCGGCTATTACGCCGATCCGAGCGCGAAGGTCTTTCAGGACCTCAAGCTCGTCGGCAAGGCCTTCGGCATGCCGACCACCCTGCTTGTCGACCCCGCCCGCTGCGAGATCGGAACGGTGGCCGGCCCGGCCGAATGGGCGAGCGGGGACGGCGTGAGGCTCGTCAGCGCGACGATCGGAAGGTGAACTTGAGTCACGCGCTGACGTCGAGCTGCGTGCCGATGCCCGCCGCCACGTTGGCGAGACGGTCCGCATTCTGCTGCGCGGCATCGACGAGCTTGATCGCCGATGCAGCCGCATCGGCATTCATGCGCAACATCTTTGCGGCCATTGCCAGTTGGATTTCGCCGATGCGCGCGGCAATCAACGCGGAGACGAGGCTTGAATCCATGACGCAAACCCGCACGCGAGAACGGCCGGGACGGGGGCCGAGCCGTTAGACCATGATGTCGACTTTCTTCAAGCCAGTCGCCGTATCGATCGCCAACCTAAACGGCGTCGGTTAACGTCCGGTAATAATTTCATAGCCGATGAATGCGTGGCACTGCTTGCGGGACCGCCGCTCAGCGCGTCGGCACCGGCTTCTCGCCCCGGTAGTCGTAGAAGCCGCGCTGGGTCTTGCGGCCGAGCCAGCCGGCCTCGACGTATTTCACCAAGAGCGGACAGGGCCGGTACTTGGAGTCGGCCAGGCCCTCGTGCAGCACCTGCATGACCGAGAGGCAGGTGTCGAGGCCGATGAAATCGGCAAGCTCGAGCGGGCCCATCGGGTGGTGGGCGCCGAGCCGCATGGCGGTGTCGATCCCCTCGACGTTCCCGACCCCCTCATAGAGCGTGTAGATCGCCTCGTTGATCATCGGCAACAGGATGCGGTTGACGATGAAGGCCGGGAAGTCCTCGGCCACAGCGATGGTCTTGCCGAGCTTGGTCACGAACTGCTTGGCGGCCTCGAAGGTCGGATCCCCGGTGGCGATGCCGCGGATCAATTCGACCAGCTCCATCGCCGGCACCGGATTCATGAAATGGATGCCGATGAAGCGCTCCGGCCGGTCGGTCGAGGCCGCGAGTCGCGTGATCGAGATCGAGGACGTGTTGGTCCCGATGATGGCGTCCGGCTTGAGCGCGTGGCAGACGGAGGCGAATATCGTGCGCTTGACGTCTTCTTTCTCGGTCGCCGCCTCGATCACGAGATCGCAATCACCGAACGCCTCGAACTTCTCTGCCGGCGCGATCCGTTTGAGCGCCGCCTGCCGCTCCTCCTCGGTGATGCGTTTGCGGCTGACCTGCCGCGCCATGTTGCCGTTGATGGTGGCGATGCCGGCCTTGATGCGGTCCGGCGCAACATCGTTGAGCTTTACGTCGAAGCCCGCAAGGGCGCAGACATGCGCGATGCCGCTGCCCATCTGACCGGCGCCGACCACACCGACTTTCTTGATATTGAAGGCCATGATGTCCGTCTGATTTGATGTAACGGAGCGTCTTGTCGCTCCCAAATCCCCCGTCAGAGCAATCTTTTACGCCGTTCTGCAGTGCAGCGCCACGGGGGCGGGGTAGGCGGGCGGCTGCCAGGCGGGCGACCGGACGTTCGCTATTTCCTGATTTTCGCGAGCTCCTGCACCAGCTCCGGCAACGCTTGGTAGAGATCGGCAACAAGGCCGTAGTCGGCGACCTGGAAGATCGGCGCCTCCTCGTCCTTGTTGATGGCGACGATGACCTTGGAATCCTTCATCCCGGCAAGATGCTGGATCGCCCCCGAAATCCCGACCGCGACGTAAAGCTCGGGCGCCACCACCTTGCCGGTCTGCCCGACCTGCCAGTCATTCGGCGCATAGCCGGCGTCGACAGCCGCCCGCGAGGCGCCAATGGCGGCGCCGAGCTTGTCGGCAACCGGCTCGATGTATTTCGTGAAGTTCTCGCGGCTCTGCATCGCTCGGCCTCCGGAGACGATGATTTTCGCCGAGGTCAGTTCCGGACGGTCCGACTTCGACAGTTCCTCGCCGACGAAGGCGGACACGCCCGGGTCGGCCGCCGGAGTCGCATCCTCGATCGGCGCACTCTCCCCGGACCCGCCTGCGGGCGTTGCCTGGAACGTCGCGGTGCGCACGGTGATGACCTTCGTCTTGTCCTTCGAGCGCACGGTCTGGACGGCGTTGCCGGCATAGATGAGCCGCTCGAACGTGTCGGGCGCGATCACCTTGACGATGTCGGAGACTTGCATCACGTCGAGAAGCGCCGCCACGCGCGGCATGAAATTCTTTCCCGTGGTGGTCGCCGGCGCGACGATCGCATCGTAGCCGGGCGCGAGCGCGACCACCAGCGCGGCCACCGGCTCGGCCAGCATGTGCTCGTAGGGCGCTGCGTCGGCGAGCAGGACTTTCTTGACACCTTCAAGTTTCGCCGCCGCTTCGGCCACACCGCGGCAGCCCTTGCCCGCGACCAGGACATGCACATCCGAGCCAAGCGCCTTCGCCGCGGTCAGGGCCTTGGTGGTCGCGTCCTTGAGCGTCTGGTTGTCATGCTCGGCGACGAGGAGGGTGGTCATCAAATCACTCCAGCCTCGTTCTTGAGCTTGTCGACCAGCTCGGCCACGGTCTTCACTTTCACGCCCGACTTGCGGGCGACCGGCTCGACGGTCTTGAGCACGTCGAGCCGCGGCGAGGTATCGACGCCATAGGCGTCGGGAGTCTTCTCCTCGATCGGCTTCTTCTTCGCCTTCATGATGTTGGGGAGGCTCGCATAGCGCGGCTCGTTGAGCCGCAGATCAGTGGTAACGATCGCCGGGCTCTTGAGCTTGACCGTCTGCAGGCCACCGTCGACCTCGCGGGTGACGATGAGGCTGTCGCCTTCGACGACGAGCTTCGAGGCGAAGGTGCCTTGCGGCCAGCCGGTGAGCGCGGCCAGCATCTGGCCGGTCTGGTTGCAGTCGTCGTCGATCGCCTGCTTGCCCATGATGACAAGCCCGGGCTTCTCCTGATCGACGATGGCTTTGAGGATTTTGGCGACGGTCAGCGGCTCGGTCGGCCCCTCGGTTTTCACCAAAATGCCGCGGTCGGCGCCCATGGCAAGCCCGGTGCGGATGGTCTCGGCCGCCTGCTGCGAGCCGATCGAGACGCACACGATCTCGGTCGCCTGCCCCTTCTCCTTGAGCCGGATGGCCTCCTCGACGGCGATCTCATCGAAGGGGTTCATCGACATCTTCACATTGGCGAGTTCGACCCCGGAATGGTCGGTCTTGACGCGAATCTTGATGTCCTTGTCGACGACCCGTTTGACCGGCACGAGAATTTTCATGGAATGCGCTCTCGGGTGAAGGGCGGCTGGTGGGCATCCAGGCGCCCGCAAAAGGCGGGCAAGCTAAAGGCGCGCCTATTCGGGTGTCAACGGACGCCAGCTGGGCGGGCGAGCGGCAGCAGGATCGGAGCCGGCCGCCACCACCGGCTCCTTCGGGGCGCGGATGCACTGGAAAAGCTTCACGCCTGCCGGCCGCATCAGCGGGAACAGGATGGCGCCTGCCGCCATGCCGCCAATATGACACCAATAGGCGACCTCGCTGCGCGAGGCCGAACCGAGACTGATGAACTGCAGGATCGCAAAGCTCCCGACCACCCAATAGGCGCTGATCCGCATGGGAATGATGCCGAAGGTCAGCACGGTGATCTTGGCGCAGGGTCGCAGCATCACATAGGCGATGACGACGCCCGCAATCGCGCCCGAGGCGCCGATCAGCGAGGTCTGCGAATGGAGGTCGGTGGCGATGAAGGCGAGCCCAGCAAGCACGCCGGTGGCAAGGTAGAAGGCCAGGAAACGCCACCGGCCCAATGCCTCCTCGATGTCGTCGCCGAACACCCAAAGGAAAATCATATTGCCGGAAATGTGCATCAGGTCGGCGTGCAGGAACATGTAGCTCAAGAGGGTAAGCGCCGGCGAGGGAGCGCCTGGAACGCCGATGTCGCCGATGAACGCGCCGGGAGTGATGCCGAAGAGAGTGACCCAATCCTGCGCGCTGCCGTCCGGGCCGAGTTCGGCGAAGAAGACCACAAAGTTCGCAACGATCAGGCCCCAGGTCACGATTGGCCGGTGCGGAAGCTTGAACGGGTTGTCGTCGTAGAGCGGCATCACCATCGGCGATCCCCGAGTTCACATCCACCGCGGCCAATCAGCTCTGCGCTGCTGTCGTGCTCGTTGGGGCGGACACCGATCTTCCAAAGCCCGGTGGATGATCGCTTCCCGTTGGCGCCGGAACGACGAAGCAGGGGTCTCCTGCGCAGGCGGATCACCGGTTCTGCCCCGGCACCCATAGCACGTCGGCGCGGCCCTTGTCGTTGAGGAAGCGGCTCGCGACGAAGAGGAAATCGGAGAGGCGATTGATGTAGCTCATGAGCTGCGGCGAGACGCTCTCACCCTGGTCCTTGAGCTCGACGATCAACCGTTCGGCGCGCCGGCAGACCGTGCGGGCGAGGTGGAGATGCGCCGCCGCCGGCGTGCCGCCAGCCAGCACGAAGGTGCGGAGCGGTTCAAGCTCGGCGTTGAGGAGATCGATCTCCTCCTCGAGACGCTTGACCTGCGCATCGGTCACCGCCAGCCGTTCGCCGCCGGGTCCCTTGCCCTTGTCGGGCGAGCAAAGGTCGGCCGCGAGATCGAACAAATCGTTCTGGATGCGTGCAAGCATGGCATCGACCCCGGCCGCGCCGGCCGTGTGAAGCCGCGCGACGCCGATGGCGGCGGTAACCTCGTCGACCGTGCCATAGGCGGCGATCCGCAGATCGTATTTCTTGCGCCGCTCGCCATTGCCGAGCGCGGTGGTGCCCTCATCGCCGCTGCGGGTGTAGATCCGATTGAGGACCACCATGGGAAAGGCTCCTCAGCGCTGCATCGCCCAGATGGTCAGCATGATGACGACAATGGCAATGAACTGCAGCAGCACGCGCAGCCGCATCAGCTTCTGCGACGTGTGCGGCGAGCCGCCGCGCATCATGTTGACGAGGCCGAGCACCAGCACCACCGCGACCGCGGCGACCGCGATCGGCACCAGGGCATAGTACAGGATCTCACTCATCGCTCGATTCTTAGCACCTGGCACGACCCGAGACTACCGAACTTCCGCCTTGGTCCGCGGTTCCGTCTTCATCCTCGGGGGCGCGTCCGCCGACGTCGGGTTCACCGGAGATCGGCGCTGAATTGCGCAAGTCGACCAGAAGCCGCTATTGCTCTCATGTGACGACGCCGCACGGAGTCCACGATGGCCGATACGCTCTGGAAACCCCGCACGCTCGCAGCCCAGGGGCTCGGCCTCGTCGACCCCGCGACCAAGGCCGTGGTGCCGCCGCTGCACATGACAACCACTTTCGTACGCGACCCGGACAACCAATACCGCTCGGGCTTTGCCTATGGCCGGCCGGACAACGCCACGGTGCGGCAGGTGGAGGCCGTGATCGCCGCGCTCGAAGGGGCGCACGAGGCGGCGCTGTTCGGCTCGGGCATGGCGGCGGCGACCGCGGTGGTGCTTGCCCTGCCGGCGCGGTCGCATGTCGTTGCCTCGCAGGTGATGTATTGGGCCTTTCGGAATTGGCTTATCAACGCCGCGCCCCGGTTCGGGCACCAGGTTGATTTCGTCGACACTGGCGACCTCGAAGCGGTGCGTGCCGCGGTGAATCCGGCCACGACCAGTCTCGTCTACATCGAGACGCCCGCCAATCCGCTCTGGGCGATCAGCGACATCGCCGCCATCGCCGAGATCGCGCACGCGGCCGGCGCGATGCTGGCCGTGGATTCGACCGTGGCAACGCCGGTGTTCACGCGCCCGCTCGCGCTCGGCGCCGACATCGTGATGCACTCGGCCACGAAATATCTCAACGGACATTCCGACGTGATCGCCGGCGCGCTTGCCTGCGCTCGACCATCCGAGCCCTGGGATCGCATCAAGACCGTGCGCATACAGCACGGCGCGATTCTCGGTCCGTTCGAGGCCTGGCTGCTGCTCCGTGGCCTTCGCACCCTTGACGTGCGGGTGAAAACGCAGGCTGAAAGCGCCGCCCGGCTCGCCAACGAGTTCCGCCAGCATCCGCATGTCGCAAGCGTGCTCTATCCCGGCTTGGCGTCGCATCCCGGCCACGCCGTGGCCGCGCGCCAGATGAGCGGGTTCGGTGCCATGCTCTCGATCCGGGTCAAGGGCGGCGAGCGCGCCGCCATCTCGACCGCCGCCCAGGTCGAGCTGTGGAAACGCGCCACTTCCCTCGGCGGGGTCGAAAGCCTGATCGAGCATCGCGCCTCGGTCGAAGGCCCGGACTCGCCCTGCCCGCCCGATCTCTTGCGCCTTTCGGTCGGGCTCGAGGACCCCGACGACCTCGACCGCGACCTCGACCGCGCGCTGCGCCTGGCACACACGAGCCCGACATGACCGGCCGCATTCTGGTGATGGGGGCTGCTGGGCGATTTGGCCATGCGGCGGCCGAGGCCTTCCGTTCGGCGGGCTGGACGGTCGCGAGTCTGGTGCGGCCCGGCGCAGGTGCGCGCGCGCCGCGCGGCACCCAGCTGATCGAGGCCGACGCGCTCGATCGGCCGGCCGTCGCCACAGCCGCGCGCAACGCCGATGTGGTGCTGCACGCGCTCAACCCGCCCTACACGGACTGGGCAAGGCTCGCGCTGCCGCTCGCTTATGTCGCCATCGATGCGGCCGAAGCGGCGGGCGCGACGCTGCTTTTCCCCGGCAACGTCTACAATTTTGGCGCCGGCATGCCAGCGGTGCTCGACGAGGCGACCCCGATGCAGCCGACCTCGCGCAAGGGCCGATTGCGCCTGATGATCGAAGAGCGCTTGCGGGAAGCCTCCGAGCGCGGCATGCGCACGCTCATCCTGCGCGCCGGGGATTTTTTCGGCGGCGGACGCGGATCATGGCTCGACCTCGTCATCGCCAAGGAGATCGCCCACGGCGTCGTCACTTATCCGGGTCCCCTCGACGTTGAGCATGAATGGGCCTATCTGCCCGACCTCGTTGCCGCGCTGGTGCGGCTTGCCGCCGTGCGCGACCGGCTCGGCAGGTTCGAGACCTTCGGCTTCTCCGGCCACGCCGTGACCGGGCGTGAATTCGTCCGTGCGATCGAGAAAGCGATGCGGCGCGACCTCAAGGTCAAGCCTATGTCGTGGTGGCTCATCCACGCGCTGCGCGCGATCGTGCCGATCTCGCGCGAGCTCTCCGAGATGGCCTATCTGTGGAACGTGCCGCACCGGATTGCTGGCGACAAGCTCAAGGCTGCGATCGGCGACATCCCGCACACCGGGCTCGATATCGCGGTCGCCCGGGCACTGCGCGACCTCGACGCCATTGCTTGAGCCCGCCGCGTCGGGTTGCGCTCGTTCCATTCCATCAGCTACAGCCTCGGACGCGGCCGTAACCGCAAGCGCCCATGTCTCGCCATTGCCGGGCTCGTCCCGGCATGGTGTCAGTGGGCGCGTCGAGGACAATCACAGAGGACGCGTCGATGATCGTCGATTTCCAGCACCACTTTACGCCGCGCGAGCTGATCAAGGTGGATCCGGGGGACCGCCTGATCCTCCATTACGACGCGCAAGGCGCGCCCAGCTATACCATCCATTCCCTGCTCTATGATCTCGACGAGCATGTGCGGATGATGGAACTTTCCGGCATCGACGCGGCGTGGCTCACGAGCGCCCAGGGCATGTGCGCCGATCTCGAAACCTCGCGCTTCGTCAACGACAAGGCCAAGAAGGCGGAGCGCGATTATCCCGGCCGCTTCATCGGCGCGGCGCATGCGCACCCGCTCGGCGGGGCGGAGGCGATGAAAGAGTTGAACCGCTGCCGGCACGAGCTCGGCTGTCAGGGCGTGGTGATCACCTCGGAGACCGACGGCCTTTTCCTGGACAATGCGAAGTTCGAACCGTTCTGGACCGAGGTCGCGCGGCTGGGCATGTTCGTGTTCGTGCACCCCGCGCTCAAGCTCAACTATTCGCAGCAGTTTGACGGCTTCGACACCGCACGCTCGGTCGGCCGCGAATTTTCACTGATCATGGCAACCATCCGCCTGATCAATTCCGGCGTGTTCGACCGCCACCCGAATCTCACCGTGCACATGGCCCACCTCTCCGGCGGCCTCGCCTCGGTGCTTGGCCGCATTCGCAGCTACCAGGACAAGGACTTTTGGGGGACCGCGGGCAATGCGCGCCATGGCGCGAAGGCGGACAAGGATTTCGACCACTACCTGCGCAACAACATGGTGTTCGACACCGCCGGCTTCGCCGGCGCCATCAGCTCGGTGAAGACGGCGCTGGTTGAAATCCCAACCTCGCGCATCGTGTTCGCGACCGATTATCCGCAGGAAATCCGCGCCCGCGAGGCGGTGCGCGATTTCGTCCGCGACATCCGCGCGCTTGGCAAGGATGGCGAGGCGATCCTATCGGGCAACGTGGGTAAGCTGCTGAAGACGGACGACGGACGACGGAGGACGGAGGACGGAGGACGGAGGACGGAACGTAGAGTCCCCCTCTATTAATCCGTCGTCTGTCGTCTGTCGTCAGCTCACCAGGTGCTTCTCGATCTCGTGGAGCGGCATCCTGACCAAATCCTTGTCGATCTCGGCGCGCAACGCGTTGCGCAGATTGTGGGAATAAGCCTGGCGGAGCACGCCGAGTGCACGTGGCGGGGCAACCATGATCAGCGCCTTGGCCTGGTGGGCATTCACCGCGGCGTCGAGGTGGCCGAGGAGCTTTTGCAGGAACCGGTGTTCCTCCTGGTCATGCCAATCGGTCTGCTCCACCGCGCTGCGCGCGGTCCCGACCGAGTTGAAGGCGCGTCCGGGAGCATCGGTGCCTTGTTCATGGGTCTTCGGGTCGGGGTGCTCGTAGACTTCCCTGCACTTGAGGTTGAGAAACTTCTCGTCGCCGATGTTCTCCAGCACCAACGCCTTTTTTCCATCGCAGACGATCACCCAATCACCCCGACGAATCTTGAGCTTGGTCATGCAATACCTCCCGGCTGCAAACGCCATAATGCGGCAGCGCGCCCGCTGCGCGTTGATTTCGATCAATTTTCCTCAATGGAAACGCCGGAACGGGCGATTGGGTTGCCTGCGTCGAGAAGCCGCCGGGCAATCACCTGCGCCTGAATTTCCGCCGTGCCCTCGAAGATGGAGAAGATGCGGGCATCGCACAGGAGCCGCGACACCGGGAACTCGAGCGAATAGCCATTGCCGCCAAAAATCTGCACGGCATTATCGGCCGCGGTCCAGGCGACGCGGGCAGCAAGAAGCTTCGCCATGCCGGCTTCGAGGTCGCAGCGGCGGCCCAAATCCTTCTGCCGCGCGGCAAAATAGGTGAGCTGGCGCGCGCTCATGATCTCGGCCGCCATCATCGCGAGCTTGTCGGCGATGCGCGGAAAATTGATGATCGGCTGGCCGAATTGCTGGCGCTCCCCGGCATAGGCGAGCGCCGCCTCCATCGCCGCCTGGGCAACCCCGACCGCGCGCGCGGCGGTCTGGATGCGCGAGGACTCGAAGGTCTGCATCAACTGCTTGAAGCCGAGCCCCTCGACGCCGCCCAACAGGTTCTCCGCTTTCACCTCGAAGCCGTCAAAGGCGATCTCGTATTCCTTCAGGCCGCGATAGCCGAGCACCCAGATTTCGCTGCCCGACATCCCTGCGACCGGGAACGGATCGTCCTCGCTGCCGCGGGGCTTCTCGGCCAACAGCATCGACAGGCCGTGATGGCCCGAATCCTTCGGATTGGTACGCACCAAAATCGTCATCAGGTCGGCGCGCACCGCATGGGTGATGAAGGTCTTGTTGCCGTGGATCTTGTAGACATCGCCGTGGCGGACCGCCCGAGTGCTGATCGCGGCGAGATCGGAGCCGGCATTGGGCTCGGTGAACACGGCCGTCGGCAGCACCTCGCCAGTGGCGAGCTTCGGCAGCCACTTGCGTTTTTGCTCCTCGGTGCCGGCCGACAGGATCAGCTCGGCGGCGATGTCCGAGCGCGTGCCAAGCGAGCCCACGCCGATAGAGCCGCGCGACAGTTCCTCGGCAACCACGCACATCGCCTCCTTGCCGAGGCCCATTCCGCCATAGGCCTCGGGGATCGTGAGCGCGAACACGCCGAACTCGGACATCTGCACGACGACCGCGAGCGGGATGTAGTCGTTCAGCAAGTGCCACTCGTTCGCCCGCGGCACGATCTCGCTGTCGGCGAATTTGCGCATCTCGTCGCGGATCGAGGCAAGCGTCTCGTCGAGGCCGCAATCGCCGACGGTCAGGTTGCGGTGTCCGCGCATGAGCTCAACGAGGCGCGCCCGGCGCTCCTGGTTGCCGGAGACGAGCACTTCGAGCGGCCCCGCCAAGCGCTCGGCAACCGCCCCCGGGGAGAGCCCCAAGTCCGCGGGGCGCACGAACTCGCCCTGGCTCATGGGAATGCCGCCCTGAATCTGAGCGAGGTACTCGCCGAGCCCGATCTGGACGATGAGCTCCTCGATCTCGCCGAGCCCTTCGCCATCATGCATCCGCTCGGCATAGGCCGCGAGCTGGCGGATCGATTCGAGATAGGTCGCGAGCCAGGCGAGACCGTGGGTCGAGCGCTGCCCTCTATCGAGCAGACGCTCGACCGTGTGCTTCTCGAAGCTGACGCGCTCGCGCACCGCCGCCGTCGCGTCCCGCAGCATCGCCTCGGCGGCGAGCGTCGCCTCGCGGGCCAAGGCCAGGAGCTTGAGCCCGGCCCCGCGCCGATCAGCCTGGAGCGGCATCCATCTTCTCCACGCGGCCGCCCGGCGCCGGCCGGCCAGGCAAGGCGCACGGCGCGGGCAGGGCATCATGCAACCTCAGGACGCAATCTTCGACCGGCCCACCATGATCTTAGGCATGGATTGCCACCTTATTAACTATTTAGCTGCTTCTTCACCGCAATATTGCCGGGGGCGCGGCGGTCGCCAGCGGCAGGCCGCGCCAGTGGTCCTCCGCCATCGCCAGCCCGCTGCGAGCCATGCCGTTTTCGATCTCACGCCTCCCTTCGCCAGGGCAGCTCATTTCCCGCCTGTCGGTGCGAACCCGCATCATCGCGATCGCCTTCATCCCGGTGATCGGTTTTCTGGCCAACGGAATCGCGTTCACCGCCGGCGAAGCCGAGGTCGACGGCGCCTTCCAGAGCGCACGGCATGCGGCCGAGCTTGCGGACGCAAGCCGCGAATTCAAGGTCGCGCTCACGATGATGCGAATGAGCGTCAAAGAGTTCGTCGCGCAACCATCCTACGATCTTGTCGGTACGTTCAGGGCCAATCACGCCGCCGCCTTGAAGAGCCTCGACACCATCGAGGCGGCGACCGATTCCGACCAGCGCGTGGATATCGGAATTCTGCGGGTCAAGGTGGTGACGCTGCAAGCGAGCTTCGACGAGCTTCTGCAGGCGCAGGAAAATTTGGGGTTTGCGGAATCGGAAGGCCTGCACGAGCGCCTCACCCGAGCCGGCACGGCCGTCGAGCGCATCATCAACGAGGACTTGACCTGGGTTTCGGAATCCGATGCGAAAAAACTCCTGATCTCGCTCTTGACCATGCGCCGCTACGAGGTCCAGTACCGGCAGAATCGGATCGAATTCGTTCGCCAGCGGTTTGCCGACGAGGTCGCCAATTTCAATCGCATCTTCGACTCGGTCGATGGAGCCTCGGCCCCGATGGAGCGCCTGCGGCAGCAGATCCAGACCTATGCCGACACGTTCGCGCAATGGGCGCTGGCCTCCTCGAAGGTGCGGCCTTGGGTCGTGAACATCGACACGTCGAGCGAGCGCATGCTGCCGGAAGCCGACAAGATCATCGAGTCGGCGCGGGAGCGGACGAGCTTGGCCTCAGCGATGCTGGCCGCGTCGCAATCGCTGACCAGCAACATCATCCTGTGGGTGGGCTGCGCGGCGGTGTTGATCGGGCTCGGCTTTAGCTGGTGGATCGGTCGCAGCATCACCCGGCCGCTCGATGGGCTCGCCAATGCGATGAAGCAGCTCGCCGCCGGCAACACGTCGGCCCGGATTCCGGAGACGCAGGCGCGCGATGAACTGGGCGCGATGGCGCGCACGGTCATCGTCTTCCGCGATACCATGATCGAGCGCGAGCGGCTCGCTGTCAGCGAGGCCGAGGCCAACCACCAGCGCGAATATCGCGGAGAAGCGATCGCCGCGACCATCACCCGCTTCGAAACATCGGTCGATCAGGCCCTCGCCAAGGTGCGCGAAGCGGCACAGCGTCTCGAAATCACCTCCACCCAGCTCAACAGCGCTGCCGACCAGGTGTCCGCCGAGGCCACCACCGCCGAGGCGCGCGTCGGCGTCGCCTCCGGCAACGTCACCTCCGCGGCGAGCTCGGTCGAGGAGCTTGCCGCGTCGATTGGAGAGATCGCCGGCCAAGCCCACCGCTCGAGCGAAGTCGCGTCCCGCGCCGTCAACGAGGCGCGGCGGACCGTGCGCACCATGTCCGAGCTTGGCGACGCCGCCACCCGCATCGGCGAGGTGGTGGGGCTGATCCAGGCGATCGCCGGCCAGACCAACCTCCTGGCGCTCAATGCCACCATCGAGGCGGCGCGCGCGGGCGACGCCGGTAAGGGCTTTGCTGTCGTCGCCTCCGAGGTGAAGTCGCTCGCCGGGCAGACGGCCAAGGCCACCGAGGAGATCGCGGGCCAGGTCGGGGCCATCCAGTCGGCGGGTCAATCGCGCCTCGAGCGAGGCGCGCAGCGGCGCCGAGGCGATGAGCCGTGTCGCCGGCGCCAGCACCGACGCGCGCAGTACCGCCGCGGACGTGAAGTCGCTCGCCGATACGCTCGCGGTCGAGGCCGAAAGCCTCAATGGCGAGGTCCGCCGCTTCCTCGCCGACGTGCAGGCGGCCTGAGCCGATTTCCTCCTGAAGCCGCCGGAACTCGTCAGGTCGGATTTTTCCACGCCGCTTGCAAAGCTTGCGACGATCCCCGATCTCAGTCCTGCCGGTCTTGGCCGGGAGAGCGCGCGGTGAGGATTCTTCGCTTGTCGGTTCGCGTCGCCATCAACGCGTTCGATCGCTTCCTTGTCGATGATGGCTGGGCGATCGCGAGTCACATCGCGCTGTCCGCGCTGATGGCCCTGTTTCCATTCCTGATCGTGGTGACCTCGCTCGCGGTCTCGTTCCTGGGCTCCAAGCAGTTGGCCGACGAGGTCGCCACCCTCCTGCTCGAGACCTGGCCGGAGGAAGTCGCAACCCCGATCGCGGGCGAGATCCACAACGTGCTCACCATCACGCGCGGCGACGTGCTGACGGTCAGCGTCGCGCTTGCGGTCTATTTTGCCTCGAGCGGTATCGAAAGCCTGCGCATCGGTCTCAACCGAGCCTACGGTGTGGTCGAGACGCGAAATTGGCTGTTGCTGCGGCTCGAATCGATCGCCTATGTGCTCATCGCCGCGGTGGCGCTGTTGGCGTTTGCCTTCCTGATCGTGCTCGGCCCGCTCTTGTTCGCGACCGCGCTCAAATACGCGCCCTGGCTCGGGCCGCTGCAATGGAATTTCACGGTCGCGCGCTACACTATTGCGACCGTCGTCTTCGTGGTCGCGCTCGTGGTCGCGCACAAATGGCTGCCCGCCGGGCGGCGGCGGTTCGACGCGATTCTTCCCGGCATCCTGGCGACGCTGGTGCTGTGGCTCGCGAGCGGCATCGTGTTCGGCCGCTATCTTGCCGACTTCGCGTATAACTATGTCACCTACTATGCCGGCCTCGCCTCGGCCATGGTGGCATTGGTCTTTCTTTATCTGACCGCGTCGATCTTCGTGTATGGCGGCGAATTGAACGCGGCGATCGGCCGTTCGCGTGAAGTGATCGAGAACTGAGAGCCGGCGGGTTGCAGATGAACCGACTGGCATTGCGCCGGAGGCCGTCGCCGGCGTCGGCCGCCGGCGGAAGCGACTGACAGCGGATGGCAAGCGAGCTATTCTGGAGTCCGCTGCGATGCAGCGGGGCCGCGGTCCCGCTCGTCGGTATCCGCGTCTCCAAACCGGGGGGTCGTCGTCATGGAACCTCAAAGTCTGATCGTATTTCTCTTGGTCGGCCTCGTCGCGGGATGGCTCGCGGGCAAGCTCGTCCGCGGCGGCGGTTTCGGGCTCGTCGGCGACCTCGTCGTTGGAGTCATCGGCGCCGTGATCGGCGGCTGGCTGCTGCCGCGGCTCGGCATCGGTTCGATCGTCAACCAGCCGATCGTCGACGCCATCATCTTCGCGACCATCGGCGCGGTGATTCTGTTGTTCATCCTCAGGCTGATCAGGCGCTGAGGCGCCAGGCGCTCAAGTCCTGGACCGTAGCGCGAGCGCGACGAGGAGCTGCGCCAGGACGCTCGGGCTGAGCGGCTTGGCAAGGTAGCCGTCCATCCCCGCGGCAAAGGCAGCCGCTTCGTCGGCGGCATTGGCGCGCCCGGAAATGCCGACGACCGGGATGCCGCCGGCCGGGCCCGCGAGCGCGCGGATGCGCCGGGTCGCTTCGAGCCCATCCACGTCCGGCAGGGTCACGTCCATCAGCACGACATCATAGCCGCCGCCGGCGACCGCGGCGACCGCCGCCTTGCCGGTTCCGACGAAATCGGCGCGGTGGCCGAGCTCGGTGAGGACGGTGTTGAGAACGACACGACCGTAGGGATTGTCTTCGGCGCAGAGCACGTTGAGAGGTCGCAGCGGCGCGGCGCGGGCGCCTGCCGCAGCGCCATCCGCGCCCGCGGGACCGGCCCCCGCGACCAGATCGAGGGTCACGACCAGCCGAAACCGGCTGCCGCCGCCGGGCTTGCTCGCGACCGTGAGGTCGCCGTGCATCGCCTTGGCGATGCGCTTGACCGAGGCAAGCCCGAGCCCCGCGCCGCCATAGCGGCGGGCGATCTGCTCGTTCGCCTGCGTGAACGGCCGAAACAGTCGCCTGATCTCGGCGGCGCTGAGCCCGATGCCGCTATCGGAGACGGTGAACACGAGTCGCACGCGCCCCCGCGCGGCCTTCTCCCAGCTCACGTCGAGGCGAACGCTGCCGCGCTCGGTGAACTTCACGGCATTGTCGATGAGGTTTTCGAGCGCCCCGCGCAGGCGCAGCACATCGCCGATCACCGCTTCCGGCAGATCGGCGGCGATGGCGACCTCGGACTTGAGGTCCTTGGTCTGGGCGCGGGCGGCAAGCGAGGCGCCGAGCGCCTCGGCGAAGCGGTGCGGCGCAATGAGACCACGCCGCAGGACGAGACCTTTGGCATCGGCGCGCGCGGCATCGACGATCAACGATGTGAGCATCGCAAGATGCTCGGCCGTGCTCTTGACGGCTGCCGCCCAGCCTCGCTCGCGCTCGCCGAGCTCGGATGTGGCCAATAGCTCGCCCAGCGCCAGGATGCCGGCGAGCGGGGTGCGAATATCATGGGCGAGCGCGGCGAGCGTCGCTTCGATGGCGCGCAGGCGCGGCGCCTGCGCCACGCGGCGCCTGCGCTTGGCGGATTTCGTCGCCTTCGACATCACGGGCCCACCCCCGGCGCAGATTGCCACGGAGTGCGCGCGAGGGCTACAAGGGCGGGAGAAACCCGGCCAGCGGCTAATGAAGGCCCACCATCCGCCGGATGTCAGCGGGCATGAGACCGCTCTCCCGCAACATCCGCAACGCCGTCGCGCGAGTCGATTTCGACAGCTTGTGCCCATCGGCGTCGAGGATGAGACGGTGGTGGTGATAGATCGGCGCCGGCAGCCCGAGCAGCGCCTGCAACAGGCGGTGGACGCTGGTCGAGCAGAACAGGTCCTGCCCGCGCACCACATGGCTCACGCCTTGGCGCGCGTCGTCGACCACGACCGAGAGGTGATAGCTCGTCGGCATGTCCTTGCGCGCGAGCACCACGTCCCCCCAGGCGGCGGGTGCGGCCGCAACGATGCCGGATTCGCCGCCTGGCCCCCGACCACCCTCGGCCCAATCCAACGCGCCCACCCGTTCGATCGCCGCTGCCATGTCGAGCCGCAACGCATAGGGCTCGCCGGCCTCGACGCGCCGCATGCGCTCGGACCTCGGCAGCATCTTCGCGGTTCCCGGATAGAGCGGCGCGCCATCGGGATCGCGCGGCCAGCGGCCCCGCCGCTCGCGCTCAGCGACGAGCGCGGCGATCTCGGCCCGACTCTCGAAGCTCGGATAAAGGAGGCCCTCGGCATCGAGCCGCGCGAGCGCCGCGCGATAGTCCTCGAAGTGCTCGCGCTGCCGCCGCACCGGCTGCTCCCAGGCGATGCCGAGCCAGGCGAGATCCTGGTAGATCGCCTGCTCGTATTCCGGCCGGCAGCGCGCGGCATCGATATCCTCGATGCGCAGGATGAGCCTTCCGCCCGCCGCGCGCGCCAGCTCGAAATTGACGAGGGCCGAGAAGGCGTGGCCAAGATGGAGATATCCGTTGGGGCTCGGCGCGAAGCGGTAGACGGGGGCGGACATCGATGATTCCTGGATCAGCCGATCTTACGGATGAATACGGTCGGATGCGGAGTCATCGGGTGCAAGGGGGCGGAAAACGCGGCATGATGGGGCCATTGCTTCGGTCGGCGGGAACGAGGGAGACGGCGATGGGACGACTGCAG
>WNGR01005782.1_pt1 | contig 17189 bp, 16 predicted proteins | sample 5407581 | NCBI WGS metagenome assembly WNGR01 (sample SAMN13153383, study PRJNA577476) | soil metagenome | isolation source: 80 cm soil or saprolite under Garry oak tree replicate 2 | place: USA:California | collected 2016-06-15 | reverse complement strand
TCGGTGATTGAGGCGTTCTCGTGGCGAAACTGCCAGCGCAACTTGAGGTCCACGCCCTGCAGGTGGCAAAGCAGGACCTCGATTACACCGCCATGCACTGCCCATAAGATCGTCGTCTCTGGGCAGCGCGTTTGCCAGCGCTCCAGCGCGCGCACAACACGATCGCGAAGCTGGATGACCGTCTCGCCGCCGGGCGGAGCATAGATTGTGGGATCGGACAACCAGCGCTGCACCAGGTCCGCGTCACGCGCCATGATTTCATCGTAGGTGGAGCCTTCCCACGCGCCGAATGCGATTTCGCGCAGGTCGGCATCCTCCTGCACAGGAAGCTCATGGTAACGCGCAATCGCCTGGGCGGTAACACGCGCACGCTGCAAGTCGGATGCTGCTATCGTGGCTAGCGGTTCAGCAGCCAGCCGCTTCCCCAGCGCGGCAGCCTGCCGCTCCCCCAAAGCGCTGAGCGGGATATCCGATTGCCCTGTGAAGCGGCTCTGCACATTATAGAGCGTCTCGCCGTGGCGCACTACAATGAGGCGCACTCTACCTCCTCACCGGCAAAGGACGTATCGTCCCGACTACCTTCATCCTTGAACAGTTTATATTGAGCTACAAAGGCCTCGCTTCTTATGATGGGCACATCCTGCAGCGACGGGTACACCACAGGATACCTCAGTTCCAGGTTCAGTTCTTTGTAGACCTGTTGCAACTGGCGGCGAACCTTGCGCGGCAAAAAATCTTCAAAGAGGAAAAAGCAGCCCAGGCTTTCCGCGATCATCTTCTTGATGTGGCCATCCCCTTTTTTATCGTGGAAGTGAGGACTCTTCGACTGGTACTGTTGCAGTATAGCGCTTCCTGCGTGGCTTCTCTGTTCATTGGCCTTGTGGAGGAAATCCAGTAGCTGAAACGTCTCGACGGAGAAGCCGGATGAAAAGCGTAACGCTTTTGCCGTTTTCATGGTCATGCCCTGTTCGCCAGCATTGGATGAATAGACGGCATAATTTCTTATGCCAAAACATTCCCCCAGGAGCGTGCTAAAGAGTGGCGAGACGATCCTCGTGCAGCGGCCCAGCTGCTTTTCCTGGAAATTTCTACTGCCAGGCTCTGGCTTGGATGACCAGCAGATGCGTACATTGTGCAAGTCGGGAGAGGCCACGCTCTCCACATCTCCAGCGACAACCAGCACATCGCTACCCGAGTAGGAGGTATCCACCGGAGCAGACGTAAACAGCTTGCTCATGGCCAGGGTATATTCTAGCAGAGCGCTGGGAAGGAAGTTATCCGCATCGTAAAAAACGATCCACTGCGGGTAACCCAGTAGCATAGCGCACAACGTTCCAATGTACATACCTTCCCCCTTGCCATCAACAACCCTGCCGTCTGTGCCAAGGATTTGCTCTATACCGCATTCCGCGAGGAAGTGGGCAACGTTCGCATCCTTCTGATGTACCAGGTAGGTCTTTGTATGGTGCGTCAAATGTTCCGTCAAACCTTGCTTGATATGCTCTAAACACTCTTCCGGGCAATTGGTTACAACGATGATGGGGCTGTTTATGGGAAGGTACCAGAGGACTCCGAGGAGGGTTTCGATGCTTTCACTTTTGTGGGAGACGATGAAAGCGGTGTGGGAGAGGAAGTAGTTCAGACCAACCAGATGGCTGGCCTCCAGGATGTGTGAAAACTTCACAGTATCGATGTTCACGTTGCCGTTCCTTTGCTCAAACTAGCGGGACAAAGAAGACAACCCTTGCGATGCGCGCCAGGGTTCATAGTGACGACAGCGCTTCGTGATCACGAGCAAACACCAGCTTTTTGCCAGCTAACCCAGGTGCTGTACTCATAACACGGCTTGAGTACGATGTGCGAATACATCGGTAGTATGGATCGCCAATGCATAAGAGGTCAACTTCGGTTCATATGAGCAACGATACCAAGCCTGGGGCCCTTAGATCACCTCTTCGCGGCCAAGAAGCCCCTAGCATAAGCCTCGGGGAGGAATGGCCGCCTGCGTAGCAATGCACCCCTTGCGGGGAGCCGTTTTTCTGTGCGGAACGGCTAAACCGCGCCCTTACGGGCCTGTGTGACGCGGGGAGCAATCCCCGTCTCCTCTCGGCAATGTTATCGAAGGTTTCTGTGTGTAGATCACTGGCCTAACCCCGCTACGCCTGTTTAAACCTACACCGTAGTGCGTCGGATTGAGGAGGCGTCCGCAATTAGCCCGTTTTAGGGGCCGGTACCTATATATTCTTCGATAACGTAGCCAGTACCAGGCTGATTGTATCCAGACCGTCTGTACTGGCTGAGCCTGGACAGGATATCGAACTTGTAACCAGACGAGACGAAAGCATCCCACAAGTTACAAGCCCCTAGCTTCAGCTATAGGGTTCCTGACGCTTGTTTGATTGGCACATCAAAACAGTACCATAGACAGCGGACGAATGTCAAAGGGGTGAGCATGGCACCGCCTTTTGGGTAGCCTTTTTGGAATGATCTTAACCGGGTGAGGGATACTTGACAAAGCGCATAAAGAGAGGTACTTTTTAAACATAGAGGCATTGAGCGAGGAAAGTAGGATGTGCCGCGATGGCAGAGAGCTGGTGGTTGGTGCAAGCCAGGATCAGGGGCAATCTGAAGCTCCCTCGTGAGCCGTGGTGGTGAAACGTTCCCCGGAATGAAAGTAGCAACCGCCGGGAACTCCCGTTACAGGGTTCGGGTGTGTTAGCACTCAAAAAGGCTGTTGCCGCAAGGCAGCGGTGAAACAAGGTGGTACCGCGAAAGTGGGCCTATGCGCACTTTTCGCCCTTGCCAGGGCGGAGGGCGCTCTTTTTATGTCCTCCGCGTGAGTCTCTTTGTTCCCAATGAACACGAGGAGGATCTTGTGACAGAAACGAGAGAGCCCGGTGCTGTTACTGGCACAGCACACTCCAAGAAAGCGGACAGGAAGAGCACAGCAGGGAAAGGCGAGCCTGTCCAAAAGCACCAGATTGCGCATAGCCGCCCGCCAAAGTATGATTTCGCTGCCTTCGAGTTAAAGTGGCGGACCAGGTGGGAGGAGCAGAAGCTGTACCAGGTTGACCTGTATCGCGCCAGGCGGCCTTACTACAACCTGATGATGTTTCCCTATCCTTCAGCCGAAGGGCTGCATGTTGGCAATGTATACTCGTATATCGGCTCGGATGTTCACGGCCGCTGGATGGCAATGCAGGGGTACGATGTATTCGAGCCGATAGGGTTCGACGCGTTCGGCATGCACAGCGAAAACTTCGCGATCAAACGCGGAATTCACCCGCGCCGTCTCACCGCGCTGAACATCGAACGTTTTCGCGAGGAACAATTGAAGCGCATCGGAAATCGCTTCGACTGGTCACACGAACTGCATACGACCGATCCCGGCTACTACCGTTGGACACAGTGGATTTTCTTGCAATTACTCAAGGGTGGGCTGGCCGAACGCAAGACGGCGCCTGTAAACTGGTGCCCCAAAGACAAAACAGTGCTGGCGGACGAGCAGGTGATCAATGGACGCTGTGAGCGCTGCGATAGCATCGTGGAGCGGCGATGGTTAGAGCAGTGGTTCCTGAAATTGACCAACTACGCCCAGCGACTGCTGGATAACCTGGATCAACTCGACTGGTCCGGACGGGTGAAGACGGCCCAGCGTAACTGGATTGGACGCTCCGAGGGGCTGGAGTTCGACATGGCGATTGCAGGGATGCCTGAACAGAGTGTGCAGGTGTACACCACACGGCCAGATACGATTTTTGGTATGACCTTCGTCGCCCTGGCTCCCCGACATCCACTGGTGGCTGCCATCACGGACGCAGCACACCGCGAGGCGGTAGCCAGCTACCAGGAGACGGCTAATCGACTGCGTACAGGGGAAGAGCGCGTCATGACGGGCGTCTTCACAGGGGCATACGCCCTGCACCCTCTGACCGGCGAGAAGGTACCAATCTGGGTCGCCGATTTTGTGCTGGAGGGTCACGGCGCGGGTGCAGTCATGGGTGTACCCGCGCACGATGAGACGGATATGGCATTCGCGCTGGCGCTGGGCCTGCCGGTGCGCTTTGTCGTACAGCCTCCGCACGCGGGCGCGACTCTGCCTGGCATGGATGTACAGCCGGCGGCTTATGTACAGCCGGGAGTACTGGTCGATTCTGGTGCATACTCGGGGATGACATCTGAGCAGGCGCGTGAGGCAATTACTACGTGGTTCGAGGCACATGGACGCGGAAAGCGGGTCGCAAAATACCGGCTGCGCGACTGGTTAATCAGCAGGCAACGCTACTGGAGTCCACCCATCCCGATCATATACTGTCCCCGGCATGGTGCAGTGCCAGTGCCCGAGGATCAACTGCCAGTACTGCTGCCGGACAGCGAGGAATGGATGCCAACAGGTACGGGAGCATCTCCTCTGGCGGCAATCGCGAGCTTTGTCAACACAACCTGTCCCATCTGTGGAGGCCCCGCCCGGCGTGAAACAGATGTCAGCGATAACTTACTGGATTCCGCGTGGTACTTCCTGCGCTATCCGTCAAACACCGATGAGACACAGCCGTGGGATCCCGAACTCACGCGCAAGTGGCTCCCGGTGGACATGTGTATCGGCGGGGCCGAACACAGCGTGCTGCACCTGATGTACGTACGCTTTATCACTATGGCCTTGCACGATTTAGGTTACCTGGCATTCGCGGAGCCATTCAAGCGCTTCCGTGCCAATGGCACCATCACCAAAGATGGAGCAAAGATCTCCAAGTCGAAGGGCAACGTTATCAATCCCGATGGCTATATCGCCTACTTTGGAGCGGACGTATTCCGGCTGTACCTGATGTTTATGGGCCCGTACGAAGCCGGCGGCGATTTCAACGATCGCGGCATAGGCGGCGCCGTACGCTTCCTGGACCGGGTCTGGCAGATGATTACGCTGCACGAGGCCGATACTGCCCCAGGAAACCTTGACAGAGAAGCAAAACGCGCTATGCATGCGACGGTGAAACAGGTCACGGAGGATATTGCCGCGTTTAAATACAACACGGCCATTGCCGCTCTAATGGAGTACCTCAATAGCCTGGAAGCCAGGCAGGATGCAACGCGCGAAGAACTACAGACACTGCTGGTACTGCTGGCCCCGCTGGCTCCATATATTACGGAAGAACTTTGGGAACGCCTGGGTTACCGGGACTCAATCCACAAAGCGCCATGGCCCGCGTTCGATGCGGAGGCTATACGTCCGGATGTGATAAGGCTTCCCGTGCAAGTCAATGGACGCGTGCGCGACCATATAGATATCGCGTATGACGCGTCCGAGGGGGAAGTAAAGCAACAGGCTGTGGCCGCCGAGAAGGTGCAACGATTCGTGGCAGGTCAAGCCGTGCGCAAGGTGATTTATGTGCCTGGCAAACTGGTGAATGTCGTGACGGTATAACTTCCTGGAGGTACTTTTCCCAGGCACGATGAGCATGTTGGTAAAACGCGGCAGGGCGTAGCCGCGACATTCATGGCGCCTTGGGGATAGCTCGCCCGTCTTCTCAGGCGCGATGAATCGCGCGACTACGCCCATCCATCTACAGTATCTCCTAATCGTGCCCACCATTGTATAATGTAACTGTACGCCGTACAGCTTATGTGAAAGTCTTACCTTCGTATGCCAGGGATGATGACAATGACAGATAGAGCTGCGAAAACTGTACTCTGCATCAGCAGTTACGAGAAGGGGCAGGAGTTTATCCGAGAATGCAAGCGCCAGGGTTGTCACACGATCTTGCTCACCGCACCAGCGCTGGAACATGCGAACTGGCCTCGCGAGAGCATCGACGAGATATTCTACATGCCCGACCTGTCTAAAGTGGACGATGTGATGCGCGGGGTCAGCTTCCTCGCGCGCTCGCGCATCATCGATCGCATTGTTGCCCTGGATGATTATGACGTGTGGACGGCCGCGGCCCTGCGGGAACACCTGCGCGTGCCCGGTATGGGCGATAGCACGGTGCGCTACTTTCGCGATAAACTGGCGATGCGCCTCAAGGCACAGGAGCACGATATTCCCGTGCCCGACTTTGTACACGTCCTAAACTACGATAAGATTCACGAATATATGGCGCGTGTGCCGCCGCCGTGGGTGCTCAAACCGCGTTCTGAGGCCTCTACCATTGGCATCACAAAGATCAATACGCCGGAAGAGTTCTGGTCGCGCCTGGATACGCTTGGCGACCAGCAGTCATTCCACCTGCTGGAACGCTACATTCCTGGTGAGGTCTATCACGTCGATTCGCTTGTCGTGGACAGGGAGGTTGTCTTTGCAGAGGCCCACCAGTACGGGCGCCCGCCGCTGGATGTATTTCACGAGGGCGGCATTGCCACAACCTGTACCATTCCCCGCAAGTCGCAGGACGAGCGGACCTTGAAAGGACTGAGCAAGCAAGTGATCAGCGCCTTTGGCATGGTGCGCGGCGTAACGCACATGGAGTTCATCAAAGGAAGCGACGAGGGCCGCTTTTACTTCCTCGAAACCGCTGCTCGCGTAGGTGGCGCCAATATTGTGGAGTTGATCGAGGCTTCCACAGGCCTCAACCTCTGGCGCGAGTGGGCCAGAATCGAGACCGGCTCGAAGGAACACCCCTACCAGTTGCCAGAGCACCAACAAAACTATGCCGGTGTTATCGTTACGCTGGCTCGCCAGGAATACCCCGATACCTCGGCATACCAGGACCCGGAGATTAGCTGGCGTATGCACAAACGGCATCACGTGGGGTTTGTCGTCACAGCACAAGACTCCGACCGCGTGAAGTTCTTGCTTGACGAGTACACCCGCCGCTTCGCTGACGATTTTTTCGCCGTGCTGCCACCTCGCGAAAGCCGACCGCCCAGCACCGATCAATAGGTGGCTGTCAAAGCTCTTGCAAAAAGTTGCAAAGTGTGTATTAATGTATCGGCGTGTATTAATACATAAAGATACCGGCAGGAACTGCATGTTTGAAAATTTACATCCTACTACGTTTATTTAGGATAGGGGTGTAAAGGGCGCCGGAGGGGCCTGAAAGCGTAGACTCTCGCGATCTCTCGGGTATCATCGATCTATTCATCGCACAGCATTTATAAGGAGAAGGCGGAAAGTACTCTTAGCGAGTACTGCCCGCGCAACGCTTGTATGGATACGAAACGTTGCGTCTATTGCCACAAACTCTCACCGGTGGAGGCCACGTCCTGCATTCACTGCAGTCGTCCTTTCGCGCGAACAACTGGAGCGAGCAGGAAGCTCGATAGCGGCGGCTGGCCAACAGTTAAGCGCAGCCATCCTTCCAGGAGTCGCAGGCCATCCATACCCCCGGCGTCGCCACATCACGCTGGACATCACCCGGGCCTGCACCCTGAAGATCAGCCTTACCAGTCCAGCGTGATGTCAATACAACGTCCTCCTAAGCCGAAGACGGAACCCTTGAATGGAGCCGTCCAAACTAGCAGGCATTCATCGCAACAAGAAACTGAGAAGATGCGACTGGCTGCGGCAGCAACGGAGCCCGCGCCAGCCATCGTGTCACAGGTGGACTATGTGAAGCTTCCGGTAACACCTTTGCCAGAGGCCGATATCTCGGACCTGGCCACGCTGCCACGAATACCAAGAAAACCTTTCTTCCGTGGACGCAGTGTGCCAACCATGCTCACTGCCGCGTGCCTGCTATTACTGGTAGCCACAAGCATCCTTGCTTATATATTCATCAGCAAAAAACCCGAACTCCCCGCGCCTCTCTTAACAGCGACTCCAGGCCAGTTGCGTGTAAATGATACATTTATCCTGGCAGGCAACAACTTTGAAGCCAGGGATGTAGTGAGCTTCACGCGCGATGTGAACATTGTTATGCGGGACAGCAATGGCGCGCCCCTCAAGGCGCGCACAGATGATACCGGTAACTTCTCTGTACAAATCACCGTACAGCCTGATTGGAGCCTGGGCCAGCATCTCATCCACGCCACAGACGAGGCGCAGCAGCTCAGTGTTTCGACGGCAATCACAGTCCAGCAGGCACCCCCCACATCGCCAAGCCTGCAATTAATCAATACAAGCGTCAACTTTGGGGCTGGACCCCGGGGGAAATCCTCAAGTCAAAACATCATCCTTACCAATGCTGGCGGTGGGCAGCTTACATGGCAGGCCAGCAGCGATCAACCCTGGCTGACCGTTACCCCAAACAGCGGTACCTTTTCTGGTAAAGCCCTCGTGGTACTGACGGTTAATCGTGGGGCACTCACCTCGCAGACGTACAGCGGAAACGTCAAATTTATCCAACAAGGCAGCACCAGTTCGCCATTGATTGTGCATGTGACTATGTCGGTTCAAGCCGTCACCGCCAGCTTGATTGTCTCATCCTCGGCGCTGAGCTACTCCGGCAGCACAAAGCAGAATCCGCCGGACCAGACGATCACCTTACAAAATAGCGGCGACCAGCCGCTAGACTGGAGCAGCGTAGTTACCACGGGTAACGGTACGCCATGGCTTTCCATACATCCCGCCGGTGGCCACCTGGAGGCCAGGGCCAGCGCGGTCATCACGGTCAGTGTGCAATCAACTATACTAGCAATGGGATCATATCAGGGAACGCTCAATTTCAAGGGGGGAGCCAATCCACAGGTCGCGGTTGTCCTGAGCGTCGCCGCCCCTGGAAACCTGGTCGCTTCGCCACCGGCAGTAAACGTTCAGACCAGCACCGGACAGAATGCTGCCACGCAGACAATCGCCCTACAAAATAGCGGCGGTCAGCCGCTGGACTGGAAGGTGAGCGCGACAACGGCTGATGGGACAAACTGGCTTACTGCTACTCCCGGCAACGGCCACCTGGGGCCGAATACGAAGGCGAACGTCACGGTGAAGATAACCTCAGGGTCGCTCCAGGCTGGCTCGTACCAGGGTAGGCTAACCTTCAGCTACGGGGCACTTACTAAGCAGGTAGCAGTAGCCTTAACGGTGAGCACACCTGCAGCCGCGAGCATCGGCGTACAAACGCACGCGCTGTCCTTCACGACGACGGCGGGCACAAACCCGGCGCCTCAAACGTTCTCCATCACCGATACCGGCAATGCCACGCTGAACTGGTCTCTTTCAGAGGGTGCGAGCGGGACAACTTATGCTCCTGCTACACCAACTAGCGGCAGCCTGGTCCCTGGACAAAGTCAGACGATCACTGTTACCCCCAACGTGGCACAGGCTGGACCAGGCGTCATCAATGCGACGATTACCATTGCCGACAGCGACATCGGCACAACGGTGCAAAGCCAGCAAGTGGGAGTGAGCATTAGCGTCAACAAGCAGACGCCGGATATTCTGGGGCTTTCAACGAATAACCTGGCTTTCGGCAATACCACCACGCTCAACAACACAACGCAGTTGCTGGTCATCACCAACAACGGCACCGGCACGCTCGACTGGTCTATCACATCCTCAGACTCCTGGTTGAGCAGCAGCGATAGCAATGGCACGCTCGCGCCAGGGGCAAGCATTGTGATCGATGTAACGTGCGATAGCAGTTCGCTTGCTGCCGGCAACTATAATGCTACCCTTACGATCAACGGCAGCAACTCGGGCGCAGCAATCCCAGCGCAAACGGTCAACGTGACCCTGACCGTCAGCCCATGAGCTAACACGAGTCATTGACGCTGGCAATTGCTCTGTGCTACACTCTGACAGGACCAGTTCGCTAACTACCTGCGAAACGAAAAAGACTTTGGAGGGTAGATTCGTGCCGACCATTACTTTCGTACGTGAAAATATACAGGTTGAAGTGCCCGAGGGCGATCATGTGCGCTATCCCGCTTTAGAGAACGATGTCCCCATCTACTGCGGCATGTGGAAATATGCTAATTGCCATGGCAATGGTCTGTGTGGTACGGACCGCGTGGCGGTTTCTCCCAAAACCAACACCAACTCCCTCAGCTTCATGGAGAAATTCTGGCTGCGCAATGATTTGAAGAAAAATCCTCAGATGCGTCTTGCCTGCCAGGTCGAAGTTTTTGGCGATGTGAGCGTCGATACACAGTGTAAATCGAGCACCCCTGCCTGAAATCAAGTTCGCGCTGGCAATCAGAGCGTGTAGTAACCACTATGGCTAACCAGCCTGCCAGGCCCGTTTGGGATTGAAACGCCGGGGTCCGAAGCTGAACGCACGACGAAGTAGAGTGTAATTGCAAGCTGGTCGTTCCAGTAAATTTCGACTTTTCCTTCGACGGGCTGCGTGAACTGCACCGTGGAGTAGCCATTCTTTGTATCCGAAATGGGGGGATTTGTTACTGTTTTATAGAGTAGGCTATTGGTATACCACTTGAGCGTGACGATCCCCATTGACTTGGGATGGACACTATAGGTCACATAAACGATCTGGCCGGGTGTAAAGATATTGGTAGGCTGAAGCGCAATACCAGTCTGGAGATCAATCTTGGCGGCGGTACTAGCCGAGTTAATAATGTTTTTTGCCGGCCCATATGTGGGAAACATTGGTGGGTCCGGCAGCGAATGCGCTGTGGCAGCCGAGATATTTTGAGGTCGTACGTCGCTGAAAAATCGTTGCAAGAAAGTGATTTTGCCGGTGACCTTGGCATAATAGCCGGCTCCTGTACATAGGAGCGCAAAAATGATCAAGGTGCTGAGCAATCCACTGATGATACGATAGGTAGGGATCACGGCACGCGGCTTCGTGTACATAGCCGGGATATGTAGTGAGTCGCCTTCTTCTATTCCAGGATAGGGTGCCAATGGCCCTAAGTCATATGTAGGTATTGGCAAGAGCGCCGTTTCCATCGAAGAGGGGTCTTGCGACATGAGCAACAATGACTGGTTTGCGGCTGCCGCCCTGTCCTGGTACGGGACGGGAAGCAAGGACGACCCCTGCATGGGAGGCTGCGCGGAAGGCATGGACGGAAGAGATGCCCCCGGCGCCCAGGGAAAGTTATTGTTTGCTGCTGTCCCCCGCAGCGGGCCAGTTGAAGGCTGGTTATTCCACTGCAAGCCAGAGGTGTTTCTCGGTGTGCCCCCCCACGAACCTTGCGGCAAAGCACCAGAGGCACCCATCGTTCCACCGAGGAGTGGCGAAGGCGCTCCACATTGTGGGCAGGGCACATCAGTCGCCGGTCGGGAGGCATTACAATACGTACAAAACATCGTCACTCACCGTTTCTAACAAGTAGAGTCATCTGCACTTTCTGGAAGTATCCATCAGTGCAAGACGCGCTTTACATGCTCCTAACATGCAATAGGTGGCCCCGAAGAACCAGCCGCGGAAACCGTAGCGCGGCAACCGCACCCATATAGGACGCGGCTTTACACCACAAGGGTGTATAACCTGTGATACATGTATGTTTGAGCGGTTTTGCCAGAGCTAACGCCCCCCTCCTCGCGAAGCGTGCGAACGGCGTTCCTGGTTACTGGAGCCTTTCACAAGCTACGGGTAATATAGCATATTTATATCTATGGGACAACTGTTAGGAACCCTCTTTCTCGCAGGCGTTAGGGTCTCCATCCTTCAGGATGAAATGCTCTACCAGATCACAGTAGCATCACATCTTGCCGTGGTCAAGTTTCAAAGCGCGCAATAGCGCAAATTGGCTATGTTCACATGTATATAAACGTGTGTCACTATGTATCTCGAGAATATAGGACCGCATCCTTGAAGCATTGGGATTGAGCATGTTACCATTGGAGTAGAGGTGTGTCAAAAGACGAGATCATCACGGAAGCTGCCATGTCAGAAACACAGGAACAATGGTACAACAGGCAAGCCATTGAGCAGCTTGCCCAGCATATTCCTTTCGAACGAGACGCAGCCAGCAAGTCGGAGCAGATCGAGTTCCTGCGCGGACTGGTGCTGCGCCATGGTCGTGAGATCGACCCTGACCTCTTTGGCTTCGAGGCTCGCCAGGAACTGATACGTCTCGGGCTGTGGAGTCGTATTGGCCCGGAGCAGCCAGATTGAAATGAGCCCTGCGGCAGCTTGAGCAATTTATGTGGTACAATCTGGGCATGAACCTCACCGTGATGGTGCGGCATCCGTTACCAGGCAGACTGGATTATTTAGCCAAACCTGAGGAGCGTCAAAGATGGTGCTTAAAGATACACTGTTGTATCTGGCTCATAATCGCAATCTACGTGATTTCGTCACCCACAACAGCGCCACGCGCGGCATTTCGCGCCGCTTCGTAGCGGGCGAGGAACTGGACGAAGCAATCGAGGTCACGCGCGTGCTCAACGGACAGAGGTTGCAGGCTGCACTCGATCACCTGGGCGAAAATGTCTTCGAGGCGGAGCAGGCCAGGGGGGCTGTCCAGGATTACATAGCAGCAATCGAGCGCATCAAGCAAACAGGCGTAGATGCCAATATCTCTATTAAGCTTACCGCTTTGGGATTGGACATTTCTCAGGAGTTGTGCGAGCAAAATGTACGCTCGATTCTGGAATACGCACGGCAGTATGCTATTTTCGTATGCATCGACATGGAGGGGTCAGACTATACCGAGCAGACGGTCGATATCGCGCTGCGGCTGCACAAGCAGTTCGAGTATGTAGGAACGGTCATCCAATCCTACCTCTATCGCAGCAAGAAGGATATCGAGCAATTAATCGCACAGGGGGTACGAGTGCGGCTGGTCAAAGGGGCATATAAAGAGCCAAAGGAGATCTCCTTTCAACAAAAGTCAGAGGTTGATCGCAACTATGTGCGGCTGACGATGATGCTGCTTTCACGCGGCAACTTTCCTGCTATTGCCACGCACGACGAGGCCATCATCAATGCGGCCTGTAAGTACGCGCGTGACAACGGTATCAGCAAATCCGCCTTCGAGTTCCAAATGCTCTACGGCATTCGCCGCGACCTGCAAGAAAAACTCGTAAGTCAGGGCTACAAGGTACGTATTTATGTACCGTACGGCTCGCAATGGTATCCCTACCTGATGCGCCGCCTGGCAGAACGCCCTGCTAACCTGATATTTGTTTTGAGCAACGCGCTCCGTTAGTGGACAAGGTTCAATTGATGGGTGAGGCATGGGTCAGCAGGGTTTATGACCGTTACACTTGTTGTTTCCGTCGGGGTGGCTGATGTCCGGCGCGACCCCGATCCAAGCTCCGAATTAGTGACCCAGGCGCTGATGAACGTTCCCGCCGTCATTGGTGAATTCTCAGGCAATTGGACGCACATCACCCTTGTGGATTACGAGGGCTGGATACGCACAAACGAGCTAGACGATCCCATTGCCAAATCTTACTGCCAACTTGAAGATCACTGCTGCACCCCTATCCAACTGGCAGCCGTAGTTACGGCAACGCACACGCGCCTGTACGCCTCTGCGCAGGGAAACGACATGCTGGGGAAGGTTTACCTCTCAACCGTTTTGCCGCTGCTCGACATCAGCCACCGGGAGCGTCTGAAGGTGGCGCTGCCAGGCGGGTCCGAGGCCTGGTTCGATCGTGATGTCATCAGCGTGTGCCAGCCAGGAGAGATCTACCCACGCGCGTCCACTACCGTGATAACCGGCTATGCGCGTGCCTTTCTTGGTGTACCGTACCTGTGGGGCGGCACGAGCTGGGAGGGATTGGACTGCAGCGGCTTCGTACAGCTCTGCTACCGCATGGGCGACTATATTCTCCCGCGCGATGCCGACCAGCAGCACGATATCCTGGCACACGACGTGTCACGGGAAGCAATGCAGGAGGGAGACCTGATCTTTTTTGGTCGCAAGAGTATCACGCATGTAGGAATGGCGCTCAATAACTCGGAGTTTATTCACTCTGAAGGGCAGGACTACAACTGTGTGACCATCAACAGCTTCGACCCTGCTGACAAACACTATAACCCAAAGCTGGATGAGATTGTGTGGGGTTTGAAACGGGTGGTTGAGTAGGAGGAGAAGGGTATGCCAGTTTTCCCATATAATGGCATCTGGCCGACGATCGCAGACGATGTATTCATTGCCCCTGGTGCGGTCGTGTTCGGTAAGCGCGGTTACTCAGTTGATACAGGCATTGCATAGCGTGCTGACTGCTTGATGCACGTAGTAGGGGGTTCGCAATTCCGCAACTGGGCCGTATCCTTCGGGGTATGGCTCTTTTGTTTGCCAGGAAGAGGACCGATTAATGTCACAGGTGGGGATGGGAGCACGCCTCTTATCGGGCTCTCATGTTTGGCAGCATATACATTAATTTCTGCTGTGACTGGGAGTCGAGTAGGAATTGACTGCGTATCGAACAAATTTCAGACTGATGGGGTGTATACTTAATACAGAAGGATAGATAAGGCGCTGTCCGTCCTTCTACTCTCTTGAAGTAGTCAACCTGGCTTATGGTGCTTGCAAAAGAAGGCATAGGCAGGACATCGGTAGGTCAGTTTAGCGTTTTTCCTGATACCGCCGATGTATTTCGATAAAGGCAGGGAGAGCGATCAGGAGGCCATTCTAGTAGAGGGTCCTATAGAACAGCCTGCACCCTCAGTCGAAAATGCACTTGACATAGTACTATTGGGTAGTATATACTCGGAATGTGCGGCTACTCGATTTGCCCCGAGTCCCACATCGGCTACTTTGTTTCTGCTTCTTTGGTGACGGGTTGATTTGCCCCGGCCCGTTACTTATTTGCCTCGATCTATTTTTTTGCACCCATTTACGTAACGTCATTATGGCAAAGGAGGAGGTTTCTATGCCAGTCGAACAGTTAGAAAGAGTCGGTTCTTACATCACCTTGAAAGAGGCGAGCAGGCTCAAGGGGACCACGGTAAATGCTTTGTACCTATGGATGCGAAACCAGGGTATTAGCGTCGTCAAAGTAGGAAGTACAATTTTAGTCGCACCTGAGCAGATTTCAGCGTATCGGCGTACTTGGATTAGAGCCAGGTAAGCAAAGAAAGCGAGAGAGGAACATGAGCAGGAACGAAGAGGCACCAACGGGCGAGTGGGCTATGTTTAACCTTATATCCACCATAAGGGAACTGGTGACCGCCGATACAGACCCCGATGAATTGGCCGTATATCGGTTCACACAGTGGAGGGACCGTGCGGTTAATGAGCTTCCAGAGCACTTCTATGACACATTCCTAAAGTTCGGTGGGACCGATAAGGAGCTAATGCTTATCGTTCGCAGTATACACCCCGATGAGGAGGAGGAGGAGCTTGGTGTGCCAGAACAGAAGGACGATGGACCAGAGGCGATGTCTATTGCTGAGCTTAAAAGGTTGATGGGGGAATAGTTGACAGATCGCAAACAGCCTGCCATACTGTAACTGTCACGGATATACAGTTTGATTGACTAAAAAGGGGTACAGTATGAGTCAGATGGTTGCGATTGAGCTTGCGAGGCTATTGGAGCAGGGTGTGCCAAGTGTAAAAGCGCGTGCGGTCGGCCTGTCAAGCGGGTTCGCGGTGGTTGCTTTGTGCTGGAGCAGGGGGAAGGCACACCCTATTATCATCAAGGACACGACGGAATTTAGCTTGCTCCTTGCCTTCCTGGAACTGAAAGCAGAGCAGGCAGGAAGACCGTTGGCACCTGTAGGTAGGACGATAGAAGAGAGAAGGGTGAGGATAGATGAAAGGGAACCAGTTTACCAGTATTGAGAAAGACATGAAACCGCTTGGCATGCGCGTTCAGCATACGGGCATGACTGAGAGAGAGGCGTTACAGCTTGTAGGCGACATCAGCGATCTTGGTATAGATGCAATGGAGCAGGCTATACCAGGGACGGGAACGAAGAGGTACGAACGAGAAACCAGGGGACATTCACCGCTTGCTAGAGAACGCTTCTATACGCTTGAAGACGCCAGGTACCATGTAAGTGTCACCTATGGCGGCAAGTCCCTGCTCCTCGAAAATAGAGGACAGTGGGAATATTACAAGCGTCGATACCTGCCTACCAGCCTGGTCAAAATTAAAGTGGATGATAGCTTGGATAACAGTGAGGTAGGGCGAAAGTTTTTTGCGCTCACTGGTTCAACGCTCAGTGAAGCATTCAAGGATAAACCAGGACGGGAAGAGGACACGTCAGAATATGAAACTGAAGAGGTTAGCGACGATGCCCCTATAATGGATATCGATCTTTTTGAGTCTGCGATAGAGGAAGGGGACCTTATTGCGAATTATTAGCCCCAGTATACTATACTCAGACAGGAAGGATAAGGAACTGAGTACAGTCCCATATCCTTGAGAATAGCCTAGCCTGCCTGAGTGAGTGAGCGACGTAGGAGCGAACCTCACTCAGCCTAGTATCCTGTCTTCGTTCCGTAACCAGGGTGAGTGCGTTCTCAAGCACCGAACTGGCTAAGGTGTTTCGACTTCCTGCTACGTGAGTACACTTGCAGTCAGTCTGAAACACGTCAAGGTAGATAACTTCAGAAACATATTCATTAACTGGTCATTGGAAGATGATCTACCAGTGACCAGACCCCACTCTACCCCAGGAGTCGCTTCGCTTCGTGAGTACACTACGCTACGCTCCCCGATTAATATGCTGGGAGGGGAAGAGGAGGAGCATCCAGACCCCTTCCAAAGTTCCGCAAAAGGTTTCCCCGTAAGCTCATCCATTGGTGTCCTTCCTGGCGCTAGCCATATTAATCGGTTGCTTCCTACATTCCCACAAAGGAGTTTCATACATGCATACTGCTCTTGGCTGTCCTGCTCCTGGTCAGACTCGTGAGAGCAATCAGGAAGCGGCCCATCAATTGAAAGCCCCGTAGTAGCCCTCTATCCCCCGCCCATTAATCGGTAAGCCAGCCTGGGAAGCGGGGTGGGGAGGGATGGCAGAGTGGACTATTGCGGCTTGGCATATTAATCGGTTCGTAGTTTGTCCTATCAGTAGAGGGAGAAGGATATGAGATTAGTCGAGTTATGTTATGCCTGCCTGCTCCCATTGCCCAAGCGATTTGTCCTGGCACTGGGTAGTAGCGGGCTTGTGCGTGTTCATGATCGGGTAGCGTGCAGACATGGCAGGCACAGAGTAAAGGAGTTTACACGTGAAGATGAGCGAATTAGAAGCGGTAGTACGGGATATACGGGCAAGCACCCCGAGGCACCCCGATGAGGACCTAACCCAGTGGCATGCGAGAACCTACCACGCCGCCCTGCTCTTGATCGAACAGACCAGGGAGGAGTTACCGAACGTGAAAGCCGTACGGGAGCAATCAGTGCGTGCCAGCATACGAGCAGGCAAGCCAGAACAGAAGAAAGATGAGGA
>WNGR01003474.1_pt1 | contig 17190 bp, 16 predicted proteins | sample 5407581 | NCBI WGS metagenome assembly WNGR01 (sample SAMN13153383, study PRJNA577476) | soil metagenome | isolation source: 80 cm soil or saprolite under Garry oak tree replicate 2 | place: USA:California | collected 2016-06-15 | reverse complement strand
CGCCGCTCTTCGGGAGCCCCTCCGGTCGCCCTGCGGGCTCCCTCCGCGGCTCCCGAAGCTGGTTCTCTCTCCTTGCTCATACACACCTCCTTGTGATTTCTGACTCATTTTCATCACAATGCGGTGTCCAAGAAAATCCAAGGGCGCGGGACAAGGAGTAATGGTCTAGCCCACGAGCTGCTCGACTGAGTTCAATCGAAAGGGTGATACCGGTCGCGATACCGGAAGTCAAGCCAAAGAATAGACCAAGACCGAAGCCATAGCCGATGCCAAAGACAACGGAGTAGGTTACCGCACGGGTAAGCAGCCGCAGCGGGCCGTGTTGTCCACCCAATAGGTCGTAGGCCAGATAGAGACTACCCAACACATCAAAACAGGTACCTGTAATGCTGACGAGCGCGACTGTATGGTGGTCCACGCAACGATTGTAGACCTGAAATTCTGGCGATCATGCCCGGGGATGCAGAAGCAATCGAATTACTTCCGGCTTACCGACAATAAGCCCGGCCTTGTCTTAGCACGTCAAATGAGAGAGTACCGGGGCAAACAACGATCATCCTCTCAGCAGGCCGATCAGCACAGACGCTACCCGTCTCTAGCCCTGATGCAGCGATGTTTGATGAAGGCGCCGGTTTGCAGTTCGGCTATTGCTTGCCGTAGTTGTTCCTGCGTGTTCATCACGATCGGGCCATACCAGGCGACTGGTTCCTCGATCGGCTTGCCTGATACCAGCAGGAATCGGATGCCCTCCTCGCCGGCTTGCACCACGATCTCGTCTCCGCGGTCAAAGAGCACCAGGGAGTGATTGCGGACATCGTAGACGGGCGGTGCGTTCGGTTTCGCGACCTGTTCGGTGAGAACTGCTCGCGGGTCCGAAGCGTCGCGGAATGTGCCGGAGTCCGTGAACACATAGGCAAAGGCGTTGCGCGTAGTCTCGATCTTGAGCCGCTTGCGCTGACCCGGCGGAACGGAAATGTCGACCTGCCGGCGCATCGGTTCGAAGTTGCGCTGTATGCGGTCCACCCCGACCGAGAGGATGTCCACAAGGCTCAAGTGTTTGGTGTGCTTGGCGAGAACGGGTGTGAACGCACCGGAGACAATATTGCTAAGCCAAATGCGGCGCTTTGCTAAACCGCATCGGGGGCTAAATCCTCCGACGAGGGTTCGAATCCCTCCCTCTCCGCCAAGGTTTCAGTCGGAAGTAGGGTTTCGGACCAAAGTTGCCTCGCTCTGATACTCCACGAAATCTTGCCAACTTACGCCCGCTGGAATAAGAGGCGTTGTGGCAAGCTAGGTTTTTTCGGTTCGTAATATGCATACTGTGCGCCCACGGAATTCGCGGGAGCCAGATGGCAACTCGGGATCAAGCACACCACCGGTGCGACAGCCTCGATTGTATTAAAGTTTCCTACCTAAAATCCTCGAATTGTGTTAATGCGCGTGCTCAGACAGCCCTGTGTACATGGTTCTGCTGGTTTCAGGCCTGTCCTGTTCTGGGACACCACCACAATGCAAGGCGGCCGATGCAGGGCGGCGAAAGACGTGCGTGTTTGCTAGCCACGCATCGAACGGCCATCCGTGTAGCGGGGTGTCCCGATTATTCCGAGAAGAGAGGAGAATGCGATGATCAGCAGGAGAGAGTTTGTTGCAACGACAGGGGCGGCCGTGGCGGTTTCGAGTGTGGGAGGGGCGTTTGCAGCGGAGAGAGCCGCTGGGCGCGCAGAGCCAGCGGGTGGCGAGAAGTCGGCGAGGCTTTTTCTGCCGGAGGATGATCTGAAGCCGGCCACGTTTGACCGGCTACCACTTGAATGGCACAAGCAGCGCGCACAAAAGCTGCGCGAGAAGTTGACTGAGGACGGCTACGAAGGAATTCTTCTGACCGACCGGTGGAACATCATTTACTTCACCGGGCTGTGGCACACCCATACGGAACGCCTGGTGAATGTGTTCTTGCCGGTGAAGCAGGAACCGGTGTGGTTCTATGCGGCTCTGGATCGCGACCTGGTGAAGACGTGGTGGTACAACGATGGCGAGTCGTACTTTGACTGGCACCACGCGGAGGGCGCTTTCCCTCAAGAGGGAAAAGTGCAGATGGGCGCGAAGGTGGACCTGTTTGAATGGGTGCTAAAGGCGCTGAAGAAGCGTGGATATGCGGAGAAAAAGCTGGCCGCAGATACGGAGTTTGCGCCGTCAAAGCAGAGGAAAGTGGTCAACGTGCTTGGGAGGGAGATGGGGTCGGAAGAAGAAGCGTGCATGAACATGCGCGTGCACAAGACGCCGGAGGAATTGGCGCTAATGCGGCGCGCGTACAATTATTTCAACCAGATGCACGCGTTTGCGCGGGACATGCTGCTGCAACGCGGCACCGATTTGACGGACTACGACATTGCCAGCGCAGCGACGAAATACGGCACGGACCTGGTCATGGCGGACATCAAGCGTGATGGCGCACCGCACACCGCAGTGGGAATTGAGATCGAAGTGGGCTGCCGCACGGGAAGGTCGACGGCGTATCCCCATCCGAATCAATTTCAGCACAACAAGGCGGCGCGAGGGCAGGCGATTCAGATTGAAGGCGTGGTGAATATTGCGGGCTGCGGCGGAGAGCTTTATCGCGCGATGTTCATTCATCCAGTGACGGACCAGATGAAGAAAATCTGGATCGTGAGCCGAGATTGCTGCCTGATGCAGAAAGAAGAATCCATCGCGGGTTTGACATGCTCGACAGTAGCGTACAAGATCCACAAATACCAGGTGGCGCAGGGAGTGGCCCCCTACATTTATCACCGCCCGGCTCATGGGCAGGGGTGGGAAGGGCATCAGCCGCCGTACTTGGCGCTGGGTGATTACACCATGCTGGAGCCGGGGATGTGTTTCTCGGTGGAGCCGGGCCTGTACGATCCCGAGCACCGGATTGGGGCCAATTTTTCTGATGGGTTTATCGTAGAGGCACAAGGACCGTCGCGGCAAATGTCGCGGTTGCCTTGGAGTGAGGAGTGGTGCTTCATAAAGCTGTGAGGCAGGGAAAACGCCGGGCGGAAGGCCGCGGCTAAGTAGAGCGACGGTTTCACCGCTAATGGCCGCGAGAGAGATCCCCACGCAAATGCAAGGCGAAGAAGTCGTCGACGCGGTGCCAGGCATCGCACAGAACGTGCTCGCGGGCGAAGTAGTGGAACTCACCGGGATACATCATGAAGGTGACGAGGTCTCCCTTCCCTTTCTTTAAGGCTTCGTCGATTAGCCGAACCGATTCGAGATAAGGGACGTTCACGTCGGGCGTGCCGTGGAGAATGAGCAGTGGTCGCTCCAGGCGATCGATGTGGGAGATGGGCGAAGCTTGCGCGTAGACCTTAGGATTTTGCTTGGGAGTGCCGATGCGACTGACGGTCCAGTCTCCGTGGTAGGGGTCGTTGTAGTACATGACATAGTCGACGACGCCAGCCACGTCGACGCCGGCGCGGAAAAGTGCGGGCTGGTCAGTCATAGCGATCAGGGTGAAGAACCCGCCGTAGCTGAGGCCCCAGATGCCGATGCGGTCGGCATCAACGTAGGGCAGCGTCTTTAGATAATTCGCAGACATCCAGGCATCCTTGGCGTCGTTGCCGCCGACGTCCATGTAGACGCCGTTGCGCCAGTCGCGCCCGTATCCGATGCTGCCGCGATAGTCAGGAGCGAAGACAATGTAGCCCTGCTGCAGCAAGTACTGATGAAAGCTGTAGTACACGGCGTAGTTTCGCTGCACGTGCCAACCGTCATAGTTTTGATTTACGCCATCACCGTGGACCCAAATGATGGCGGGATACTTTTTCGTGCGGTCGAGATTTTTGGGGACGAAGAGCCAGCCGGGAACCTGCTGGCCATCAGCGCCTGGGAAACGCACGAACTCGGGCTCGACGAACTGGGAACGGTCCATGCCGGCAGGCATGGAATCGGTGAGGCGCACGGCCTTCGCGCTCGAACCGGCGTTGATGATAAAGAGGTCGGCGCTGTTGTGTGTGTCGGTGTGCTGGTAGACGAGGAACTTATCGTCGGCAGACCAGTGCGGTTCGATGTTTGTGCCCGAGCCGGTAGTGACGTAGGTTACAGTCGCGTGCGCGGAACCGTTGCCGATGCTGGCGATGCCGACGTGGCGATCGCCGAGGTGGTCGGGTTCGTTGGCGTCGAAAGCAAGGCGCGTGCTGTCATGCGACCAGGCAGGGCGCCAGGCTTCGAAGTGACCTTTGGTGATTTGGACGGGGGAGCCACCGAGCGCGGGCATCACGTAGAGATGGTCCCAACCATCTTTGTCGCTGAGAAAGGCGATCCACTTGCCGTTGGGTGAGGGCCAAGGCTGCGCACCGGACTCGCCCCAATCGGGAATGCTCCAGAACTTGCCCTCGTCAATTTCGTAAATGGTGCGTGCGGAGCCGTCGACCACGTCCGCGACGTAGATGAAATATTTCTTGTAGTCGCTCGACTGGCCGTCGAAAGTGAGATGAGTTGCGTCGACCCAGGCCAAGCCGCCATATTCGCCGGGCTTGGTGATGGACACGGGCTTGCCGCCGCTGATGCGTATCGCGTAGATTTGGCCGGGCACATATTCGGAGACGCGATAGATGATTTTGGCGCCGGAATAGGCGGGAGCTTCGTCGTGGTCAATGATTTTTGCGCCGGCGCTGTAGGCTAGCGATTTGGCATCGGGCGACCAGACGATGCCACGGATACTCACATCGTCATGCGCGATCGTCGATTCGGTTCCGTCGGAGAGCGATCGGATGATGAGATCGCTTCCCTGTCGCGCGCCCTGGTCTTCGGCGCGATTGCCTCGCACGAACGCGACCCGCTTGCCATCAGGGGAGGGGACAAAACCGCTGCCGCGATCCGGCTTGCTCCATGCGGGCTTTGCAGCGCCTCCTGATGCCGGGACTTTCCACAGATCCCCTTCATGCACAAAATAGACGCTTTCACCGTCTTCGCTCCAGAACGCTCCAGCGACCCCGCCTTCCGGAAACGACGTGAGCGCGACAGGCTGGCCGCTGCCGTCGTCGTTCGCGACGTAGAGATTTTTTACGTCTGCGCGGTCCCAGATGAATGCGACATGCTTGCCGTCCGGCGACCAAACGGGGTCCGACGGATGCTTGATGTCGATGAGCTGCTCAATCGTGAGCGTCGATTTAGCCGCAGGTTTACGGCTCGCAGTCTGCGCGCGCAAATGGCTCGCGCAAACCAGCGCCGTTGCAATGGCAATGGCCGCACCCAAAACACGCTTCCTCATGCACCTAGTGATGCACATAGTGCCTCTCCTTCTTCCCGGAGCTCGGTGAAACCTTTTCGCCGTTCCGCGGAACGGAGTCTATTTTGAAACGCAGTTCCTGTGAAGCGAGAATTGGCAGCCACCTAAAGAAAGCGGCGGGTCGGAGGCAGTAAACCGCCGAACCCGCCGCACAGAAGTCTCAATTGAGAATCATGCTGCCGTCATTCCGCGCTAGAACGTAAAGCGCAAACCAAACCGCGTCACAAACGGGTCAATAGTTTGGAATGGCTTCAAGTAAGTATTGTTTGCAGGGTTGGCGTCAATGAAGTTGTTCTCCCCCACTACGGTCTGCGCGTTGGTGACGTTAAAGAAGTCCACGGCCGGTATCACACGCCACCGCTCCTTCACGGCGAACTCACGCGAGAGCCGCAAGTTAAGCATGTTGACGCTGGGGAGCCGCTTGATCCCGGCGGGCTGAAGAATGACCGTTTCCGTGCCCTGCGTTAATCCCCCGAACGCACCGAAAATTTCAAGAGGTTGCAGCGGCAGGCCTGTGTAATGTTGGAAGTTCATGCTGGTGCCAATCTTCCAGGGAAATTCATAGCTGCTATCCACCTTGAAGATATAAGTCGAATCGGAATTCAGATAGTTATTGTTGCGATTGATGTCGCTGTTAGGGTCTGTAAAGTTGTCGCTGTACGCCTGATCGGAGTAGCCTCGCCCATAAGTGCCTTTCTGGCGCTGGATTGTAAAACCGCCCAGCAGTTGCCATTTGTTCGAGAGCCGCTTTACGGCCGTGAACTCCACCCCTTGGTAGGAGTTGTTGTCGAGCTTCGGGATGTTGGTGACTACAAAGTTGAAAGCTGTTTGTTTGGCAGGATCGAGGTTGAACAGAGTGATGGGTTGCCCCGTCAGGCCGTTGATGATCGGCTGCATAACCCCGTTCTGGTCCGGGAGCTGCGTGACCGGTGTGTAGTCCGACGGCGAAACGAGCGTGTTCTCAAGCCCGAAGAGATTCTTCTTGGTGCGGTAGTAATAAGTGGCGCCAACGCGCAGGTCTCGCCAAACTCGTTTTTCGTAACCCGCGCTGATTTGCTCTGAATACGGGCGGCTCATGTTGCGATTGATGTGAGTGCTGGAACCGCCGAAGGCAAAAATAAGATTGTTTGGATTGAGCCACTCGCTTTGCTGTGGAATATTATCCTTATCTCCGGAGTCATCCCACTTGTAGCCTTGTCCTGCAAACCCCACGGGGTTTACGGTTTCGGCTAGCCCTGTTCCTTGCATTATGTAGTAGCGTCCATAGCTGAGTCGCGCTACCGAGTCACCCTTGCCCGTCACGTCGAACGCCAATCCCAATCGCGGCGATACCGTGTTCCAATCGACGAGGTTTCCGGAAGCCTGCATAGCTGCAGGCGTAAGCGGGAAGAGTTGCGGAAAAGTTTGCCCTGGATCGTTCTTTTGAGCCGGGTAGTAGGTGTTGAACCTGTCATAGCGCATTCCTAGGTCCAGGGTTATACGCCGCGTCACCGTCCATGTATCTTGCAAATAGAGGCTGGTATCCCGGAAGTAGTTCTTTTGAGTTGCCGGAGTATTGTAAGCAATTACTTGAATGGGCGTCCCATTGTCGAAGATCTCGTTGATTCCACCGTTCACCTTGTAGATGTACGAGTTGTAGGATAGGCCGTCTTCAAAACCAAACTTGAAATTGTGTGTTCCATGCAGGTCCCCCTTGACCCAGGAACCACCCGCGGACCATTTCAAGACCCAAGCGGGATTCGCGAACTGGTAGGGAGCAGCGACTGCTTCGGTCCTGGCCCCAACATCCTGTATGTTGATGTCTGTTGACGTCACGCCAGGCTGATAGCTGAGAGGAAAAACGATCTTGTTCCACCCGATGCGGAAGTCGAGGATAAAATTGTTAGTGACTTGGCTTGTCCAAAGTCCCTGGAGGATGTAAGCCGGCTCGATCTGCAACCAACTGGCTTCCTTTGAAACATAGGCGTAGCTGGTGTCTCGCCGGAAAAACCGGTTCTGCTCGTTATAAAGCCAGATGAAGCTAAACTTGTTCTTCGCGTTCATCTGAAAATCGCTCCGCAGATCCGTATTGGTCTGGTGGTTCACGTCGTTCACTGGTACCCCAGCCTGGTTCGTGACTGCAAGAATTTGCTGACGCAGGTCGTAACGCCTATAGGACCCAAAAAGCCACCAGCGGTCTCTCATTAGGGGGCCACCGAGACTCGCCGTGGTGTCTCGCGTCATATCGAAGGGCGAGCCAGAAACAACTGGCTTGCCATTGTAAATTGGAGCTTTCACGCCAGCCTGCAGCTTGGAAGTCAAATAATAAATTCCAGCTTGGCCGTGCAGCTCATTCGAACCGGACTTGGTCACCATGTTCATGTACACGCCGCCGATAGGGACGGAAGCCGGGGCATTGTCCGCGACCACCTGAAATTCGTCGAAGGAATCGTGGTTGGTGTAGAACTGCGTATAGCCGCCATTCGCGCCGGGCCAGTTCAAATCCAGACCATTAAAGCTGTAAATCTGTTCGGCTGGCGTGCTGCCATGTATTTGCATGGTCGATTGTTGGTAACTGTTGTCCCCCGCGACGTCGAATGTTCCGACCGTGGCGCCTGGCATTTGCGCGAGGGTTGACCATGGATCCCGCCCGCTCGGAATATCCTGTAGCAGGTTCTCGTCAAACGTTGTCGCCGTCTGGACGCTCTGCAGGTCAACCACAGGTACACCTTCCACCTTCACGATCTCTGTAAGTTCCCCAACCTGTAATTTTGCATTTACCGTCGCTGTGAAGCCAGCGGTGAGAACGACGCCCGTTTCGCTGAAACCCTTGAATCCGCTGAACGTGATGGTGACCTCATAGGTGCCAAGGGGTAGAAGATCAAAGAGATACGAGCCGTCTGCCCCAGTGTTTGTCGTACGTGCCGCCATCAGTGCCGTGCTTTTGACCGTCACTGTGGCATTCGGTACTGCTGCTCCCGATGAATCGGTCACTACTCCAGCGATTTTCCCTGTAATTGCCACTTGCCCGAACGTCAAACCAGGGATGAGAATGACGAGAACGAAGACCAATAATCTCAGTTTTCTCATTTCCCCTCCTCTAAACCGGAATTTCCGTTTTGAGCTTTCGCTTGGCCCGAAAGCCTAACCCTCCTGCCCCGTTGCGTCAACCGTACGTCGCCCTGGTCGCTTTGGGGTGGTAGTGCGGATCGTTTTGGCCGTTCTAAGGAGCCGCTTCGAAGCAGGCGCTTGGCCGGTACGATGAGTCACAACGGAAGCATTACTCCTCGTTTTCCGGACTGACATGGAACAGGGTTGCTCCGGACTTCTTGTTCAGGTAATCCACAAATCCCTTGGTCGCGGTGATCCCTTCGAACACTGGGTTCGGCGTTCCACCAAGGTGGCAGCTAACTACGAGAACTCCCCGAGCGCCATCGGAATACGCAATCTTCAGCACAGCAAGACCAGCTCGGGCGTTCGCGGCGTCGCCGATGCCGTCAAGTAGGGGAAGGGATGTAAACGTGCCGGGAGCCAAATCAAAGCGCACGAGTCCGGTCACCTGATAGGTTCCGCTCCCCGTCGTCGTGGTTCCGTCAGAGGCGACTGTCGTCCAAGTGCCTCCGCCGGTCACTTCGTCCGATTCGCCGACAACGAAGGTGCCGCTACCTGTGACGCTGATGGTCGAGCCGTCTACCGCCGCCGCTTTGTCCGTACCGCCCGCGACAATCGTAAAAGGCGTGGTAGTTGTGTCGACCCCAACGATGTCCCAGCGCATCTTACTTCCGTCAGCAAACGCAATGATTCCGCTGGCCAAGCTTAGCGTCGCGGCTATTACCAGGCCAACGAAGGTAGACACCACGAGACCCAACTTCTTTGAGTTTTTCATATGAACCTCCTCTGAGAACTTCGGCGGGAACTTGGGGTGTGCGCGGATTATGCTCCCCAACTGCTGCCAATCAAGTACCAAGGGAGCGATGGTACCAGGTCGGGCTGCAGGGCGGGGTGCTCCACGGGAAACCAACCCGGACGTGAATAACCAGGTGGTGATCCATAAGGCCGCCTTCGATTCTCTAAACCAAGCGGTCTTTTCAAGCCAGTCTGCCTAACTTTTGCGTTCAGAGAAAAACCGGGAGGAAATGTGTTTGTGGTTCGCCCTTCCCTCTCCTCGAGCAGGTTTCGCGACGTAATCACGCCGCTTGAACACCTTCAAGAAATCCTCCTAGCCTAGCCGTCGCCCGGAACTTCGGGATGGCTTCCAGCTCTTTGAAGGCCGAGGCGAACGCGTTCGACAGGCTCCACACCGTCCGCGGAATGAATTCCTCGACCTGTGGATTGAAATACAGATCATGGACGCGGCAGGCCAGGTGTTTGGGAACATCCAGCTCGGCCTCCACAAAAGTCCGGTAGATGACCAACTTCGCGGTCTCGTCCGGAAGGCGTGTCTCCTTCCAGGCCTCCACTTGCTTCCTCATCGGCTCAAAGCTCCGCTGCATGCGGTCGACTCCGACCGAGAGGATGTCCGCGAGGCTCAGGTGGTTGGTGTGCTTGGCGAGCACGGGCGTGAAATCGCCATGGAACGCCATGTTGTCGCACACCAGTACTCGGTAACCTACGGTGAGCGCCAGCCGCATGGACTTGTCGTTGGAGTTTCGAACGCCAACTGAGAATCGGCATCCGTCGAAAGTGGTTTCAAGGTCGAGCACACCGAACATCTTCATGCCGTCGCCGGAAACCGCGTATTCCTCCCGCACTACGGAGATCTGCCGGAAGCTCAGGGTTTCGACCAGCGCTCCGACAATTTCGAAGTGTGGGAGTGGTTGATGGGTAGCGCTTCCCGCGGGCGTCGGGACCACCTTCAATTCTTCTCGGGTGATTTTCGAACTGCCGCAGTGCGCCAAGAGTTGGGACTGTTCCATTGTTTCGTTCTCCTTTCCATTCAGAGGTTCAACTCCGAGATCCGCGAAGCGAGGCAATCCCCAAGACACGGACTTCGGATTTCGCTAGGAAAGTGAGCAGGCCGCATTCAATTAAAGTTTCGCGACGAGGATCGATCGGGAGAATCAGGTTGGGAGGGACGCTAGACAGAGGATGCGCTCGTTCTCTGAGCGTGAAGCGGGGCACACGCCTACGGTGATTAACAGGGCTTCTCTAAAGGACTTTATCCCGGGTAAAGCCTAGAACCTGGGACAGCAGGCTCATATAAAAGGAGGGATTCCTATTTTGATTCCGCGCCCAAGAGGATCGATTGCGCCCGCAATTCATCGGGGGGGATTTCCACCACCTTGCCATCACGCCAGACGTAGATTGGCATGCCCTGGCGAGCGTGTTCCACAATCACTTTTTCGACAGCAGCTTTGAGCGCCATCTCGGCGCGCTGCTCTAATGGCAGATCAAGGACGTTTGGTGGCGGTTTTGTCATGGCTTCCCGTAGCGAGCGACCAGCATGTTGTAAAGCTCTTCATTCATTATATGGAGGCTACCCTGTTTCTCAAAGGCCACGATAGCGGGTGTTGCGCCTGAGTTATCGAACAACATCCAAGAGTTACCGAGAGGCCGATAGTGCAGCAGGAAGTTGCGAATCGAGCGGTCGAATCGGCGGCGAACCACAACATCCGGTACATCGTGGCCACCTTCCAAGACTCTAGCTCTCACCCTTCTTAGCGCGAGAGCGACAGTTGGGATCCATAGAAAGAAGAAGTGCACGTCATATCTGCGCTTGGTTAGATCCCGAATGAGGTTCAGGTAGCTACGGCCTGAGAGAGTTGTTTCGAAGCCAAGCTCGCGGCGCGTTTTACATAAGAATTGATCTCTTCAATCATCAGCCGTCCAGCGCGAAACGCAACATCTTCCGGGGAGAACGGCGACACACCCTGCGCGATCAAGTCCGCGTTGATGAAATTCTTGCAATCCACATAATTCGGGAAGAATTCTCTCGCGAAGGTCGTCTTACCCGCTCCATTCGGTCCCGCAATGATGTAAACACTTGAATTCAAAATTGTCCTCTCACATTGCCGTCAAATCATACTGTAACAACGATGCCGTCCTGGCGAATCTCTCCTTTTGGTCGATCTCAACGGAATGCCATCGAGCTCAGCGAACCTAAAAACGCAGCGGCATAAGAAGGTAGCGGTAGTGCTCGCGATATGACGGATGTTAAGAGCAGGACCAAGACCGGACGAGCATCTCCGTTCTTAAAGAATGTGTGCAGTTCGGCAAGGTAGGAACGGGCACTCGTTTTCATCAAAGCTCGTGAGCGTATCGAGCGTGATGGTGGGATCCAATTGCCATTCTAGTTGGACATAGACCTTTCGCGACTCTTCTTCCGTATCCCTCATCCATAACAACGCATCGTGGGACTTGATGCTCGAAACCGCCTGATTCCCGTCAGGCCAATCCCTTTTTAGGAACAGCCGCTGGTGCTACCGCAGTTGACGCACTTGTAGCAGCTTCCGTTGGGCACCATGAGCATGCCGCAAGTCGGGCATGAAGGAGCGTCTCCGGTCGTGGCGCCGCCGTTGCCGGGATGGGCGGATTTGCGGCCTTCCGTGTTTACGGATGGCGCGCTCGTTGCAGCGGCCTGAATTAGCTCCTGCTCGTTCACGGCAGCTCTCGGTTTGAGATATTCCGATGAGAGGAACTTGCCACCAAGCCAGCGGGCAATGTAATCGAGCACGGAACTGGAGTAGCGAATGCTTTGATTCTCCGTGAATCCGGAAGGCTCGAACCGCGTGTTCGTCAGCTTGTCCACCAGGGCTTTCAGTGGCACGCCGTATTGAAGGCCGATCGAGATTGAAAGCGCCAGGCCGTCCATGAAACCGGAAAGTGTGGAGCCTTCCTTGGCCATCTTGATGAAGATCTCGCCCGGCGTTCCCTCCTCGTACATTCCGACAATGATGTAGCCTTCGTGACCCCCAACCGAGAACTTGTGCGTGATGGACTTCCTTTCATCGGGCAGCTTACGCCGTTGGGCACGGGCGAACAGGTCCCGTTGTTCAGGTGCCTCGGTGCTGGCAAGTTTTTTCTCTTCTTTTTCATCTTGCGCCGGAGATGCACCGAGTGGTGACGCTAAAGCGGCTGAGTTTTCTGCTAGCATCTGGTCCTCCACACAGATCGCGTCTGATCAGACGCTCGCGCCAGCGACCCCGACAGCGGCGACTCGAGTGACCAAGTAGTGCGAATGCGAGCATCCGACACAACCCACGCCCTTGGTTGCCGCCCCAACCGCAGCGGCAAATACCGCTGGGATTCCAAGCAGCTCGCCGCCGCGTGACCAGAACTCAGGCACGACCGATCGTCCGGCCAAGTCACTGCCTGTGCGTAAGGGTTCCAGATCAACCAGGCCATTCACCCCGCGAAAGAGAACTTTGTTCTCCAGCGGCGGCCGTTTGCCATGTTCGGCCGCTCCAGGTTGATGCTTCGTGATGAGTAGTTGGCAGGTTCGACCTGCTCGGAACAACTCGATTCGTACCAAGGCAGGCGCTACTACCACTGCATGAACTCCGTTCACTCCGATGGCATCGATTGGATGGAGATACGGCAGTGGCTCACCATCCGGCCCACAGAACGTAACGTACCGGCCGAGGTCCTTAACGGCACCGCCTGATTCGGTCCCTCGCACAACGTAGCGTTTGGCCAGGTGCTGGTGTTCGAGGCTCACCTGGGATTGCGTAAAAATGCCGACCTCATTCAAACGTCGTAGCACTCGCCTCGACAGCGTGAGCCCTCGTCGCGCCAAAGAATCTTGCTTGTCCGGCATGTGCCACCTCCTCACGCGGATTGCCGAACGCGGATCGGACAACCCACCGCTCGACGAATCATTTCTTTGGCGCAACCCGCCCAGCAGATGTATTTTCGTGGGTCGTCAATCGAGATCGCTAGGTTGTCGCCACTTCGGTCTTGGCCGGCCTCGGCACAGGACGGACATTGTGTAACGTAGTTCCTGCCAACCTTCCGAACCTTGCCGACATGGTCAAGGATTCGAAACTCGTGACCGGAAGTATGAACGAATGGAGCAGACTGGTCGGCTGAAGAGCGTTTTCTATCAAACTCAGGTGGCATGGTTTTGCCCGCAATGAAAGTCCTTAGCTGTTCTTCGCTCACTTTGCGAAGGCGGTTCAGATACGCGATCTGTTCTTCTAGGTCGTAATTTGCCCCGTAGAACCAATAACGCCGGTTTGCTCCCCGGTGTATTCCGAGCGGTCCACGCATGGCGTTCCCAAATTCTCCCTCTCGCAACTCATCGTGCTTCGGAAAGATTTCGATTCCCTCCGCCAAGCCAGCGCCCTTGATTCGCACTCCTAGTTTCAACGCCAAGTTGTAGATGTAAATGCGGCACTCCCGGGCCAAGGCAGGTCTCTCCATGAAAATCCACAGATGCCCACCACGCTTGCTCATCTCCAGGGCGGCCTCCACCTTATCTTCCTGAAGGAAGTACTGCAGTTTGAGCAGGTCTTCCATCGCACCGGCATAATCGGCATCAATCGCGACCCACTTCGACCGTTGCGTTGAGGGACTAATCGCGTAGAGTCCGATGGTGAGTTCGCCTTCGAGGTGACGCCGGATCGTGGCAGCGGTGAGGCTCAACTCATTGCCTGCGCCCTTTGCCTTCGGCCGAAAGTAATAGTGCCGACCGCTCTCAGGATCAGGCCGCGAAGATTGCAGGGTATACGCCCCGCGATTTACAAAGAGGCGACTGTAGTCCCGCACAATCTGGGAAGCCGCTTTAGTTTTGGTCTCCATGGCTGCTCCTTCCCGAGCAGTTCCCAGCGCAGAAAGCTCGCGCTTTACGTAAACCCACGCCTACCTTTTGTCAAATAACTGGGACTAGGCGCTAAGTCTTTGCTCCAATTGGAATTACCGCGGGCGAAATGGGCAAAAGGAGTGCCGTTATGCCTCAGACGGATTTCTTCATCCGTGCTTCTGCAGCTGGACTGCTTTGCTGCGGTCGAAGACCCGGCTCCACGATCCATCGATTCTTTTCCGCAAGGAGATGCGGACGCTCCACGATGTCCAGGAAGCGGCACTCTCGTACCAGACGATCGAAATCGCTGACCGTGTAACCTCCGAATTTTTCGTCGTCGAAATCCACCCAGAACCAAATTCTCAAACGACGGTCGTAGACGTAGAAGGCTCCGGATTCGGGGTCACCGGGAACGACAAGGAACACCAACAGCGCCTTTGGGAACTGCACCCATTTTTCGACCTTAGGGTGCTCAGTCAAATCCAGCAGTCCCTTCACGGCCCCATCCGTGCATCGGCCGACGTCGTCTGGTGCGTGCCGAAGATCAACCACTGGGATCACGTTCATCTTTCCAAACATTGGTTTCCTCCTATCAAGTGGGATGTAGAAGCAAAAGATATGGGTTACGCACACCGACCCTCCGAACCAGAGCGCCAACGCTGTAACCAGAGAACCCAGAAGTGACATTTCGTTGGGCCAAAGGGCTATGCTACGGTCTAGAGTCCCCGACAACTGAAAGCTCTAGAAACAAGGAGGGCGGACGTGCTTATTGGAGATCGCTTGCGGTCCATACGTGAACAAAAGAAGCTCTCGCAAGGGGACATTGAAAAGCGCACAGGGTTGCTCCGCTGCTACGTCTCGCGAGTTGAGAACGGCCACACGGTTCCAGCGGTTGAGACAATTGAGAAATTCGCGCGGGCTTTAGAGGTTCCCATCTACCAACTCTTTTACGACGGCGACAAACCTCCCGATCTTCCCAACCTTCCCAAGAGAAAGACAGCAGCCGACATTGCCTGGGGTACTGCCGGCAAAGATGCTCGCTTTCTGACAAAGTTGCGCCGTCTCTTAGCCAGGGCAGCGGAGCGGGACAGAAAGCTCTTGCTCGCAATGGCGCAAAAGATTGCAACCCACAAGGTCGCGCGCTAGCAGTCCAGTCCAGAGCTGAACGACGCCCGGCATGATCCAACATTTTCGCCTTGAAGAGTTACTCGCGAGGGCTATGGCTCGATGAAGTGCAACACTTGGGCGCGACGATTCGGCAAGAACCTCATCTTTCGCCGCCCAAGAGCCAGTTTCTGGATAGTTTGCGGGTTGCCGACTAACGGGGATTTGGTCCTTCTCCAGGCCAGTAGGCCTGAACTCCCATTGAGTCAAATTGCCCGCTTGAGCCAACGACCACGAGAACGCTTTGTCCTATGTGGATGGCGGCGGGCAATGAAGATAAGAAACGGCTTGACATCTGGAGTAGTGCTGTAGTTAGCTATAACAGTATAGGACGAGGGTTCGTTGAGGCTAATTGATCGCAAGTGAGTGAGCCAGCGAATAACCCCGACCCGAGATTAGGAAGAAATGAATTTCTTAAGGAGAATGAAACATGAAAGCCCGTTTTGTATTGCCCGTTGTTCTGATGTCGCTCGCCACCGTGGCTTTCGCCCAATCCGACGCGAACAAGATGGCTAAACCCGAGGCTCCCGCGCCGAAGTCCGAGGCGCAGACTTCTTTCGACACCATGAAAACCCTCGCGGGGGATTGGGAAGGCCCCGTGAAGACCGACATGCCCGTAGAAGCCAAGGTGGACATTAAGCCGCTTCACGTCTCGATGCGTGTGACATCGCGGGGAAACGTCCTCGTGCACGAGTTCCAGGAAGCGGGAACGCCGCTGGACCCGGCAAAGTACGACCATCCCGTTACGATGCTGTACGTCGACTCAGACCAGCTCACGCTGGTCCACTATTGCGACGCGGGGAACCGGCCGCGCATGACCGGCAAAATATCGCCAGACGGAAAGACGCTGGAATTCGAATTTGCCGATCTTTCCGGCAGCAATAAGTACGGACACATGTATCACGCCGTGTTCACCATCATTGATGCGAACCATCACACGGAGGACTGGACGTACATGATGCCTGGGGACAAGCCGGTCCACGCGCACGTCGATCTGCAGCGGACAAAATGACTGGAGCTTATTTCTCGTAAAGGCTATTTGGAAAACAGGATGGACCGTGAGTGGAACGACAGTCAGCCGATTTACCGCCAGCTGCGGGACCGTGTCGTCGCGATGATACTCGACGGCATACTCAAGGAAGGCGACCCGCTGCCGTCCGTGCGCAGCGTCGCGGCCGAATCCCGGGTCAATCCGCTCACGGTTCTGAAGGGCTATCAACAACTGGTGGACGAGGGGCTTGTCGAGAGCAGGCGAGGGCTCGGCATGTTCGTCAAAGCCGGCGCACACAGTCTTCTGCTGCAGAACGAACGCCAGAATTTCCTGGCGGAAGAATGGCCCCGGGTTCATGCAACCATCCAGCGGCTTGGCCTCACGGCGGAAGAACTGCTCGACCCTCCCGCAAAACGCCGGTCGAAGTCGAAAACCAAAGAGGAGGAGTAATGAAGCCATGGCATGCATAGAAGCACACGGTCTCCGAAAGGTGTTCGGAACAACCATCGCGGTGGACGGCGTCGATTTGCGCGTCGAAGAGGGCCGCATCCTCGGACTCATCGGTCCCAACGGCGCAGGCAAAACCACGGCGCTCAACGCGATTCTTGGCCTCACACCATATCAGGGAGAGCTGAAGGTGCTCGGACGCGACCCCTGGACCGAGCGCGATCAGCTCATGCGCGATGCCTGCTTCGTTGCCGATGTCGCCGTGCTGCCGCGCTGGCTGAGAGTTTGGCAGGCGCTCGACTATCTCGCCGGCGTGCATCCGCGATTCGATCGAGCGAAGGCGGAAGGTTTTCTTGCGAAGACAAACATCCGGAGCGCCAGCAAGGTCAGGGAATTGTCGAAGGGCATGGTGGCACAACTGCACCTCGCTCTGGTCATGGCCATTGACGCGAAATTGCTGGTGCTGGACGAGCCGACGCTTGGCCTCGACATCCTTTATCGCAAGCAGTTCTACGATTCGCTGCTGAACGACTACTTCGATCGCAGCCGCACCATCGTCGTGACCACACATCAGGTTGAAGAGGTCCAGGACGTCCT
>WNGR01008483.1_pt1 | contig 17193 bp, 21 predicted proteins | sample 5407581 | NCBI WGS metagenome assembly WNGR01 (sample SAMN13153383, study PRJNA577476) | soil metagenome | isolation source: 80 cm soil or saprolite under Garry oak tree replicate 2 | place: USA:California | collected 2016-06-15 | reverse complement strand
CGGCTCGTGGTCGCTTGCGGCGGCCGTCAGGAAACCATGTCTGGATTGGCAGGCCTGGGCGACCTGGTTCTCACGTGCACAGGCGGACTCTCGCGCAACCGCAGCGTCGGCGTGGAACTGGGCCGAGGACGCAAACTACCGGAGATCATGGCAGGAATGCATGGCATGGTCGCGGAAGGCGTCTTCACTACGCATGCGGCGGTCGGCCTCGGCCGCGCCCACAGCGTGGAGATGCCGATCACGGAACAGATGTACGCTATCTTGCATAACCATAAATCGCCTCGTGATGCCATACATGAATTGATGACTCGCACCGGCAAGAGTGAAATCGCTCTCGGTTCTTAGCGCTGTAGCGCTCCCAGGACTAGGAGTCATTCGTAACTCTCTCAAATTTACCAATCTCTAACTCTGATTCGGTCAACTCCTCGAATCTTTGATCTAGCGCTCCGTATTCCGAAGCGTGCTGCTCGCGAAAATTCTCGTATGCGTCCTGTGATACCCAGAAATCCAAGGTTGTGTAGCGTCGCGAATCCTTCAAGTCATGGTTTAACTCTGTTCTGACATACCCTGCACCTCGAGTAAAGAATTGCGCCCAATCACCCTGCGTCCCATACGCCTCCTCGAACCGTCCCTCCATGCCCGCCCGGACGCGGAACTCCCAAATGATCAGATATCTCCATTGGTCATACTCTCGAGTCGCCATGCATTCTCTCCCCGACTTGGTGGCCAGTGGTCGGTTTTCCTGATTGGTTATTGCTGGCAACTGAACACTGATCACTGACCATTGACAAGTACTTTGGTAACTCTGTCCCCCTCTAAGGTGCCTTTCCGCGCATTGTATTCAACGTAAAATTTAAAGGAATACCCGAATTCCAGCCGTGTGCTGTCACGGCGATAAAGGGCCACTTTGTCATTCCGCCTAACCATGCCGGCGCGCATTCCGATTCTGTACGTAATCCTTAGTGTGCTCGTTTTGGTTAGCGTGGTGCCCATGTATTTTTACTCGGCTCAGGTGGAGTCGATCAATCGTGAGCGCCTGATTACTAATGAACGCCTGTTGCAAAACACTGTAACCCGCTCGCTCGCCGACGACATTTCGCAGCACCAGGAATCGCTGCGCATGATGCTGGCAAATCTTTCCTCCGCCCTTCAAGTTGCCAGCGGCGGTGACATTACTTCCGCCCACGTGGAAGCACCGGAGCTTCGTGCCCTGCTGGAAAATTTTGTCTCCTCTTCGGAGGATCTTGCCTATGCCACGTTGCTCAACGCCGACGGCAAGGGAATTTCGGCAGGCCGTATCGCCCCCGACGCCTTTCTGCAACGCGAACTGGAGCGCGCCTACGCCGCGGCTCGGGATGGCCGAGTTTATAACGGACAGACTCTCGTAGTAGGTAGCGGCAAGTCGTCTCGCACCGTCATGTTGGTCAGCGCGCCCGTCATGTATGGCGGACGGTTTCTGGGCATGATCGGATCGGTGGTGGATTTGCAGTTTCTGATTCGCCGTCTGCAGGAGGTCAACCGTGGAGAACTTACTCCTTACGTGGTCGACAGCCAAGGACGCCTGGTAGCCGCTGCAACGCACGACTATGCGACCGGCCAGGACATGACCAACCTGGAGATCGTCAAGAATTTCGTTGAGCAGGGCAGCAAGGCGCAACTTGTCGTCCCCACCCGAGAGTTCAGCGTAGGGGGGAAAAACGGGGTCAAGATGCTCGGCACTTACAGTCCTGTAACCAATCTGGACTGGGCAGTGGTCGTGCAAAAACCACGGGACGACGCCTATCGTGGCGTCTATGAGATGCAGCGCACCGCCCGGCTTCTGGCGTTATTGGCAGTTCTATTCAGCATCGCCATTAGCTTCTATGCTGCCCGCCGCATCACGAACCCATTGGAAGTGCTGACTGATTCCAGCCGTGCCATTGCTCGCGGCGATTTCTCCCAACGCGTAAAACTGAAGAGCCGCACCGAAATCGGTGAACTAGCCGCCACCTTCAACACCATGTCGGAAGAGCTCGAGCAGTTCGTGCTCGACCTTAAGCGCGCCGCGAATGAAAATCGCGAACTCTTCATGGGATCCATCCAGATGCTGGCCGGCGCGGTTGACGAAAAAGATCCTTATACTCGTGGTCACTCTGATCGTGTTACGCGCTACTCAATGATGATCGCTCGCGAACTGGGACAGACCGAAGACTTCATTGAGATCGTCCGCATCTCCGCCCAACTGCACGACGTAGGCAAGATCGGAATCGAGGATCGCATCCTGAAAAAGCCGGGCGCTCTCACGCCAGAAGAATTTGATGTCATGAAGACGCATACCACCAAGGGCGCCAATATCCTCAGGCCCGTAGCTCAGTTGAAAGACATGATCCCTGGCATCGAGCTTCACCACGAGTCACTCGATGGCCGGGGTTATCCGCGCGGCCTGAAAGGTGAAGAGATTCCTCTGCTGCCGCGCATCATCGCCGTCGCCGACACTTTTGACGCTCTCACTACCAACCGGCCTTATCAGAACGCCCACGATCCTCAGGCCGCTTTGAAGATCATCCATTCGTTGATCGGAAAGCGGCTGGATCCCGATGCGGTAGAGGCTTTGACCGCAATCTATGGTCGTGGCGAAATTCGCATCCAGCGGCCATCCGTTCCAGTTCTCACTGCCGAGATCGCACTCCCAACACCAGCGAAACCCGAAGCGTCCCGCGAACAAGCGCCGGATACTGCGGTCGCCGTCGAAACTACGCGATTTTAGTTTCCTGCTGCTGGCGGGTCTTGGGTCTCAGGTGTCAGGTCGCGGGCACTCGCTTTCGAACGATGATCATTACACTAGCCCTGAAACCTGAAAACCTCAAACCTGAAACCAGAGACCTGACACCCGAAACCTGACATCTGACACCCGAGACCTGACATCTGGCACCCGAGACCTGAGACCAGCAGTCAATATCTTCTCCCGTCGCTATAATGAATGTTTCCGGCCTTTCCCTATGATTCAGACCCTTTTTGGCAGCCTGGACGAAAAACAGCAACCCAGCTTTCTCGAGCGCATGAAAGAGGCGGTGACGCGCACTCGGGAAAACCTGAGCGAGCGCGTCGAGGAAGTCGTTTCTTTTAGCAAGGAAATCGACCGTACTACGCTCGATGATCTCGAAGCTACACTCATTGCCGCTGACCTCGGCAGCACCACCACTCGCGAGGTTCTCGACAAACTGCGCGACAAAGCCGACCGAAAGCAAATCAAGAATGTTGACGAGCTCAAGCGTCTGTTGAAGGAAGAACTGTTAGCCATTCTGACTGCAGCCGGTACGCAGCCGGTGCAGAAAGTGGATGGCACGCCGGAAGTCATCCTGATTGTAGGTGTCAATGGTACCGGGAAGACGACTACGATCGGCAAGTTGGCGCAGGTTTTCCGCTCCGATGGAAAAACTGTTTTGCTATGCGCGGCCGACACTTTTCGAGCTGCGGCCATCGAGCAACTCGAAATCTGGGGCGAACGCACCGGAACCGAAGTAATTCGCACCAAGCCCGGAGGGGACCCCGCGGCTGTGCTCTACGACGCTTTGCAGGCCGCCACCGCGCGTCACAGCGATTATGTGATCATTGACACGGCGGGACGTCTTCACACCAAAACCAACTTGATGGCAGAGCTGGAAAAAATGCGCCGCACCGCCAATCGAATTATTCCCGGCGCTCCTCACGAGACTTTGTTGGTAATGGACGCTACCACTGGCCAGAACGGTTTACAGCAGGCGCGTCTTTTCACCGACGCGGCCGGAGTGACCGGCATCGTGCTCACCAAACTCGACGGCACCGCCAAGGGCGGCGTGGTGGTTGCGATCTCCCGAGAACTGGGGGTTCCGGTGCGCTACGTCGGTGTGGGCGAAAAGCCCGGGGATCTGTTGCCGTTCAACCCTAGGGATTTTGTGGATTCACTGTTTGCCTGAGCTTTTCTTCGCTACTTCGTGGCCGACGCAAACATCTCCGATGATCTGTTTGTACGCCGTGCACTTGAGCTGGCACGTGAAGATATTGGTTTAACTTCTCCCAACCCGTGTGTGGGCGCCGTTATTGTCGACCGCAACGGAAAAACTGTCGGCACTGGCGTCTACAAATATGACGCACTTAAACACGCCGAGGTTCTGGCGCTTGAACAAGCGGGCGAAAAGGCCCGGGGCGCTACTCTTTACATCAATCTCGAACCTTGCTCGCATCAAGGTCGAACTGGGCCGTGTGCGGACGCGCTCATCGCTGCGGGTATCGGGCGCGTGGTTGCTTCCATGTCCGATCCAAACCCTCAAGTTAGCGGACACGGATTCGCCAAGCTAAAGGCCGCGGGGATAAAAGTCGATACCGGAATTCTTCGGGACGAAGCGAGAATGTTGAATGAAAGTTTTGCTAAGTACATTCGAACCGCGACGCCGCTGGTTACCATGAAGGCCGCCATGACACTGGATGGCAAAATCGCGCCGCCGCCGGCAAAATCGCCCAGCCTTACGGCGGTCGGCTCGCACGGTCCCACAGGAGGTTGGATCACTAGCGAATCTGCTCGGGCCCACGTTCAGCAGCTCCGTCACCAGCATGATGCGATCATGGTTGGCGTGGGAACCATCATTGCCGACGATCCTCTGCTCACTGACCGCAGCGGTTTTCCCCGGCGACGACGGCTGTTGCGTGTGATACTTGACTCGCGCCTGCGCCTGCCACTGGAATCGCGGATAGTGAAGACTGTGCAGGACGACGTGCTGGTGCTCTGCTCCTTTGCCGAAGAGGAGAAGAAAAAACAACTGCAGAAGCGTGGCATTCGCGTGGAACAGATCCCAACCGCGACTCCGGACGGCCGTCCCGAGATGCCTGCGATCTCGCGTAGTCTCGGAAAAATGGAAATTACTAGCCTGCTGATTGAAGGAGGCGCTCTGGTCAACTGGGCCGCCCTGGCTTCGGGTATCGTGGACAAAGTTTTTCTATATTATTCGCCCAAAATTCTCGCCGGCACCGGCTCCGTTCCATTCGCTGCCGGGACCGGATTCTCTCGAATGAGCGACGCCGCGTATGTTAAGGAGATCAAACTCCATCGCTTCGGTGAAGATTTTGCGGTGGAGGGTTATTTGCGGGATCCGTATGGGGAGTGATTCGAGCAATCAGCAGGCAGCACTCAGCATTCAGCCCGCTAAGACTTTGCGCGGATGGAGTGGAGAAATCGCCGAATGCTGAGTGCTGACTCTGGAGCTAACTATGTTCACAGGAATCATTGAAGAAGTCGGACAGGTAACCGACATCGTTGACAAAGGCGGGACTCGCCGCCTCACGGTGTCGGCCACTAAGAGCGCCAAACAGCTCAAGCGGGGTGACAGCATTGCCGTCAGCGGAGTCTGTCTGACGGCGGTGGAGATTACTCGAGAATCCTTCAGCGCCGACTTGGCAGAAGAAACCTGGAATCGAACTTCGTTCTCCCGTATCAAACCAGGCGCCCTTGTAAATCTTGAACTTCCTATGCGAGCCGACGGACGCTTCGACGGGCACATCGTACAGGGACATGTGGACGGCCCCGGCACATTCGTCTCGCTCGACAGAATTCGGCAGTCTGATGACTACTGGCTTCGCATCGAAATTCCGCCCGAACTGGCGCGCTTTGTGATTTTCAAAGGGTCGCTGTCCATCGAAGGCATCAGCCTCACCATAGCGCGAGTCGACGGAACGCAGGTTACTACGGCCATCATTCCCCATACGCTCGAGATGACCAACCTGAAATCATTCAAGCGTGGCGATCCGATGAATTTGGAAGTGGATCTAATCGCGAAATACGTGGAAAGAATGTTGCACGGCAGTTCTCCGAACAGTTCGATTACGCTCGAAAAACTGGTTAGCCAGGGCTTCTGAGGAGCCAAGTTTTTTCGATTTGCAGTGAAATCTAGGCTTCCAACTTAAGCTCGTCCAGTTCCAGAAACTCCTTGACCACAGGTTCTTCACATCTCTCCATCTCTGGATATGTCCCGAAGAAGAGCACCTTGGCCTCGTGCAGGAAGACCACACGATCGGCGAGCTTCTTGGCCAGCCGCATATCGTGAGTTACAACCATGGTAGTGGGCTCGTCGTAAAGTATGCACTCAGGACGCGCGGCCAGGGCCCGGGCAATCGCCACAGAACGTTTCATGCCCGTGGATAGGTCTGAAGGTAAGAGATCCCTCATCTCCTTGACGCCCACCATTTCCAGCAGGCCATCGACAATCTCATAGATCTGTTCTTCCGAAATGCCTTCCTGTTCGCGCAGCGGAAACGCGACGTTCTCTCCCACGGTCAACGAATCAAACAGCGCGCCATTCTGGAATACCATGGTGACTTTCTTGCGGATAAGCTCCAACTGCTCCTCGTCGTAATCAGTGATGTCCTCGTGAGCCACAATCACTCGACCCGCATCTGGTTTGAGGAATCCCATGATGTGGTGTAGCGCAACCGATTTGCCCACTCCACTCCGTCCCAGAATGCAAACTGTTTCTGCCGGCATCACATCGAAACTGACATGGTCGAGCACACGCTTTTCCCCGAAGGCTTTCGACACGTCGTTGAATTCGATATACGGCCCCGTTTGTTCCTGCGGAATCTCTTCCTGTCTTTCGTCAGCACTCATGGTTTCGTTCAAGCCCTCGGATCTTCACTCGTCATCCTAGCTGCTTTTTCGAATTCTTCGGGCGTGTTCAGATTGTTGAACATCCTGCCTGAAAAGCCTGCTCCCGATAACTCTTCCTGCCCAAGTATTCTTGTCTCAACCGCGCCGAATAGGGCATCAATCCTGTTTTTTCCCTGCGCCAATGATTGTTCCGCAACTTCTGCAAATTCCCGGCGGTAGAAGGCACATAGCGGCTGCAATCCATCACTCGCGCGCGGCACGGTAACCACTGCCTTAGCATCTCTGGCTACAGAAACTAGATACTTCAGAAAATTTGGCGCAACAAACGGAAGATCGACCGCCAGCATCAAGTTTAACTCGGTCGAACTACTCTTAAGTGCGGCGTGAATTCCACCAAGCGGTCCGTGCTCGCAATATATGTCCTCAATCACTCGTCCGAAGGCTGCGAATTTGCTGGGATCGCCCACAATCCGCACATCCTTGGCGACACCGGCGGCTAATTCCAGAGCCCGCGCCAGCAGTATGCGGCCTTTGAATTCCAGGAAAGCTTTGTCTTTTCCCATCCGGATGCTCTTGCCACCCGCGAGAACAAAGGCAGTCACGTCGTCCACATTGTTCATGATACGTCACGCAGTTATGTTCGCGGATGAATTGGTCAAGCGAAATCCCTTTGCTACTGGCATTTTTTCGGTTCAAGGCGGACGATACACGAAAGTAACCTATGCAAGTTCGCCAACCCGTTGGATGATGGGTTGGTCCGGCGCTCCCAACCGGTAAGTAAGATCATGCCTCAGAAACTATTGGACGTCCTCATGCTTGGTCGATGTTCGCACGAGTTCTCCTGGCCGCGGCGGGCCGCCGATGGCCATTACTACCAGGTCTGCCTGCTTTGCGCTGCTGAGTTCAAATACGATTGGAACACGATGCAGCGGGTTGAGCGGCTGCAGCATGTAACCCCTGAGGTGAGTAGCACCGCCACTCGCCACAGCCGTGCCCATACCCACAAGCCGACTTGGGTGCCGCGCGCGCGCCGGTTGAAGTTGGACACTCCGGTGCGTTATCGCGTCAAAAATTTAGGGGGATGGTACGAAGGCATCATCGCGAACCTCAGCCAATCTGGAGTTCTATTCCAGGGACCACAGCGTTTGCCCGATAACACTCTGGTGGAGATGGTGTTCGAGATGCCGGAAGAGATCTCCGGTCAGAAGAACAGCACAGTTCTCTGCCAGGCGCGCATCATCCGCGCAAAGGAAGGTCCGGAGGACGCCGAAGATGCGGGCTTGGCGGCGTCCATCCTCGATTACAAATTTCTCCATCAGAAATGAGGGCGTGGTGGAAAATTGGCTTAAGTCTACAATAAGTGCTTACACTTCAGTGAGTTAACAACGCATTAGGAAATAGATAACAGGCCACAAATTTACTGGAAAACATTACTCGGGTCGCATCTAAACTACTAGTATCGGGTTAATACAAACAGGAGTTGGATTCTATGAAGGCGAGAGTATCTCTCTACGTCCGTGCATTAATGCTTCTTGTGGCTCTAGCCGTTGCGGTGGGCTGCTCGAAGGTTCCCAACGACGCGCAGCTGGCCAGCGATATCCAAACCAGGCTCAGCGCCGATTCCGGACTGCAAGGCAAGCAGCTCAGCGTTCAGTCCTCGAAGGGAACCGTGACGCTTTCTGGAACCGTGGACAACGAGAACCAGCGTCAGGCTGCCGCCCGCTACGCTGCTTCCGCCGAGGGCGTTAAGCAGGTTGTGAACAATTTGCAAGTGGCGCCCCCAGTGGCGTCAGTCGAGCCACCGCCAGTCGAGGAAGTTAAACCTCGGGCGTATGCAGCTCCCGCGCCAAAACCTCGAGTCCGGAAACGAACGCTTCCGTCGGATACTTCGTCCAACGCGAGTACGTATACTCCTCCGGTGACGACGGTTGCGCCGGTTTCTGCAACTACGGCGACGACCTACACGCCTCCACCACCGCAGAAAGTTACGATTCCAACCGGCACGACTTTGGCTGTCCGGTTAGTGGACCCAATTGATTCCGAAACCAACCAGCAAGGACAGACCTTCCGTGCGACCTTGGATTCGCCTCTCGCGGTCGAAGGGGACGTCGCCATCCCGGCGGGGTATGACGTTCAGGGGCACATCATGGAATTGAAGAGCGCCGGGAAGTTCGCGGGACAATCGGTGGTCGCGTTGCAACTGGACCGCATCTCCGTAAACGGTAAGTACTACAACATTCAGACCGACCAATACCGCCGTCAAGGTTCTTCGCGAGGCAAGAATACGGCGGCCAAAGTTGGAACCGGCGCTGGCATCGGAGCGATTATCGGCGCTATTGCCGGCGGTGGTAAGGGCGCGGCCATTGGCGCCGCAGCTGGCGGCGGGCTAGGTGGCGGGGTGCAAGCAGCAACCAAGGGCCAGCAAATCAAGTTGCCCTCGGAGACGGTGTTGAACTTCACTCTCCAGACTCCGTTGACTGTGGTTGCCACCGCTAAGACGCCGGATGAAGGGCGTCCGCGGCTGGAGCGTCCAACCGACCCAAATCAATAACCCGAGACAACCAACGAGGCGCGGGATATCCTGCGCCTCGTTTTTTATTTCCTGTAAACACTCGTACGGTAATGACTTATCGGAGTCGTCCACTTGGACAGTACCCTTTGGCACCTGGGTTCGGCGCCTGACTGCGCCGTATAATCAACATCAAACTGACAGAAATTGACTCTTTTCATTAAGGGGAGCGGTGGACCCTGTATTGGCATTGGCGATTTTCATCCTGGGGCTGGTATTCGGCAGCTTTTTGAACGTGTGTATCTATCGGCTGCCACTGGGATTGTCAGTGATACGCCCCGGCTCCGCCTGCCCGAAGTGCCATAAATCAATTCCCTTTTATGAGAATATTCCGGTGCTTAGCTGGCTGATCCTGCGCGGGCGCTGCCACCGTTGCCATGCCCCTATCTCGCCTCGTTATCTTGCCGTCGAAGTGCTCACTGGCGCACTTTTCCTTCTTTGCTGCCTACATTTCGGATTCACCTTGGCGGCGTTGAAATATTGTGTTTTTGGATTCCTTCTGTTGGGCTTGATCTTCACTGACGCCGAAACCCATCTTTTGCCCGATAAGCTGACTCTGCCCGGAATGGTCTTAGGCTTCGGGTTCAGTCTGGTAGTCCCGGTGAATGATCTGGCTTCGCAACTTTTGCCAGGCCTGATCTCGTTGCCTGTCAGCTCCGATGTTTCCTGGCACTTGCTTTCACTCGTTGACTCTTTGTTGGGGGCCGCAGTTGGGGCTTCGTTCATCTATGGCGCGGGTGCGATTTACTTGCGCGCGCGTGGAGTGGAAGGCATGGGCTTTGGCGATGTCAAGCTCATGGCGATGATTGGAGCGTTTTTGGGAGTCAAGCTCACCATCTTCACCTTGTTCACCGCCTCCATTGCCGGATCGCTGGTGGGGCTTTCGACTGTGTTTGCGGTGTGGATTAAGCGTACCCGAAGGCGTATTGCCCGTAATCATGAATCGCCACGCGACGCACGCCGCCATGCCTGGGAGTCAGCCGCAATTGCGCTCCGCCGGCACCAGATGCCGTTTGGGGTTTTTCTCGGCAGCATGGCGCTGGTTGCATTCTTGTTCGGCGATCGTTTCCTGCATTGGTACTGGGGGTTGCTATGAAAATCCTTAGCAATCCAATTGCGCTCCGTATGGCGCTCGGCCTGGTAGCCGCGATTTTTGCTTTTGTGATGGGACTACTGATGATGCGGCGGATGCGCCGGAGCCTTATGGAGGAAGCATCTCTGACTGAGGATCCTCCCACGCCGGAGCGTTTCCCGCTGCACACCTATCACGCGGTGATCCAGCAGCTGAAACAGCAGAAACACGAACTCCAGAGCGAACAACAGATAGAACGGCGTCGTGCCAAAGCGTCAGAAAACATCAGTGCCGCGGTGCTATCGAACTTGTCGTCCGGAGTTGTGTTCTTTACCCCAAACGGCCTGATCCGTCAGGCTAACGGCGCAGCTAAGCATATTTTGGGTTTCGCCTCTCTTTCAGGTATGAATGCCGCTGAGGTCTTCGGCAATGCGACCTTGCTTTCGGCTTCCGCCTCTTACACCAGCATCGCGCAGGCAATCCAAGCCGGTTTGCGGGAGAAAACGCCTGCGCAGCAGATGACGCTTCGATACGTGACTCCAGGTAAAGAGGAGCGCATCCTCGAAATCACGGTAACCTCAGTACATTCGCCTGCCGGCGAAATATTGGGCGCGGCCTGCCTGGTCAATGACCACACCGAGGTGTCGCAAATTCGACGCCAACAAGCCTTGCGGGGCGAAATGTCCGCCGAGATGGCACTCGAGCTGCGCAATTCGCTCACTACCATCTCTGGCTACGCGCAGCAACTGGCAGCCAGCCACGACGCGGAACTGGCTCAACAGTTGGCTGCCGATATCGCCGCGGAAGCGGCGCACTTGGATCATACGATTGGTGGCTTTCTGTTAGGTCCTAGAGCTGAAAAAGTTCTGAATGGATTTGGTTAGCGGAAGCGACCCGAGTAAGGAATTTAAACTTTAAAACAAAGACGGAGAAACTATGAAGCGCATCGCGTATGTTTGGCTGGCAGCGACAATTTTGGGAGGTTCCCTGACGGTGCTGGCTAGAGCCCAGTCTGAGCCACTGGGCGATTATGCCCGTGCCGTCCGTAAAGAGAAGAAGCAGGAAAAGTTGGAGTCCGGCAAGCGCTTCGATAATGACAATCTGCCCAAGACTGACAAACTCAGTGTTGTAGGAAACGCCACTCAAGAGCCGGCATCACTGTCATCCGATGCAGATGCACAAGCCGCGCAAGACAACGCTCAGCCTCAAAAGGCGCAAACAGACGAGAAGGGTAATGACTCGGCAAAGATGGCCGAAAGTAAGCCCGGCGAACCGGCGAAAGACCGTCAGAAAATGTACGACGACTGGAAAAAGAAAATCTCCACACAGCAGGAACAGGTACAACTGCTCGAACGGGAGATGGATGTGATGCAGCGCGAATATCGTCTGCGCGCCGCTGCTTTCTACGCCGACGCCGGCAACCGTTTGCGCAACGCGAGTTCGTGGGACAAAGAAGACGCCCAGTACAAGCAGCAGCTGGCGGAGAAACAAAAAAGTGTGAATACCGCCAAAGAAGAACTGCAAGACATGAAGGAGCGGGCTCGCAAGGCGGGAGTTCCCTCTTCTATGATCCCATAGGCTAGAATTCGGCCGCTCAATGAGCGGAATTCTGAGAGATGAAAGAAAAGAATCACTTTCTTTCGCGCAGCTGCAAAATCTGCTTTACATGGTGCTTCCCATGCACCCAATGAAACCTGCGCCACTGCGCTGCGGTTAATGGGCCTAACACGGGATGATCCATGATTCGGGTGTTCTTTCCATACTGGGTCTCGCATCGAGCGATTGAGGCATCCATGGCCGCAATCTGCGACCCAATGTCTGCAAGCACTTTCTCCGCCGAAATGCCCCGAGGGAGCGTATGCTTTGTTGCCTTGCGCCCGCGCGGAAAATAACCAGCTCCCACTACCACTGCCGTGACCAGACGATCCTTCCATCCTGGCGCGCGGGCCAGAGGCCTCCCCGCTTGCAGACAGCGCTCGCAGCCTTTGGTGGTGCCTGTGTACGAAAGATAAAGATGCTCCAGCACTTCCGCGGCGCTCCATTTGCCTTCCCGACGACGCGTTAGATCGTCGGTTGTCATTCCGTTGGTTGCGGAGGCGACTGCAGTTCGTAACTGTTCGAGACAAGAATCCATAGCGAGTGTCCCCAATGTATCTAGTAGAATAATCCGCGCCAATCCCGGTTGCACAATTTCATGCTCATGACAGGAAGGCGGATATGAAGAAGCTCTTGATGGCAATGCTGGGACTGACCATTCTGACTGGCTGTACTTCCGAGCCAGCCAAACCGGTGCAGACTGAAAAACCGAAGCCGAAAACTACAGAAGCTGTCACAGGCGCACCGCCTTTCAAAAGCTTTATATCTCTGCCCGCGGTTGGGCTCGCGATGCCCAACCTTATCGGCTGGAATCACAGATCACTGCCGACTGGAAGGGCAAAGATGGAAAGTCGGCGGTGTGGCGTGCCTACTTCGCGTCGCCGAGCCAACGCGGCGTGAAGCCTTTCATCTGGTCTGGCAGTCAGGCACCCGACGCACCCTCACCCGGAATCACGCCCGGCAACGAGGATACCTACAATCCCACCAATTCCTCAACCCGCGTATTCGACAGCGCCTTCATCAAACTTGATTCGGACAAAACGCTGGAAGTCGCGCAAAAGCATGGAGGAGATAAGATTCTGCAGAAGAATCCCGACAATCCGATCGTCTACGTGCTCAATTGGGACGGCGTCACTAACGAACTGATCTGGCACGTGATCTATGGCGACAGCCCTGAAGATGCAAAACTGAGAGTAGCGGTCAATGCCAGCAACGGTGAATTCCTGCGAGTGGAAAAGTAACGCCGGCCGCGGTGCTGTTCAGCAACCCAGGGCCCGACTAAAAAATGGTGCCGCAGAATTCGGCCGTTTACTGCTTGGCCAAGGCTTTCCCCGATGTCTGATTTTTCTCCGTGGCGCCTTTCAACTTTTCCAATCCCTTTTGCGCTTCCGCCGACAATGGCCCGTGCGGCAGGATCCTCAAGTACTCTTCATAATGAGTGCGTGCTTCTTCTGGCTGGTCGAGCTTCTCGAAACACTGGGCCATCCGGAAGTTTGCAAGCGCATCATTCGGCTTCCAGACCAATGCCTCCTGATAGCGGTCAAGCGCGGCCCGATAATTTTTCCGCTTGAGATAGAAATCCCCAACTTCAATGTCCTTTAAGGCTTTGTGCGGATCCCAGGGATGGAATTCCTGCACGTCGGGAGACATCTCCGCGTTAGCATCAGAAACAGCCGCACCGCTGTAGGGATGATTCTTGGCATCGTCTTTAGGAGGGCTGAGGTCAATCCTGGTATCGCGGCTAGAACTTTCGCCTGCTTCTTTGCTCCTCTCCGACCGCGGAGGCTCTTGATTTTTACCAGGCGTTGGCTGTTGCTGAGCCACACTCCACCCAGTTAAACCTATCGATAATGCCAGCAAAGACATGAAAGGTAACATAAGGATATTGTAGCCCCGAAAGTCACCTGATTCACGCAGATCAAAAAGTTAAGGTGGAGCTCGACGGACCAAATAGCTAAGTACAAACGCCGTGATGATCATCCCGATCAGCAACGGTCTTTCTCGCCGCCCGCCCATAGTGTGAGCTGGCACCCCGCGTTCACCAGCTGCCACCTCCTCTCGGCACGAATTTTCTAGCGCATGTGTAACGGGGGCAATAAAGCGGTAACCGCGCCGTGGGACAGTCTCGACATATCGCGGTTTGTTGGCATCGTCACCCAGCACGGAGCGGATTTTCTTGATGGCGGTATTAAGCGCGTAATCAAATTCTACAAATGTGTTCTCCGGCCATACACGATCCCGCAACTCTTCCCGCGTGACCAGTTCGCCGGCACGCTCCAGCAGAAGGACAAGCACGAGGAATGGCTGGCCCTGCAGCTGAATTCTCATTCCCTCGCAACGCAGTTCCCCGCTATGCACGCTCGCCTCAAACGAACCGAAGCGGAAAACTTTAGCCGACGAGCGCGATGCGTCCATGCAACCACCTTGCGGTAATGGACGGACAACTAAGCCATTCGGTTCCATAATTCTGGGCCTGGATACAACCACAACTTTCCATCCCAACAGAACATATTCGTACACACGCAAGCCCGCAGCAATACACGCAGAGTCCATGAACTAACTGTGCTCCCTTCACGTCTCTCCCTGGACATCGAGGCCAGAAACAATGCGGCACAGTACACTCTGCTCTTGTGTTTGTATTTTTCTCTTGCATGTTTCGTTTTGCTGGGCAGAACCGTTTTCCGTCCATGAGAACGAAGTTTCTTTCGATCTCTACGCTGGTTACCTTGTGGTGGTACGGGGATCGCTAGGTAAACTTGAGAAGCGGAATTTCATCATTGACACCGGCACCAACCCGAGTGTGTTGGACGAACGGGTCGCGCGTCATCTCGGCCTCTCCGGCCGCAAGGAAAAATTAAGGCTGGTCAACCGCGAAATTGACACCACAATAGTGTTGATTCCCAGTATCCGCCTGGGTCCTCTCGCCCAGGAGTCAATGCCCATGCTGGTTCAGGATTTGTCATTTTTCCAGCGAAAACTTGGCGTACGCATTGATGCACTCATTGGCTTCGATATTCTCGGGACTAGCAGCTTTGAGATTGATTACGCCGCCCGCCGGATCAGCTTTGGCTCGACGACGCCGGGCTCGGAAGTCGTTTCCTTTAAGACCGATCCTCCTTTGGTTACGGTCGAGATGATGATTGAAGACCAGCCGTTTCGCCTGGTCGTGGATACCGGTGCCTCAGATTTGATCTTGTTCGACAAGCGCGCGAGCGAGAAACTGCGAAGATGGCAAGTCACTGCCGAGGCAAGCTCGTGGAACATGTCAGGCCAATTCAGCATGAAGATTATTCAGATTTCACACTCGCAGCTGGGAAATTCCGGTCTCGGCGGACTGCGCGCATATCTGACGGCAGATCAGAGCCAAGGCTTGGGCTTCGATGGCCTCATGGGAGTCTCAATGCTCCGCGCCGCGCAGATCTCCTTTGACTTCGAGCGCCGTCTATTCACCTGGCAAGCGCGGAACTCCAAAATTCCTCTAACCATGGAAGCGAAGCGTTCGCCCCCGCCCCTCTGTCCAAGCTCAGGGAGCCATATCCCGGAGTCTGGAGTGGGGGCTGGCGGCGATCGGCGGATACCAGAGCGCTTAAGGATTGCCGATTGCCGATTGCCGATTTCCAATTGCCAATTTGAAAAGCCAATAAATGGCTGTTCTTAGCCTTGAAATCGGAAATTGGAAATCGGCAATCGGCAATGCCTCTTTAAAGCCTGGCCCCAAAAAAATAGGCCGCTCCATGGGGGTGGAACGGCCTGTGTTGGCGAAGTCCTCCGGGGAGGAGGGAAAACCGTTTACATAGACGGCGGAGCCGTCGGATTAGCCGCGGTCGGCTGCTGCTGCGCAGGAGCCGTTGCCTCGCCCGTCTTGGTCATCAAACGTACATCCACACGGCGATTCTTAGCGCGACCTTCCCGAGTCTTATTGCTCTCGACCGGCTTATCTTTACCCAGCCCAATCAGATACACCTTGTGGGCAGGAATGCTGTGCTGCGAAGCCAGGTACTGAATCACGGAGTCGGCACGACGCTCACTGAGGTCGTAGTTGTAATCTTGGCTGCCCACGGAATCCGTACCACCTTGCACCGTGATGATGTAACCCTTGGCATTGGTGACGTCTGCGGCGAGCTGATCCAAGGCTTCCTGAGCCTTCTTAGTCAGGTTGTCCTTGTTAAAGCCAAAGTGGACAGAGGTCTCGGTTATGACGTGATAGTTATCCAGATTGGCGACCGTGTTCTGCAGCTTATCTACGCGATGAACCGCATTGTCCGCCAACGTTTGTGCTTCGCCGGCCTGCTGACTGGCAGACTGCGCTTTTTGATCTACCTCTGCCGCCTTGGCCTGCACCGACTGGATGCCAGCTTGGGCACGCGCGTCTACGTCTTTAATGTCCCTTGAATTCTTTGCAGTCAGGTCGTCCAGCTCATTGGTCTTGTTAATGAGCGGCGTCGTCTCTTGACGCACGTAGTTCTTGGTGGAACAACCAATAGTCGCCGCCATGCTGGCTGCGAGCAGAACTGTTAGTGAGATACGATTCATCTTAGCGAACTCCTTCTTTCTCTCTGAACATCAAACCGTGGCCGTACTATTAGTGCTGGGCGGAGCCGGTCTTGTTTCCTGTCCCGCAGTGTACTTGAGCACGAGGGGTGCCAATCGTACCTTCGTGCGCCAAGCCATAAGTCCCTGGTGTCCAATAACTTAGGTAACATGGCACCAAGGTTTCGGGAGAAGCAGCGGGAAAACGGGACACGGAGTGAGGAAAATTTATACGGTGAATTGAGTCAGCGCGTCCTAGGAGGACACAGGATTGGGATTGTTTCCCGCTTATTCCGTCGAAACACCCGAAAGTCGCTCTCGTCCACTGTGAGGACGGTGTGTCGAGGATACATTTCGCTCATACGGATTACACAAAGATCAGCAAGATCGGGTTTGCGGTCCTCGTATCGCCGACCAAAACCGCCTCGCAGGTTAGCAGCGGTTCGGTCAAAATCTTGGCGATGTTCAAAGCCCATTCGTGGTGGTGATCGCCTCTATTACCAAAGGCAACGATGAACCCTGTATCAGCTATGCCCTTCATTTACGCGAAAATCCTTTACGGGACGAGAGATCCGGCGGGCCGTTGATCTCACCCGCACGATGTAGGAAAGTTTGCTTCCCTTTCCCCGCCTTCGCAGTTTCGAGTTGCTGACGAATCAGCCTGCCCACCGGTAGACCAGTCTTGCGGGCTGTTTCTTTGAGCCAAGCAATTAGCTCATCCGTAAGACGAATTGTTAATGTATGACTCACAATAAAATATTGTAACACACCTAGAAGCGCAACGTCCTTAAACCACATCATCTAAAATTA
>WNGR01010254.1_pt1 | contig 17199 bp, 16 predicted proteins | sample 5407581 | NCBI WGS metagenome assembly WNGR01 (sample SAMN13153383, study PRJNA577476) | soil metagenome | isolation source: 80 cm soil or saprolite under Garry oak tree replicate 2 | place: USA:California | collected 2016-06-15 | reverse complement strand
TCCTCACTGCTTCATCTAGACCTGATGTCTGCTTCTCGCAGGTATCATATCTCATCTTGTAGGATATGTCACCACATGAGTATATCAGAAAGTCCCAAAAAGATGCCAATGAACGTTGAATTGCACGATATGATGTGGTATACTTTGCAACAGAGGACTAATTAGAAATATTGTCCTAAACAGCGTCCTTTATCTGCCAGGAGCTAGTATTTATGCCCTTCATGCTGGTCACGCTGCTCGCCTTCGCGCTGCTCGTCACGCTAGCTGGATTTTTTCTTTCCGTCAAATCACAAGCCCGCAATCAAAATGTTATCTATCCGAGTGCGCGTACCGGGCGGCGTAGTATCGAAGTTGCCACTTCAGGTACGACGCGCTCTACACGAGCAATTGCCCAGCGAAGCACGCTGTCGATCCCCTCGTTTGGAGGGCGTGTGCGCGGACGACAGGCAGGCGAGCCTGTTCCCTGGACTGTCGTTGTGATTGGACTAGTATCAATTTTCGTCCTCGGCTTGTTCACTTTGAACGCTGTCTTCCCGCGTAACGCTGTCTTCAGTACCGTCTTATTTGCTAATGGTTCGCAGTCAACGCCGCCACCAGATACCATCCAGGAACACCTGTCAGGCATCTCACAAAGCCTGGTACGTATCAGCCAGCTTGATCCCGCGCAGTATAATTCGCCGCAGGATTTTAATACCTGGGCATATTCCGCGTGTTCTACGGCTTCCATGACGGAGGTCATCAACGCGTACGGGCATCATTACCGTATCGCTGATATTTTGAAAGTCGAGGCGTCCCTCCACGAAATTACGCCGTCCTTGGGATTAGTGGAGGATGTTGGCATCCAGCGTACCGCCGCGCAATTCGGATTCAAAACGTCCTGGGGATACAAGTTATCGCTCGACCAGATCATCGCCACCGCCAATTATGGCACACCCATCATCGTCGGTTTCCCGCCCCAAAAATATGCAGGAGGACACCTGCTCGTCGTTCTTGGTGGAAATAGCAGTGTAGTATTCCTGGCCGATTCATCCCTCTATAACCACACCTCGCTCACGCGTGCGCAGTTTCTCAAATGGTGGGGCGGCTTCTCTGCCATTTTGTCGCCAAATTAAAGCATCAGGGCGTGTTGGCCAAGTGCTGTAGACTTCGTGATGTGAGCGGAGAAGGATCGAGAGGAGATGCACATGCCTGGGATCGACAACACAGCCGGAGACTCATCGAAAGGGGTAAGCAAAGCAACGTCGGAGCAGGCCCGAGCGGCTTTTGTACCATCGACTGAGGAGCAGATCAAGGCGGCCCATGTTGGGGAGCTAACGCCACTGGTCGGGCATATCCACATCGTCGACTACGACCCCGAGTGGCCTCGGCTCTTCGAGCGCGAGGTCGAGCGGATCCAGGCTGCGCTCGGCGACCGGGTCCTGTTGATCGAACACGTCGGCTCGACCTCGGTGCCGGGGCTGGCCGCCAAGCCGAGAATCGACATACTGCTCGTAGTAGCCGACTCAGCAGACGAGACGGCCTACGTCCTGGCCCTGGAGGCTGCCGCCTATGTGCTGCGCATCCGAGAACCGGACTGGTACGAACACCGCCTCTTCAAGGGGCCGGACACGGACATTAACCTCCATGTCTTCTCACCGGGCTGTCCGGAGATCGATCGCATGCTGCTCTTCCGCGACTGGCTGCGCAGCAACGCATCCGATCGCCGACTGTACGAGCGCACCAAGCGGGAGCTTGCCAGCAAGGACTGGAAGTACACGCAGAACTACGCCGATGCCAAGACCGAGGTGGTCGAGGAGATTCTCGCGCGAGCGCGGGGAGATGACAGACCCTAAATTGTACCGGAACAAAAACCTGGCCGAGAACACTCTCGGCCAGGTTTTTTATTTACTCCTCAGCTAACTCTTCTTTCGGCTCTGCCTGTTTTTCCTCTTTTGGAACATGGAGTTTAATGCGACGGAATGCCTCGGCGTACTGCATTTCCAGTCCCTTCTTCTCCTTCGCTTCCTTAGCCGTCCCTTCACCCCAGCGTTTGATCATGTCCAGCATCTTTGTCTCTGGCCCAAACTGGGTGACGTGACATTGTAACCCTTTAGCCTTGAGTTCAATCGTTTCGCTGATATCGATAAAGGTATTGTCGCGATCAGAGAAAAAGAGGTAGAGTTCGTGTACCTGGTATGGCGGCAGTCCTTCCGCCAGCAGTTCGCGATAAGAGCGTGGATTACCGACGGCGGGGAAGATCGCATCCAGGACGATATTCCCGGTAGCACGATGGTCGGGATGGTTGAGGTAGGCGGTGTCGTCGGGCTTTTCGTCAGGATCGGGCGCGAAGACATGCTGTGTAGGATCGTGCGTCAGCACAACGCGCGGGCGGTATTTGCGAATCAGCCGGACAATCGCCTTACGCGCGGCCTCACTGTTAGTGAGGTGGCCATCGGGAAAGCGCAAAAACTCTACTGCCTGCACCCCCAGCACTTCGCACGCCATACGCTGTTCCTGTTCGCGTATCAGCATCAACTCGGTATCAATCAGGCTCGGAACCTCACTCCCCTCCGCGCCGTCGGTCATGACGACCCACACGATTTTCTTTCCCTGTTTGGCCCACAGCGCGCTCGTTCCAGCCGTGGCGAAATCATCATCATCCGGGTGAGCGCCAATGACCATCGCCTCGAAATCAGGCGTTTTTATGACTTCCAGCGCCCCTGGAGCTTTTCTATCTGCCATTGTATTCGAACCTCGCTAGTAAATCATTATAGAATAAGGTTTGTTTAGTATAGGCCAGATCAGAATCGAATGTCAATGTGACCTCGATAAGAGAACCACTTCAAACGCCGCTATCAACTCTTCAGCCGAAACTGCCCGACCCGCCAGGATATCTAACCCGATAGCTCGCTCAAACAGACCTTCGCGCAGGATGACCCGTTCTTCAGGAGTGTGTCCCAGCAGCCGGGCGAGTGTATCGCTTTCCCAGTGGAGCAGCACACCGGCCTGTAAAAGCGTACCGGCGCGGCGGCGAATCATATCCAATCCTACCACTTTGCGTTTTCCGGCAACCACTTCGTAGGGTGAAAGGGAACCAAAGCAGGCGCGCCGCATTAAAGACTCATACGCCTCGGTTTCTGCTTGTTTGAGCAGGGCGCGCTGCGCGTGCGCTTCGGAGGGGAGCACGACGCGCGTTTCTATGCCCAGCGCGAGCAGTGCCTCTGCCCAGGTCTCGCCCAGCCAGCGGTAGCTCTCTACCAGGTCTGGCAGCGCCAGTGGATGCCCTGCCGGCAGCATCACATCCAGGCTGAGCAGGTGCGGCCCCACCAGCACCGCAGTACCGCCAGCCCTGCGATGGTAGATGGGCAGCGCTAGCTCCGTCAACGCGTGGGGATTCACGACATCGTGTTTCTGTGAAAAGCCCAGCACCAAACCTTCTGACTTCGCCTGAGACCAGAAGAGGGTTGGCGGGTTCCCAGGACTGGCGGTGGAGAGCATTTGCTCACTTTGATCGATGTGCTTTTGTTGATCGCCTCTCGTGAGCGGCAGCACCCGCCAGTTATAGAGTGGTTGATTCTGCAAGGCTTTTCTCCGCCGGTTTGCGGTATATCCAGGCGACTACAGCCACAATCAAACTCAATACGGCCCCGACGAACAGTGAGAACTGCGCGCCGTAGAGATGTGCCAGCCCACCGGCAAACAGGTTGCCAAACGGGACGCTTCCGGCAAACACCATCATATAGACGCTCATGACTCTGCCTCGTAGATGGTCGGGCGCAACCGTTTGTAATGTGGTGTTCGCGGTAGCCGAAAAGGCGATCTGCGCAAATCCAACACTGGCAATTAGCAGCAGCGAAAGCAGGTAGAGATGCGAAATCGCGAAGAAGATCTCAAGCACGCAAAATGCCAGTGCGCCCACCAGCATTGGGCGAATACGCGGCCGATTGTTGCCCCAGGCGAGCCAGAGCGCTGAGGCCAGCGAACCAAGCCCAAAGGCGGATGAAAGAAATCCGAAGCCTTGCGGCCCTGAATGGAGAACTTCCGTCGCGAATAGCGGCAGAATCACATTAAAGTTAATGCCAAACAGGGAAATCGCGCCGATTACCACGATGACCATCAATGCCGAAGGAGTACGCGCGGTATAGGCCAGGCCTTCGCGCAGGCTCTGCCAGGTGCTCTGTTTCGTCACGGTTTGTTTCGCCGCGATTTGTTTTGCTCCTGGCAACGTGTTATGACTATATAATTTCGTCGTATCGATCAATGCCAGTCCAACAATTACGGCAATAAAACTGAAGGCATTGAGCAGGAAAAGTGGCGCGACTCCCAGCCAGGCGATGATCAGGCCTCCAAGTCCCGGTCCAAGGACACGTGCCATATTGAAGAGCGATGAGTTCAAAGCAATGGCGTTTGGCAGGTCTTCGCGTCCCACCATTTCCACGACGAATGCCTGCCGTGTGGGCATATCAAGCGAATTGGTCAGGCCCAGTAGGGATGCCAGCACCATTACATGCCAGATTTGCACCTGGCCGGTAGCAACCAGGACCCACAGCACGGCAGCCTGTAGCAGAGCGCATGATTGAGTAAAGAGGAGCATGGGGCGTTTCGGTAAACGGTCGGCCAGTACTCCCCCAAATAGTGCGAGAATTAAGACCGGTAAAAATTGCAGCGCGCCCACCACCCCCAGGAGCCACGCGCTATGGGTTAATGTCAGTACCAGCCATGCTTGCCCGATCGACTGCATCCAGGTGCCGATCAGAGAAATCATCTGACCAAACCAGAATAGTCGAAAATTACGGTGACGCAGGGCTATAAATGTTCGCAGCAGGCCTTTAACCTGCTGCTGTTCAATCGGTGCGGGAACTGAGTGTCCCTCGTGGTCGGAAGTAATAGTGTGCATAGGACAAGGTTCCAATCCAGATAGATAAAGGTAATAACTATTATTGATTCAGTAATATTTTGCGAGTTTGCTTGTGACGCTCGATCTTTGCCAGAAGTGTAGTTCGCATCTGCTCCAGGCCAGCTATCTTTAGCTCGATCAATTGCAATTGACGGCGGAGCAGTTCGTCTCCTCGATCTAATTGAGCAATTTTGGCGGCTGCCTCCGTTTCGTGCTGGTAAGCTTCTTTCAGCACCCCACGTTCGTCTTCCGCCTCCATGATCTCGCGGATATCCGCCAGGGAAAACCCCAGCAGATCACGCAGCCTTTTGATAGCTTCTAAGCGCTGTATATCTTCTTCGCTGTACCGCCGGTAATTCCCCTCGGTGCGGCCGGTAGGAGGCAGTAGACCCACTTCTTCATAATAACGAAGCGTGCGTTTGGTTAAACCCGTTTGCGCGGCAACCTGCTCTATCGAGTAGGAGCGCACCTCGTCAGTGCCTGATGGGAAAGATTGTTCATTCGTTGCGATCATAGTTACCTCCCCAATACGTAAATTTAAAGTAGTCATCGGTGGGGATGTACTAATAGTATACAACAAGTTTACCGTTTACGTCAAGGTTAGTGTTGTTTGGATTGGGCGAAATTGCCTCGGCTTGCTATGGTAATCTGCACGAATTATCGAACGTTTGCATGGATCATCGAACACAACCGATAAAAAGCCTTGATATGGTATTTTGCAAAATTCCTTTATCCGCTTGTGGAGAGGTATCAGAACACCAGCTGAAATCCAGTTCTATCCATTTTCTTCCGGATGTGGCGTGACGCAGATCGTATCAAACCCTCAGGGATTTTCTCCGGACAGCAGAAGCCCGGGTCAATATTGACAGATCTATCAGTTGCGAAGAGGCTGCTTCATGCAGGTCGAAGATAAGGCATCTCCGCTCAGGATCATACCGCCAGGTGGCTGAAGCATCCCCAATCTGAACGGCCTCTGGCTCAGAAGCAATTTCGCGCAGTTCAAGCCGAATACGCTGGCGCGTGGGGACAAACGTCCCTTCCTGCTCACCTAGAACCACGCGAATATGCCTTTCCTCTCCCTCGCAGGTAATCGTGCGCCGTGCATAGACCCCGTTTAGGTGTTCATAGCCGTCTCCTGCATCCTCGTAAAGCGTCGCATTCCCACTTCCTTCAGCAGGGTAGAGCACAAAAGTCAAAGGATCGCTATCTTTCTGGCCAACATAATTCATCGCTGCCCCGAGCGGTACTGCTGTGTTGGCTCGGACATAGATGGCCGGTTGACCAAGAGGAGCATGAACCAGAATATGAGCCGGGCCATCCACGCGCTCTCCCGTCCAGAAGTGGAACCAGCTCCCCGCAGGAATATAGACGTGGCGATACTCAACACCGGGACGAGTAATGGGCGCTCCCAGCAGAGCGTTCCCGCATAAAAACTCATCGGCCGCGGTATAGGCGGTCGCATCTTCTGGATAGTGCCAGAACAGCGGGCGTAGAAGGGGCGCTCCCGTGCGGTGGCACTCCTCGAAGAGGGTATACAGGTAGGGCAGAAGGCGTTGGCGCAGCTTGAGCATGGCACGGCAGACCGATTCGTAGGGTTCCCCAAAAACCCACGGCTCCTGGCGGCGCGTCTGCTTTTCCGAGTGATTGCGACAAAACGGCTGAAAGATGCCAAATTCTGTCCAGCGAGCAAGCAATTCCCCGCTCGCATCTCCATAAAATCCTCCGATATCAACCCCGGTCCAGCCAACACCTGAAAGGCCCAGATTCTGCAACTGCGCCAGGCTCATAGAAAGATGTTCCCAGGTAGAGGAGTTATCGCCCGTCCAAAGCAAGGCATGACGTTGTATCCCTGCATAGCCAGCGCGCGAAATGATGAAAGGTCGCCGCCCAGGCCGTAGTCGTAAAAGACCTTCCCGCGCAGCCTGAACCATTAATGATCCATAGGCGTTATGCACCTGAAGATGCAACCTGGCCCTGCCCCCACCTGGATGGATTACATTCGGCGGCATGGTTGAGTTTAGCGGGATAAACAGGGCGGGCTCGTTCATATCAGACCAGATCCCTGCAATACCTGCGTCAAGTAATGGCTGGTGCTGCTCGCCCCACCACACTCGCGTCTCCGGGTTGGTAAAATCGGGGAAGACGCAGACACCCGGCCAAACGGCATTCTGATAGTCGTCTCCCTGCGGCGTCTTACAATACAGATCTCGCTCCCGGCCTTCGGTGTAGACTCCATAATGTTCATCTACCTTCACGCCTGCATCGACAACGCTTACCACGTGGAACCCCATCTCTCGAAGTTCGGAACATAGCCCCTGTGGATCGGGAAAACGAGCGCGATCCCAGGTAAAGACCCGGTAGCCATCCAGGCAGTCTATGTCGAGGTAAAGCGTGTCACAGGGAATATCACGCTCACGAAATGTGAGCGCAATCTGCCTCACCTCTTCGGCGGTCTCATAACTGAACCGGCTCTGTCCATTGCCCAGCGCCCAGAGTGGAGGCAGAGGCGTATGACCCGTCAAGTGTGTATGATGAGGTCTCCATTGCTGGTTCCGAACCACGACCGTTGAGGATCTTCGTGGGCCAGGTTGAACTCGACACGCGTTGTGCTATCGAGGAAGAAGCCCCACGCCTGTCCGTCTGCCAGTACCAGCGTAAACGGAATCGAGACATACAGGTTATTTTGCAGGGCTGTATGGCCGCGAGGTGGGTCAATATTCCAGAAAAGCTGATGAGACCCCGTTTTATCCAGTTCACCCGTGCGTTCCCCACACCCAAAATAGCGCTCCCCGGCCATATGCTTCTTATAGACGCGCGTGGGAGTTCCCAGGGTCGCTAGCGGATTTATGACATCGAGAAATGGAACCTGTTCGGGCAATGTGAACCATCCCATGCCAAGCTCTGGATCATCTGTAGCGAACGCGCGTCCTGTATGGTCGCTGAAGCCGATCCGCAGAGGATCAAGCGAGAGATGAGCGGTTACAACAGACGTTGATATAGTGACCTGGCTGGTTTCCTCCCTAATGCTTACCAGTCCCGGTTCCCACTCTCGCGAAACCACGGCCTCAGAGCTGTAGCAAGCAGACCGACCGTGAGGAAACAGGCCAACACGAAACAGGTCGGGCGCGAGCGCAATCACCTCGACTGTTGCTGAACCAGCGCGCAAGCAAACCTTCGAGGCATCTTTTTCGATCGTCGTCGCTGTCCCAAGAGCTTGATATCCAGGAGGAGGTGCAGAGAACAAATGGGCGCTTGTGCTGGCTGGCGGTGCCTTCTCCATGCCTGCTATCCTTTCAGTCCGGTCAGATTAATGCCGCGGATGATCTGCCGCTGGAAAAGCAAGAACAAGATAATCGGAGGAATACTGGCGAGCACTAGACCGGCGATCAGATAGGTAAAAGGCAAAGGAAAGTTTGAATTTATGCCCGACGCGTGATAGATAGCCACGATCAATGGCTGAAGATGACTATCAGACAGTACAAGTAAGGGCCAGAGAAAATCCTTCCACGAGGCAATCACCGTGAAAATCGTAATCACCGCCAGAGCCGGGCGCGAGAGCGGCAGAATAATGCGGGTAAAGAGTTGCAAGGCATTCGCTCCATCCAGGCGCGCGGCATCTGTCAAATCCGTTGGAATAGTATCGAAAAAGCTCTTGAGTATCAGAATATTAAGAGCGCTTGCTGCCTCAGGAAGCCAGACACCGGCCCAGGAATTGATCAGGGACACGTGAATCAAGGGCAAATCGCTAATGTTCACAAATTGCGGAATCAGATAGACCACCGGCGGTACCATCAAGGTACAGAAAAAGCTAAACTGAATAATGTTTTTGCCTGCTGGATGTAACTTCGAGAGCGCAAAGGCTGCCGTGGCCGAAACCAGAATCTGCAATACCACGGCTCCTGCCGCCAGAATCAGTGAATTCCCGAAATAGAGCGGAATTTGCAGAACGTTCCAGGCATTGACGTAGTTGTTCCACACCGGATGCAGGGGCCACAATGTCGGCGGGGTCTGGAATATCTCGATGCTGGACTTGAGCGCGCCGCTGAACATCCAGTAGAGAGGACCAAGGGTTATCAGCGTCGACATAAGGATTAGAGCAAACACTGTCCAGTAGATAACGCGTCCGGTGGGCTGCTTCAACGCCTGTGGCGAGATCAGCGTGCGTTCACTGGCATCCTCGACAGAGGTCCCCCGGCGAAACCATCTCTCCTTGTCCGGAAGCGTCGAATCGGGCGAATTCTGTATGAGAGGGGTCATATCTTAGTCTCCTTGCATCAAACGACTGGTCATGCGCATATAGATAAGCGCGAAGACAGCCAGCACCAGGAATAGCATCACGCCTATGGCGCTTGCGCCCCCAAAATCGGCGTTCTGGAACGCATAGTTATAGATCAACAGGAGTACACTCATCGTCGCATTCTGCGGCCCTCCGCCCGTAATCGTAAAAGGCTCAGTAAATACCTGCATAGTGGCAATAATCTGCAATATCAGCATCAGCAGCATTATGGGGCGAATAGTCGGAAACGTCACATGCCAGAGCCGTCGCCAGACATTCGCACCATCGATCTCCGCCGCTTCGTAGAGCTGGGCAGGAACTCCCTGCAGCGCCGCCAGATAAATCAGCATTGTCGAACCGGCAAAGCTCCAGGTTGCAATCACCACCAGTGCCGGCAGTGCGGTGGCTGGCGTCTCCAGCCAGAGACCCTGTGGAAGATGAACCAGGCTCAACAGGGCATTCAATAGGCCAGAGTCGGGATTGTAGATCCAGCGCCAGAGAAAGACCGTCACAATCGGCGGCAACATCACTGGAAGGTAGAAAGCCAGGCGGAAAAACCCTTTGCCGTGGCGCATCTCGTTAATCAGTAGAGCAAGGATGATAGGAACCGCGTAGCCAAAAAGTAGCGCATAGCCAGTAAAAGCGAATGTATTGCGCCAGGCAATTCCAAAGAGCGGATCAGCGAGCACTTCGCGATAATTTGCCCAACCGACCCAGGCAGTAGGATTGATCAGGTCAACACTCTGAAAGCTCATCAAAAGGCCCATCACAATCGGGTACCAGACAAAGAGTACAAAAATCAGGAGAGCAGGAAGCAAGAAAAGATACCCGCTAAGATTGCGCTGCATACCTCGCTTTACCTTCTGAATAGCCGGTGTCCCCTTTGAAATAGAGCGAGCGCTTCGCTGCGTCAGGTCGCTCAGAGACTGAGGCGATGCTTCTGGTAGAGGCAAAGAGGATGGCGAAGGCGGTGAAAGTCCCATAGATGTTTCCTTCCAGAATCAGATGTCCATCAACAGGAACAGCTTCCCCATTTCTGAGAAAGCTGTTCCCTCGCATTCCTGGCTCAGGAGGTCGACTGGTCAAGAATCTGCTGAAACTGCTGAGCGGCCTGGTTCAACAGTGTTTGCGGGTCAGCACTCGAGTTGGTCAGAACTGCCTGCATCACCGGGTCAAGCGCGGCGTACATCTTCTGCGTCTGTTTACGAGGCTCGGGGCGCAGTGCAACCGTCGAGCTGGTAAAAGATGCATAGTTCTGCAGCGGGACATTGGCATACTTGGTGGTCAGAGCATTGATCTTTTGCTGGAACGCGCCGGTGAAGAGTACGTTGTTTGGGGCACCCACCACCTGGCCGGAAGCAGCCTGGGTAGCCAGGTTGTTCTCCAACACATCCAGGTTGAAATTGGAATAGATGACGTAGTCAAAGGCGGCTTTAATCACATCCTGAGGTGACTTGGGATTGAAAATGAAAATATTTCCACCGGTCAGCGCCGCGTTACCCCCGTTTTGCGGCATCGGCCCGATCCCAAAATCCGCCAGATTCGCCTGGTACTGTGACTGCAAGGTATTCAACTGGTCCGGTGCCATCACCACCATTGCCACTTTGTTGGTCGCCAGCAACTGAAGCGTTTCGGCCTGGGTGAAGAGCTGCTGCCTGGTCATGGAGTTGTCTGTGAAACGCATCTCTTTGAGCAGTTGCAGCACACTCACGCCCTGAGAGCTGTTGAACGTTGCCTTCGTCCCGTCGGAGGACTGCATATCCCCGCCTGCGGTATACATCCAGTTGGTGAAGTGCCAGCCGCCCTGGTTCGAGGTGCTTGTCTCGGCATAGCCGGCCACCGACGAACTCTTCAGTGCTTTAGCGTAGCTGCGGAAATCATCCCAGGTGAGAGGAGGCTTATCGGGATCGAGGCCCACAGCCTGGAACATCTTGCGGTTGTAATAGATGCCGAGCGCATTCTGCCTGACCAGCCGCCAGCTTCGCGAAATAGGTCGAAGGATCGTACGGATCATTTTTGCCAACGATCTTTTCGCTGGGATAGGCTTGCTCAAATTGCTTGACCATCTGATTAAACACATAAGCGGCACCGGCATTACTGGAGGGAGGCAATGTATTCACGCTAGCAGTCACAACTGATGATGTACTGCTTGCAGACGGGCCACAGGCCGCCAACAAATCCAGGCCGAGCGCTCCTACGCCGACAACGGCAGAACGCTGTAAAAAGCTTCGCCGGTTAAAAGAAGACCCAAAGTTCTGTTTCGTACCCATTAAGAGACCTCCTTGAAAAAGTCCCTGTCTTCCTCACGTCATGTTGTAAGCATGTCAGGAAGAAATGCCACAACATAAACATGCTCAATCGATGAGGGGAAACGACAACTTCCCTGCGTGATAGAACCAGTGGAAGTAGCAACTAAAGGATCACCTGCAAGTTGTGTAGGTGGCATGAAACCATGCGGCCCAAAGCGTTCCTTGCTCCTTTGCAACGCCACGAAGGAATCAGCCTTATAGCTTCTAAACCTCCTTCCTTAAAGATAGTGTAGAGGATAAATCAAGGGTAACGTTTACCTTTTGTTTCTTGAAAGAAAAGGTAGCATAGAAAACTGCCGTTGTCAAGGGGATGGCATTTTTGCTAAAATTCCTTCTTCTTCCAGTCAGCGAGGGATAAAGATGCCAAATAGAGGCATATGTTGAGCAGTTTCACAAGGATGAGATTGACAATTCAGGAAAAAACAGGTACGATTAACGCAACGAAATCAGGTTATCGTTTACCTAAAGCGAGGAAAAGAATGACTTTGGAGCAGCGACAAAGTAAACGTTCAACGATGGCACAAATTGCGATGGAGGCAGGAGTTTCCACGACAACGGTTTCCAAGGTGCTCAATCAACTGCCGGGTGTGGGAGCGCAGACGCGAGCTCGCATTCAGCAGGTGATCGAGCAACATGACTATGTACAGAATCACGCGGCACGTCACTTGCGCAAGGGGCAAAGCGGACTGCTTGATCTGGTGATCATGCGCCTGGAGGGCGGATATGATCTTGGCATTATGCAGGGCGTTCAGGATGCGCTAGAAGAGAGCGGGCATCGGCTCGTGATCTTTGCCACGAACGAAAACGAGGCCACTGAGCGTTTATGGTTACGACGCCTGCTCGATCAGTCTACTGATGGGGTGCTGCTCCTGCTCCCCTATGAGCGAATCGGCATTGCCAACGCGTTAATGGCGCAGAATATTCCCTTTATCGCCATTGGGGACCGTAACGAACCAACAACAGTCTTCCCCACCATCGGGTCGACCATCTGGCTGGGAGGGTACACAGCTACCGAATATCTGATCTCCCTGGGCCATCGCCGCATTGGCATTATCACTGGCCCACTCCATCTTACCACTTCCCGCGCGCGTCTGGCAGGATACCGTGAGGCGCTTGAGCGAGCGGAGATACCGATAGACCCCGCATTGATTTGTGAGGGGAACTACCTGTTAGGCGACGGAGTCAAACAGACCTACACTCTACTTGAGCAGCTGCATCCGCCCACCGCGATCTTTGCCGGCAACGACGCGCAGGCGGCAGGTGTTTACCAGGCGCTCTATCAGCGCAATATTCGCATCCCTGACGCGATGAGCGTGATCGGTTTCGATGACGTCATGTATACTGCCCAGATGTCCCCTCCGCTGACAACTATTCACCAACCGCTCGCTGAAATGGGCAAGATGGCAGCGAATATGTTGCTCCGTCTTATCGCCGGGCAGCGGCTCGATTCAAACCATGTAGAGCTTTCGACTTCGCTTGTCGTGAGGGAGTCCTGCGCTCCGCCCCGCAATGGCTCTCTCTCTTCCTGAGAACGAGCCCATTCTTCATCAGGAAGTGACAGCAGAGCACGCTCCGTCATGCACGAAGCAACTGTTCCTGGCCTGTGAGAGGAATGCCATGGAAACGCAACAGCATTCGCCTAAATCGCCAGGTCCTCGCACTCAGCAAGAACACTGTTCATTTGTACTCGAGGGCCTGCTTCACAACGGCCAGCTAGAGATTCCTCGCCATACCGCTTGATGAGCAAGGACGCCAGCCGCGGCACTCCAGGCCAGGTGTTTCGTTCCCATGGGCAGATGTGTTTGACCGTGATGGTATTCAGCAAACTCCCACCGGCTGTTTTCGCTTCCCTTCGCATTTGCCGTGTTGATTGCTGTCAGCACATGTCTCGCGCGTTCCCATGCACCGTGGCGAACGAGTCCCATCACCTCTAGCCCTGTAAGCACCGGCCATAAGCCACCATTGTGATACCTGTAGGGCATATTCTTCATCTGCCCGTATAAATGGTTCGACTGTAATTCTCTCCACCCGAGATCGCCAGGCTGGATGACGGGCCAGAATGCGGGCAGGAGCGCTGAGCCAATCTGCGCTTCCAGCAGCTGGATGTACTGTTCTGCCTGGGCTTGCTGATCATTATCTCCTAGATCAGTCAGGAGGGCAAGAGCATGGGCCAGGCCATCGAAGTAGCTTGCATAGCCACTGGGCGAAAAGGCCGGATGCCAGTAGCCTCTCTCGCCCTGCTCAATCTGGCGGCGATAGGCGTGGGGATGGTAGACGAGTGGGTCGTCGGCAAGAGCAGCGCGCGGCCAGTAGTTCACTTCCAGTGTCTGGTGCAACGCTCTGGCCTTCGCTTGCCACTTCTGCTGTCGGAAGACGCGGCCCGCCGCCTGGAGCGCCGTTTCGTAGAGGAGTTGGTCGGAGAGTACATACCCCTGCTGCACATATTCGTCAGCCCAGTTTCCTGAGATGGGAGTGTATATGAGGCCCCGATTATTATATTCCCAGCACCCTGCCAGAAACAGTGCGCGCTCTACACTGGGGCGGTAGTGTTCCCTGCCGGCTTGCTTGTCGTACTGAATGTAGGCGCAGACACCGATGACGTACCAGAGCGTGGCATCGACACGCCCAACCAGGTGGCCATAGCTCACCTGTGTTCCATCACTCGTGACGTTGCTGGGAATCTCGCTATGTGGTCCCTGGCGCCGGGCGAGTGTATCAAGGGTCCGCTCCAGTCCTGCAACCAGATCGGACTCGCCGCTCGCCAGGGCTGCCAGGCCAGCGATTACCCCGTCTCGCGCCCAGACGCGCGCGTAGTTATCAACGTCGTTTGGCGAGGCAAGGAAACCTGCCGGTGAGAGACAGCGGTGCAACAGAGCGAGTGAGCGTTGATAGGCGTCAGTATCCTCCGGCAGGGGTACTGTCATTAGCTTTCCTCTTTCTGCAAGCCGATGTGGGCGTACAGAGCTGCCCGGTCAATCACCTGTGAGAGGGGGCCAATCTGCTGGAGTTTTATCGCTGCCACGGCCCGCGCTACGCGGATCGCTTCGGGCATGGTATAGCCATCCAGGGTGGCAACTAGCAAGCCCGCCCAGAAGGAATCGCCTGCACCAGTTACATCGACAACTTCTACCAGGTGAGTGGAGTAATACGATGTTCCCTCTGCATTTGCTAGCAGAACGCCATCAGCGCCCATAGTGAGCACGACCTGCCGCGCTCCCCACGCTAAAAAATGTGTGGCATAGGTTTCAGGCGTCTGATCTGCACCAAAGAGGCGAATACAATCATCGAGCGACGGCTTGGTCAGATTCACATACGGACAAATCCTGGCGAATATGGACGCGGGATCATCAGGCATCTCCCAAAGACGAGGATGATAATTCGGATCAAAACTAATGAGACACCCGGCCTCGTGCGCCCGCTTCACGAAATCCAGCACTGTCGAGCAGGACGGTTCGCGTGAGAGCGCAAAAGCTGAGGTGTGTACGAGGGAAGTTCTGGACAGGAGAGAGGAGGGCATATCGCCTGGAACCATCTCCGCATCTGCACCCCGGTAGACCGCGAAATCGGGGGTCGCACTCTGGCGAGTCACCACGACGAGTGTTGTCGGTTTTTGCGGTGTGGTGTGGAGATAGGCCGTTCCGACCCCGGCTATCTCCAGATGCTGGCGGAGATAACTCCCGAAGGGATCATCGCCGACGCGGGCAACAAGGATGGCTGATGCTCCAAGGCGCGCAAGGTTCAACGCAACATTGGTGGCTTGACCACCAGGGTACATGCGAAAACTGCGCGCCTCGCCGAGTGATCCCTGCTCTGTATCTGAGATCAGGTCAATTAACGTTTCCCCGATAGAGAGAACTTCCAGCCGCTGTTCACTCACGATGTTGCTCTTTCTCATCTCTCCTCTGCTAGCTTCAGGGGATCAGCGTTGTCCACAACTGCTGTGGATCAACTTGCAAACGGCCATCGGGTAGGACATGGACTTCTGCGGGGTCCGATAGGCCACCGCAGAAGTTGCCCCTTTCGTCCCACTGCCGCCAGGCTATGAAAGACAGTACACCTGTGGTATCGCGAACCAGTTTGCCAGCGTAGTAGATGCCGGTGGCGTCTGCGACGAGCGGCTCGTCGGTGAGCGGGCGGTAGGGTCCGGTCAGCTGGTCGGCGACAAGGTAGTGCGTCCCCGACCAGCTCGTGGCTCCCGCCGAAGACAACCGCGCGGCAGCGTGCCTGGTTGCGCAGAAAAGCAGGTAGTACTGACCGTTCATCGGTACTACCTGTGGGACCTCCATCTCAGTGAAGTCACCCGGCATGCTCACCGGTGGCAGTACCTCCCATGATAGCAGATTCGTTGAGCGTGCCAGGCCGATCACGCCGCGTCCATCATAGGGGCCTGTATTGACCCGTGCAGATAGAAACATATAGTATGTCTCCTCATCCGAGGAGTAAATGACGTAGGGATCGCGCCACGTCTGTGCTTCCAATTGCTCGGTGCCCTGCGGCTCGTACCAGCGGGTGTCGACCTCGACGAGTGGATTGCCGGGGTGTCGTTCCCAGTGTTCGAGGTCGGTCGAGACGGCAAGCCCGATACGCTGGACCAGCCCCTTCTCAGCCTTGCACAAACCCGTGTAGAACATGTAGGCAAGGCCGTCCCGTACCGTCACGCTCCCCGTCCAGATGGCCTGGTCGTCCCAACTGCCAGGCCGACTCGCTTCGAGGGCGGTTCCACGATTCACCCACTGCCGCAGGTCGTGCGAAATGGCATGTCCAACCGCCGCGGCGCCGTGGCGCAGGTATGGGTCGCTCAGCGTGCGCGGCGCTTGCAGGTAGTACAGGTGGTAGGGCGCGCTGGAGTCCCCCCACTCGTGCGGAGAGACAAGCCAGAAGTCCCACAGATAGTGCTGTTCTGGGATGAAACCCACGCTTAACAGTCCTCCCTATCCTTTCAGGCCGGTTGAAGCGACGCTTCGCACGAACCATCTCTGCCCAACCAGGAACATGATAATAGGCACGATGCTGGCCAGCACAACGCCAGCCAGCAATGTCGCCACGTTCGGTACAAGGTTTGCTCCTCGATTGAGGGTGATTTGCAATCCCTGTTGCAGCGTGTACAAATCCGGCGACGAGGTGAAGACAAGTGGCTTGAGCAAGCTGCTCCATTCAGCCAGGAAGGTCAGGATGAAGACGGTCGCTATAGCCGGGCCCGCGAGCGGTAGCATCACCATCCAGAAGATGCGGTAGTAACCTGCGCCGTCCATCTTTGCCGCTTCATCCAGTTCCTTGGGCACCGTGATGAAGAACTGGCGGAACACGAAGATAGCGAACGGACTGGCCAGGCTGGGGATAATCAGGGCGGCGAACGTGTTCAGCCATCCCCCCCCAATCGGCGAGCATGAGATAGAGAGGCACGAACAGCACCTCGAAGGGGATGATGAGCGTCGCCAGGATCAGCAGAAAGAGAAAGTTGCTCCCGAAGAATTTCAAGCGAGCGAAAGCGTAGCCGGCCAGCGCGGCCAGAATAATTTGACCCAGGGTGACGCCTAATGCCATCACAAGTGAGTTGAAGGTTTCGCGCCAGAAATTCAGAGCTTCGATGACAGCAGGATAATTCCCCCACTGTGGAATGGCTGGCAACAACGCTGTTGGATTCGTCAGCGCTTCAGTATTCGTTTTGAGAGAGGTTGCGAGCATCCAGGCAAATGGGAACAGGAACAGCAAGGCAACAAAACACAGGATAACGTATT
>WNGR01013390.1_pt1 | contig 17200 bp, 17 predicted proteins | sample 5407581 | NCBI WGS metagenome assembly WNGR01 (sample SAMN13153383, study PRJNA577476) | soil metagenome | isolation source: 80 cm soil or saprolite under Garry oak tree replicate 2 | place: USA:California | collected 2016-06-15 | reverse complement strand
TGCTGTAGTGTGTTTCAGACATTGACGTCGTGCACGTCCTCACAAGAGGCGTACTTTTTGCCGCGCCTCGATGCGTAGCTCCGTTCCAGAGGGCAAACCGCCGGTGACGGCGGGACGCAAAGCCAAGGGGTCTCGCGCGGTGTAGGTACCGCCTCGAGACAGCCCCGCTGCAGGGACGAGGACCCCCGGCGACCTGAGTCACCGGGAGTCCGCGGCCTCACCTCCTGCATGCACGGGCGCGAGGCCGTTCGCTTTCCCAGGACGGCCGAAAGGACTCGCATGGCAATGGCACCGCCGCGTGCGGCGGGTTTCTCCCTGCTCGAGCTGTCGATCGTCCTCGCCATCCTCGGCGTGGCGATGGCGATCACGTTCCCCACGATCTCCCGTATGACCACCCACGCCCGCGTCAATCAGGCGGCAATGGTCGTCGCGCAGGATCTATCGCTCGCCACGAGCGCGGCGGCGCGCGAGCGTAAGCCGATCCGCATCGCGCGCGGCGCGGATCGGACGTCGATCACCATGACCGAGCGCGCGAGCGGGAAGGTCCTGTCCACGCGCTGGCTGAGCAAGGCGGACGCCTACGCGCTGGACTCCATCGCCTTCTCCAGCTCGCCGGTGGACCTGTTCCCCTCAGGCATGACGTCGGGCGCGTTGAGCATCACGCTGTGGGCCGGCGGGTACTCCCGGCAGGTCACCATGTCGCGCGCGGGCTGGGTCCGAGTCCCGTGAAGCGGGCGGATGCAGGGTTCTCACTCATTGAGATCATGGTGGCGATCTCGCTGCTGGGGCTGGTGCTCATAGGCGCGGCACGGCTGAACTTCACGCTGGCGCAGCGCTTTTACACACTGTCGGGCGGTGGTGCCCGGGACGCCGTGCTGGCCCAGCAGGTCAACCAGTTCGCGGCGTTGCCGTTCGATTCGCTCAAGGCGAAGGCGGGAACGATCACGGTCAACAAGCCGCCGCTACCCTACACGCGCAAGATCACGGTGGACAGCCTGTCGCCCAAGCTGCGGCGGGTGACGATCATCGTCACCCCGCTCAACCCGGTCTTCAAGCCGGATACGCTCGTCCTGCAGCGCACCAAGCCGGGCAACAACCCGTTCAACAAGAAGCCCTAGGGTGACGGGTCGGCGCGGCTTCACCCTGGCCGAGCTTATCGTCGGCATGGTCGTCCTGGGCGTGATCGGGGCGGCGCTCACGCGCCTGTTCCTGTCGCAATCGCGCTTCTACGACCAGGAGGCGCAGCTGCGCCGCGCCCGCCTCGTCTCGCGCATGGCGATCAATACGGCGCTGTCCGACCTGCGCATGGTCGAAGCGACGGGGGGGCTGGTCTCGGCGACGCCCACCCAGGTGACCATGCGGGTGCCATACGCGATGGGGGTCGTGTGCGCCAACACGGGCGCGCAGACGACGCTGTCCCTCTGGCCGGTCGACTCGACGGTGTACGCCGCAGCGGGCTTCTCGGGGTATGGCTGGCGCGACTCGCTCGGCAACATCACGTACGTCGAGGCCGGTACCTCGGTCGCCAACGACAACGCCTCCCTCTGTGTCGCGGCGAACGTCGTGACGCTGCCGGGTGGGCGGGTGGTGGGTGTGCGGCCGCCCCTCCCCGCGACGCTGCCCACCGTCACCGCCGTCGGCACGACGGTGTTCCTGATCCAACGATTGACCTACGAGTTCAAGCCATCGGTCGCGCTCCCCGGTCGGATGGCGCTGTGGCGCACGACCGTGGTGACCGGGCAGGCGGACGAGCTGGTGGCCCCGTTTGATACCAGCGCGAAATTCCGCTTCTTCGTCGTCGGGAGCGACACAGCCCAGGCCGCCGTGCCGAGCCCGGTGAGCAACGTGCACGGCCTCGAGCTCGGTCTCACGAGCCAGAGCGACCGGGCTCCGGAGGGCGCCACCGCGCCCCGGCAGGCGCAGGTGGTGACGGCGGTGTTCTTCAACAACCAGCTCAAATGACCCACTGCACCCGGGGCCGGCGCGGTGTCGCACTGCCAATGGCACTGTTCGTGGTCGTCGTGCTGACGATCCTGCTCGCGGCGGGATTCGCCGCGCTGTCGAGCGAGCGGCGCGTGCACGCCAACGACGAAGCGGCGCTGGATGCCTTTACGCTCGCCGAGACGGGGCTCGAGCTGTTCATCGCGAAGCGCGACTCGTTCGGTTTCACAGCGGCGCCGCCGGCCTGGAGCGAGTCCACCCGGGTCTCCCTCGGGGGCGGCTACGCCGACGTGATTCTCAAGCGCATCCGCTACGATACGCTGGCGGGGCGCTACGGCTACGCGGTCCGCTCCCACGGCGTCAGCACCGTCGCAGCGCTGTCGGGCACACCGCAGGCCGAGCGCACGGTGGCGGAATACGCCGTGTGGCAGGCCGGCTCGATGAACGTGCTCGCCGGATGGTCCAGCCTGAGCGGGCTCCACAAGAACGGGTCTTCGGCCATGGGGAGCGGCGCGGACCAGTGCGGCAAGCAGCCGGCCGTCGCCGGCGTCGCCGTCCCCGGAAATCCCGGCTATACCCAGAACGGCGGCCAGCTCGCGCCCCAGGGGAACCCACCGGTCGACACCGTCGCCCCCACCCCGGCCCAGATGTCCGACTCGGTGAAGATCGACTGGCCCGGGCTGGCCGGTGGGACGGCCATCACTCCCGACATCACCATTCCGCCGGGATCGTGGCCCTCGTTCACGAACCCCAACTACTGGCCCACGATCCTCGTGAAGGGAAACTTCGCGCTGCCCGGCGACGGCCAGGGCACGCTGATCGTGACGGGCAGCCTCACGATCAGCGGCAACATCACCTGGAACGGCGTGCTGCTCGTCGGCGACAATCTCACGTCCAACGGCAACAACGCGGTGAACGGCGCCACGGTGACCGGGTTGAACGTGAAGCTCGGCGCTACGTTGCCGCCGAACGACATCGGCAACGGGATCAAGTCGTTCAACTACAATTCCTGCAACGTCGCCAAAGCGATGGCCGGGATGGGTCAGCTGGTCGGCTATTCCAACGCGTGGGTGGATAATTGGCCGACCTACTAGCCGCAAGTCGTAAGCCGTAAGCCGCAAGCTTGCGCCTTGCGGCCTACGGCTTGCGGCTGAGTATTGCTCCCATGCCGTCCAAGCCCGCGCTCCGCACCGAGCTGCTGTTCTATCTCTCGTTCCTCGCCGCCGCCGCGCTCCTGGTGGGCGTGGCGACGATGGTGGTAGTGAACGTGCTCGCGCCCGAGCGCACCTTCGTCCTGCTGCTGCTCATGGTCGGGCTCGAGGTAGCGGTGTTCGTGGTGTTCGGCCGCCACCTGGTCGATCGACTGATCCTGTGGCCGCTGGACCACATCGTGGCCACGGCGGACGCGGTGGCGGACGGCGACCTGGCACGACGCGCTCCCGACGCCGAGACCAGCGATTTCTCCATGCTCGCCGAGCGTCTCAACCGCATGACCGACCATCTGCTCGACGCGCAGGGCCAGCTGGTGCGCTCGGAAAAGCTCGCAGGGATAGGTCGACTCGCCGCAGGAATCGCCCACGAAGTGGGGAACCCGCTGGGCGCGCTGGGCACATACGTCGAAGTTTTGCGGCGCCGGGGCGCGGACGCCGAGGTGGTCGACGGCGTGGCGCACGAGCTCGAGCGCATCGACTGGATCGTGCGCGGCCTGCTCGACTACGCGCGTCCCCACGAAGAGGCGTTGGCGCCGGTCGATCCAGCGGCCGTGGCGCGGGGTGCGTACGGGTTGCTCGAAGCCCAGGGGGCGCTGCGGCCCGCCCGCGCGGCGCTCGACCTCGAGCCCGGGATTCCCCACATTCTCGGCCGACCCCACCTGCTCGAGCAGGCCATCGTCAACCTGGTCTTGAACGCCGTGGACGCCGCGCCCGGCGGCATCGTCATTCTGGGAGGCCGGCCGTGGGACTACCAGCCCCACCAGCCGAACCCGAAGCGCGCCACCGACCCGGCGCCCGCGCGCTTTCCCCGTGCCACCGAGCGCCGGCCAGTGCGCCCGGAGTTCTCGTCCGGGCTGCCGGGTGCGCTGGTATTCGTCGCGGATTCGGGGCCGGGCGTGCCGCCCGACGACCGCGACAAGGTGTTCGACCCGTTCTACACCACCAAGGCGCCCGGCCGCGGCACGGGGCTGGGCCTCGCGATCGTGGCTCGTGCCGTGGAAGACATGGGCGGCGTTGTGTGGGTCGACACGGCGCGGGAAGGTGGGGCCGCATTCAAGATGTTCTTCCCGCGCGCGGGCCTCACCCCGCGGCCCCCTCTCCACAATGTGGAGAGGGGGGGAGCAGGTTGAGATGAGCCGCGTGTTGGTGGTGGACGACGAGCCGGGCCTGCGCCAGTCGCTGGGCCTGCTGCTGGGGGACGCGGGCTACGACGTGGTCGCCGAGGGAAGCGCCGCCCGCGCGCTCGAGCGCGCCCGCACCGAGCCGTTCGATTTGATCCTGTGCGATGTGCGCATGGCCGACATGGACGGGCTCGCCTTCCTGCGCTCCTACAAGAGCAGCGGCGGTCCCGCGCTCGTGATCATGATGAGCGCCTACGGCGGCGAGGAGGCGGCCCTTGCCGCCATGAAAGAGGGGGCGTACGACTACGTCGCCAAGCCGTTCCGGCCGGACGAGGTCGTCCTGACGCTGCGCAAGGCGGAAGAGCGCGAGCGGCTCGGTCACACCATCGCGACACTCAGGGCACAGCTCGACAGCAGTCCCGCTACCCGTGCGATGATTGCCGAAAGCCCGGCGATGCGGCACGCGCTCGACATCGTGGCGCGCGTGGCCGCGCACCCCACGACGGTGCTCATCACGGGCGTGCGCGGTACCGGCAAGGAGGTCATCGCCCAGGCCATTCACCGGGCCGGTCCGCGGGCGACCGGCCCGTTCGTCGCGGTGAACTGCGCCGCCATACCGGAGACACTGCTCGAATCGGAGCTGTTCGGCTCCGTCAAAGGCGCCTTCACGGGCGCGTCCGGGGACCGTCCCGGTCTGTTCGAGCAGGCGGACGGCGGCACACTGCTGCTCGACGAGATTGGCGAGCTGCCGCTGGCGCTGCAGGCAAAGCTGTTGCGCGTCCTCCAGGAAGGTGAGGTCCGGCGCGTGGGCGACCAGAAGACCCGGCGCGTCGACGTGCGGCTCCTCGCCGCCACGGCCAAGGACCTCGCCGCCGAAGCCGGCGCCGGCCGGTTCCGGCACGATCTGTTCGATCGCTTGAACGTCGTCACGATCCACCTGCCCCGGCTCGCCGAGCGACGCGAGGATATCGCGCCCCTGGCCAGGCACTTCGCGGTCCAGGCGGCACGCCGGCTGGGTCACCCTGTGGCCTTGAGCGAGGCGACCGTCGCATGGCTGCGCGAGCAACCGTGGCCCGGGAACGTGCGGGCGCTGGAGCACGCCATCGAGCGGGCGGCCGTGCTGACCGATAAGGAGATCCTGGAGCCGGCGGACTTTCGACCTACCGCACTGACCCCGGACGCAAGTGCGGGGTCGCACGGAGGTACGCTGCGAGAGGCCGTCGAGGCCGCCGAGCGCGCGGCGATCACGGCCGCCCTGGCGGCAGCCGGGGGAAACCGGCGGGCCGCCGCGCAGCGGCTCGGCGTCAGCCTCCGGACGCTGTTCTACAAGATGGATCGGTACGGCGTCGACTAGTGCACCAATCTGCACCCGTGCAGTAATTTGCAGTGACAGCGGGTGCATCCAGCGCACATAACGTCAATTAGTACAATATGTTACAACATGGCACGGGACGTGATAGTGTGTTGGCTGCGGACGGAGGCACGTGCATGAAACGCTCGGGCTTTACGACAATCGAGATGGTCATCGTGGTGGTGCTGATCGGCATTATCGCGGCGATCGGCTTCCCGAAGATCCGGCAGTCGCTCGACAAGGCGAACGTGCGCTCGGCGCGTGCGGCGGTGGGCACGCTCGCGGCCACGGCGCGGGCGGCCGCGATTCAGCGGGGCTGTCCCGGCGTGATCCACTTCCTCGCCACCAACGCCACCGTGTGGGTGACGACGAACTGCCCGACGAAAGTCGACACCGTCTCGGGGATGCAGCAGCTGGGTACCCGCTTCAAGGTGACGATGGTGGCGACGCGCGACTCGGTGCGCTACGACCCGCGCGGGCTCAGTCTGGACAACCTGGCGAGCAACACGGTGATCACATTGACGGGCAGCGTGGGGTCGAATGTCGACTCGACCGTGATCAATCCCCTCGGCAAGGTGGTGCACTGATGAAACGCGAACAGGGGTTCACGCTGGTCGAGGTGATCATCGCGATCCTGGTGCTCACGGTCGGGCTGCTCGGGCTCGTCACGTCGGCGGCGCTGGTGACGCGAATGATCGGCCGGGGACAGCACTCGGCCGTAGCGGCGCAGTACGCGCAGCGGCGGCTCGAGATGCTGCGCGTCACCGGGTGCAAGTCGCAGGCGGGGGGCACCGAGGTGTTGATGCAGGGTGGCACGGCGGCCGATTCGCTCTCCTGGCACTTCACCCAGTGGAACCTGCCCAACCAGACGGCCAAGCACTGGCAAATCGTGATGCGGAGCAAGTACCAGACCGCGCTCGGCAAGTGGCGCACCGACAGCACGGAGACGGAGCTCTCATGCCTGTTCTAGCCCGCCGAGGGTTCACCCTCATCGAACTGATGATCGCCCTGGTGTTGTTGGGCATCGTCTCGGCCGCCGTGTACAAGGTGCTGGTCAACATGGGCATCGTCTCGGCCGCCGTGTACAAGGTGCTGGTCAACAGTCAGCGGGTCTATCTGGCGCAAACCCAGACGATCGACCTGCAGCAGAACATCCGCGCGGCGGCGGCGATCCTGCCGGCCGAGTTCCGCGAGCTGGATGCGGCGGACGGCGACATCAAGGGGATCACTGCGACGTCGCTGCGCATCCGCGCCATGCGGGAGCTCGCATTCGTGTGCGCGGACCCGGTCCTGGGCGGGGGCATCGGTCAGATCGTCCTGACGGTGCGGAAGACGCCGATTTACGGGACGCGGCAAACGTTCAGCAAGGGCGACTCGATCCTGGTGTACTGGGAGGGCAACCCGACCACCCGCACCGACGACAAATGGCTGGCGGCGCAGCTGCAAAAGGATGCCGATCCGGGTTTCTGCGCCGACTCGAACGTCGCGACGAATCCGGCGTACCTGTTGACCCTGCAGCCGCAATGGATCAACGACCCGTCGCTCAACAGGACGGGCGCGATCACGCGCGGTGCGCCGCTGCGCGGGTTCGACAAGATCGCTTACGAGCTGTACCAGGCGCCCGCGCCGGACACCAACTGGTATTTGGGGCAGCGCAACCCGGCGTCGGGCGGCACGATCCAGCCGATGATCGGCCCGCTGACCGGCGCGAATGGCGTGACATTCACGCACGGCGTCGCCGATCCGCAGTGGCGGGACCGGCGTGCAGGATTACAAGGTCGATAGTATCGATACTTGGGTGGCGCTGCGGAACAATCCGCGGTGCGGACCGGGCTCAATGCCTCCCATCCCGTGCAACTGACGGGCGGGTCACGCGTGAACCTCAAGGAGTCGCGTATGAAGCACGTGCTGAAGAACGAGCGCGGCATGGCGCTCGCCATCGCGATCGTCGCGCTCGTGGTCGTGGGCGCGCTCATTGCCGGCGCCCTCTTCTCCGGCACCCAGGAGCAGCGGGTGGCCGAGAACGTGCGCCGCGCCCATACGACATCATCCGCAACTGGAGCGACCCCAACAACAAGGCCACGTACGCGGGCTTGTATCCCTATCCCCCGGTGGCCCCGTCCAAGAGCACGTGGACCATCCTGCAGAAGACGGCGGCGAGCAAGACCGGGAGCTACAACGGCACGATCATGAAGCTGAACGATGGGCTGTACCTGATCGACATGACCGGCCAGGACACGATGAGCCTAGCGGGGCGCATCCGCGGCGGCGGGGCCAGTCAACGGATGGGTCTGATCGCGCGCATCCGCCCGCTGGCGATCAACATCCAGGCGGCCGTCACGTCCGGGGGCACGAACCTCGTGGCGGGCAATGTCACTATCGCCGGCAACGACAGCGTCCCGGACGGCTGGGCCGGGTGCCCGCCTAAGGACTCGACCAAGGCCGGCATCCGCATGCAGGTCGGCGACAGCATCACCAAGAGCGGGAACGCAAGGATTACCGGGCAACCGCCGGTCATCCATGACCCGACACTCAAGGACAGCGCGTTTTCGGTGTATGGCGACGTGACGTTCACCCAGCTCGCCGCCATGGCGACCATCCCGCTTACAGGACAGAACTTTTCCAACGGGATCGGGCCGGCGGTGACGAACGGCGCGTGCGACTATGCGGTGCTGACGAACTGGGGGAGCCCGACGAACCCGGCGGGGCCGTGCGGAAACTATTTCCCGATCATCTATATCAACGGCGATGCCACCATCAATGGCCAGGAGGGCCAGGGCATCCTGCTGGTAAACGGCGACTTGTCGGTCCAGGGCGGGTTCCAGTTCTACGGCATCACGATCGTCAAGGGGTCGGTGAAGACCTCGGGCGGTGGCGGCACGCCGGCCCACTTCTGGGGGTCGCTCATGGCGCAGGACACGGTGCAGTTCGCCGACACGGTCAACAACTTCACCGGCGGCGCCACGATGCTCTACTCTAAGTGCGCTATTCTCAAGGCGTTAGACAAGACCGGCACGGCCACGATGCTAACGTCGCGGGGGTGGGTGCAGCTGTTTTAAGTGGCCTAACTGTAGGCCAGCAAAGTACTTGTTCGTTTGGTCTAAAGTAGGTTCGAGGCTTGACAGGATAAGGGGCGGGGCTTACTGTAGTTTGCCCTCGCCCCATCCTTGTCTTTAGCTGATAGGCACTTATGGCCCTGTTCGGGTTCCTGGGCGGCAAAAAAACCTCGGTGGGCTTGGACATCGGCTCCGGCATCATCAAGGTGGCCGTCATCGACCATTCCGGCAGCGAGGCGGAGCTGGTCAAGGTGGCCACGACCGAAGTCGCCGCCGACGCCATCGTCGAGGGGGAGGTCATGGACCCGGGGATCGTGGCGGAAGCGATCCGCGGTCTCTTTTCCACGGCCGGGGTCAAGCAGCGGTCGGTGGTCACCGCGGTCGGCGGGCGCGACGTGATCGTCAAGAAGATCCAGATGGACCGCATGAAAGAGGGGGACGCCCGGGAAGTGATCCGCTGGGAGGCCGAGCAGCACGTGCCGTTCGACATGGCCAACGTGGAGCTCGACTTTCAGATCCTCGACCCCGACGCTGAAGGCCTGCAGATGAACGTGCTGCTCGTGGCCGCCAAGCGCGAGCTGGTGGAGAGCCGCACGTCGTTGTTGGGGGAGGCGGGGCTCGAGGCGGCGATCATCGACGTGGACGCGTTCGCGATCCACAACGCGTTCGAGTTGAACCATCCCGACGCGATGCAGGGCGTCGTCGGGCTGGTCAACATCGGGCACGAAGTGACCAACGTGAACATCCTGGAAGACGGCGTGCCGGTGCTGACGCGAGACCTGGCGGTGGGCACGCGGCGGTTCCGGGAAGACCTGCAGCGGGAGAAGGGGCTCTCGGCGGAGGACTCCGAGCGGGTGATTCAGGGGCAGACGCAGAGCGGCGACCTGGCGCAATACGTCGACGCGCGGGGCGAGGAGATCGCGGTGGGGGTGGAGCGGGCGGCGGCGTTCCTCGCGACGGCGTCGCGGTCGGCAGGGGGTCTGGGTCGGGTGTACACGATCGGCGGCGGCGCGCGCGTGCCCGGGTTGAACGAGGCGCTCTCCAACCGGTTGCGGGTGCCGGTGGAGCTCGCGAGCCCGGTGCAGCGGCTCAAGGTGCGGGACAGCGTGTTCGAGTCGGTCTCGGTGGACGAGATCGCGCCGCTGCTGATGCTGTCGGTGGGCCTGGCGCTGAGGCGCGCCGCATGATCGAAATCAATCTCCTTCCCGGGAAAAAGAAAAAGCCGTCGGGCGGTGCGGGGTTCAAGCTCGCCCTGCCCGACTTCCAGGGCCTGCTGGCCAGTATCAAGAACCCCTGGCTGCTCACCGCGAGCGCGGCCTCCGTGATCGTGATCGGGGGTGGTCTGCTGCTGTTCATCACCCAGAGCACCCGCCTGCGGGTGCTCGAATCGCGGCTCGATGCGGTGCGGGTGGAGAAGCGGCGCTTCGACGCCGTGATCGCGCAGAAGCGCCAGTCGGAGAAGATCCGCGACTCGCTGGTCTCACAGATCAACATCATCCGCGGCATCGACGCGGACCGCTACATCTGGCCACACGTACTCGACCAGATCACCAAGGCGCTGCCGCCCTACACCTGGCTCAACGGCGTGTCGGCGATGGGTGGGGCGACCGCGCCGGGGACGGCGCCCGTCGCCGCGGGGGCGCCCGACTCGACGGGGACGCCGGTGGTGCGCATCTGGATCACCGGCAGCACGGTCGACATCCAGGCGTATACGACATTCCTGCGGCAGCTCGCGGCGTCCCCCTGGCTCACGGATGTGACCCCCGCGACGTCGTCCACCGTGATCGAGGCGGACCGGCCGGTGACGGCGTTCAACATCTCGGTGCGGTATCGGGTGGCGGACTCGGTCTACATCCGTACCCAGCCCGTGGCCCGGTCGGTGAGGTAGCGTCATGGCCCTGTTACCGCAGGACAGACAGAGTCAGGTGATGTTCCTCATCACGATCCTCATGGCGGGGGTGGGGTGGGCCTTCTGGACCTATTGGGAGCAGCCCACCGGCCAGCAGATCGAGGCGACGCGGGTGGAGGTCGACAGCCTGCAGCGCATCATCGATCGCGCCAAGCAGGATCTCGCGAGCGGCACGGTCGAAGACCTGCGCCGCAAGGTCGAGGAGTACACGTCGCTGCTCTCCGTGATGCGCCGCCTGGTGCCCGAGAAGAACGAGGTGCCGGCCCTGATCGACGACATCTCGACCAAGGCGAAAATCCGCGGCGTGACGATCGGCCGCCTCGAGCCGCTGGCGGTGGAAGCGGGCGCCCCCTTCGACACCTACAAGTACCGGCTCGAGATCATCGGGCATTACGACCAGCTGGGCGAGTTCATGTCCGACATCGCGAGCCTGAACCGCATCATCGTGCCCCAGGACGTGATCCTCAAGCCGGCGCAGCAGCAGGCCATGCACTTCCTGGCGGACACGCTGGGCGCGCTGCTCGAGGCGCAGTTCGCGATCCGCACGTTCGTGAAGGCGGCGGCACCGCCGCCCGCGCCGGCCGGGAAGAAGCCGGCGGCGCGGCCGGCCGCCGAGCCGGGCGGAGGTGGGCGCGAGTGAGCGCGCGCAGCGCGGTGCTGCTGGCGGCATTGGTCGCGGTGGGGCCGCTGGCGGCGCAGGCGAAGCCCAAGCCCGTCGCGAAGCCAGACAGCGCCAAGGCCGATTCGCCCAAAGCGGACAGCACGGCGCCGCCGGCGCTGGTGCGGGAGGTCTACTCGTACGAGGGCGGCGGGCGGGATCCGTTCCTGTCGCTGCTCAAGTCGGGGGACATCCGGCCGCTCTTGTCGGACCTGAAGCTCGTCGGGATCTACTACGACGGCCGCCTCACGGCCCGCAGCGTCGCGGTGCTGCGCGACGTCACGAACAACAAGATCTACCGGGTGAAGCCCGGTGACATCATCGGGCGTCTCAAGGTCACCACGATCCGCCCGCGCGAAATCGTGTTTACGGTGCAGGAGTTCGGTTTCGAGCGGCAGGAGAGTCTGCAGCTCGCCAAGCAGGAGGTAACGCCATGAAGCACATCGCAGCCCTCGTCCCATTCCTGCTTGGGCTGACCGCGGCCCCGCGCGACGGCGAGGTCAAGGCCGTCAGCGTGCTCCCCGCGGCGCGCAGCGTGGAGGTCGTGATCGATCTCCAGGGTGCAGTCGAAGTGCAGGACTTCACGTTGGCCAGTCCGGCCCGCCTGGTGATCGACCTGCAGGGCGCCCGGCTCGCCGCGCCCGCCGTGCTGTACGACGGCCAGAATCGCGGCGGCATCAAGAACATCCGCTACGCGCAATTCCGCCCCGGCGTGGTACGCGTGGTGATCGATCTCGACGCGCTCAAGGACTACCAGGTCGAGCGGCGGGCCGGCCAGGTGCGCGTGAAGATCGGCACCGAGCGCACGGCCTTCGCGGCCTGGTCGAGCCAGGCCCCCGGGCTTGCGCCCGGGGTCAGTGAGTCCGGGGTGGCTAGCACTAACCCCGGGCGCAAGCCCGCGGTGCGCGGGGGGGAAGCGGCGCGGGTCGCCGCCCCCGCCGCGAGCGGCACCGAGCTCTCGATCGAAGCGTACCTCGCCGCCCACGAGCGCGAGGGCGAGCAGTCGCAGGCGCCCCGTATCACCGTCACGTGGGACAATTCCGACATTCGCGAGGTGGTCGCCGGCTTCGCCGCGTTCAGCGGCCGCACCATCGTGCTCTCGAAGGACGTCAAGGGAACGGTGTCCGCCGAGATCAAGAACCAGCCCTGGGACCTCGCGTTCGCGGCGGTGCTCGAGTCGCAGGCGCTCGCGGCCACCACCCTCGAGGGCGGCATCATCCAGGTCATCGACAAGAAAGACCTGGCGCGGGCCGACTCGACTGTACCGGTCGAGACGCGGCTGGTGCGCATCAACTACGCCCGCGCCTCGGCGCTGGTGCCGTCGATCCAGTCCATCCTCACGCAGCGCGGCAAGGCGGTCGCCGATTCGACCACCAACGCCCTCGTCATCACCGAGATCTCGAGCCGCATCAGCCGGGTCGAGGATTTCGTCAAGGGCCTCGATATCCGCACACCGCAGGTGTCGATCCAGGCGAAGATCATCTTCGTGGACCGCACCGACGTGGAGCAGCTCGGGCTCAAATACGATCTCGGCTCCCAGACCCAGTTCTTCAACAGGCTGATCCAGCGCCCCGATCCCCGGACCGCCAAGGCGGTCGACACGAACGGCGACGGCATACCGGACGCCTTCGTGCCGCAATCCAACTTCTCGCCCGACGAGGTGATCGTCGATCTCGGGGGCAACTCGCTCTCCGCCCTCGGTAACGCCGATCAGGAGATCGTCAACCCGGCGCTGAACCTGATCTTTTCGACGGCCATCGGCAACTTCAACCTGTCGACGTTCCTGCAGGCGCTGCAGCGCGTCGAGCTCGCGGACCTGCAGGCGGAGCCGACGATCACGACCCTCGACAACCGGCCGGCCGAGATCCTGGTGGGCGACCGCGTGCCGATCCGCGTGATCGACGTCAGCTCCGCGAGCGGCGGGAACGCGCCGCCCCGCGCGACGGTGCGGTTCGAACAGACCGGCATCAACCTCAAGGTGACGCCGCACGTGACGGCGAACCGCCAGGTGCTGATGGAGGTGCATGCCGAGAACTCCGCCGTGAAGCCCTCGTCGGTGGACATCGGCTTCACGTTCCAGACGCAGCAGGCGGACAACCAGATCCTCGTGAGCGACGGCGAAACGGCGGTCATCGGCGGCCTCACGGTGACCTCGGTCACGGTAACCAAGACCGGAATTCCGTTCCTTGTAGATCTGCCGCTGCTCGGCAAGCTGTTCGGCTTCAGCTCGGAGACCGAGGAACGGCGGGATCTACTGATTCTCGTCACGCCACACATCATCGACGACCTGGTGACGCCCAGCACCGGGAAGTAACCGGGAGCGGATATGCGGCACGTTCGACCGAGTCGGAGCTGGTGGGGGATTGTTGCGCTGGCGGGTCTCTGGGCATGTGAAACCGCCCGCAATCCGACCGGCAGGCAGTCGGACCTGATTCCGCCCACGATCACGCTGACGACGAGCGCCGATACGCAGCAGATCGGGAGTGGTCTGCAGTTCGCGGTCACCGCGTCCGACAATCTCAGCCTCAAGGACATCCAGCTGACCTATTCGGGCGGCTACATCGCCCAGACCGACACCGTCTTCACCCAGGCGACGACGACTTTCAACCAGGCCGTGAACATCACGTTCCCGGCCAATTCGGGCGCAGGGGGGTTCATCAAGATCGTCGGCCGCGCGACCGACGGGGCGAGCAACTTCGCGACCGATTCGATCACCATCTTTCTGTCGAACGTGCAGGCGCTCACCGTCACGCTGCTCCAGCCCGTTCCCCCCGCGGTCGCGTCCTCGGGCAAGAACATCCCGGTGCAGGTGGAGGCGCGCCAGCTCGGCGGCATTGCGATCCTCGGGTTCATCATCACGCCGCGCAACGCCGTCGTCGATCCGACCACGCCGCCCACGGACTCGCTCGTGTTCACCCCGCCCGCGCGCCAGCCGCCGGACACAATCTACACCGACACGCTGACGGTGCAGAGCGGCTTCACGTCCTTCACCGTGACCGCGTTCGCCGTGGACGCGGGCGGGCGGCGGGCGCTCTCGCCTCCCGTCACCGTGACGGTGCAAACGCCCGGCAACGACCTCACGCCGCCGGCCGTCTCGCATTCGATCTCGTCGCGCGTCGAGGTGAACGACAACGTCACCGTCCACGCCACCGATCCGAGCGGCATCTCCTGGATCGGATTCCGGGTGGACACGGCGCTGAACGCCAGCCCGCCGTTCACGGGGATCGTGCCGCTCAAGGTCGACACGGTGAACGTCAGCGCGGGGAATCTCACGACCGTGGATTCGACGTTCGCGCTGGCACTGCCGCTGGGCGACAGTGCGCTCCCGAAGAGCGTGGTGGTGCGTGGCTACGCATGCGACCTCGCCACCGCGCGTAATTGCGCCTACTCGCAGACGAGCACCGTGATCACGGGGACGGCGGCACGGCCCCGCGCGCTGGGCATCGGGGCGTTGTCGGGCACGGGCGTGGACACCGTGATCGTCGTGGCCGGCATCACGCGCCCGCTGCCGCTGGGCGGACACATCGCGGACGCGATCTACAACGTGAACCGGCGCGAGCTGTACCTCACCAACGACATGCTGGGCCGGGTGGAAGTGTTCGACGTCGCGTCCAAGACCTTCAGCCCTACCGGCATCGTCACCGCCGGTCCCGTACCGTGGGGCATCGCGCTCTTCCCGGTCGACACGCTGGGCCACTACGACGCCAACCGCATCGTCGTCGCGGACGCGGGCGGCACCGAGCTGTCGATCCTCGACGCGAGTACGCGGCTGCTCTTGTGGCGCCAGGCGCTGCCCAACTTCCTAATCGAGAAGTACTCGATCGTGAATGTAAACGGCTTCACCCGGGCCATCATCACCGTGCACGATGTCTCCGATCGGCCGCAGTACGTCGGCACGGTGTGCCGGCCGACGTCCGGCGGGTCGACCTGCGCGGCGGACTCGATCTACGGGATCTATTCGACCACGCCGACGCAGAGCAGCACCTCGCCGTTCGGCGGCCGAGCGACGCTGCGGATGGAGAAGCTCATCAACACGACCAATCCGGCCCAGCTGTTCGGGCATCTGTTCTGGGAGCTGGGCGACCTGGGCGCGAACGTCTCGGGCGACACGCTGCGCATCGAACTGCTGCGGCCGAGCTTCCGCGTGGACAACGTCGTGCTCACATCGTGCAAGGCGGTCACCGTCGATATCCAATCGTTCGGGCTGGGTGACCAGACGTTCGTGCGCAACACTGGGAACTTCACCCACGCGTTCGTCGGAGAGGGCGGCACCATCGCCGCGGCGTTCGCACGCGTATTTGCCTACTCGGCGAAGGACTTGTTGAAGACCCCGACGAACAGCTGCAAGCACCTCGGCGTCGTTCCCGATTCGGGCACCGACGATCAGGACCTCGGCATGTCGCCGGGAGTGCACGTCAGCGACTTCATCAGCAACACCGGCGTGCACGTGGAAGCGGTGGCGACGAACTTCAACGGCCTCACCAACCTGGTACGCGCCGGGACGGATTCGATCTATTACCTCGACCAGGGATTGCGCTTGTGGGGCACGTCGGCCGCCGGCTCGGCGACGCCCGGGATGGACATGAACTACAACCACGCGTTCGAGCCGGGCGGTGCCTGCACGCCGACTTGCGGCGGCGGCTCGGGCAACACCACCGAGCGCATGGTGTTCGCCGCATCGCCCGACACGACGATCCGGGTGTTCGACACCTACTTCTTCAATCAGCAGAAGCGCATCCAGATCATCGGCCCGCTGCGCGTGGCCAAGGACAGCGTAGCCGGCCAGCCGGCGACCCAGCTGCTGTTCGGGATCACCGCGCGCGGACTGGTGGTGGTCACGCTGCCGAGCATCACCAACATCAACGCGCAGGCGCCTCCCGCTGGTTGGCGGCCCTTCAAGCCGTGACCCCGTCTTGACAAGTCCTCACCCCCTGACCCCCTCTCCACGACGTGGAGAGGGGGAACGCGTGAACGGATCCCGAGAGCCCGGCGTGGAGTCGGGCTCGCGTGTTATTATCGACGACCATGACCTTCCGCTTCACCACCGCCGGTGAGTCGCACGGGCGCGGCCTGGTGGGAGTCCTCGAAGGGATCCCCGCCGGGCTGCCCGTCTCGGCCGAGCGGATCAACGCCGAGCTGAAGCGGCGCATGGGCGGCTACGGCCGCGGCGCCCGTATGAAGATCGAGTCGGACCAGATCGAATGGCTCGCCGGCGTACGTGCGGGTGAGACGCTGGGCTCGCCCATCGCGATGCTGGTGTGGAACCGTGACTGGGAGCACTGGCAGGACGTCATGGCCCCCGAGGCCGACGCGCCCGCCACTGAGCGGCGGCGTCAGGTCACCCGCCCCCGCCCCGGTCACGCCGATCTCGCGGGCTCGCTCAAGTACGACCGCCAGGATGCGCGCGACATTCTGGAGCGGGCGAGTGCGCGCGAGACCGTGGCCCGGGTGGCCTGCGGCGCGGTGTGCAAGCTGCTGCTGGAACAGTTCGGGATCGAGATCGGCTCGCATGTGGTGGAACTGGGGGGGGTCAGGGCCGGTGTAGGGGCGCAGCATGGCGAGGTAGGGGCGCAGCATGCTGCGCCCCTACAGGTCCCGCGGTCCCTGAACGCCGCCGCCGATGCGAGCCCCGTCCGCTGCCTCGATCCCGACGCGGAGCGGGAAATGATCTCCCGCATCGACGCGGCGAAGGCCGCGGGCGACACGCTCGGCGGCGTGGTCGAGGTGATCGCCCTCGGGCTCCCGGTGGGGCTCGGCTCGCATGTCTCCTGGGACGCGAAGCTCGACGGCCGCCTCGCCCAGGCGCTCATGTCCATTCCCGCGGTGAAGGGGGTTGAGCTGGGGCTCGGTTTCGAGGCGGCGCGCCGCAAGGGCTCCGAGGTGCACGACGAGATCCTTCCCGGCTTGAGCCGGGCCAGCAACCGGGCGGGCGGGACGGAGGGCGGGATGACCA
>WNGR01003471.1_pt1 | contig 17200 bp, 13 predicted proteins | sample 5407581 | NCBI WGS metagenome assembly WNGR01 (sample SAMN13153383, study PRJNA577476) | soil metagenome | isolation source: 80 cm soil or saprolite under Garry oak tree replicate 2 | place: USA:California | collected 2016-06-15 | reverse complement strand
GCCAAGGGTGAGTTGCTGCCAGCAGCGATCTACCTGGTAGGAGGCGGCTCATCGCTGCCAGATCTGCGTGAGAAGCTGGAAAGTTTTCCCTGGACAGAGCGACTCCCATTCTCCCATCAACCGATCATAGAAACCGTCCAGCCAGATATGGTATCAGGTATCTCTGATCCAAATCACTACCTGAAGAATGCTCAAGATATCACACCAATGGCCCTGGCCTTCCAGGCTATTGAGCTGCAAAACGAGAATAATGTGCTGGAGAGGGCGCTCTATCAAGTGATCCATAAAATGCACATTTGACGCTATCGGGCGACCATAAAGGTCGTCCCTACAATTCAGTACGATATTCCTGTCTGGAATATCTACAGGAAGTAGGGGGGTGAACAGGAGCATGCCCAAAAATACTGAGCAATTTATCTATCTGGGTCCAGAAGAAGACCTGACGAATGTGAGTGAGCGCCTGGCACAGACGCAGGCACAGCAAATCACCCTGGTCATTCCATCGCAAACACAACTGCGCAGTCATGTCAGTTGGCGGGTACTTTTTTCTCGTGTACGCAAGATGGGCAAAGATGTACGGGTCATCAGTTCAGACCGCCAGATTCGCTCGATGGTCAAAGAGGCAGGCTTCCGCGCTGACGATTCGAAAGAGTTAGAGTCTCCTGCTACAACGAAGCAGGGACGGTCTCGCAGTCGTCTGGGCCGGGCGATCAGTGGGAGCGGAAAATCATCCCAGCAACTGCGCGGTCCATCTGCGAAGGCTCCCTCACCAGAGCGCACAGGTGGGCTTCGTACTACTCGTCAGCGAAGCTCCGAACTCAAATCACCAATAGAAGACCAGGTACCTGGAGCGGAAGTCCCCAACCCAGCCTGGACACCTCCGATGGAGGGTGCACGCGAGGGCGAGACCAATCGGGCCCCTACCGCCGGGCCTTCTGATAGACAGAGGCAGTTCGGCAAAAGCTATGACTTCCAGATCGATAGTACTCCTCCTGTTCAGCCAAAACCACAGATAGAAGATGAACCTGAGGAATGGCCCCCGGACATTCACACTGCCCAGAGCATCCGCCAGGCTGCTCAGTGGGGTTCTGAGACTACAACGCCACTCCCTGCAGAAGTACCGCTCACTCAGGGACCTCAAAGTTACCGTCCGCCTCTTGCGCATGAGGCTAACAATGAGCTGCCTCAGGATGATGTTCTGCCTCTCCCTTTACCAGAGCAGCGCGGCTCTGTCAATATGGTCGAGCGCGATGAGAGTGTACCTGATATTTCCGACTTCCCAACTGAAGTGCAGATCGATGGGGAAATTGAAGACCAGGGCGACTTGGGAGAGGTTGAGATAACTCATGATTTACATGATTTGAGCGACTTCCAGCCTCCTCGTCAGCGTCAACTAGAGGAACCACCAGGGCCTCCAATGTCCTCGCATGTTCTTGGAGTACGTCCACGCAACAATCGCCGGGGCCATGTCTTACCAGATGTTGAGAGCGAGGATGCCCTTCCACCACCATCGATTTCAGATCAGGATACACTGATTATACCTCCGTCGCTACCCGTAACAGGTCGGCCATCGGGAACGCTGTCTCCTGCTTCTGCCGTGGGCAATCGTGCACCTCAACCTCCTTCGGTTCCACCACAGACACGAGTGCCAACACCACCGCGCCAACTCCCGATGAAACCTGTTTCCCAGAGAGTGCCGCAGGCGCAACAGCAAGCACGTCCAGGAGAAGGCCGGGTCGGGAAGGCAGTGGTGTTAGTACCAACAGCGAACAAAAAACCCCCAACTGCGCAGAAACGGGGGAGTGGTCGAGGGACAATTATCACGCTGGCTGTCACCGTAGTGCTTATTCTCCTTGTGGTTGCACTTGGCTGGCTCCTGCCGTCTGCAGATGTAACGGTCTATGTGCCATCACAGTCCTTTGCGGCACCACTCAACCTGACTGCAAGCGCTACGAGCCAGCAAGATGTAGTCCGCCATACAGTCCATGCTGAGCAGCTCGTTTTGGATACCAGCGTCCCTGGGACTGGATCTGCGACGGGCAGCGTTAGCATAGCAACAGCAAAAGCTACGGGAAACGTCATCTTTACGAACAAAAGCTCGCAGTCGCTCGATATTCCAAGCGATACCATTCTTTCGACAAGCGATGGGGTGCAGTTCAGGACCACGGTTGATGCTTTGATTCCTACAGCCAGTAGTCAGGGAGTTAATCCACCTGTTTCCATCGAAGCAGTCAGTCCGGGGAAGACAGGCAATGTAGCTGCCAATAGCATCACGGTTATTCCTGCCGAGAGCATCACTAGCATCGAGAAGAAGAACAATATTGCTTCTATTTCAGCCACCGATTTAACTGTGACGAATACTGATCCGACTACGGGAGGAGGATCAGGAACAACAAAAGGCGTGACTCAGAAGGATATCAATACCGTGAAAGGGATGCTTGAGCCTGCTCTCCAGAAAAAGATCGATGCCTGGCTCAAACAGCAGGTCCACACAGGCGATGTTCAGGGCACTCCAGTTCGAACGGAAACCCCTCTTGCTACTCCCGCGCAGGGGCAGGTTGCCTCCGATGGCACATTCACTGAGGTTCTCAAGCTCCATTTGACCATGCTGGTAGTACGGGCGGCCAATCTTCATGGGGCAGCCAGCGCAGAACTCAGTGCACTTCTGGCGGTACAGAAACCTCAGTTTACACTTGTCCCGCAGCAAGCTCTGGTCTTTGATAAATTGAAAACCTCTACTGCAAAAGATGGGACATCGCTGGCGCTCTCTTTTACTGCGACAGGACAGATCATGTCCAAGATCACGCAAGACCAGGTACGCAGTATTGTGGCGGGAAAGAGAACAGGTGACGCGGTAGGCTATCTCAAGAGTAGTACGGGGGAGCTACATAACATCCAGAATGTCAAGATTAAAGTCTCGCCTGACTTCTTCCCCTGGGTGCCCTTCTGGTCAGAGCGCATCAATGTAATTTTCCAACCAGTTCCAGCGAAGAAATAGGTTCTCCTCCATGGCACCCCTTGCACCCTCTCCCCCGGAGAGGTAATAGCCTTAGGCGTCAATGTAAGCAGGATGGTGAAGGGCTGCAGCCCTTCACCAGGGGCTTGGGGCTGTGCCCCAACTTTCTCATCTCCTCCGCGCCGCCTGCGGCGGCGCGGAAAAAAAGGAAAAAGAGCTTTTCGGGTCCCCAATTACCTGTCCCCCGGACAGGATTCCCCGAAGCCCCGGCAGGGAGGCTAGCCGCCTCCCTGCACCCTCCGCAGCAATCCACAACCTTTTAAGTTGACGCCAAAGGATGTAATAGCCCTGTGGGGGTTTCTAGCTGTGGAGGAAGTGAGAGTACCAGGCTCTGGACAAAACTATGATCGCTCCGGTAGAATGCTATACAGGCACAGTCTATAGTTGCAAGAACCATCATCAAGTATTACATTGATGACAACTCTTACCTTGACCTACGTCCGTTGACGAACCAACTAGACGGGCGGTTGGACTACGACCAACCGGCGTGCAATTCATCAGAAACGAAGCGCACTCGAGCGAAGGATGCGATCTGGCTCCTGCAAAACGTTTGCAGTGTGAATGAGCCTGAACGCACGTTGGGAAGCCTTCCCAACACGCTCGTGCTTTTACCGTAGGGAGCGTTTTACCTACGAACCTGTGAAACACGATTGTGAAAGTGCTCTGTTGGAGAGTATAGAACAGGGTAGAACAAATGTCAAGGAAGAAATCATGCAAGAGTTGAACATACTTGGAGAGGTTGGGTAAGAGAAAATGAGACCAGTTCCCATACATAGGGACAATGAAAGAGACATGACGAGATTGATGGCACTGGATATCGGAGAGGTCAGGATCGGCGTGGCGGTAAGTGATGCCACAGGATTACTGGCCTCTCCTTATACAACCCTCTACGTCACACCAGACGAAGCACAACTATGGGCCGACATTGAGCGGCTGATCAGCGAAACGGAGGCCGAGGAACTTGTGGTTGGTCTGCCGATCAGTCTGGATGGGCAGGTTCATGCACAAGGAGAGCGCATACAGGCATTTGTAAACCGCCTGAAAGAACATATAACCATCCCGCTCACCTTGTGGGACGAGCGTTATTCAACAGTTGAAGCGGCACGCTTGCTTGCTGAACGTGATCAAGATGAACGGGGGAAACGTCACAGGCGTAGTAGGCGCGGTAGTCAACGTAACAACGAGGGGCGCAGGCGGCAAAGTATGGACGCTCTCGCTGCCACTATTATCCTGCAGGATTACCTGGATCACTTGCGCAGCCAGCAGCGGGTGGAGGATAGACTTTTATGAAACGAGCACGAGGACCACGAGCAGCTATCATTTCGGTGCTTCTGCTTGGCTTACTCGTTTTTGGCGGTGTCTACTTCGCGTGGAACACTGCTAGCGATATCTTTCAGCCAGTAAGTCCGCCAGGCGCGGGGAAAGTCATTCACATTACCATTCGCAGCGGTGAGACAACTGCCCAGATCGCTGATGACTTGCAAGCCAAAGGCTTAATTCGCAATGCCCTCGCTTTCCGTATCTGGGCAAAAATCAAAGGCTTAGATACCCAGCTGCAGGCAGGAGTCTATACGAAACTGAGCACAAGCATGACCATCAGTGAAATTGTTGATCAGCTCCTCAATGGTCAGCCCGATGCCTATGCTGTGTTGATCCAGGAAGGGTGGCGTCTTGAACAGATTGCCAAACAGTTTGGAGCAGCCGGGCTGGTCAAGTTTAAAGCAGATGAGTTCCTGAAGTATACAAAACATCCCGATCAATTTCCTGATGCTGATAAATATCCTATTCTGAAATCTATCCCAGCGGGCAGTGGTATGGAGGGATTGCTCTTCCCCGACACGTATAATGTGCCTGTGGATTATACAGCTCGTGACGTGGTAAATCTGATGTTGCAGGAATTTAATGACAAGGTGAAGCAGAACAACCTGGATAAGCTGGCACAGCAGAACAAACTGACGCTCTACCAGGCCGTTATTCTGGCCTCAATTGTCGAGCGCGAGGCAATATTTGATGCGGATCGTGGAGGCATAGCCAGTGTCTACTGGAATCGCATCAAAAGACCAAACGATGAAACGGTCGGACTTCTTGATGCTGATCCAACGGTGCAATATGCGCGAGATTCGCAATCTCCTCCCAAAAAATATTGGGCACCTCTTGCGGATGCAGCCATAAACACTGTACCAGGTAGTGCCTGGAATACTTATACGCATAAAGGTTGGCCTCCCACCCCCATCTGTAGTCCAGGTCTAAAAAGTCTACTGGCGGCTGCCGCACCAGCGAAGACCGACGACTACTTCTTTCTTAACATACCTGCTGGCAAACCCAATGCCGGGCATGCGGTCTTCGCAAAGACGAAGGCAGAGTTCGATCAGGACGTCAAAAAATATCTACAGAGTTGAGAGAGTAACCAATGTTGAATATCTGGCAAACGATCTTCCTGGCACTGCTCCAGGGATTTACAGAACTGTTCCCGATAAGTAGTCTTGGCCATACGGTGATCCTTCCTGGACTTCTTCCCTGGCTCTTCGGCAGTAATAGCAACAATATTGAGAACAATCAGGCGTTTCTGCCAATCATTGTCGCTCTACACCTTGGCACAAGTATCGCATTGGTTATCTACTTCTGGCGCGACTGGTTCCAGGTTCTTCGCACCCTTGTCAAAAGCATCAAAGAAGGTGAAGTACATAGAGGGACAGAAGAATGGGTCAGCTGGCTGATCATTATCGGCTGTATTCCGGCTGGTCTACTCGGTGTCTTTTTAGAGGATCCCCTCAAAAAACTATTTGCCTTTCCCTTGATCGCCTCCACCTTTCTGATTGTCAATGGCTCTCTGCTCTTCTTTGGTGAAGCCTTACGCCGCCGGGCCGAAGGAGATCTGGCAAATCTTCCTCCCAAAGAGCGAGAAGCGAAGTTTCGACCTCTTGCCTCCCTCACCTGGAAAGAGGCTATCATTGTAGGTTTTGCACAGTCACTTGCGCTTATCCCTGGCATCTCGCGCTCTGGATCGACAATGGTAGCAGGTCTGGGTGTGCGCCTCAACCACGAAGACGCAGCACATTACTCCTTTTTGCTCGGCACACCACTTATCGGTGCGGCAGCTCTGTTAGAGGTGCCCCAACTTATAGGTCAAACAGCAAACACACTGCTACTCGTTGGTCTCGGTGCTGTACTGGCGGGGGTTGCAGCCTTCCTGAGCACCAAGTTTCTGATGAAGTATTTCGAGACCGGCCGTTTGACTCCTTTTGCCATCTACTGCTGGGCGGCAGGATTGGTCTCTCTGATTCTGTTCATTTTCGTCTTTCATAGTGGCAGATAGGTGTTATTATCCAAAATGGCTACTCTAACCGTATCTGTTCAAGATGCAGGGTTTTATATCAAAGCCGTTTCAAGAGGGATTGTTTGGGGACACCCTATTACCTGCCCCCCAGGCAGGGTGCCCCGGCGGAAGGGGCTTCGCCCCCTCTGCACTCCCCCTTGCCTCGACTTTTAAATGGCCCTGCCTGGCTACCTCGATGGTTTTCAAGATTGTGGTTATCTGATATAATGAACCTGGCTAAAAGAGCCACAGTTAGTGCAACCTAAAGAAAGAAGGAGCGTGAGTCTTATGAAAAATCCCGGTCTTTTCTATGGTTCGATTGCTGTCGCCATTATTGGTGTCGCTCTCGGTGTGTTTTTCCTTATTCCTGGTATCCCTCATGTCCTGGTTGATTCGGCTGTACATGTCAAGCATGCCCTGGCCTTTTTTGCCCTTGGCGTCCTTGGTGTGATTGCAGCGCTTGTTACCCGACCTAAAGCTTCAACTAGATAGAAGGAATTACATCTCTCGTAACGAACATGGCATCCCTTGCCGGGTGCCATGTTCGTTACGAGAGATGTCAACTGATCCAATCTACACAATGCGCTATTTACTCCAATACCTCCCCCACGATCTGCGGATATCCACGCAGAAATTCCTCTGTACTCATTGCCTTCCTCCCCTCCAATTGAAGTCGCTCTACTACCAGGAAACCTGCACCCGTAACAATGGCAAGCGCCTGGTGACTCGGCTCCTCGCGTAAGCTCACCGTCCCTGGTGGCACAGGTGTATCAGGCTCCGATGCCAATGCATGGGCAGCAAGGATCTTCAACAGTTTTCCGCGCCAGTGAGTATATGCACCGGGCCAGGGGGTATAGGCTCGCACTGCTCGCGCCAGCACTGCTGCTGGACGATCCCAGGAAATCTCCCCATCTTCTTTGCGCAGCATGCGAGTATGCGATGCCTTCTGCTCATCCTGGGGCTCGGGCACAATCTCACCTTTGACCCAACGAGGCAACACTTCAAGTAACGCCTGGGCACCCAGGTAGGCCAGTCTGGTAGTGAGAGTCCCGGTTGTATCATCCTCGGCTATCGGTATACTGCGTTTGAGAAGGATTGGCCCGGTATCCACACCTGCATCAATGAGTATGATTGTCACGCCTGTCTCGGTATCACCCTGCAAGATTGCTTCAGAGATGGGTGAGACGCCACGATATTTGGGAAGCAATGAGGCATGAATGTTCAGGGTTCCATAACGCGGCAGGTCAAGTACGGCCTGTGGCAGAATCTGTCCAAATGCAGCCACGATATAGAGATCAGCGCGGTAGGCTGCAAGTGCTTCTATGTTCTCAGGTCGTTTCAATGATCCTGGTTGCCAGACCGCGATACCATGTGCCAGGGCCGCCTGTTTTACTGGCGAATAGATGATTTCCTGTCCACGCCCGGCTGGTTTGTCTGGACGTGTAATAACGGTGATGATTTCATAGCCTTCAGGAAGCACTTTCCCTGGGGCCGCCCCGGCGATAAGTGCTTCAAGGGCTGGGACGGCAAATTGTGGTGTGCCCATGTAGATGATGCGTAACATGTAAGTGGTCCCTCTCTACGTTCCTTGATGGACTTTCCTGTGAATGTCTGCACCTAATCTTAGCACATTTGGGCTACACGACAATCCCCTTAGAACAAGATAGTATATACTCTTCGCAACTTAGGAGCGGTCGCCCGGCATTGGTAGGAAAGAGGTCATGCAACAAAGAGAGCATTTCACATTCAGTATTCAATCGATGGTACCGCCTCCCACCGATATGACCACTATTCTACAACGCGCTGACGAGGTCAATACGGTGCAGCGTATGCTGAGTGAGCCACAAACCTGTACCGTCATACTCACGGGTACTTCGGGAGCCGGGAAATCGACGTTGGCGGCGCTCCTGTATCGTCGCTCACAGTTGGCCGCGAAGGTGGGATTGCCTGCTCCACGTCACTTTGTGTGGCTAAGCCTTGGCCTGTACTCTAGCTTGCCCGATGTTATCGCGGCTATCCTCAGTCGCGTCAATATGGACAGTACCGGGTTCTACCTGCTCAAGCCTCAGCAACAAATAGCGCGGCTTGTACAAGCCTTGCGGCGTCCTCAAGAACCTGCCCTGGTGGTGTTGGACCAGTTTGAGGAGCTATTCGATCCAGAGACCAGCCAGCTATCTGTGGGACGAGGTGCCATCTCCCTCTTTCTTGAGAGCTTACTCCAAATGGATCTTGGAGCCAGCCGCCTCCTTCTGACCTGTTACCAGTCTCCCTATAGTTCGCCGAAGATGGAAGAAAGCCGGGTCCGCTCGTATTTGATCTCGCGTATGAGCATCCCGGAGGGTGTGGCACTCTTGCAGCTACGTGGGGTGCAGGGATCGCCTGAAGAGCTATCGCTGGCCTGGCAGCGCTGCGGAGGACATGCTTTTGCACTTGTCCTGTTGAGTACACTTGTCTCTCTTAGTGGATTAGTGCTGACTCTTCTGCTTCACTCACCCGATTTTCAATCACTCTGGAGCGGCGAGGTGACACTCCCGCTGATTAGTACAGTCTGCCGCTATCTGAACCCCATTCAGTCTACACTTATGCGCATACTCAGTCTCTTCAGCGAGCCTGTCTCGCTACAGGCCATTATCGCTACGCTTATGGAAGAAGGAAGAAGCTCAGATTCACCTGCATACGAGCGTGAACTTGCTACACTGACACAGCTTGCACTTGTGCGGCACCTGGTGGATGAGCAAGGACACTATCGTTATGTGCTGCACCCGCTCCTGCGCCAGTACATTCTTGAGCACTACTTCGATGGAAGTGATCAGCACCGCACGGGAAACCTTTCGGGCGCTCTCGGTGTAAGTGGGCCACTCAACCTGATGGCAAATAATCCAGAGGCACAACGGGTCGCCCTGGCAGCGGGTCATACACGGGTGGCAGCATACTATCAGAACCAGGCACAGCAGTATTGTCCACCTCGTGGACAACGAACAGGTCTGCGAGATGTTGCACCACTCCTGATTGCTGTACGTCATTTATGCCTTGGCTGGCACTGGCAACAAGCCTGTGATCTGCTCTTGGCAGAGGGTCTGCATGAAAGCCTGGAGCAATGGGGGGCGTGGAATACGTTGATTAGTCTTTATACTGCCATGCTGCCTCCATTTGGAGTGCTGACGCAGGGCGACGAGGCCCTGGTTTCCAGTCACTTGAGCTCACTCTATGCTCGTTCAGGTGACTATCAGCAGAGTCGTGAGTATTGTGAACAGGCTCTTGCCATCTACCGTGAGCTTGGTGATAGTCATGGTGAGGCTGTTACATTGGCAAACCAGGGGGAACTTTTGCGCAATACAGGCGAACTCCAGCAGGCTCGTGCCTGTTTCGAGCAGGCACTGTTGTTGAACAGGCAGCAGAGTGATCCTCTTCTGGAAAGCGCACTGCTGCATAATCTAGGGCTTCTCTACCATACTCAAAAAGATTACCTACAGGCACTGAGCTACTACCAGGAGTCCCTGAAGCAGGCACACGGTTTGAAGGAATACTACAACGAGGGCATGATCCTGACCAATATGGGTTTGCTGCTCTATGAGCAAGGACACCAACAGGAGGCCGTAGCCCTGTTGCTCGCTGCATTACGACTCCGCCAATCAGTTGGGGACTCGACCTCTAATGCCGTTGATCTCTTCCTCGCAGCCATTAAACAGAAGATGGAACCAGAACCATTTGCACGTATGTACCAGGCAGCACAGGAAATGCAGGAACAGTTAATCTCTCGACTGATGGCTCCAAATGTGCGACAATAAGAATTGGCGAATATCCTTTCAGAAAGGCAATTTTTCTATGTCCACCACTACCTCCAGTCCGAACAAGACGCAGGCGGAAGAAGGGCCAGTTGCCTCGACTGCCGGACATAGCTTGCAGGGCTGGTTACTTATTTTCCTGGTCTTTATTGCAGGTTCTGCCTCACTTGCGGTTGAGCTTTCGGCTTCACGACTGCTTGCACCCTATTTCGGTACGTCCTTGTTTGTGTGGGCAAACCTGATCGGGCTTATCTTGCTCTATCTGACTATCGGCTATGCCCTCGGTGGAAGATTGGCGGACCGCTATCCGCGTCCACTGGTTCTCTATGGTCTGACGACTGTGGCAGCGTTTCTTGTGGGCGTTATTCCTTTCCTCTCGCGTCCCATTCTGGGCTGGTCGCTGAGTGCGTTTGCTACCTACTCGGTCAGTGTTTTCTATGGCTCGCTCGTCTCGGTTATACTGCTCTTTGCCATCCCAATGATTCTGCTTGGCTGCGTCTCACCTTTCGCTATTCGCTTACGCATTCAGCAGGTGGGCAGATCAGGACATACAGCCGGGCAACTCTATGCCATCTCCACGGCTGGCAGCATTCTGGGGACCTTCTTGCCCGTCCTCTGGCTCATTCCGACCATCGGCACCTACCGTACCTTCTTTGTTTTTGCGGTCGCCCTGCTGCTGATCTCGATTATCGGATTGGTAGCCTCACGTCCCGGTTCTGGAACGCCTCGCTCACCATTACAACCGCGGCGGATGGATAAAAGCCTGCTCTCCATTCTGCTCCTGATTCCGATGGCATTGACATTGTTTGGGACGCAGGGACCAATCAAGCCAGCAAGCGGCTCCAATGGAGGAGGAAGGTTGATTGCCGAGCGCGAGTCGGCCTACAACTATATTCAGGTGGTGCGTGTAGGCGACGAGATGCAGTTGATACTGAATGAGGGCCTTGGTATCCATTCTATCTACAATCCGCATCAACTCCTTACAGGAGGACCCTGGGATTATTTCATGGTCGCCCCATACTTCAATAACCCACCTTTTACTCCGGACCAGGTACGCAAGGTCTGTGTAATTGGATTGGGGGCTGGCACGGTTCCGCACCAGTTTACCGAGGTTTACGGGCCGCTTCCTATTGATGGCGTTGAGATCGACCCGACGATTGTAGACCTGGCCCGGCAGTACTTCAATATGAACGAACGCAACCTGAACGTAATTGTCCAGGATGGACGCTACTTCTTGCGCACAACCAATCAGAAGTATGACGTAATTGGTATCGATGCCTACCAGCAGCCCTACGTGCCCTTCCAACTCACCACGGTTGAGTTCTTTCAGGAAGTGCGTGAACATCTCACGCCTACCGGTGTGACGGTGATCAATGCAGGGCGCACGAGTAAAGATTTTCGGCTGGTGGAGGCACTGGCACAAACAATGAAGGGAGCATTCTCCAATGTCTACATAATTGACACGGCACGCTTCACCAACAGCCTGGTAATTGGCACTAATGCACCAACGAAGCTGGAAAACTTCCAGATCAATACAGCACAGTTGACGAATCCGATGCTCCAAAAAGTTGCACAGGATAGTATTAACTACGGCAACATCCGCGAGGAGCACACCACCAACATCTACTTTAGCGATGATCGGGCACCCGTCGAGCAACTGATTGATCAGATTATCTTCGACGCAGTACGCACTGGTAACGAATAAGGAGGTTTTGACTATATGAACAGCATCGATTTGAGTCACATGCGTGTGATCGACCTGTCGCAGAACTGGGACATGAATACGCCTAACTTTGCGACCTATGAAGGCCCGACGATCAGGTGGGTCAAGCGTGTTGCCTTCGAGAAAGTGGGCGGGCAGTTTATCTCGTCCACGTTGCATGTAGGCACGCACCTGGATGCCCCCTTGCACTTCGTCACTAACGGTCAGGACATTGGCAGCATTCCTTTGAGCAAGCTGGTTGGCCCGGCTGTTGTGGTAGACCTTGAGGCGCTGGGTATCGGTGACTACGAGATTTACACATCTGCGCATTTCGAGGAGTGGGAGCGGAAGACAGGACTGCGCATTGAACCTGGTGATATCGTGGTGGTGCATACCGGCTACCACAAATATTATCCGAGCAACTGGTACGGGGAGTCGCAACCGGACGAGACGCGCTATTTCATCAGGCATCCTGGCCCGACCCGTGAGTTTGTAAACTGGACGCTGGAACGCAAGATTTCTTGGTTTGCTATCGATGCCGGTTCGATGGATCACCCGATGAATACTGTCGTTCGCCAGGTGCGTGCGGATCTCGCAAAGAAGTGTGCGCAGAAGTTGGGCAGGCCATTGGAGGAGATCTGGCCCGATGATGATTTGCAGTTGATGCACTATGCTCTGTTCCCCCACGGTGTCTTCCATGTCGAGAATGCTGGCGGGATGATTGATGAGGTGCTCGATCAGCGCCTGTGGATTGGTTGCTTCCCCTGGAAGTTCAACGGGGGTGAAGCAGCCTTTTGCCGATTGGTGGCATTTGTAGGGGAATAAAGGAATCTGGGGACACCCCCTATTACCTGTCCCCCAGACAGGGTGCCCGGCAGGGGGCTTCGCCCCCTGCACCCCCAATACTCCGATAATCAATGAACGATAAAGAGCGTGCCCAGGACGACTTCGATATTGAGATAACGGACATCCCGGAATCGGAGCAGGATGGCGATACCAACGATGGTAACACTGCCAGCACTTCACCGCCAGTGCGTTCGCCAATGGTTTCACGATTCTCGCCACACCAGCGCAGACTACGGGCTACTGCTATCGGAGGCATTGTGGTACTGCTAGCGCTGATCATCCTGGGAAGCGACTCTTCTGTGCGCGATACAGTACGGCTCAGTCTTTTTGGCCCGACACCGACTCCCAGCGCAACGCTGGCTCCTGGATTTGACCTCTTCTACATTGAATCTACTTTGTCCTGGGGCCAGGTCTCACTCGACGGACATGTGATCTCACATCTCCCTAGAGCTGAGGTTGATCCACCTCTCCGGTTGGCACCTGGTCGCCACCAGCTTGCATGGCAAGCTGAGCCATTCCGACTATCCCAGTGCACCATATCAATCCCTCCTGCAACTACAGATACTTGCAACTATAATAGGGTCGTGCGAACGCCATCCGGGATAGATGCCTGGCTTATCACGTTTTCCCCTTCATTAGCCACACTTCCTGCTCCCCAACGTATCAAGCTGATAGAAGCGGCACAGGCAGCTCTGGACGGGTTGCAATCAACAGAGACGGTTCGGCCAGGAGAGCACTACGCCCAGACCTACCAGTCCGGGCAGACTGTTGAGATTGCCACACAACCCCTGCGGGCAACACTACGCTTCCAACTCGATACTGGTGACCCATCAGAAGACCCCTGTGCGGTACAACAAATTATTGTCGCTGTATGCCAGATTCGGGGTTTTGATTGTCGATTGTTTTGTACTATCGATATCGGGCCACTTGACCAGTCACCAGCCGAGAATTTTTGGGATGTGAGCGCCGTAATATATTCCACCTGGAAGTATGTCACAACCGAAGGCAAAGTGGTTGCGGAAAACCAGCTAGATTCGGCTCTTAGCGGCCAGGGAGTTGAGCATAATATCTCGTTGCATATTAGCCGGGATAGTGCAGGATGGCATGTGAGAGTTGGAGCACTATGGAATAGGCTAGATCAGCACATCACCAGCCCTTCGAGTCTGGCCGGGATTCCTGGGCAAAATCTTCCATGTGCATCAGCAGAGGAAGATATTGGCCTGGATGGATACTATGGCTTGACAGGAGGAAGTATTAACGCAGCAGTAGATTGGACATTTGTATCGGGAGCCAATCCTGCGGCTGGCTGCCTGGCGATAGGAACTCCGCAGCAAGATACTACCGGCTCATCTCCTTCGCCTGATCTTCCAGTCGCCTACTGCCTGCATCGTTTTGGAGCCCTGCTGGCTGCAAACGAAGCGGCTCACCGTTACTGGCCGAATATGCCACTGGCTGATGCTTATGAGCGAGGTTTAGCGCAACAACTGATGGGTTCGGTGAGGACGTAGCCTCCCGCCTTGCCCCGCAGCCCCTGGCACCCCTTGTGGAAACCTCGTCACGGATGGTTTATATATCCCGGCAGTGACACTGACAGATAGAAACTGATACCATTTAATGCCTTCCCTTTCCGGTATCTCCTTCTAGTCACGATCCATGTGGATCAGTCAGGATGACATTGCGTCCCATTGAATGGCCAATGGCCTTCCCATGTATAGCGAAGAGCGTTCCTCCTTAGAGCAGTCCGAATGCCAATGCCAGACCAACCAGGATGAATACCAACGCGCCAAATGCTTTGCTTCCTTATATGGGGGTCAAATTATGGTTACCAGGGAGGCTCCACTGTCCTATCCAGTGCTTCTATGTGTCGTGGGTCTATGAAACGACGGTGACTGTCGCGACCATGTACGGGTGGACCGAACAGTAGTACTGGTAGGTACCGGGCGTGGTGAACGTGTAGCTGAACGACTGTCCCTGGTAGATGAGGCCACTGTCCTTCATGCCGTTCTTAAAGGTGATGCTGTGTGGCACGTTGTCCTGATTCGTCCACGTCACCGTTGTGCCAACGCGCACCTGAATATTCACCATTTGGTACGCAAAATTCCGCATGTTCATATGGGTCACGCCGGTGACCGGAGTCCCCTGCTGGACAGGATTTTGCTGATAGCCACCCATTATGCTCCCGTGGTTGTACTGACCACCCATCATCCCTTGATACCCCTGCTGCCTGCTCATCATCCCAGAGCCCTTACCCAGAAACCCGCTGTGTGTCAGCACCATCGCGCCCACCGTGCTGCCAACCGCCAGTAGAGCTAACACAATGATTGCTACAATAAGTAGACCTGTTCGATTACGCACTGCTCTCTCTCCTTCTTGATTGAACCTCTGTCATTTCTTCCGCTAGTAATATGGTTCGCATATGAACCATGTTTTTTCTGTCTCATCGTCGCTCCGGGAAGCCAGTTTGTTGATTACTCTGCTCTTCCCCTGCGTCTGTTAAGAGTATAGGATGTTCACTTCAAGAGCAGATGTGCGTTTTCATCAAGATTCGATCAAGAACAGGAGTTTGTTTTCACCTGAAAGAAGTGCACATATACATGCATTGGCTTGAGCATCATGCTCCTGCTCGAGCATTGGAAACGGAGTCAGCAATGTATCGTAAGCTCGCTGTACCTGGGAGGAAACAAGAAAGAGACCGCACGTGTCTTCACATGCGGTCTCTTTGTGATGTCCACCTCAGAAGTTGCGCCGACTGCTCTCCGGCACTTCCTGACTGGCGTCAGGAGCATGCTCTGTAGCCTGGAGCCGCTCTCGCATCTGCTCAAACGTTGCGGTATCAATCTCGCCACGCGCATAACGCTGGCGCAGGATTTCTAACGCGGACGGGCTGGCTGACCCAGATGGACCCGGCACGCGCGCTTTCCTCTCCAACCAACGAATCAAGGCCCACACCAGGATCACTAAGATGGCAATCCACAGAACCCCACCAAACGCCATCATGAACCAACCCCAACCGAAACCATATCCCCACATCATTATCGTACCCTCACTTTATGCTACGTTCTGATACAGAACGGGCTTTTATACAATAAACGAGTATGCTCTCTTCCTCCGATACCGGGCCTCCATTTTGGAAGCATCTGAGGATCTTTCCAGGCGAGGTTACCCGACCGGAACCTCCTCCAGCCGGGCGCGTGCCTGCTCGTACTCTGCCGCGTTGATCTCGCCTTTGGCGTAGCGCTGCCGCAGGATCTCCAGCGCCTGGTCGCTCCCAGAGCGCACCTGGCGCGGGAACAGATTGCGCACCGCCCAGATCACCAGCAGGATAATGGCGATCCAGAAAAGGATCATCAGGCCTGTGCCGATCAGCCACCAGATACCGTATCCGTACATCATGTTCATCATCGTCTTCTGCTCCTATTTGTATTGCGGTCCATGCGGACCACGTTCTTTTCTCGTCGTTACACTGGGGAGCCGGGATGTTCATCTCCACTTCCCCTGCCTCTGATATGAGTATAGGATGCCAACTTCAAGAGCAGATGCGCGTTTTCATCAAGATTCGATCAAGAAATGGACTGGAAGAGAGAGGTCACTCATGCACTTGAGGGAGCGTGACGGTAAAGCTGCTGCCCTGGCCAAGGCCGGCGCTCTCTGCCCGGATCTCACCACCCATAGCCTGAGCCAGCGAGCGGGCGATGGTGAGGCCAATACCAGAGCCGCCAAGGGCGCGCGAACGTGACTTGTCGACGCGGTAGAAGCGTTCGAAGATGTGGGCGAGTTGCTCCGGGGTCAAGCCCACGCCGGTATCGGTGACGCGGAAGGCCACCCTGTCTTCTTCGCGGCTCACCGCCAGTTCGACCTTGCCCGGCAGGGGAGTGTAGCGCAGTGCGTTGACCAGCAGGTTCGTCAGGATTTGTACGGCGCGAGCCGGGTCGGCCATGACCGGGGGGAGACCCTCCGGGAGAGATACTTTGAGGTCAAGGTTCTTCTCAGCAAACTGCCCTTCCAGAGGCTCAAGGGCGCTTTGGACGAGGCGTTGCGGCGCAACCGGCTGCGGAGAGAGAGGAATCTGGCGTGCCTCGGCTCGCGACAATTCTTGCAAATCGTCCACCAAGCGACGGAGTCGCCCTGCTTCGGTATGCAGCATGGCCCAGGTGCGAGGGGATGGCTCGATGACGCCATCGAGCAAGCCTTCGAGATAGCCTTCAATGGTGGTGATCGGGGTGCGCAGTTCGTGCGTCACATCGCCGATGACCTCCAGGCGGCGGCGCTCCGTCTGTTCGAGGGCGACCGCGAGGGCGTTGATGCTGCTCGCCAGTTGTCCAAGCTCATCGGCGCGATGCATGGGCGCGACCTCGACACGCTCGGCGTAGTGACCCGCACTGATCCGCTCTGAGCTCTGCGTCATCTCCTGCAGGGGGACGGTGACCCGCCGGGCGACGAAGAGGCTCGTGGCCAGGGAGGTCACCGTAGCGGCGATGGCGGCCACGGCCAGGGCGAGCAACAGGGTGCCGAGGAAGGCTCCCAGGATGCGCTGG
>WNGR01011499.1_pt1 | contig 17203 bp, 13 predicted proteins | sample 5407581 | NCBI WGS metagenome assembly WNGR01 (sample SAMN13153383, study PRJNA577476) | soil metagenome | isolation source: 80 cm soil or saprolite under Garry oak tree replicate 2 | place: USA:California | collected 2016-06-15 | reverse complement strand
CACGCTGTTCCGCGGCGGTGGCGCGCGGATCGCCGGCGACGGCTGGATCGGGGACGGCTACACCGCCGGCTCCGGATTCCAGGTCCGCATGACCTCCGCGCTCGACCAGGCCCGCCGGGTCGCCGCGGCGCCGTACCACGCCACCTACCACCTGCTCGTCTCAGACCTCTACGGCGCCGACACGACGCAGCCTTCGAACACGACCTACCCGTGCGACAACGGGAACTGCGCGAACTGGGCCACGTTCATCGACACCGTGGTCGGCGACGTGCAGGCCTCGGGCCTGACGAACGTCGACTTCGACGTCTGGAACGAGCCGGACGGCACCGGGTTCTGGCCGCGCGGGGTCAACAGCACCCAGTACTTCCAGATGTGGGACACCGCGGTGCGCGAGATCCGCCGGCTCGATTCGTCCGCGGTGATCGTCGGGGCGTCGTTCTCCCAGTACAACAGCTCGTTCATGCAGACCTTCCTCTCCCAGGCGAAGACCGACGGCACCCTGCCGAACGTGCTCAACTGGCACTTCGGCGACGATCCGGTCAACGACACGAACCAGACCGAGTCCATCGAGAGCTCGCTCGGCATCTCGCCGATTCCGCTGACGGTCAACGAGTACCTGCTCTCGAACCAGCAGAACGCGGGCACCGCCGCCTGGTGGCTCGACCGCTTCGCACAGTCCGACATCACCCAGGCCGCGCACGCGATCTGGTCGGACTGCTGCACCGTCCCGTCGCTCGACTCGGTGCTCTCCGGCACCGGCTCACTCGCGGCCCCGACCGGCCAGTGGTGGGCCTACCGCGCCGCCGCGGCACTGAGCGGCGGCATGGTCGCCACCACGAGCGGCAACGCCGACATCGCCGTCGCCGCCTCGAAGAACCAGAGCCTCGGCCAGGCCGTCGCGCTGATCGGCAACGACAGCGGCACGACGGGCACCACCACCATCCAGATCAATGGTCTTTCATCAGTGCCCTGGATCCAGTCCGGTGGCAGCGTGCACGTGACGCTGCAGCGGATCCCCGACCAGAGCTACCTCTACCAGCCGATCACGGTCACGGACGAGTCCCTGCAGGTCGTCAACGGCAGCGTGAGCCTGCCCGCGACGTTCCAGTCGGGCACGGACGCGTACTTCCTGACCATCTCGCCGACCGGCACCGGCGGCCTGCAGGCGCAGGCTCCGGCGACCGCGATCGTCGACGGGAACACCACAGGTACGTCCGTCGACCAGTTCAGCTACGGCGCGAACTGGGGCGTGACCAGCGGCGTGTCCGACATGTACGACGGCACAGCCAACTGGAGCTTCGTCAGCGGCGCGACGACGACCTTCACCTTCAGCGGCAACCAGGTCGCGTTGCACGCGGTCAAGGACGTCGACCAGGGGATCATGTCCGTCGCGGTAGACGGCGGCAGTGCGGTCAACGTCGACGACTACAGCTCGACGCGTAACGCCTCGGGCATCGTGTGGACCAGCCCGATCCTGCCCACCGGCACGCACACGCTCACGATCGTCAACACCGGGACGAAGAACGCCGCGAGCTCCGGCAACAACATCGCCATCGACCGCGCCGACGTGTACCAGGCGCAGACGACCGACGAGACCTCAACCGGCACCGGAAGCAACGAGTTCAACTACTCGAGCGGTTGGGGCGTGACCACCGGCATCTCGGACATGTACGCGGGCACCGCGACGTGGAACCCGAACGCCGGTGCCACCGCCAGCTTCACATTCACCGGCAACGAGGCCGCGCTGCACGCCGTGCAGGACGTCGACCAGGGCAGGATGACGGTCTCGGTTGACGGCGGCACGCCCACCACCGTCGACGACTACAGCGCAACTCGCGCCGGCAACGCCATCGTGTGGACCAGCGGCAGCCTCGCCACCGGAACGCACACCGTGTCCGTGACCGTGCTGGGCCAGAAGAACGGAGCGTCGAGCGGCACGGCTATCGCGCTCGACAGCATGGACGTGATCACCTACTGACGGTCCGAGGACAGCCGCGATAGAACGAGTTCCGCCGCCGAGCCTTCGAGGTCTGGCGGCGGAACCGTGCACTGGGTGATATCAGGCCCCGTCACAGGGTCGGCGGAAGTGTCTGCTCACACCAGATGGTCTTGCCCGCCGCGCCGTAGCGTGCGCCCCAGCGCTGGGTCAACTGCGCGACCAGCAACAGGCCACGACCGCCCTCGTCGAGGACGCGTGCGCGGCGCAGATGCGGGGCCGTGTTGCTGCCGTCGGAGACCTCGCAGATCAGCATGCTGTCGCGAATCAGCCGCAGCTGGATCGGCGGGCTGCCGTGGCGAATCGCGTTCGTGACCAGTTCACTGACAACCAACTCGGTGATGAACGAGACCTCGTCTAGTTGCCAGGCCTCCAACTGCTGTGTCGTCAGCTCCCGTGCGTGGGCGACGTATTCCGGGTCGGCGGGGATGTCCCACGTCACGACCTGGTCCTCTGGCAGCGCGCGCGTTCGGGCGAGCAGCATGGCGACGTCGTCGGCCGGGGGGCCGCTCAGCAGGTGGTCCATGACGACGTCGCACGCCGCGTCCAAGTCTCTCGGAGACTGCTCCAGCGCATGTCGTAGCTCCTCGAGCCCCTGGCCGATGTCGAGTTCGCGCGAGTGCACGAGCCCGTCGCTGAACAGGGCGAGCGTGCTGCCCGCGGCGATCTCCAGCTCGCTCGTCTCGAAGGGCAGTCCGCCGACGCCGAGCGGGGGACCCGGATGCCCGAAGACCGCCGACGCCTTGCCGGACGGATCCAGCAGGAACGGCAGCGGATGGCCCGCGCTGGCGAGGGAGCAGTGGCGGGAGATCGGATCGTAGATCGCGTAGAGGCAGGTCGCGCTGAGTTCGTCGGCGCCGGAGTCCTCCTCGTCGTCCTCACCTTCGGTCAGGTGAATGACGAGATCGTCGAGGTGCGTGAGCAACTCGTCCGGCGCAAGATCGACATCCGCCAGCGTCCGGACCGCGGACCGCAGCTGTCCCATCGAGGCCGAGGCGTGCACGCCGTGCCCCGCGACGTCTCCGAGCACGAGCGCGACGCGCGTGCCGGACAGCGGGATCACGTCCAGCCAGTCACCGCCGACCCCCGCTTCCGTGCTGGTCGGCAGATAGCGGTACGCGGTCTCCACGGCCGGTTGGATCGGTAGCCGATGCGGCAGCAGGCTTCGCTGGAGCGTGAGTGCGGTGGCACGCTCGCGAGCGGATCGGCGCGCGTTGTCGATGGCCACCGCCGCCTTGGCCGCGAGTTCCTCGGCGTCTGCCAGATCCTCCTTGCCGAACGGCGTGCTCCCGTCTGCACGCCAGAAGTCGACCCGGCCCAGCGGCACGCCCTGCACCAGCAGCGGAGCCGTGACCATCGAGTGCATGCCGAAGTCGAGCAGCCGAGCGGCCCGATCCGTCTCCTCCGCCGACCAATGTGTGCCGCTGCTTGCGCGCAGGTCCTGGATCACCGCCCCGCCGCCGTTGCGTCCGGGCTGTGTAGGCGGCGCGAGCGGTTCGGTCAGCGCGCCGATCGGATCCAGCGGCACGTCATCGCGCTCGCCACTCCGCGCCACCCGCCGCAACGGCGTCGCGCCGACCGTGGGTTCCCCGCCCTGCAGCACTAGAGCGTCGAGGTCCACGGTCGCGTAGTCGGCGAACCGAGGCACGGCGGCATCCGCCAACTCGCGCGCGGTCTGCTCCACGTCGAGGGCGGTGCCGACGGTCGTGCTCGCGTCGTAGAGCAGCCGGAGCCGACGCTGCGCCGTCTGCTGCTGTTCGAGGCTCGTCTCCAGCGAGCCCGCCAACGAATTGAACGCCGCCTCCAGCTGGCCGATCTCCCGGGTCCCGGTGCGCGGCATCCGCGCGCTCAGGTCGCCTCCGGCCAGCCGCGTGGCCAGAGCCGCCGCACGACGGACCGGCGACACCACGACCCGCGTCACGTACCCCGCGTACCCGATGATGAGCAGCACCGAAAGCCCGATGCCGACGGACGCCGCGATGACCGTATGCTGCACATTCGCGCTGGCAGTGGACTCGGCCGCGGCGATTGCCGTCTGCTGCGTGGCCGTGTAGCTGTCGAACAGACTCCTGATCGCGTCCACGCGCTGCTTGCCCGCGATCATGACGCTCAGGCTCGTCGCGCCCGGCTCGCCCTTGCGCGCCGCGTCGACCACGGGGATCGAGTAATCGTGGATGAAGGACTCGCCCTGCCGGCTGATCTGCTGCGCGATCTTCGCCTGCTCAGGCGAGGTACTCATGTCGATCAGCTGCGTGACCTGCGCGGGAAAATGTCCCTGCGCCGCGGTCCACGGAGTGAGGAACTGCGGCTGCCGAGTGATGAGGTAGCCGCGCTGCCCGGTCTCGATGTCCAGGACCAGGTTGTCCACGAGCCGCGCCTGGCTGATCGCGGCCTGCGCATCCTGCGCCGCCCGCATCGAGCCGCGCATGTCGTCGACCGACCACAGCACCCCCGCGAAGGCGGCACCGATCAGCACCGCGAGCAGTCCACCCGCCGCGGCCGTCACGGTGACCAGACTCAAGCGCGCACGCTCGTCCGGCCGGCCCCAAATCCTCATGGGCGCCCCACACTCCGCGCTGCCGCACAGTAGCGCTTCGTTATAAACGTAGCACCGTGGCGGCGCGTGGGATGGTCACGCTTCTGTGACGTATTTATAGACGTGTTTGTAGGCTGACTACATGGTTGCCAACTCCGCGAACCCCACGCCCCTGCCGAAGAAGCTCGGCATCAAGCCCGGCCACCGCGTCGCGGTGCTTCACGCGCCGGAGGGCTTCCGCGCCATCCTCGAACCCCTGCCAGAGGACGTCGAATTCTTCGACGCCCTAGATGCCGTAGACGCGCTGGACATCGTGCTCTGGTTCGGCACCGAGCGAGCGGCCCTCGAGCGCATCGTCAAGGACGTGCGCGGCGTACTTGAGCAGAACGGCGGCCTATGGATCGGCTGGCCGAAGCGAGCGTCAGGGATCCCCACCGAGGTCACTGAGGACATTGTGCGAGACGTCGCCTTACCGACGGGCCTAGTCGATAACAAAATCTGCGCCATCGACGCGGACTGGTCCGGCATCCGCTTGGTGGTGCGTCGGGAACTGCGCACGCGCTGAGGTCCGCGTCAGCCGCCAGCCGCCGCCGCAGCAGGCTCCACCGGCCTCGCGGACTCGACGTCCCGCCACAGCGTCTGGCCTTTGACCCACCAGGCGAAGCCGAAGGCGAAGGTGGCGATGGCCTCGCACCAGAAGAGCGGGTGCACCTCGTTCACGAAGGATCGGGGGGCGAATGAGGACAGGCCGGCGACGGCGGTGAGGGCCAGCATCAGTACGCCGCAGAGTTGGTAGATGAAGTTGCGGGTCCTCTTGGCCGCCGTCCATTCCGCTGCGGGGAGGTTGGATCTGGTGAACAGCAGCAGGCTCATCAGGGCCATGGCGATCAGGAAGCAGGCGGCGAAGACGACGTGCAGGACGCCGGTGACGCGGGCCGGGCCCGAGGGGTTCGGCGGGATCGGGGGGCAGAATGCCACGCCGATGGCGAAGGCGCCGGCGAGGGTGGCGAAGACGTCGTCCCAGTATTCGTATCTGTAGCAGATCAGGAAGACGCCCACTGCGCACAGGGAGCCCACGAGGACGTTGCGCATGTCGGTGTAGTAGTAGCTGCTGACGGAGGGCAGCAGCAGCCACTTGCCGGTGGAGACGGAGTAGCCGAGCGGCAGGGCGATCGGCAGCAAGGAGCCGATCAGGCCGATGGCGCGGCGCAGAAAGAGGTAGGAAACGGCCAGTTCCATGCTGGGCGCCTTTCGCGGGTCGCGCCTCGCCGACGCCCGTTCACGCCGGTCGGGGCGGTGATTCCCGCTGACAGCGTGCTTAGTCCCGCCTTCTCGTGAAACTCAGGAAATGTTCTCGAGGTGCGCGCAGTCGTTGAGCCTGGCCAGCCGCCAGCGCACCGGGAGGCCGTGGCTCCGCTCCATGCTCGACGGGGCCGCGGGGTCGTCGTCGGTGACCCATTCGGTGATCGAGGCGCGGCCGACCTCGATGTCGAAGTCGCGGTAGAGCGGGAGGGCGCCGAAGGCGATGAGTGAGGCTTCGAGGGATTCCTTGTGCATCACGGCGAGCACGGTGCCGCCGGCGTGCCGCGTCGCCAGGCCTGTCAGGGTTCTTCCTACGCGGGCGACGAGCTCGGCCCAGGACTCGTTGCCCTCCTCGAAGGGCACGAATACGCCACCGTCCGGTCTGCCGGACTCGTCGCGGTGCTGGAACTCCTCGCGGATCCGGTCCCAGCTGAGGCCGTCGAGGGAGTCGTCGAGATGGAAACCGCAGAGTCCGCAGTCGCGCACGTTGGCCAGCGGCGCGAAGGCGTCGGCCAGGATTCCGGCGGTCTGCGCGGCACGGTGGATCGTCGAGCTGTAGACGGCGTCGGGCTTGAACCCCGTGGCGACGAACCTCTCGCGCAGCCGCAGCACCTGGCTCCGACCCAGCTCGGTCAGGCCGCGACAGGCCCGGGGTCCGGCGTAGACGCCGTCGGACTTGCTGTGCGAGTCGCCATGGCGGACCAGGAGCATGCGCGTCGTTGACACGCACAGATCATGCCACCTTTCACCCGGCGTCACGCAAGATTCTCCGCGGACTTCCCTTGACAGTCCATCAGGGTGGTGACAACGTTGTCATTCCGGCGGTGCCCACCGCCGCCGCGCCAGTGCACCTTCCCTGATCCACCCCCGTTCGGCCGGGTCCGCCCACCCCTGCCCCGGCCAGGAAGGAACCGCGCACCATGGCACAGAACCCGGCACAACGGCGTGCCCTCGCCCTGCTCGCGACGACGGCGCTCGCCTGCGCCGCCGCTTCGGCGCTCCCGGCCTCCGCCGCCACCCGCGCCGCGCTCGTCTCGGACCCGGCGTCGCTCGTCAATCCCTTCATCGGCACCACGAACCTGGCCGACGACTTCCCCGGCGCCGACGACCCCTTCGGCATGGTCCAGTGGAGCCCGGACACGCCGAGCCGTCCCGATGGCGGCGGCTACGAGTACAACGACTCGTCGATCACGGGCTTCAGCCTGACCCACCTTTCCGGTCCCGGTTGCTCAGGCGAGGGCGACGTGCCGATCCTGCCGACGGTCGGATCCGTCAACACGTCGGCCACGGATTCGTTCTCGCACAGCAACGAATCCGCGTCGCCCGGCTACTACTCCGTGCAGACGTCGAACGGCGTGACCACGCAGCTGACCGTGACGCCTCGCTCGGGCATGGCCTCGTTCACGTTCCCGTCCACGACCCAGGCCAACCTGATCTTCAAGCTCACCGGGAGCGCGAACACCGACTCCAACACGCAGTTCAACCTCGTGAGCAGCACCGAAGTCAGCGGCCAGGTCACCAGCGGCGGCTTCTGCGGTGCGGGCAACTCGTACACGGTCTACTTCGACATGGTGTTCAACACACCGTTCGCGACGAACGGGACGGCAGCCGTCAAGGCCGCGACGAACGCGCCCAGCGAGGCGAAGAACACGCACGCCTTGCACGGGGTCGAGCCGAGGGCGAGCTCGAAGGTGCAGCCCAACCTTGTCACGCCGAATGCCTCGGCGAACGACGGCTACGTCACCTTCAACACGACGGCGAACCAGACCGTGCTCGCGAAGATCGGTGTGTCGTTCGTTTCCACAGCGAACGCAACGCAGAACCGCACGTCGGAGAATCCGAACTGGGACTTCGCGTCCACGAAATCTGCCGCGCACGCGGCGTGGGACAGCCTGCTCGGCAAGGTCGGGATAGCCGGCGGGACCTCGGCGCAGCAGACCGTTTTCTACACCGCGCTCTATCACGCGTCGCTGCACCCGAACCTCATCAGCGACGTCAACGGCCAGTACCCCGGCTTCAACGGATCTGTGCAGAGCGTTGATTCGGGGCACTCCGCTGAGTATGGCAACTTCTCCGGTTGGGACATCTATCGTTCACAGGCGCAGCTTGAAGGACTGATAGATCCGCAAGCTGCCTCGGACACCGCTCAGTCGATGATCGACGACTACGCGCAGACCGGCCTGTTCCCGAAGTGGTCTGAGAACAACGGCGAGACCTACGTCATGGTCGGCGATCCGGCGGACTCGATCATCGCGGACTACTACGCGTTCGGCGCGCGGAGCTTCGACACGGCCACGGCGCTCAAGGACATGCTGGCCGAGGCGACCGACTCCAACAACGACCGACCGGGTCTCACGTACCTCGAGCAGGTCGGCTACCTGCCCTCGAACGGAAGCTACGGCTGCTGCAACTTCTACGGCCCGGCCGCGACGACCCTCGAGTACGACACGGCCGACTTCGCCGTCTCCGCGCTCGCCGGGGCGCTCGGCGACTCCTCGGACCAGACCGCGATGGCGACGCGTGCGCAGGACTGGCAGAACGAGTTCGACCACAACAGCGGATTCGTTCAGCCCCGCGACTACTCGGGCACCTGGACCTCCGGCTTCAGCGCGAGTTCGCAGTCGAACTTCGTCGAGGCGGACTCGTCGATCTACACGCCGATGGTCCCGTTCAACGTGCACGGACTCGCCTCGGCGATGGGCGGAAACTCGGCGCTCAACACGTACCTCAACACCGTGCTCTCCTCGTTCAGCGGCGCCAACGGATACGCCGACTTCAGCAATGAGCCGTCGCTGGAGATCCCCTGGGAGTACGACTACACCGGCGAGCCGTACAAGACGCAGAACGTCATCCGCCAGATCGAGGACCAGATCTGGACCGACGCTCCCGGCGGGCTCGCGGGCAACGACGATCTCGGCGAAATGAGCGCCTGGTACGTGTGGTCCGCGCTCGGAATGTACCCGGAGACGCCCGGCACGGCGGACCTCGCGCTCGGCTCGCCGATGTTCACGCAGGAAGTCGTCACACTGCCGAGCGGCAATACCCTGACGATCAACGGCAGCGGCGCGGCGGACAACGCGCCTTACGTGCAGTCCGCGACCTGGAACGGTTCCGCCTGGAACGACGCCTACGCGCCGAGCGGCGCGATCAGCGGCGGCGGCACGCTCGACTTCACCCTCGGCACGTCGGCGAACACGAGTTGGGCCAGTGCCGCGAGCGCAGCGCCGCCGTCGTACGCGGGAAGTCCTTCGTACACCGACATCGGCATCTCGGCGGACACCTCCTCGTCGAGCGCTGACTTCGACGGCGCGCAGTTCGGCCGGGATCACGCCCGGATCGACGGTGACGGCGAACGGCGTCTCGTTCACGTGGCCCAACGCGGCCTCGGGCCGGCCGGACAACTACGAGGCGAACGGCCAGACCGTCACCACTTCCGGCTCCGGTGCGATCTCCTTCCTCGGATCGGCGAGCAACGGACCGTCCACGGGCACGGCCGTCGTCGCCTACACCGACGGCAGTACCCAGAACGTGCCGATCTCGTTCAGTGACTGGACCTTGGGCGGCGGCGGCGCGTCCGTCCTGGCCGGCGACACGACCGTCGCCACGATGAGCTACCGGAACCAGGCCGGGGCGTCCTCGAACAGCATCTCCACATATCTGTTCGCGACCAGGCCGATGAATCTTTCAGCCGGTAAGACGGTCGCGAGCGTCACGCTCCCCTCGAACGCCGCCTCCGGTGGCCTGCACGTATTCGCGATCGGCTTCACGTCGGCCGCGTCCCCGGCGGTCGGCTCGGTGTATTCGGGCGTCTCATCCGGGGTGCTCAGCGGCCTGTGCCTCGACGACAACGGCGCCGGTACGACCAACGGCACGCACATCGAGATCTACACCTGCAACGGAACCGCCGCGCAGCAGTGGACGATCGAGTCGAACGGCACGATCCAGACCTCGGGCGGGTGCATGGACGTGAGCAATGGCGGGACGAGTAATGGAACCGTGGTCCAGTGGTGGACATGCAATAACTCCGGCGCGCAACAATGGCAGGTGGGAGCGAACAACTCCCTGATCAATCCGCAGTCTGGCAAGTGCTTGGACGATCCCAACTCGACCACGACGACCGGCACGCAGTTGCAGATCTACACCTGCAACAACACGGGAGCGCAGAACTGGACGCTGCCCTGAGCCGATCCATCCGCGCGTTCTCTCAGACGACATGAACGCGCATGACCTATGGTGACTCGCAACAGCGGGCAGCGCCCCACGTGATCCCCGTTATCGGAGGGCCAGGAGTGAACCGTACGACCACCCAGACCATGCGTTTCGGCCGTGCCACGATGAACGACGTCGCGGCACGGGCGGGCGTGAGCCTCAAGACGGTCTCCCGGGTGGTCAACGGCGAACCCGGGGTGCTGCCCGCCACCGCCGAGCGCGTCGCGCGGGCGATCGTCGACCTGGGCTTTCGCCGCAACGACTCGGCGCGGCAGCTGCGCACCGGCCGCGCGGCGGGCATCGGGCTGATCCTGGAGGACGTCGCCGACCCCTTCTACTCGGCGCTCACCCGCGCGGTCGAGCAGGTGGTGCGGGACAACGACTGCCTGCTGCTCACCGGGTCGTGCGACGACGACCCGGATCGCGAGCAGGAACTGGCCACGGCGCTGTTCGAGCGGCGCGTGGACGGCCTGGTCATGGTCCCGGCGGCGACCGACCACTCGTACCTGGCGCACGAGATCAAGGCCGGGGTCCCGGTCGTCTTCGTGGACCGGCCGCCGATCAACCTCGCGGCGGACGTGGTGCTCGCCGACAACGTGGGCGGCGTGCGCGACGGCGTGCGCCACCTGATCGACGTCGGCCACCGCAGGATCGCGTATCTCGGTGACGACCTGGCGATCTTCACCGCGCGCGAGCGGCTGACCGGCTACCGCAGCGCGTTGGCGGCGGCCGCGATTGCGCAGGACGAGAGCCTGGTGGTGATGGGCAAGGCCGAGCCGGTCGCCGTGCGCGCGGCGCTGGACCGGCTGCTCGCCCAGCCGAACGCCGCCACCGCCCTGTTCTGTGGAAACAACCGGCTGACCACCGCCGTGCTGCGCGAACTGGCCGGCCGCGTGGACCGGCCCGCGCTGGTCGGTTTCGACGACTTCGAACTCGCCGACCTGATCTCGCCCGGACTCACCGTCGTCGCGCAGGATCCCGCCGGGCTCGGCCGGGTGGCGGCGACGCTGCTGTTCGACCGGCTGGCGGGGCTCTCGGACGCGCCGCGCCGCGTCGTGCTGCCGACGGTGCTCATCCCGCGCGGCTCCGGCGAACTGCCGCCGCCGGTCCGTTAATCGGCGGAGTGGCAGGACGTGGTTCCCGTATTCTGCGTCACCATGGACACCTTCACGTCGCCGCTGGAGCACGTCGAGCCGCCGCGGATCGCCGCCGAGCGCCAGGCCATGGCCGGATGGCTGGACTTGCATCGCGCCGAACTGCTCTCGAAGCTCAACGGGCTCACGGACGAGCAGGCCGACCGCCGGGTCGTGCCCTCGCTCAACACGCTGCACGGCCTCGTACGGCACCTGACCAAGGTCGAGTTCGTATGGTTCGTCAAGGTCATCACCGGCAGCGAGGAGCCCGCGCCCTTCGGCTGGCCCGAGCGCGTGGACGGGGATTTCCTGCTCGACGACGGCGAGTCGGTCGAGGCGGACGTGGCCCGCTTCGTCGCCGCCTGCGAGCGCAGCCGCGAGATCTTCGCGGAGGTCGAGCTGGACGAGGTGCGCACCCACCGCCGCTTCGGCGAGATCGACGTGCGCTGGATCATCATCCACATGCTCGAGGAGTACGCGCAGCACAACGGCCACGCCGACATCCTGCGCGAGCTCGTCGACGGCACCACGCAGAGCTAGGACTCGCTAGGACCTAGGGCGAAAGTCCTAAGCTCGTTCGGCCGCGCGCCCGAGGTGCGCAGAGAGCCCTGGCGGCCTCAGGGATCCAGTTCATCGAGACACAGACGCGGACCGGCGTCTTGCAGGGCGTCTCGCCGGTGGCGCCGAAGTCGCTGCCGTGGATTCCGGGGCGCGAGGTCGCGGGCGAGGTGGTCGCGGTAGGCGACGGAGTATCCGCCGACTGGATCGGGCGCCGCGTGGTCGGCCTGACGGTCCCCGTAGACGGAGGTCCCGGCGGCGGCTACGCGGAGCTCGCCGTGGTCCAGGCCGTGGGATCGCATCAGCTCCCGGACACGGTCGACTACGCCGACGCCGTCTCGCTCCTAGGCACCGGACGAACGGCGCTGGGACTCGTCGAACTGGCCGAGGTCGGCAAGGGCGACACGGTGCTCGTCGAAGGCGCGGCCGGAGCGGTCGGCGTGCTCAGCATGCAACTCGCCCGCGCGGCCGGTGCCGAGCGTGTGGTCGCGCTCGTGCGCGGCGAAGACAAGGCGCAGGTGGCCAAGGAGTACGGCGCGGACTTCGCGATCGACACGTCTGCCGAGGATTGGCCGACGCGGGTCCGTGAAGCCGCACCCGAGGGCGTGACCGTGGTCTTCGACGGTGTCGGAGGCGAACTCGGCGCGGCGGCCTTCGAGCTCGTGGCGGGTGGCGGCCGGTTCGTCATCTTCGGCTTCTCCAGCGGCGCGATGACGAAGGTCGATCCCGAGCACGCGGCCGAGCACGGCGTCAGAGTCCTGTCGCTCTTCGGCCCGGCCACGGGCCCGCGCAGCCCCGAGGAGCAGTACCGCCAGTCGCGCGACGTGCTTGCCGCCGTCGCCGAGGGCAGGCTGCGCACGCTGGTCGGCAGCCGCTTCCCGCTCGCGCGGGCCGCCGAGGCTCACGCGGCCATCGCGGCCCGGCGCACGACGGGGAAGACCGTACTCGAGCCGTAAACTCGCATGATCTTCGCAGCTCTGCACGGTTAGCATGACGCTATGCTCGGAGCAAAGGATCTCGTGGACGCGGCGGTGGCTGAGGCCATGTTGCGGGTACTGCCCGGTGAACTCAGCGCTGGCGATCCACTGGTCCGACGCTCCGAGCGGGCCGACTACCAGTCCAACGCCGCGCTGGGCCTCGCGAAGAAGGCAGGCATCGCGCCTCGGGAACTCGCCCAGTCGCTGCTGGATGCGCTCGGCGGCGACCTGCACGCCGAACTGTCCGGCCCCGGATTCCTCAACCTCACTCTCTCCGACGCGACGCTGTGGAACCTGGTCGCCGCGCGCCTCGCCGATGAGCGGATGGGGGTCGGCACTCCAGCGCGGGGCACGCGGACGCTCGTGGACTATTCGGGCCCGAACATCGCCAAGCAGCTGCACGTCGGCCATATCCGGAGCACGGTCATCGGCGACGCGCTCGTGCGTGTCCTGACGTACGTCGGCGCGGACGTGGTGCGGGCGAACCACCTAGGCGACTGGGGAACCTCGTTCGGCAAGCTCATCCAGTACGTCGACGAACACGCCGAATTCGAGCTCGACGACATCGACCTCGACGTGCTCGACGGTCTCTACAAGGCGGCGCAGCGGCAGTTCGTCACAGATCCCGAATTCGCCACGCGGGCTCGCGCGAGGGTCGTCGCGCTGCAGGCAGGCGACACGGCGACGCTCGCGGCATGGAGCAACCTCGTCGAGGTCTCGACCGACGCGTTCCAGGCGCTCTACCAGCGGCTAGGAATCCTGCTGACGCCCGAGGACGTAGCGCCCGAGTCGTTTTACAACCCGTGGCTCGATGACGTCGTGTCCGAGCTCGAGTCCAAGGGCCTGCTGACCGAGTCGGACGGCGCACAGTGCGTGTTCCTCGACGGTTTCGAAAACGCCGAGGGCGAGCCGCTACCTCTGCTCGTGCGGAAATCAGACGGCGGATACGGGTACGCCGCCACCGATCTCGCCGCGGTCCGCTACCGGGTCGACGAGCTCAAGGCCGAGCGGATGCTCTACGTCATCGACGCGCGGCAGGCGCTGCACCTGCGGATGGTCTTCGAGACCGCGCGCAAGGCGGGTTGGCTGCCGGACGAGGTCGAGGCCGTACACGTCCCGTTCGGCACGATTCTCGGCACCGACGGCAGGCCGTTCAAGTCCCGCTCCGGAGATACACCGAGGCTCAAGGAGCTGCTGGACGCGGCGATCGCCGGAGCCCGGACCGTCGTCGCCGAGAAGAGCGCCGAACTGCCGCCGGACGAGTTTGAGCACGTAGTCCAGGCGGCGGGGATCGGCGCGGTCAAATACGCCGACCTGTCCAACGCGCGGGTCAAGGACTACGTCTTCGACCCCGAGCGGATGGTCTCGCTGACCGGGAACACGAGCGTCTACCTGCAGTACGCCCATGCGAGGACGTGCTCACTGCTGCGGAAGCTGCACGCTCCAGTGGACGGAGTCGATCCGACGGTGCCGATTCATCGGGCCGAACGCGCGCTCATCCTCGCGCTCGACGAGTTCGGCGCTGTGCTCGCCGAGGTCGCCGAGACGCCAAGGCCTTCAGCGACTTCTGGCAGCACTGCCCGGTCCTCAAGGTGCCGGACGCGGCCACGCAGGCGAACCGGGTCGCGCTGGTCCGGCTGACGCAGCGGACGCTCGCTCAGGGCATTGAGCTGCTCGGCATCGAAGCGCCGCAGCGGCTATAGGGCCGGGCGGTTATGATCGCTCGCGTGATTGCGGGAAGAGACCTCGGCCTGACCGGACTGCCCAACGCGCGCGACCTCGGCGGATATCCGGCCGCGGACGGCCGGGCCGTGCGCGCGGGCCTGCTGCTGCGCTCCGAGGCGCTGACCAACGCCACGCCCGAGGACGTTACCGCGCTGCAGGCCTGCGGCATTGAAACGGTCATCGACCTGCGCGGCGACAGCGAGGTCACGACCTTCGGCGAAGGCCCGTGGCCCGGCCGCCGCGAGCACGTGCCGACCGCCGACCTCACCCAGGCCGTGTTCTCACGCATGATGAGCGCCGGTCCGGACGGCGAACCGCTCGCCGAGGAGGGTACACCGATCTTGTTCCACTGCACGGCCGGAAAGGACCGCACCGGCTGGCTCACCGCGATCCTCCTCACCGCGCTCGGCGCCGACCGCGAGACCGTGTACGCCGACTACCTGCTGACGAACGAGCGTGCCGCCGAGGGCCGTGGCGCCGAGGCGCGCGCGAAGCTGCTCGCGATACTGCGGCAGATGGTGGGGGACCGGCAGCCGATCGGCCCGCTGATCGACGTGCGCCGCGAGTACCTGCAAGCCGCGTTCGACGAGGTCGAGACGAAGTACGGCTCGTTCGACGCCTACCTGCGCGACGGCCTCGGCGCCGACGTGGACCGGCTCCGCGCCGCCCTGCTCGCCTAGGAACCGTTCGAGGTACGGATCCTTCGGCGTTGCGGATGCTCCGCTTCGCGTCGCTCCAGGGGTCCGCTTGCCCGCCCACCCGTTGCGTTGGGTGGTCGAGCCGCGGTTGCCAAGATTAAAATCTAGAACGCGATCCTGGTCTCACCGAACACCGCGCCCGCACATGCGAGCACATGCCGAGCAGATGGAGCTGAAGCAATTATTCCTCCGCACCCTCACAACGCGCGCCACTCACGCGTCCGGGTTCGAGCGGGAGCGGCACGCGTGCTCTACGAGTCGAACCGCTGAAGGCGCTATTGGCTAGGAGAGAGCGGCGTCCGACCAGCCACGTGTCGGCATGAAACGGTCGCGCCGAAGTTCAGGTCGCCCTGGTGCCCGCTGCATGCTCGTAAGGAGCGGCACTCACGGTCATTCACGGTCAACGACGCCGATCGAGCCACGCAGACCCAGGTCGGTGCGACCCGCGCAACCGTGGGTGATCGACTCGAAATCTTGTAAACAGGTGGTTAGGGGTTCGAGGCTCAGCGCGTTCGCGTTGGTTGCGTCACCGGGCGGAAGCCGCCAGTATGTAGCCGCCGCAGTGTAGGGAGGGGTTCATGTTCATCAGCGTTGACTACAAGCTCGAAGCGGACGAGTTCGCTCGGGGCGTCCTAGCAGCCTTCCGGCGATCGCACAGGAATCTCCAGGCTATGGGTGTGCTCGTCGGGCTTGTGCTTGCAGGGGATTTCGCGATCAGCGCTACGAAGCATGTGCCGGCGCCTCCCTTGACGACGACGGTACCCATGTCGGTTGTCGGGCTCTACCTCATCCTCCTGCCGTTGGCGCGTGGGGTCGCATTGAGGCGGCAATACCGGCAGCGGAACGTCAGGGGTCAAGCCGGATCGCGAACACCGTCTCTAGAACTCAGCGCATCGCAAAAGTCAGACCACTGCGACGTTCGGTGAAATTCACGGTGGTGCTGCGGCGTTTGCCCTCGCCGTCCACGACGGTGACCGTGCAGCGCCCGACCCGCGAACTGACAACGTTGACTTGCGCCACGCCGTAGTGGTTCGTCACCGCGTCCGTGGTCAGCAGCACGGCGCCGTTGTCCACGCTGAAGGCGATCGGCAGACCGGGATGCGGGGTGTCGTCCGACTCGCTGACCCGCACCAGCACGCTGTTCGCGCTGAAGCCGTTCGCCGGCGCGTCGTCGTCCATCACCGAGATCGCGTACTTGAGCCCAGCAGTCGTAGTGCTCACGTCGCACTAGGTTTCCACGAAATACGCATCCCGGCTACCCCTTGTGCTGACATACATATCCACCGATCGGTGGATGCCGCGATCCATCGCGCCGCCCGGCGGTACCAGCTTGCCAGTCGATCCGCCGGACCCGGTCCCGGCGGCATCGTTGAGGCATGCCAGTCATCGAAGTCACGAATCTGCACAAGGAGTACGGCCGCGTGACGGCCGTGGACGACGTCTCGTTCTCCGTCGAGCCGGGGGAGATCTTCGGGATTCTCGGCCCGAACGGCGCCGGAAAGACCACCACCGTCGAATGCATCTCAGGCCTGCGCGCGGCCGATGGCGGCAGCGTGCGCGTCCTCGGGCTCGACCCCGTCGCCGACAAGGGCGAACTGCACCAGACCGTCGGTGTGCAGCTCCAGGAGGCCGGGCTGCCGGACAAGCTCCAGGTCCGCGAGGTCATGCGGCTGTTCGCGTCGTTCTACCGCGAGCCCGCGGACATCGACGTGCTGCTGCGCCGACTCGGCCTGGCGGGCAAGGCCGAGGCCCGCTACAAGAAGCTCTCCGGCGGCCAGAAGCAGCGCCTCGCCATCGCTCTCGCCCTGGTCGGCAACCCGCGCGTGGTCATCCTCGACGAGCTCACCACCGGCCTCGACCCGCACGCGCGGCGCGAGACTTGGGGGCTGGTCGAGCGGGTGCGCGACGCGGGGGTCACCGTGCTGCTCGTCACGCACTTCATGGAGGAGGCCGAGCGCTTGTGCGACCGGCTCGCCCTCATCGACCGCGGCCGGGTCGTGGCCGTGGACACGCCCGCCGGCCTGGCCGAGCGGACCGGCGGCGGCCAGCGGATGCGTTTCCGGCCGTCC
>WNGR01008880.1_pt1 | contig 17211 bp, 16 predicted proteins | sample 5407581 | NCBI WGS metagenome assembly WNGR01 (sample SAMN13153383, study PRJNA577476) | soil metagenome | isolation source: 80 cm soil or saprolite under Garry oak tree replicate 2 | place: USA:California | collected 2016-06-15 | reverse complement strand
CAGCCGGCATACCACGGCGACGCAGGTCACCAGCGAACGCCAGGCCCGCCCCGGGGCGCTGGACCACCATCCCGGTCAGGAGCTGATCATCCTGCCCGCGCCCGGTGAGGTCCTGTTGTTCTCCGGCGCCCAGCTGCACACCTCGATTCCGAATACATCTGGGCGCACCAGGTTCAGCGTCGACTTCCGCGCGGTCGACGTCAGTGACCTGATGGCGGGCCGCGGTGCCCCGCTGGCGGACGTCCATTGCACCGGCACCGCGATCCGGGACTTCGTCAACGTCGCTGACGAGAGCAGGTTCGACGAGGAGACGGTGGTCAAGCTGTTCGGCGCGCCGCCACCCGACGCGATGCTAGTGTTCGACAGCCCGTCGGGGAAGGCCTGACAGGAATTCCATGACCGGTACAGGACTCCGATCGCCAGCCGGCGCGGTAGGCGTCGTATCACGGCAGCCCGCCGTGTGCTCTTATGCATGCGGCGATGTCCGTGCCACGAGCGCACCACGATGGGGGTGAGATGTAGTGAGCAAGATTATTGCCGCCGATGGTCACATCGATGACACGCTGATAACGCCTCGTCCGCATCCGCGCCCCGGCATCCTTCTCGATCGTGACGGCACGATCATCGTGGACCACGGGTATGTTGGCTCCGTCGACCGCGTCGAATTCATCGACGGGGCAGCAGAGGCGATTGCGAAGTTCAATCAGGCAAGTATCCCGGTCGCGGTCGTGACAAACCAGGCCGGAGTCGCCCGGGGATTTTACGGAATTGACGATGTCGCCCGGGTCCATCAATACATCGCAAAGTGCCTTGCGGAGTACGGAGCGCACATCGACATGTTTGCTTACTGTCCCTACCATCCAGCGGGAATCGTCGAAGCCTTCACCCGCACCAGCGAGGACCGTAAGCCGGGGCCGGGCATGGCCAAGGCAGCACAGGCCGCGCTGAACCTTGACCTGACGGCATCGTGGGTCGTGGGCGACCGGCCGGAGGATGTCGGCCTCGCCGAGGCAGTCGGGGCGACGGCCATCCATGTGGGCACGGACGACTACGAGCGCCCGGGCGTCTGGTCCTTCCCGAATCTGGCCGCCGCGACCCCATTCATCTTGGAGCGCATCGCTATATGACTTCTACGTACGATTACCAGGCCTTCCCGTCGGCTGCCGATAGTGGCCCGATTAAGTTTCCGGCGGCACCGCATGCGAGCGCGGCCTCGTACTTCGACAGCTACACCGAGGAGATGGCCAGGGCTGCGAAGACAATCGACCCCGTTTCATTCGAGCGGGCGGCCGAGATCTTGCTCGAGGCTTACCTGTGCGGTGCCCGCATGTTCTCATGCGGTAACGGCGGCTCAGCGTCGATCGCGAACCACATGCAGTGCGATCATGTCAAGGGCGTCCGGGCGACCACCGACCTCAGCCCGCAGGTGCTGAGCCTCAGCACGAACGTGGAACTGCTCACCGCGATAGCGAACGACATCGGCTACGAGAGCGTCTTCGTCTACCAGTTGCAGTCCCAGTCGGAGCCGGGAGACGTGCTCGTCGCGGTTTCCTCCTCAGGCCGCTCGGCCAACATCGTCCACGCGCTCACCTGGGCCCGCGAGGCCGGGCTCCGCACCATCGCGATCACCGGCTTCGACGGAGGTGCTGCCAGGTCCGTGGCCGAGGCGAGCATTCACGTCGACTGCACGAACTACGGCATCGTCGAAGACCTGCATCAGGTCGTCATGCATGCCCTGGCTCAGTACATACGTCATTCACGGATGACTGCGGACGCTATCTCGGCGACGGTGTTCTGACATGCGAGTGGCGATCAACCTCCTGACGGATAATCCTGAGCACCCCTCGGGTGCGCACTGGTTCTGGACCCGGGTGATTCCGGAGATGGCCTCTCGGCTCGAATCCGGCGAGGGACTGCATCTGCTGGTGAGCCCGAAGTCACGGGAGTTGCACCAGAATTACGGCCCCGGCGTCCGCTACATCACCTATCCGTGGTCGAACGAGCGGCGTAACCTCCGGACGCTCAGCGAGCACGTCTACACGCCGCTGCGGCTGCCGCTGTCCCGAATCGACGTGTTCAGCTCGCTGATGGCACCGATCGTGAGCCCCCCCTGCTCGCTCGTGCTGCACTTCAAGACTATGCACGCCTACACGGCTCCCGGGTCACTCACTCCTATGGCCCGCGCCTACCGCCGGATTCAATACCCGCGCTCCGCGCGGGCCGCCGACGCAATCATCATCAACTCCGAGAGCCTGCGGTCGGAGATCCAGCGCTACCTGGAGGTTGAACCAGCCAAGCTCAAATTGATCTATGAAGCAGTTGACCACGAGCTCTTCCAGCCGGGCGATGCTGCTGCGGCCCGCGCACATATCGCATGGTACGGCGTCACCAAACCGTTCGTGTTGTTCGTTTCCTCGCTGTGGCCGTACAAGAACTGCGACGGGCTGCTACGCGCGTGGGCGCTGGCCCGCAACGAGCTAGGAGACCGCCAGCTGGTCGTCGTCGGCCCAGGGCGGGATGAGAAGTACCTGGCATCGCTGCGCCTGCTCGCGGACGAGCTCGGTATCGCCGGAGACGTGATATTTGTGGGCGGAGTAACGCTGGCCGAGACCGTCTGTTTCTACCAGGCGACGGACGTCTTCGTGTACCCGTCGTTCAACGAGGCCTTCGGGCTGCCGATCCTGGAAGCCATGGCCTGCGGCTGCCCCGTCGTGACCTCGGACACAAGCGCCATGCCGGAAACCGCCGGGGGAGCCGCCGCCCTGGCCGACCCCTCGGATCCCGCGTCGATAGCCAAAGCCATCATCGAGGCCGCCGGGCCAGGAAGGGACCGCATGCGCGACCTCGGCCTCAAACGGGCCGCCCAGTTCACCTGGGGCGCCACCGCAGCTGCCACCCTGGATGTTTACCGCGAAGCCGCCGAGCGTAGGGAGCACCGACGCAAGTGAGAATCCTCGTCACCGGCGGCGCCGGGTTCATCGGCTCCCACACCTGTGACCGCCTGCTGTCGCTTGGGCATGACGTCGTCGTTCTCGATGCGCTGACCCTGCCGGTCCACCGGAACGGGCATCCGGCGTTCCTGAGTCCTGAGGCTGACTTCTACCAGGGCGATGTCCGCAACCGTGATCTGCTCAGAAACCTCCTGCGCCGGGTCGATGCCGTCTATCACTTCGCCGCCTACCAGGATTACCTGCCAGACTTCTCGCGGTTCTCCGAGGTGAACGTGGTCTCCACCGCCCTGCTCTACGAGATCATCGTGGCCGAGCGCCTCAACCTGGCCCGGGTCGTGGTGGCCTCGTCGCAGTCGGCGATGGGCGAAGGGCTGTACTGGTGTCCAGCCGACGGAGAGCAGATCCCTGGCATGCGGCCAGAAAGCGCGCTCGCGGCGAGCCAGTGGGAAATTCCCTGCCCGCAATGCGGCGGCCAGTTGGAGATGCGGACCACGCCCGAGCGGGTCTCCAATCCGCAGAACGCCTACGGCATGTCCAAGCTGGCCGAGGAGATGGTCGCGATCAATCTGGGGCGGCGGTACGGCATCCCGACCGTCGCGCTCAGATACAGCATCGTGCAGGGTCCCCGGCAGTCGGTGTACAACGCCTACTCAGGTGCGTGTCGCATCTTCTGCCTGAGTTACCTGCTGGGACGGGCGCCCGTTCTCTACGAGGACGGCGGGGCGATCCGGGACTGGCCGGCACCACCCGGGAATTCGCCGACATCGTTATGCGCCAGTACGGGTCCGATATGCCGGGCATGGTGACCGGGGAGTATCGCTTCGGCGACACTCGGCACATCCAATCTGATATCAGCGCCCTGCGGACGCTGGGCTGGGAGCCCCAGCGTGTTCCGGCCGACTCGGTCGCGGCGTACGCCGAGTGGCTCAAGGGCATGGACGGCCTGCACGGAGTACTGGCCGAGGCCGACGCGCGGATGCGCGCCCTCGGGGTGGTCAGGAAGGCGGGTACATGAAGGCCTTCCTGCTCGCGGCCGGCGTCGGGAGCCGACTGCGGCCGATCACCGCCACCGTTCCGAAGTGCATGATTCCCGTCGGAGGCCAGCCGCTGCTCGACATCTGGCTCGACGCGTTTGACCACGCGGGTGTCGACGAGGTCCTTGTCAACCTGCACCACCTGCCGGACGTGGTGCGTGATCATCTCGACGGGCGAGCCGGAACGCCAGCGGTGCGCACCTGCTACGAACCGGAGTTGCTCGGCAGCGCCGGCACGCTCGCCGCCAACCGGGCCTGGGTGGAGGGAGAAGAGATGTTCCTGGTCTGCTACGCCGACAACCTCACCGATTTCGACCTGAGGTCACTGGTTGAGACCCACAGGAACAACAGCGCGATCGCGACCCTGGCCGTATTCCACTCCGACCGGCCATCGGCCGGGGGCGTCGTGGAACTCGACGCGGCCGGCACGGTCACCGGGTTCACAGAAAAGCCGAGCCAGCCGGTTTCCGACCTGGTAAACGCCGGGATGTACGCCTTCCATCCCGGCGTGCTCGGCGAGATCGGCGGATCGCCGCCGCTTGACATCGGCTATGACCTGTTGCCGCGGCTGGTCGGCCAGGCGAAGACCGTACTGGTAGAGGGCTACCTCCGCGACCTGGGAACGGTCGACGCGTATCAGCGGGCTCAGCAGGAGTGGCCCGTGCGAGCCGCCCTATGATCATCACCCAGACACCCTTGCGTATTGGCCTGCTCGGCGGGGGGACCGATCTGCCCGACTACTACCGTGAGCACGGTGGCCGGGTGCTGAACTGCGCGATCGACAAGTACATCTACGTGATCGTCAAACAGCGGTTCGACAACGACATCTACGTCAACTACTCAAAGAAGGAAATCGTCTCCCGCGTCGAGGATCTGGAACATGAACTGGTCCGGGAGGCGATGTGGATGACGGGCGTGACGAGCGGCGTGGAGATCACCACGCTGGCCGACATCCCGTCCGCGGGCGGTTCCGGTCTCGGTTCCTCCTCCTCGGTGACAGTCGGCCTGCTGCACGCCCTGTTCGCCTACCGGGGGCGGCAGGTAACGGCGGAGGAGCTGGCCGATCGTGCCTGCATCATCGAGATCGACCGGTGCGGGAAGCCCATCGGCAAGCAGGACCAGTACATCGCCGCCTACGGGGGTATCAGGGACATTCGCTTCGGCCCTGGTGACCAGGTGCTGGCCGAAGATCTGGAGCTCTCCGCCTCCAGCCGCCGCGACCTGCAGCGGCAGATCATGCTGTTCTATACGGGCATCACCAGGAGCGCGAACTCGATACTGGCCGAGCAGACCGCCAACGTCAAGGCCACCCGTGATCAGCTCGACCTGCTGCGCGACCTGGCCGGCCTGACCGCCGATCGCCTGCGCTGCGGGGATGTCGATGCGGTCGGCGACGCGATGCGCAAGGGCTGGGAGGCCAAGCGGCAGCTGGCCGCGGGCATCTCGAATCCCGAGGTGGACCTGGCGGTTGAGCGCGCGCTCGAGGCCGGCGCCACGGGCGTCAAGCTGACCGGCGCGGGCGGCGGCGGTTTCCTCCTGGTCATCTGCCCGATGGAGCGGCAACGCGCCGTACGTGAGAGCCTGGCTGATATGCAAGAACTGCCGGTGAAGCTGGACCGGCTCGGATCACGGATCGTGCTTAACGTAATGCGTGACATCTGGGGCTAAGGAGACTGTGAGGGTGAGTCGTTTCGGGGCCAGCAGAAACCCTCCGGGCGCGGCTGGTCGCCTGGCCCTGCATCCCCTCAACCTCTGGCGATGATCTCGATGAACAAGCGAATGATCCGCCTAGGCTGGCCCGTGCTGGCCGTAGGAATCGTGGTGGCGGCGGGGCTGTTGCTGGTGCCGGTATTCCGGGGTTCCTCCACGCCGACCCACGGTTCCTCTTCGCCGCAGCAAGTCCGGTCCGCCGCCTCCCATGTACGGGGCCAGGACTACCAGATCTGCGACCAGCAGTCGCGCTACCTGACGAGCCCATGGACATACCACGCGCTCGCATCGGGAAGCCGGAGCTACACGGTCGCGCAGTACAAGGGTCTTCCCGGTTACGGGAAGACGCTTCCTCCGCTGCCCGCCTACATCGCCAGCCAGAGCCCCGCGACGAAGGCCGCCGTCATTTACGCGCCCGGCAGCGATGTCAGCCAGCCGGCCTACAACTTCCCTGAGACTCCATTGCTCCACTTCTTCGAGGGCGGATCGTACGGCGAACTCGGCCTGGACGCGGTATCAGGCGACCAGTTCATCGGCGGGTCCGCCCCCGGCCACCGCGAGCCGACCTTCGACAACGGGGACCAGGCGGCCGGGATCAACGCCCAGAACGGTACGTATGACTACTCGGGCGGCGGCAGCATCCTGGCGTCGCGAGCACCGGCCGGGGCCACGACGATCACCACCAGGTCACCCATCGGAGGCTATATCAGCTGGCTGACCTTTGCGGATGGCAAGACCTACCAGATCTCGAAGGCATCGGGCACCACCATCACGCTCGCATCCGGGCTGAAGGCTGCGGAAGCCCCCGGAACGGCCGTGTACGCCGGTCGGCAGCCCCCTATCGGCTACGTATCGGCAGCGGCCCAGCGGGGCGCGACATCGATACGGCTCGGCGCGGCCACCACTCCGCTCGTCCGCTATGCCAATGTGGTGGTCGGGGCAGACTCTTACACGATCGATGCGGTAACCGGCCGGCAAAGCGGCTATTCCGTCACTCTGAGCGGCGGGCTGGATCTGCCGGTCACCGGTGGCATCCCGGTCTATTACGGTGGTCTGGCCGGCGGCGTCAGCGTCGAGTACCTCGACATCGCTCATGACCTGCACAACACCACCGGCACCATCTACACCGGCTCGGGCTGGACGATTACCCATAACAACATCCACGACGGCTACTCGGCACCGGGTAACGGCGTCGCCATCTACGGCGGCGACCACGGCACCATCGAGTACAACTGCCTGTCCAGGATGGGCGCCTACGGCGTTAACCTCTTCGGCGTCGGCAGCAAGTTCGACTACAACGAGGTCTTCGAGTCGAACTACAAGCCTGACCCTGGTTGCGGCTGCTCAGGCGGGGGCAAGTGGTGGGCCACGCTCAATGCCGACATCGTGGGCAACGCGTTCGTCAACGTCAGTCCCGGCGGCGGAAGCCCGATCTGGCTCGACAACGGGAACTCCGGCACGCTCATCGCGGACAATTACTTCTACAAGAGCTTTTCATCCGCGATCCAGAGTGAGACCGGCTTCAATCTGAAGGTCACCGGCAACCTATTCATGGATGGCGGCTGGGGAAAGGGCTCGGGCGGGTGTGGGAGCAACTGCAACGGCGCGGTTAACCTGAACAGCTCGGGAGGATTCAACGTTCCGGGCAGCCGCTATCAGAATCAGGTTCTCGTTTCGGGTAACCAGTTCATAGACAACTGGGAGGGCGTCACCATCTGGCAGGCCGGCGCCCGCTCCTGCGAGAACTCGGGTGAGGGCTGGCCCGACGACGCCTCGTACTGCTCGGGCGGCTTCCCGAACACCGCATCGGCCGCCTCAGGCGGGAAGTACTACTTCTCCCACGAGGGCGACCACGCCCACGGCGGGACTACTATCCTGGCGGAACCGGCCGCTGCGGGCAGTTCGACGGTCCTGATCGTCGGGGCCGGGGCAATCAACGACCAGATCGGCTTCAGTGACCCCAAGTCGACGACGACGGCCGACAAATCGGACGTGGCCAGATTCACCGGCTCGGCGACCATCAGGGCTAGCACAGCCGGCTTCCCTTCATCGGGCCAGCTTCGCGTGGGCACGTCGGCGGCCTGGGCGGACGGCGGCGGAAGCTACACAGGCGCCATCCTTTCCTACCAGGGAACCACCCCGACGAGCTTCACGAGTGTCTCGCTGGTCCGGGGCTCCGGGTCGCTGGCCGGCCCGATCCGGCAGGTCCAGCCCTACAAGGTCACCGCCGAGAAGTGCTACTCCAACGACTGCCTACTCACGATCTCCCCGCCGCTATCCGCACCACAAGCGGCCGGTGCCGTGGTCAGCAACGCAGGGACCTGCCAGCTCTACGCCACGAGCTCGGCGCTCCCCTCGGGCCCCCTCGCCCCCGACGGCACATCCTACTGGGATGGGTGCCAGTGGCAGACCAAGGGCATCTCCGTGACCGGCAACGACTTCCAGTTCCACCCATCGGTCATCGCGGCCGGCGCTCCCCTGGTAGGAGGCGGGAAAACGACGACGTGCACCGCGGCGCACGCGGACGCTTGCGGAACCAACTTTATGGCGTACCAGATAAGCGGGGAGGCTCCGTTCAACACACAGCTGGGCGCCAACGCGATGATGAGCCACGTTTCCCTAACCGCGTGCCCATCATGGGACTCCGGCTGCCGGAAGGGCCCGCTTTCCAACCTGAACGCCCTCTCCAGGGTTCCGGGAATGCCGCCGGACAATCGCGTAGCGCCGAATAACATTATCTGGTCGAGAAATGCCTATGCCGGGCCCTGGGGCTGGTATGCGTACCTGTACGGCACCTGCAGCCCGCTGCCGGTCGATCCGACGACAAGCAAGGGCGTGCCGTCTGGCGCATGCGGGATCCTCAGCTTCCCGACCTGGAAATCCACCTGGCAGCAGGACGTCTCCTCTGCCTACCGCGCTACCCCCGGGACTCAAGGGTCTTGACCACGAATCCGAACTCGGCAAAAACATGCTCCCCGCACTCTACTGTGCCCGCCGGCCTGGGGCTCATTCACGAGTCAATGATACGCGCCGTCAAAAAACTCCATCTGCCGCATCCCGGCCGGAACAGGGTTCGGACGGTTATTGCCATCGCAGCAGGTATAGCTGTCATCGGCCTGAGCGTTTATTTCCAGTCGGAATTCCGTACTGCGTCGCGCTACACCATTTCCGGAGCCGGGGACCGTAAGCTTACGGTGCCGGCCGCCCGCACCTGTAATAAGCCGACCGTTATCCCGATGGATCCCGGCAATGCTCAGAGCGGCGTGGCCAAAGGTGCTTATTATGTCACCAACGATAGCTGGAATGCCGGCCGCTACAGCGACCTGTCGCAGCGGCTTCACGTCTGCAATTACAACAGCTGGTACACGATTGCCACCATGAATAATGATACCGGCGACGGGTCCGTCAAAACGTCGCCCAACGTCCAGGAAACCTGGTATCCCACCCCGACCAGGCTGAGCCGCTGGAAGTCCATCACCAGCCAGTTCTCTGACGTACCGCCGGGTGCGGGCCCGAACTACGGCATCTGGGAGTACCAGTACGACATCTGGCTCAACGGCCTCGCTGACATCAATTCGACTGAAATCATGATCTGGACCGCCAATAACGGCCAGGCTCCGAGCGGTTCGCCAATCGACCAGTTTACTGACGCTGGCCGCACCTACACGGTGTACTATTCACCGGCACCGAAACAATATATTGCATTCGTCGCCGTGCGAGGCAGCCTGTCGGGAAGCGTCAACCTACTCCACTTCTTTAACTACGTGGTCTCGAAAAACTGGATTCCTGCCTCATCCACGCTGTACCAGATCTGCCATGGCGTCGAACTCGTGTCAACCAACGGTAAACCCGAGAAGTTCGCTGTCGATAAATTTTCGATTACCATGAAGTCTTATTGATAAGGGCCGTTCGCGGTGATGGTAGGTGGTCGGCACAGGATCAGCGACGAGGGTTATTAACCTCGATGCGCGAACATCCACCCAGGCGATGGCCGGGGCATCCTGGGCCGTTCACGGGTTACGGCGGCCTGGCGATGAACCTGCGCTGTCCGCCGTCGGTCATGTCCTCGTCGGCTTCACAGTGCGGGGCACTCCATGCCCAGGGCGCCCACGCTGGGCAACGCCAGCGCCTCGGGCGGGCTGACATACCCGCTCGCCTGAAAATGATCCTCCAAAATATTACAGTCGCTGTTTCACCCTGAGTATCGTCTTATGGTCCTTGTGTAACATCCCGCTGTGCGCGGGTCCGGGCGAGCGTGACGCTGCGTGAGGAACTCTGGGGTGCGGGAGCGACGGAAGCGCAACGCGGGGCGGCCGTGGCTCGTTCCTGGATTTTGTGAGAAAACAAGACCATGCCACGGCCGCAGAGGCCAGCATGGAAGATGTCGCGGAGCATTCGGCGAGGGCGGATGCGCTGGTCAGGGCGGTGCTGGGCCTGGTGATGAGGCAGCGGCGCAGTACCGGGACGGCGCTGGATTACGTGCGGGCGCTGTCGCCGGGCACGCGGGCGAACTGCTGGGAGCTGGCCGAGGCGGCCGGGCATGAGGGCCCGGGCCGGATGCAGGCCCTGCTCAGGAGCTATAAGTGGCCGTGGGAGAAGCTGCGCCGTGCGCTTCCGGGCCTGGCGGCCCAGTGCCTGCCGGACGACCCGGATGACCTGATCGGGCCGGGGATCGCGTTCGATGAGACGGCGCATCTTAAGCCGAAGTTACTTGGCGGTGGCATGTCACCTACGGCGCTGACCTGGGCCTTCGCGAGTTCGGTGGCCAAGTCTTCTGGCTACATAGCTGACCAGCGCAAACGTGATCATGGTATCTGGTCATGGTCGCGGATTTTCTGTACAGAAAAACCTTGCCCCGGTCAGTGTTCTCGCAGGTCAGGGTAGAAATATCTACGCAGAGTTACAGTAACTTCGGCTTAAGAAGGGGAATGCCACCGCGTGCGTCTCTCCTCAGCACGCCGGGTCACCGGGAAGGTCGAAAACTGCGTGACCTGGGTGTTCGCCGCCCTGGTCACCGCGCTCGGGCAGGCATGGATCGATTTCGACGTGTACATGCCGGAGACGTGGGCGAAGGACCCGGAACGCCGCCGCAGGGCCGGCATCCCGGACAGCCTGAAGTTCGCTACGAAGCCGGAACTGGCAACCGCCCAGGTGAAACGCCTGGCAGCCGCCGGGCTGCGGTTCTGCTGGGTCGCCGCGGACGAGGTTTACGGCCGCTGCGGCGAGTTCCGGGGCGCGTGCCGGGCGCTGAAGCTGGCCTACGTCGTCATCATCCCGTGCGACTACCGGATCACGATCCTGGTGGTTAATTCGGGGTTATGCGGCGAGGCCGAGTTCCAGGCGTGCCAGGTGGCTGGTTCGCTGCCGGTCCAGCGGCGTGCCGGTCCAGTGGGCCTCCAGCCGGAGCAGGTTCAGCGCGCAGGCCATGTACACGTGGTCCAGGCGGGTCTTGGGAAGGCCGCGGTAGCGGGCGCGCCGCGCGCCGTGGCTGGTGGCCTGGTGCATGGTGCCCTCGACGCCGGCGTGGCGGGCGTAACCGGCCTGGAACGGGATCGTTGTTTCTGCCGCACGGGCGGCGGCCTGGGTTTCGGCCAGGTCGCGGGGCGGCACGGTTAGCTGCCGTCGTTTCTTGCCGCTGGTGGTGCACAGGGCCCGGGCCAGGCAGGGGCCGCAGTCGAGGGCGGAGAAGGTGGCCACATCGCGTCCTTGCCGCGCTGGGCTGCTGACGATCACGAAATTCCCTAGTCAGGGGCCTGCCGCGATCAGTTAATTCCCTACCCCCTCGATCAGCGTTTCCCTAGGGCCCGTGCCGGTCGGGCGGAGGGGGGGTTCCGCTCCTGGTCCTTCGAGCTGAATGTGTCTTTCGTCCTGTTCCGGACGGAGGACCGAGATGGCAAGGAGGACGTTCACCATGGTCGATGTCACGGAGATCTTGCAGCATTGGTACGCGGGCCGGCCGAAGGTCGAGGTCGCGCGCAGCCTGGGGGTGGACGCCAAGACCGTCCGCCGGTACGTGGCCGCGGCGGAGGCGGCCGGGATGGCGCCGGGCGGCCCGCCGGTGACCGAGGAGCGGTGGCGGGCGCTGGCCCGGGGCTGGTTCCCGCAGATCGCCGGCACCGGGATCCGGCAGGTGTCCTGGCGCCAGATCGCCGTTCACCATGACCGGATCGCCGAACTGCTGGGCGTGGTCCCGGTGTCGGTGATCCACCAGCGGCTGGCCGACGAGCAGGGCCTGGAGGCCAGCGTGGCCAGCGTGCGCCGCTACGTGCGGGCGCATTTCCCCGACCGGCGGGGGCTGGAGGTGCGGATGCACCGTCCGCCGTCCGCGCCTGGAGCCGAAGCCCAGGTGGATTACGGGTACCTGGGGCTGTGGCCGGACCCGGCGACGGGCCGGCGCCGCCGGGTGCGGGCGTTCTCGATGGTGCTGCCGTACTCGCGGCACCTGTTCGTCCGCCCGACGGTGAGCATGACCGGGCGGGCCTGGGTGGAGGCGCACGTGGCCGCGTTCGAATTCCTGGGCGGGTGTGCACGGCGGCTCGTGCCGGACAACCTGAAGGCGGGGGTGTGCAAGCCGGACCTGTATGACCCGAAGATCAACCGGGGGTATGCCGAGCTGGCCCGGCACTACGGGTGCCTGGTCGACCCGGCGCGGGCCTATCATCCCCGGGATAAGGCCACGATCGAGGCGCACCAGCGGTACATCCGGTCCAGCTTCTTCGCCGGGCGCAGCTGGGGTTCGCTGGCCGCGATGACCGCCGACGCGGAGGCCTGGTGCGTGCAGGTGGCCGGGCAGCGGCGGCCGCGGGCGCTGGAGGGCCGCACCGTGGCCGAGGTGTTCGCCGCGGAGGAGGCGCCGGCGCTGCTGCCGCTGCCGGAGGCGCCGTTCGAGCCGGCCACCCGGAGCCGGCCCAAGGTCGCCCCGGACGCGCACGTGGTCGTGGGCCGCACGCTGTACTCGGTGCCGTACCGGCTGATCGGCAGGCGGCTGGACGCGCGGGCCACGGCCGGCATGGTGGAGTTCTACCTGGACGGGGAGCTGGTCAAGACCCACGTGCTCGCCCCGCGCGGGCGGCGTACCGACTGGGCTGACCTGCCCGAGCACAAGAGCGGGTTCTTCATGCGCACCCCGGCCTGGTGTCAGGCCCAGGCGGGCATGGTCGGCCCGGCCTGCGTGGCGCTGGTCGGGGAGCTGCTGGCGGTCAACGCGCTGTTCCGGCTGCGGCAAGCCCAGGGCGTGCTGCGGCTGGGCCAGCGGCACGGCGACGCCCGGCTGGAGGCGGCCTGCGCCCGCGCCCTGGAGGCCGGGGACCCGTCCTACCGGACCGTCAAGGGCATCCTGGCCGCGGGCACCGAGTACGACGGCGTCCAGCTGCCGCTGCCCGGGGTCGCCGTGCCGGCCTGGCTGCGCGGCCCGGACGCGTTCGGCGGTGAGCAGCCGTGACCGCCAGCCCGGCCGGGCTCGCCCCGGCCCTGAAGGCGCTCGGCCTGTCCGGCATGCTGGACACGATCGACGCGCGGCTGGCCGAGGCCCGCGCGGGCACCCTCGGGCACGCCGAGTTCCTCCAGGTCCTGTGCGAGGACGAGCTCGCCCGCCGCGACGCCGCCAAGATCACCCGGCGGATCAAGGCTGCCCGCTTCCCTGAGCAGGCCACGCTGGAGAGCTTCGACTTCGGCTACAACCCCAAGCTGCCCGCCGCGCAGATCCGCGACCTGGCCCGGCTGGAGTTCATCCCCGCCGGGGAGGGGCTGATCGCCTACGGGCCCGTCGGGGTCGGGAAGTCCCATCTGGCGGCCGCGCTGGGCCACCAGGCGTGCCGCCGCGGCTACGACGTGGCCTTCACCACCTGCTCCAGGCTGCTGGCCCACCTGGCCGGCGGGCACGCCGACCGCAGCTTCGAGGCCCGCGTCCGCAAGCTCGCCAAGACCGCCGTGCTCATCTGCGACGACTTCGCCATGCGGGAATTCACCGCCGCCCAGGCCGACGACCTGTATGAGCTGCTGACCGAGCGCATCGGCCGCCCGGGACGGTCGCTGATCCTGACCTCCAACAGGTCGCCGGCCGACTGGTACCCGCTGTTCCCCAACGCGATCGTCGGCGAGTCCATCCTGGACCGGGTCCTCAACACCAGCCACCACCTGCTGCTAGAAGGCAAGAGCTACCGGCCCCGGTGCCGCCCCGGCCAGCACAAGCCCGGCCCCGCCGCGCCGCGCCCGCCATGATCAGAAGGGAGGCGGCTTCGCCGCCGCTCACCCCCGAAGATGCTGCCGCGTTCCAGGCCGGGGGACGCGCCGCGCAAGGGTACGGGGCCGGCCCCTCCAGCCAAAGCGTGACTGCCGCAGGCAGGACAACGAGTACAGGTGGAAGTGCCCGGGTGAACGTACACGCGAAGTCACGCTTGGCCTGGAGCCTCTGAGGCCTGCCCTCCCCAGGGCGCGGCGCGTCCGATGACCCCGTGACCGGCACCACCGATGACCGCAGCATTGACGAAAGGAAGGCAGCAACTGCACTATCGACACCGAGGACCAGGTGCGGAATTACGTGACCGGCACCCTAGGGAATTAGCTGATCGTCCGCAGCTGGGCACACGGCGACCACGACGCCGACGTCTTGCCCTGCGGGCAGGTGACGGTCTGGGCGTCGTAGTCAACAGCGAAGTCGGCGCGGGTGTAGCCGGCCCCGGCGCGGGCCTGCGCGGAGGTGTCGGCCAGCAGCGGCCCGACCAGCGCGATGCCGTACCTGGCGAGCTCGGAGACCACCAGGGCGGCGCTGAGGTACCCGGAATCTTGGTAATGCCGTCCCGGGGCCAGGTTCTTCCCGGCCAGGTCGTCGTGGATGGCGCCGGTCATCTGGTTGTCGGTCACGGTGGCGTCGGTGGTGGCCACGTTGGTGATCAGGTTCGGGGCCGTCAGGCGCGCGCAGCCCTTGCCATGCTCGCGGTCCTGCGCACCGGCGCTGTTTGCGGCGGCCGGGCGGCAGGAGCATGGCGGGGGTCGTCGCAGGTCTCGGAATGTGCAGCTTGCAGCCCAGCCAGAACTCCTCCCGCTTGACGCCCCACCGGGCATCCAGATCATTGGGAGAGGCGATCCGGGCATGACCGGGCGGGAGACCGTCGCCCTCGGGCTCCTTCTCCCGCCGCCTGATCACCTCCCGCCCGCCGCTGGTGATGGCGCGGGTGTAGTTCTGCAGCAGCACCCGGCGCAGCACGTCCACCGCCGGCAGCTCGCGCAGCCAGCCCGGGGCGGAGCTGTCATAGACCGCTTCCAGCAGCGCGTACCCGTCCCGGGCGCAGGCGATCGCCAGCTCCTGCCGCCGGGCCTCCGATTGCGGCGGCCGCCAGGAGGTCATCGGCGTGCCGTAGCGGCGGGTCCAGCCGGCCGCGCAGATCCGCTGCTCCAGCCAGTCCGGGTGCGCCGCTGCCAGCGCCTCCACCGCGGCCCGCACGGCCTCCCCGGCCAGCTCCAGCCGGTTCAGCGCCGCCACCGCCGCCACCACGTGCGTGGAGTCGGTGCGCTGCTTGCCGCCCGCCTTGATCAGGCCATCGGCGGCCAGCTTCGCCAGCAGCGCGTCCAGCGCCACCTGCTCCAGCCCCGCCTCCGCCACCTTGCCCCGGAACTCCGCCAGCACCGCCTTGATCAAAGCCCGGGTCATCCAGGCGCAGCCCCAGCAGGTACTGCCAGTCGATCCGGGTCCGCACCGCCTCGGCCGCCTGCCGGTCAGTCAGGTCCTCCACCCGCTGCAGCACCGTCACCAGCGCCAGCCGCGACGGGGACCAGCCCGGCCGGCCCCGCAGGCCGAACGCGGCCGCGAACTCCTCATCCTCCAGCCACTGGCCCAGCCGGTCACGGACCTGGACCGCCAGCGGCCGCGGCCGCTGGCCCGGGTACTTCGCCGCGATCGGCGGATCCGGCTCCGGCCAGGCAACAGGACGCACGCACATGACATACCCGATCCTGCGGCCAGAACTAGGGACAAAGAAGAGCAACGACGGCCGCACGCCCGATCATCGCGCGCAAGACGGCCCGAACACGGCAAGTCCGCCAGCCTGCCGCGAATTAACCACCAGGATCGATCACTGTCGCAAAACAGAAGGTCATCCGCGCTGACCAGGCAGTCAGCGGCGCCGTGTCCGAGCGCCGGTCGTGCGGGAACGGGACGAAGGGCCCCCGCTGCAGTGACTGGGCGCTCATCGCCACCGCGGATCCCCGGGAGCTCCTGCTGATCCGCCGCCTGCCCTCGCGCGGGAAGAATCAGTACACCTTCTATCTCTGCCACGCGCCGCAAGGCCGCCCGGCCACCATGACGTACTTCATCACCATCGCAGGGCGCAGGTGGCCGGTGGAAGTGACCTTCAAAACAGGGAAGGACACCTTCGGCTGGGACCAGTCCCAGGCCCGCACCTACGACGCGGCCTGCCGGCACACCGCCTGACCGCGCTCGCCCAGCTCAGGACCGCCGCCATCCGCAGCGCCATGGCCGGCCTCACCATCCTCCCCGACGCCGGCCCCGGCGCCGGCCCCGGCGCAGCCGCCGGCGTTGTCGGCATCAGCGACCCTGACCTGCGCATCCCCCTCGGCGACGCGCCGCTGCCCGCCCACGGCGGCCAGCCCCGCCCGCCCCGCATCCCCGTGATCGCCCTGACCGCAGCCGAGACCGCCCGCCTCGCCCGCCTCGCCGCCGCCTGGACCGCCGGGCACCTCGACCGCGCCAGCCTCGCCTTCCACCTCCGCTGGTCAAAATGGCGCAGGCGCCACCAGGCCACCGCACGCTGGCACCACTACGCCACCCGCCTCCAGGCCCTCGCCACCTAACACCAGCCAGCCCGAAGGAAGTGACCGAATGTAACCGCCCGCCGATAACCACGTGCCATGCTGAGCTGCAGCGCCGTCACCGTCCGGAAAACAGCGACTGTAATACGTAGCCGCGACGCGACGGCAGGAACCTCGCCCCGTAGTGCACGAGAAGGAAGTTGCCGCCACTGTTCGGCCGGGCCGGGTTGGTCGAGACGTTCCTCGTCACCAACGTTGGTGAACGACAGGTTATTTGCTGCCTGGTCGATTTCGGGCGCGAGCTACGAGCGGAGGGAAATTGGCGTGGATTCGCGTCATCAGACGCCACTTCCATTGGGGCAGAGCTCGCAAGATACCCGATCCGCTCTGATCGTTAGCACCAGCGGGGCCGGGCGGATTTTCAGGATCCGGTCGGATCAGTCCGTAACGAATAGACGTTCTCCACACCCAAGCGACGCTCCGCAATTGGGTGTCATCCACGATCAGTGAGCCGGAGTCTCCATCGATCAGAAGAGCACAGTTAAGGATGTCCTTGAAGTAGAGGTGCTTGGCGCCGTCAATGTGGAACGCATCGAATGTCTCGGCGCTCTTTGCGAGGTCTGGAAGTATCCGCAGAGAATTACCCGCAGAGAATGAAACCCTGCCGGGGAATTGTTCTTTGAGCAGCTCGATCGCAGGTCGAACGTACGGGTGTTCGCAGATGTCTACCCCATAGAAGGATAGGTTCG
>WNGR01012629.1_pt1 | contig 17219 bp, 10 predicted proteins | sample 5407581 | NCBI WGS metagenome assembly WNGR01 (sample SAMN13153383, study PRJNA577476) | soil metagenome | isolation source: 80 cm soil or saprolite under Garry oak tree replicate 2 | place: USA:California | collected 2016-06-15 | reverse complement strand
GATATATTCCAGATCTTCTTGATGCTACTTATTCCAACATCACTATGTTTCGTATTCGGCCAGCTGATAGGCAAGAAGCGGGAAAGTCGTCCTATACTCTGGGGCGCCTATGCGCTTTTTGCACTGGATCTCTTGATCGCCTTCACCCCTAGCTTTCCAGTTGTGGGTCCGGGAATGGAAGTCCGTTTTGGTGGCTTCTTCTCGGTTTTCTGGACCGTTGTCACGACAGCAGTGACCACTGGCTCAGTCAACGCATCCCTGTCGAGCATGAACCCTTTGGTCATACTTTCGGCGTTCAATGGAATGCTGATCCAGGCAACCCCTGGTGGGAAGGGAGTTGGGGTGATGTACATGGTCATGTTCATCGTTCTCACAGTCTTCATTGTCGGCCTCATGTCTGGTCGAACGCCGGAGTACTTGGGGATGAAAATAACTGCCCGGGACGTTAAGCTGGTGATGATCGCGTTTCTGGTCCACCCAGTCATCATCCTCCTGCCGACGGTTCTCGCCTTTTCAACTGGGGCTGCGAGTGCGATCGGCGTTGCGACGAACTCGGTCGGGTTCACCCAAATATTCTATGAGTTTACTTCCGCGGCTTCCAACAATGGAAGCGATTTTCTCGGAGCATCTGCAAACACTCCATTCTTCAACGTCTCAACAGGCATTGTCATGTTGTTGGGGCGTTTCGCACCCATCGGACTACTACTCGCTCTAGGGGGATCTATGATCAATAGAAAGAGGCTCACAACAGAAGTCGGTGTAAGGACAGACAGCTTTCTCTTCTCAATCGTCATTGTGGGAAGCATACTCGTCCTCGCCCTTCTCACCTTCTTCCCGTTTCTCGCGCTAGGCCCGATTCGAGAGTTCTTCCAAGGACGTGTAAACGGATTCTAGGGGAGAAACATGGCAACAAGATTTAGCAGGATGTTGTTTGTCCGGCGACCAACGCTGGCTTCGAGGAGGGTGTTTATCGATTCGCTTGTTCGCCTGAACCCGCTTAGACTAGTCGCAAACCCGGTTATGTTGATCGTAGAGATCACATTCTTCATCGTGGCAGCCATGGCAATATATCCGGAGGGATTTCCCAGAGTTGCAAGCCCCTCCCTCGAGTCATTCTACGTGGAGGTTGCCTTGATTCTCCTGATTACAGTCTGGTTCAGCACTTTGTCCGATGCGCTCGCAGAGAGTCAGGCGAAGAACACGGCGAACAGCCTTCGAAGACTCGAGATGGAGGTATCCAGCAAGAAGATTCTCATGGAAGAAGGCTCTAGACGAATTCTTCCGACTCCCTCAAGAGAGCTTCGCAAAGGCGACCTAATTCTTCTCGAGAAGAGTGACACTGTTCCCATTGACGCACAGGTCCTTGAGGGAATCGCGATGGTCGACGAGTCTCTCCTAACAGGAGAGTCAACCGCAGTTCGAAAGGCGCCGGGGGATGATATTATCGGGGGCTCGCAGGTTCTCAGCGACACGCTTACGGCGAAGGTTACAGTCAACCCTGACGAGACTTTCATCAACCAAATGATTAGAATGGTGGAGTCCTCCAAGAGGCCCAAGACACCGAACGAGCAAGCCGTAACAATTGTCCTGATAGGACTCACGGCGATTTTCACGATCCTCATCGGGGCCCTGCTAGGCGTGTCTCTGGTTCTGAGTCTCGCGGCGGACCTTTCAGTCCTGATAGCGCTCTACGTCTGCCTCTTGCCTACGACGATAGGAGCACTTCTACCCTCGATAGGATTGTCCGGCATTTCTAGGCTCTACAGGGAAAAGATAGTTGCAAAGTCTGGTCGGTCAGTCGAGACCGCGGGAGATACTGATGTCATTCTTCTCGACAAGACCGGGACCATCACAATCGGTAACAGGCAGGCGGTCGAGTTTCTACCGTTTCCCGGATTCACCGAGAAGGATGTAGGTGAAGCCGCCTTCCTAGCCTCGTGGCATGATGATACTCCCGAGGGTAGGAGCCTCATCAGGCTAGCTTACGAGAATGGGTTCGTTCCAAAAGAAATGAACGCTCTGGACGCATCCGAGGTCTACGAGTTCAGCGCCAGCACCCGAACTAGTGGTGTCAAATTGGCTGGAGGTACTGGATTCATGTTACCGAAGAGCGGAGGGACTGGCCGAGAGAGGGGAAGGCTCAGGAGAAAATTCGAACCCCACGTGGAAGGCGGCGTCCCGATCGGATCTGATGAGATAGAAATCATCAAAGGCGCTCCTGATGCCATCAAGAAAATTGTCAAATCTGTTCCCGCGGACTACGACAAGATCGTTCAGAACATATCGGCAGCCGGAGACACGGCTATGGCGCTTTCGAGAAATAGAGAGCCGATCGGGATTGTAAGGTTGAGAGACGTTCTCAAGCCCGATATTAGGGAGAAGATCATGGCGGTCAAGGTGATGGGCATCAGGCCGGTTATGATAACCGGCGATCAACCACTCACTGCCAAGAGCATAGCGGCGGAGGTGGGAATTGACGAGTACCAACCGGAGGCGAAACCTGAGGACAAGTATCACATCGTCAAGCGGGAACAGGCCGATATGAGAATTGTTGCAATGATAGGGGACGGGACCAATGATGCCCCTGCCTTAGCAATGGCCGACGTAGGTTTGGCGATGAACTCTGGTACTCAAGCAGCGAAGGAGGCCGCCAACATGGTCGACCTCGAATCGAACCCGGCCAAGATCATCGAAGTCGTGATGCTTGGAAAACAATTGCTCATGACCCGAGGGGCCGTGACTACATTTAGCATCGCAAACGATGTAGCGAAATATTTCGCGATCATGCCCGTCTTGTTTGCATCAACCGTCCCAGAGCTGAAGGCGTTGAACGTTCTCGGGCTCGGCCTGAATACTGCTGTTCTCTCGGCCCTTATCTTCAACGCGATCATCATTCCCCTCTTGATTCCCTTGGCGATGAGAGGTGTCACGTTCAAGCCCTCGGGAACTATGACCCTTTTCCTGAAGAACACGGTGATCTATGGAGTTGGTGGAGTTTGCATTCCATTTGTAGGAATTAAGCTGATAGACGTGGGAATATCGCTACTCTAGGAGAGAAAAACCCGTGACGAATGTTGGATGTGAACTCCGGCGAAATTATGGCCCTGCGATAAGATTGGCGGTAATATCGCTGATACTTTGTGGGCTGGTGTTTCCCCTCGTCATAACGGGCTTTGCCCAGCTGATCTTTCCATCTCAGGCAAATGGAAGCTTAGTTCAGTTTCACGGTAAGACCGTGGGCTCAAATCTTATCGCGCAGAATTTCAGCAGGCCGATCTTCTTCCATCCCCGAAACGATTCTGCCTCGGGGGTGGACCCTGACATCACAGTCCAGGACGCCTATTCTCAGATCCCGAGAATAAGCTCTGCCACCGGCGTTTCAGTGGACGGGCTACAACAAATCGTCAACCAGAACGAGGAGGGCACGTTTTGGATCTTCGGTACTCCGTACGTGAATGTTCTAAAGCTAAACCTAGCTCTCATCAAATCGGGCAGTTCAGCTTACAACAGTTTCTCGTAGTTTCGGACTCAGGCCTCCGATGAGATTGTCTACTCGATGAAGGATTATGGAATCGGTGTGACAGAAAAAACTCCCGGTTTCCTTTCAGATAGCTCCCGAGCTTGACCTCACAAACCTTTTCGGATTCGTTTCGGCACATCCGTTGAGGGTTGTCATACGGTACTTGGGTTTCCGTCTCTAAAGCTAACTGCAAAAATCGTCACGTTGATCATACTTTCGACCGGTTCTTGGATATTCTCGGATGCCCAGCCCTCAACTGCCTCTCCAGTGACAACGATCCTAACCGGTCTCAGTTTCCCCCTCTCTCTGAAGTTTGCCCCAGACGGACGCATTTTCTTCAACGAAAAAAACACAGGCGACGTACGCGTCGTTCAACAGAATGGATCACTTTTGTCAACTCCCTTCGCTACCATTTCGCCAATATTTACGGACGGCGAGTCAGGACTATTGGGCATAGCTTTGGATCCATCCTTCACCTCCAACGGATATCTTTACGTCTACTATACCTATCGTGACAGCCAATCCTACACACACGGTCACATCGTCCGCTACACAGCAGCAGGTAACTTGGGGACGAGCCCGATGAACATCTTCGATGTCGTAAGCGGTGCTCCGAACACTCCTCCTTATCATAACGGTGGCTACATCAAGTTTGGACCTGATGGCAAACTATACGCTCAGGTCGGCGAATTCCACCAAGGTTCGACCGCACAAGACCCATCGTCCGCAACTGGTAAGATGCTTCGCATGAACTTGGACGGGTCCATTCCTTCTGACAATCCTTTCTCCGGAAGCCTTGTCTATGCTTTGGGCATACGGAATGCTTTCGGCTTTGACTTTGACGCGTCAAATGGGAGACTCATTGCCACCGAGGCGGGTCCAAACAGCGATGACGAGATCAACATCGTCGTAAAGGGCGGAAACTATGGTTGGCCAACGTGCCTCGGAGTATGTCACAATCCGTCCTTCACAGATCCAATCGTCAACTTCAATCCAGTTGTCACGCCCACCGGGATCGCGACAGTTGCTCCGAACGTCTACTATTTTGGCGAATGGAACACGGGAAACCTCGAACGCCTGGAACTCTCTACAAACGGATCTGTAGTTTCAATGAGCCAGGTTTACACGCAAAGTGGAGGAATTATCGCGGTTGAAATGGGACCCAACGGAAAACTCTACTTCACCTCTCCGAATGGAATTTACACTTACGACATTCAGTCGCCAGTCTCAGCGATGCCCAATTCCATTACCATAATCCTCGCGATCACTGTGTCAATAATCGCAACGGGAGTGTTAGGCTATTTGGCGATCCGTTATCGGGGCAGACACTCCGCTCAACCTGTTGCTAGAACGCAACAGAATCCATGATAGTTCGGCTCCTCTTGAAATGGAAGTAGTGGGTAGCGGCTACATCAGCTTCTGGTATAGCACGAAGTATGCTGTAGCCATGAAGACGAAGCTTAGCAGCATGCCGAATCCTAGAAAACCGTATGCCCGGCTGGGCCGATATGCGTTCCGTGTGCTCGTGAACATCATGTACAATCCTAGGATTCCCAGCGCATAGAGCAGGGCCACGAACACTCCTTCGGCGGGGGTCTGGTTGTTGATGTCGTGCGGATAGACAAAGCCGAGACCTTGCTGGACGTTCAAGAGACTCACCGATGTGCCGGCGCCGACTAAGATGAACAGCCCGCCAGCGAGAACAAAGACGGTGAAGGCGAGGATCAGGAAGGAGGCTACAGGCAATAGCGGCCTGCTGGATCCGGGTGCGAGCTTAACGAAACTCATCCGGAATGCCAGGTTGTTTAGAGATCTCTTCAGCTTGAAGAGTCCTGTTCTGAAACCCATCGCTGGTCCACGTTGTTAAGTGTGGCAAGGGCCATCGCCGATTATAAGCCCTGCTTTCCCAAATGCATGCACGAGTCTGAAACCGTTTTTATAGCGCGTTTGGTCATGAGCCCCTCACGAGGCTTCCGCACCGATTTGTGTCCGCAGAGAATCTTATGCTCCAAGTGCGGGGAACTCCTCTATAGCGGGCTTGAGCTGGAGACCCCTGGCGAGATCATTCAGCGCAACGGAGGCTACTGTCCAAAGTGCGGAAAGAAGCTGGGGTTTGACACTGAAAACTTGAAGATTATTCCAGAGACCCCTGTTCCTGGTCCATAGTTCCCTCGCATTCTTTTTTCTACCAGCACCCAGCGACCGACAGATTACGAGAGGTCGACATTGGCAAGAAGAACCCACGTCTACGAGTACCATAGAAAGCAAGGTAATATCGTCGAGTATGCGGGCTTTGACCTTCCGGTCTGGTTCGAAGGCATAATCCCGGAATGCCGCAGTGTTAGAAACAATTGTGGAATATTCGATGTCTCCCATATGGGACGGGTTTTAGCGGAAGGAAAGGGCGCCGAGTCATTCCTCAACGAGCTCACAACGAACGACGTGTCAAAGCTTGCCGTTGGAAAAGGGCAGTATTCTCTCTTTTGCAATGCTAAGGGAGGAATCATGGACGATCTCACAATCTTCAGAATCGGTAACCTGCGATATCTCGTTGTCTACAACGCCGGGAACCGTGACAAGAATTGGAGTTGGCTTCTCAAGAACAAGACACGAACCGACGTCACTATTTTCGATGTTTCTGATCAAGTTGCTATGTTCGCGGTTCAAGGTCCTCACGCCGGGACGGTCCTCTGGAACCGGTCCGGTGTAAAGCTCGACGAAGTGGAAAAATACGGGACGAAGGATGCGAAGGTTGCAGGGATTCCGTGCCTCCTGACACGTAGCGGATACACGGGTGAGGATGGTTTCGAGATCTACGTGTGGAATACCAGCGTGAAGGAACCGTCAATTGCGGTGAAGGTCTGGGAGAAACTGTTGTCAGGTGGTAGAGAGGTGGGGATTTCTCCGGTTGGATTGGGTGCCAGGGACGTTTTGAGGCTTGAGGCGGGGATGTGTCTCTATGGAAATGATATTGATGAGAACACTTCCCCGGTCGAGGCGAGGCTCAACTGGGTTGTTCGTTTAGAGAAGCCGAATTTTGTGGGCAAGGATGCAATCGTGCGCTTGAAGGAAAAAGGACCTGACAGAGCAAGAGCTGGCTTCAAGATGAGAGAGAAGGGAATTCCGCGGCAAGGCCAAGACATCTTTGTAAACAATGATGCGGTCGGGAAGGTGTCGAGCGGGACATTTTCTCCTACGCTCAGTCTTGGGATTGGAATGGGCTATGTCCCTCCGTCGTTAGCGGCGATCGGAGAGAGATTTACTGTTGGAATCCGTGATCGGAAGGTCGAGGCCGAAGTCGTCAAGCTTCCCTTCTACCAGCGGCGATCAGAGAGTCAGGTTGTGGTGCTTGGGGAAGAGATGGGCTTGAAGGATTTCAGGAAAAAGTACAGCTCGTCCAGTCCGCCAGCGATCGCGACCGCAACCCATTGAGTCCATAGCGGGTCTTAATCTTTAGGTTGTAGACTTTCGTTCGAACTCAACGTTGACGAATTATGGTTAGCCGGCGACGTCGAAGCTTCGGGCTTTGAGCCGGTCGCATTCGTGCTGTGTGCTGTGCTTTTCGCACAGGTCTCGGCTGCAGTGGGGACAGTTCTCTACTGCCAGTATTTGGCAGTCGGTGCATACTGCGCCCCATACCAATGCCATTTTGCATCTCTCCGGGTTTCTCAGCGTATTAGTGATGGTTACTAAAGCCGTTTGGACATTTCCTACTCAAAAAGATAAGTAAACTGTTACTGAACCTACAGGGACAAGTCTAACTTTAACGGACATTTTTCGTAATCATTCTTTATGAATAAAAACTAGCGTCGGGGCTTCTCTTTCTTCCCCTTCAACAAGGCATCCAGACTGACACCATTGACAGTGAAAACTCGGTAGCGCGTTCCGGGAAGGTCACCATATGCCTTACCCTCGGCACCACCAATGCCCTCTATCTCTACCTCGTCATGCTCGTCTATGAAGTTCAACGCTCCATCGCCTGGAAGAAATGCGGTTACGGTTTTCCCGTTTTTTATGATCTGCGCCCTAACGCACTTGCGGACGGCACTGTTGGGCTGGCGGCATTCCACCCCAACCTTCTCCAGAACGATGGCTTTTCCTTGTGGCGCTCCCTGAAGCGGGTCGGACTTGTAATCCAATCCGAGCATTCGTCGCTTGTAGGGTGCATAGGCCCACCTGAACTCTTTACGCCTCTTCCGGAGTTTCTGGGCCGCGAACAGCCCCCTAGACGCCTTAGCCATTCATCCACCGTATTGATAGACAGCAGGCTCGCTGGGTTGCTCTTTAGATTGACGCCGAACAGGTCGGAAAGAAATCGCCCAAAATCAGCCCGGATCTCGAATCTGACACATGACCCTATTCTCGCCCTAAAATCGTTCGGAGATCGATCTGGATTTCCCGTCTTTTTACCTTTTCATCAAAGCCCGGACCATGCCCTGAATCGTAATATTCGCTGATTATCACTGCCAGACAGAAAATTTTCCCTCAAAAAATAGGGGGGGTATAGCGCAGACATCTCGTGACGCAAGAATGGTTGAGCGGAAGAAAGAGTGGCTGTCGAAAATGGTTCAGAATCCACTAGTTTACTGGACGACTACGTGGTCGATGTCGAAGTATCTCTTCACAAGCAAACGTGTCTTGTCAATCGTCCGGCCGTTCTTTCCGATCGCTATCGCCTTATCCTGAGAGTCCACCTCAACGACCACGATTTTCTTGTCCGGCCTTTCTGTTACTCGGATCTCTTTGATCCTTGCTGGCGAGAGGCTGTTCCGGATCAAACCCTCTGGAGTATCCGCGTACTCTACAACTTCGATCTGCCGGCTTGTCATCCGGCGCAGCTGGTTGATGTTTTTCCCGCCCTTTCCGATCGCGAGTCCCATGTCGCCGGGCTTTGCCACGAAGATGATGCGTCCGAGCTTCTCGTCGATCAAGCAGTCTTGGACGGTGGCGCCTGTGGTGGTCTCGAAGAGAGCCATGTACTTCATTTCTTCACTGGTCAGCTTGATCTTGGGCTGAAGCATCACTTGTTCTCAGCCAGCTTCAAGACCTCAGAATCTCCAGGTTCTCTAACAACCATCGATGCGACTGGGAAAGGTTTCTCGCAGAGCGCCCCCAAGTCGAGGCTGCTGCCCTGGAAGACGTAGACTGGAACCTCTGACTGTTCCGCGTCATAATCAAGAGCTTAGCTCTCCCGAGGGAGGCGCTGGAGAGTGCGCTCTTGCTTCCGAACTCAACCTTGCCTGTCTTGACGGCCATCCGGATCTGCTTGTTTACGTCCAACGGGTTCTATTTGCTCCCTTTCCGTGACATGGACATTGAGACTTCTATGAGACCTGTGCCCATTGGTACTTGTTGACCAACGATCACGTTCTCCGCGACACCCCTTAGAGTGTCCACGATGCCTTTCACGGCAGCATCAACAATTGTGGGTATTGTGATCTCGAAGGCTGCCTTCGCAAGGGTGCTGGCTTTCTCTCCGCTAACACCGTGGCGTCCGACCTGGAGGACCTCGCCTGACGAGGTCATCATGTCGGCCACTAGCATCACGTGTCGAATGTCCACGTCTAGACCTTGTTCCTCCAGTACTCCTACCGCTTCTTTTATTATCACATTGCGGGCTGCTTCGATCCCGAGAACAACAGCGGTCTCGTTGATGTTGTTGCTTATTGTCCGGCTGGTGTCAACGCCCGGGACTTCGAAGGCCAACGCGAGGCTGGAGCCTTCAGTTCGGACTATCCATTCGCCTTTCTCCTCGATAACGAGAGCTCTTCGGACTGCAGGCAAGCCTTTGACGTGATGGACTAGGAGTTTGCTGGCTAGGCGTCTGAACTGGGGGATCTCAAGCTCCTTCGACTTGATCTCTACATGGTAACCTTCGACTTTCACCTCGCAGTTCGGCGGTTTCACTGCATCCCGCACGTCCTGGACAGTAATCTCTCTCTCCCGCATCACTTGCGGGTTCAGTTTTACATCGATTCTCATCCGTGTAACATCGGATTCGAATGAGCTGGCGATATCCCCTAACGTAGCATGGGTGAGCAGTGTAGCTACTTCCTGAGCCTTCTCTCTGCTCGCCCGGTGCTTCGCATCCAAGAACACGGTCATGTTTGGAGTTGAGGGGATCTTGCGTGCGTCCACGATCTCGATGAGTCTTGGAAGTCCCAAGGTCACGTTTTGCTCTCGGACTCCTGCGAAGTGGAAGGTTCTGAGCGTCATCTGCGTACCAGGTTCGCCGATGGATTGGGCGGAGACTATTCCTGCCGCCTCGCCCGGCTCGACCAAAGCACGCTTGTAATTCTCTATGGCCTCCAACACCGTCTCGTCAACAGCAGGCTTGGGTAGTTTCGCGTTTACCAGGCTCTGGCGCAGCTTGTTGAGTATCAATGGCGAGAGAGTATTGTTCGCCTTATCCACCTCATCCTCAACGTATTCCTTGGTCGCGGCGGTTCCCTTCTTCATAGTAAGCCGAATGCGTTCTATCAACCGATCGATGTTTACAGCCTTCCCGTGATCGCTCTTCGCCGTGTCAACACCATCCTCGCCGTAACGGACCTGGATTATGTTGCCCCGGGAATCCCTGACGGTTGAATCGTATTCTACTCTGAGATGCTCCAAGGCGTTGATTAGGCGTCGTTGCATGTATCCGCTCTGCTGGGTCCGGACCGCCGTATCCACCAGTCCTTCTCTTCCTCCCATTGCATGGAAGAAGAATTCGATGGGTTCAAGCCCGTCTCGGTAGGAGTTGTAGACGAATCCTCGAGCCGCCGCCCCAGCGTCTCCGGGTTTGAAGAATGATAATGCTCTCCCGCGATATCCCCTTAGGATTCTTTTTCCTCGAATCGATTGTTGGCCAACGCTTGCGGTCATCTGGGATATGTTGAGTGTTGAGCCTCGGGCTCCTGCCCTGCTCATGATCACGCCGCTGTTGTCCATCTGGAAGTACTGGTCGGCGAACTCGCCCGCTACATCTCGCGCTCTAGAGAGCTCGTTCATGATGTATAGCTCCAATGACTCTTCCAACGACTGTCCCGGCAACCGTTCTAGCGTCTCTTTGCGGTAGCTGTCGATGTACTCGTTGACCTTCTCTTCCGCCTTGGCGATAGCTTTAGCGATCTTTTCCTTGGTGGCTGCGGGAATCTCGAGTTCGTCGAACGCGTATGTGAACCCTCGAAGAACCATGTATCGATCGAGAAGTTTTGTAACCGCGTTGAGGAACGTCCTTGCATCTTCCGCTCCATAGTCCTTGACTATACGGTGGAAGAGGCTCTCTGACTTTTCGGCACCGATAGAGGCCTTGTCGATCACGCCTTGCTCGAGGACACCATCTTTGATCACGATGAAGGCATCGTATGGGCAGTCGTGAAGAACTCCCTTGTCGCAGTCCGCGCACTTGTAGTAGCTTGACAGGTTGGATTTCGACACGAAATTGAAGCCTTTGGGGATGACGATGCTGAAGATCTGTTTGCCGGTCCATTTCTCTTCAGGTTTTGTCACTGCCGGTTCTGGCATAGGTCCCTCGAAGCCGGCGGCCGCCAGTAGCTTTGAGACAGTTGGGCGATCCAGGAGTGTTGATTTCTGTGTTAGAAGGAAGGCTGCGGTCAGTGAGTCTCGTATCGCTCCGATGATCGGTCCTCCGTATCTTGGGGAGAGGATCTGGTCCTGGACCTGCATGAGGAGGCGGGCCTCCGTCCGGGCTTCTTCCCCCTGTGGAACGTGAAGGTTCATCTCGTCACCGTCAAAGTCCGCGTTGTAGGGCGGACAGACGGTTGGGTTGAGCCTGAAGGTCTTGTAGGGTAAGACTCGGACGCGGTGTGCCATGATGGACATTCTGTGGAGGCTCGGTTGCCGGTTGAAGAGTACGATGTCGCCGTCTCTGAGATGTCTCTCGACCACGAAGCCGGGCTGGAGCGCCTCCGCGACAACTTTTCTATCTGTAACGAATTCGAGCCGGACTCGTCGGCCATCGGGACGGACAATGTAGAGTGACCCTGGATAAGTGTCGGGGCCGTTGCTGATAAGTCGCTTCATCTCTTCGAGATTGTAGTCAGTAGCCTTCTCCGGAATCGTTAGGCGGCTTGCAACATCGAGGGGTACTCCTACTTCATTGATGTCAAGGTTGGGGTCAGGAGATACGACTGTTCGGGCTGAAAAGTCAACTCGTTTGCCGGATAGGTTGCCTCTGAATCTTCCCTCTTTTCCTTTCAATCGCTGAACGAGGGTCTTCAAGGCCCTTCCAGACCTGTGTCTCGCAGGGGGCAGGCCTGAGACTTCGTTGTCAAAGTATGTGGTTACGTGGTATTGGAGCAGTTCGTGGAGTTCTTGAATGATGTTGATGGGAACTCCGGATTCAAGTGCCTCTCGCAGTTTCTGGTTGATCCTTATGATGTCGACGAGCTTGTGAGTCAGATCGTCCTCCGACCTGATGCCGGACTCTAGAGTTATCGAGGGTCTGACCGAGACGGGAGGGACGGGCATGACTTGGAGGACAGCCCACTCTGGCCGTGCGGCTTTGGGATCCATTCCGAGAAGAATCAGGTCATCGTCGGGAATTCTCTCAAGCCTCTCCCGGACCGTACTGGGAGTCAATCGCACCGCTCCTCCCTCGGCCACAATCTCGTGGAAGGTGGTGGGCTTGCCATGTTCGATTGGGTATTGTTTTTGCCCACAGTGAGGACACTGTTGGGCCTTCTTGGCGTCTTTGATTATCTCGTCCAGGAAGGCGTCGGGTACAGTGTTGAGCCGTTGTTTGAGATCGGCGTGGCGTACTTTGAATTTTTCGATCTTCTCTTCACTCAGCAGTATTCTGCCACAGTTTCGGCAGGTAATTGAGAGGAGTCGATGGATGAGTTTTGCGAAGCTGACATGGATAACAGGTTCTGCCAGCTCAATGTGGCCAAAGTGTCCGGGGCAAGCGGAGGCGGTGTTGCCGCAGGTCTTGCACTTTTGGCGGGGCTCAAGAGTCCCTAGTCTGCCGTCCATCAGCCCTGATACAATCGGGACTCCATCCTCATCGTATGTGTCCGCAGCCTGAACCTCCACAGCTGACAGTTTTCGAAGCTCTGAGGGTGATAATAGTGTGAATCGGATGCTCTGGATTACCTTGTGAGCCTCTTCTATTGTCGCGAGAGACATTGCTATGCCCTCTCCTCCAAGTTCAGTCGGGGTGCGATTCCGAGAGCCATGAGCTCTTGGACTAGGAGTTTGAACGCGTAGGATATTGCAACAGGGGAAATGACGGCTTTCTCAGCGTCGATACGGCAGATGTACTTGTTTTGCTTGATATCGTGATATGCGAGAGTGCCACATGTCTCGCAAACGTAGGCGATGTATTTGTCAGATTCTTCTAGTAGCCTGTCTCGAAGTAGAGCTGATGCTCCGTGTCCGATGAGGCAGTCTCTCTCCATTTCTCCAAATCGTAGTCCTCCTCCTCTGGCTCTGCCCTCGGTGGGTTGACGTGTGAGCATTTGGACTTGGCCTCTGGCTCGGGCGTGCATCTTGTCGGCTACCATGTGATGGAGTTTCTGGTAGTAGACGACGCCTATGAACAGGTCTGCGGCGAGCCGTTCGCCGGTAATTCCGTTGTAGAGGGGTTCTCGTCCACTCTTCTCGAAGCCGAGCTTGGTCAGCATGTCGCCGATGGCTTGGGGTCCAATGTTTTCGAAGGCTGTCCCATCCATGATTTCTCCCATTTGGGATGCGAGTTTTCCGCCGAGTGTTTCTACGAACTGGCCTATTGTCATTCTTGATGGTATGGCGTGGGGATTGATTATAACGTCTGGAACGACTCCGTCGACTGTGAAGGGCATGTCTTCTTGTGGTACAAGGAGCCCGATCACTCCTTTCTGTCCGTGACGAGAGGCAAACTTGTCGCCTAGTTCGGGAACTCGCAGGTCTCTTACCTTTACCTTGACAAGCTTGCTTCCTTCAATGGATTCGGTTACGAAGACTTGATCGATGGTTCCCTGTTCTGAGGGTCTCATCGTGACTGAAGAGTCTCGCTTCGTAGGGCCCTTTGCTTCGAACTCGCGGTATTCTTCCATGAATCTTGGCGGGCTTGTTCGTCCAACAAGAACTGTATTGCCTGTGGCTTCAGCTTCAGGAGAGATCATTCCATCTTCTTCTATGAGTCGGTAGTAGCGGTCCCCGCGGTATCCTCTGATCCCTGCTTCCGGGATCTCAAACTTGTCCCGCAGTCCTCCGAGGTACTGTCTGCTTTCAGCTTCGTAGATTCGGTAGAAGGTTGAACGGAAGAGGCCTCTGTCGACTGAGGATTTGTTGATGATGATCGCGTCTTCCATGTTATAGCCTTGGAAAGATAGGATCGCTACGACCACGTTTTGTCCAGAGGGACGTTCGAGATAGTTGAATACCTCCATTGGTTTCGTCTGGACGATGGGTGTCTGTGGATAGTGCAGGAGATGGGATCTAGAGTCTACCCTCGTGAAGAAGTTGGTCGAGAAAACGCCCAAGGCTTGTTTCGCCATAGCTGATTCGTAAGCGTTACGTGGAGATTGGTTGTGTTCTGGGAACGGAATGAGGCTTGCAGCTATTCCAAGCATCACGTAAGGCGCAATCTCGAGGTGAGTATGATCTTTCCTGAGGTCGTGTTCGTACATGGCGATCAGAGCGTTTTCTTCCTCGTCTGCATCCAACATCTCTACGACTCCTGATCTGACCAAGTCTTGCCAGGCGATTCGTCCCTGTTCGAGCTGGATAAGATGGTCTTCAGTCAATCGTGGTCTGCCTCCGTCAACCACGATGAGAGGACGCCGGACTCTTCCAGCGTCGCAATTGACGTGCAAGTCTGCTCTTCCCCCCCTCGCTTCCGGGGGATGGAATGAGAAATTGACTTCGGCGCTCAGCTTTCCCTCGCGTCTGAGTTCTCGGAGTTCTCCGGCGAGTGCTGCCGGATCTTTGGAGTATCCTGCTAGTATCCCGTCGACTATGACTTTGCCCCCACTTGATCTGAGTTTCTTATCGGATTCTTCGATCGTGGTTACGCTCATTCTACGTAGCTTGTCGACCATTTCTCTGGGCCCTATTCCGACGGATATGCTGCTGGAAAGGGCGAGGTTCTTGACGAGTCCGCAGTTCGATCCTTCAGGTGTCTCGTCGGGGCAGAGCCTTCCATAATGTGTTGGGTGAAGGTCTCTAGCTTCGAGGTTAGGTTGGCTTCGGCTGAGGGGGGACTGCAGCCTTCTTAGATGGCTTAGAGTGCTAACGAAGTTTGTCCGGTCTAGTAGCTGTGTCACTCCAATTCTTCCCCTGACCCAGTTTCCGGTGGCAATTGCGTGCTGGACTCTCTCCGTGATTATTCCAGGCCTGATCGCGTTGGCGATAGAGAATTCTATGTGCCGCCTGATGGTTATTCTCTCAAGCTGATACTTGAGATCCCGGGTAAGGTTTCGGAAGGATATTCGGAACAGTTCAGCTAGGAGGGAACCGGCTAGTTTCAGTCGTTTGTTCGCATAATGATCCTTGTCGTCGGAAGTCCGTCGTCCGAGTTTGACTTCTATTATTCGAGCAACAATTTCTGTCAGGAAAAGCCCTTTTTCCCTTCGTTCGGAGGGTAGTCTGCCAACGTGTGGTAGGAAGTTTCGGTCCAAGACAGACTCGGCTTTCTTTAGTCGGTATTCGTCCACCTGTCCTGGAGCCAGACGGTTGCCAAGGTACAAGAGGGCATCGTGACTGTTGTTGGCTTCTAGCGATTTCTCGTACGAGGCTTCGAGTTCATCTTGTATGTCGGGGTCGGTGCTTACGAGCTCTGCGATCTTGGCGTCTTCCTCGAACCCGAGCGCCCGCATGAGGATCATGAGGGGAATGTCGCTCGGAATTCCGGGCATTGTTACGTAGGTTCCTCCGTCGCTCTTTAGGGCAACCTCGATTCGTGCCCGAAAACCAACAGTGGTAGAGAATATTTTGGCTTTGTAAGTTGGATTGACGCCAGTGTGCTCGACATCTACGAGAATCCGGTTCGCCGCGAGGTCTTCCAATGCGACTATAACTCGCTCTGATCCGTTTACAATGAAATAGCCACCAGGGTCCAGCGGATCTTCTCCGACGCCAACAAGATCGTCAGGTGAGAGTTTGGAGAGCAGACAGATTCTGGATTTGAGCATAACTGGTAGGTCACCGATGTAGACCATTTCTGGCTGACCTTCCCGCTCACCGATCACAGGAATCATTTCCATGTGGAGCGGCGCTGCATAAGTTAGATTCCGAATTCTGGCCTCGGCAGGGTAGATTGATCTCTCTGTCCCATCTACCTCGATCACCCGAGGCGATCCAATCTCGATCTTACCTAGTTTGATCCTTAATGGATAATCTCCGATTTCGATGGGCAGTTCTCCGACTTCGTCCACGATTGCTTGAAGTCCTCTCTCGACGAAGTCGTTGTATGAGTCGATGTGTTGACGAACGAGCCCGCTGTCCTTGATGAACTCCTTAGAGAGATTCCAAAGTTGTTGGGTTGTCACGGCCATTTCAATTTTCTCCAAAAATCACATTCAAAAATCTTCCACGACATATCTGTAAAAGTCGGATTCACCCGCGGTTGCGCTCTTCCGGATGACCTTGATTATGTCTCCCGGCTTGGCACCGATGGTCCTCGCCGCCGGATCGCTAGATTTTACGTATGGAAGCTGAAAGGGCTTGATGTGATAGCGGCCTAGGATTTCTCGCGCCTCTTCAGGTTTGAGGAGGATGTGTTTGGGGACGAGTTCGTGCTTGAATACGTCGTAAGAGAGTTCCTTCTCCTTGTCTTGCTTCTTTACCAATTATTAGTAGCTACCTCGGGAGCGGGTGACGGCTTAGAGTCCGACCTACCACAGGTGAAAAGTACGGCGTCCGGAAACCCGTTAATAAACCTAGTTTCTGGCAAGAGATCGGGGATAAAGCTCTTGCTAGCAAAAGACGAACTTCGGAAGAGTCGCAAACCAACGAATCGATTGAACGATCTCTCTGGCACGGATTGGATCAAGTTCACAAAGTCATGGTTCAAGCACAGCCCACCGCGCCGGGATAGAACCAAGCTCGTCCATCCTGCCGGTTTTCCCGAGACTCTTGTCCGAGAGTTTGTGGAATTCTTTACTAAACGGAACATGTGGGTGCTAGATCCTTTCTTAGGAACAGGGAGTACCCTTCTCGCGGCTAGAGCCGCCGGGCGTAACGCAGTTGGGGTTGAGATCAACCCTCGGTATGTCTCAATGGCGAGGTCGAGGCTCAAGGAGGCTCCGTCGTCTAATGAGACCCGGCAACTTGTGCTGCAGGGGGATTCTCGTGACTTGCGCGAGATATTGAGGAGAAGTGAGGTTCATGAGTTCGATTTCTGCATCTCATCGCCCCCATACTGGAATCAGTTGAAGCGCGCAAGCCTTCGGCAACGCGACCGTGCGCAAAGGGGATTGGACACAGTCTATAGTGACGATCCGCAAGATATTGGAAATATCAATAATTATCGAGAGTTTCTGGATGCCCAAAAGCGAATCTTTGATGAGGTTTACTCGGTCATGAAGGTTGGGGGATATTTGGTGGTTGTGACGAACAATGTTTTCTCAGAGGGTCGGCTTTATCCACTCGCGTTTGAAACATTGACAACCTTGGCCAAGACATGGGTCCCGAAGGACGAAAGGGTCTGGTTGCACGATGACAAGCGGTTACTTCCACTTGGAATATACAACGCCTGGGTCGGAAACCGCTC
>WNGR01003841.1_pt1 | contig 17219 bp, 11 predicted proteins | sample 5407581 | NCBI WGS metagenome assembly WNGR01 (sample SAMN13153383, study PRJNA577476) | soil metagenome | isolation source: 80 cm soil or saprolite under Garry oak tree replicate 2 | place: USA:California | collected 2016-06-15 | reverse complement strand
GGTGCTCCACAACAGACGTAGTCATCGAGCAACACAGTAAATTGGAGGAACAATTGCCCGCGAACTTTCGGCCGTTGAGATCTGCTCAATCAGCGCGAGTGGTGATTCTCTTGGTTCTTTCATTGTTGACGGCGGTGGCTTCGGCAGTATTGTCGACCGCAAGTCCAGCCCATAGGCCATAACCCCGATCGCTCAAATGCAAACCGTGCCCAATGAGCGGGAAGAGAAATAGGGAAAGTGCACCTAGGGCCAAGATCGCAGCGATTGCATACGAGGAGTCTTCCTCATCAGCGTCAATCGCGCCCTGGGTCGCGATGATCGCGGATACTCCGCAGATGGAGGATCCAACAGCGAGTAGCGTAGTCAACTTCGGTCGGAGCCCGAACGCGCGTCCTAGAAATGTCATGAAGACCAGCGACAAAGCAATCTCAATCAAGACTAGAACCAGGGAGATGCCTCCCAACCGAAGAACGTCTCCCATCAGAAAGCGGGCGCCGAGGAGCACGATCCCGGCCTTGAGCCAGAACTCATAGGTCGCTACGCCAGTGCGAAAGATCGCCGGCACTCCCACCGTATTCGACAAGATCAGACCGAACAGGATGGCCCAAAGGACGTATTCGATATTCGGCAGCACGATGTGGTGTGCTTTGCCGTATCGAGCGATGAATTGTTCGACGAACTTGCCGGCAAATCCTACTGCGGCGAGCAGCAGAACGCCCGGTATCAATGCCGCGATTCGGCCGAAAATGGAAGTAACTCGCGGTTGTGGTAGTGCAACGGAATCAGCCATCACAACGCCTCGCTTTCATTCAGGCCTACCACGGCACGGATTTGAGGACACCACTTCGAACAAGCAGAGCCGCCAACAGGGCGGATCATGCTCCTGAGTACCATCAATTGATTGTGGGAATTCATCGGTCCCGTTCTGGACGGGACAGGCAACCTAGCGACAACAACAGACGGAGAATCTGCATGCCATGAAAAAGGGAACGAATTGTGCATGGCGCATCATCGCTTGGAATTCTTTTTAACACGTATCGCGATCAGGTGCAAGTCAGTCAGCCCACGGTTTGCCGCGGACTGACTGCAACAGGAGCCAGCAGAAAACGATTGGTCTGGTTGGTACAGAGGGTTGGAACTCTCAACACCAACGCATCCCAACCTTCCCACTGGTATAGCACATCGGGAAAGAAGCAAATCTATTGGTTTTCACTGCCCTTGGTTGCATCTTTCACAGCATCGGCAAATGACTTGGAGTCCTTGGTTCGGTGAATTCGACGCTTCAGTACATCGTCCCAGGTGATGTACGGATAGAGATTATGAGCTTTGGCTTGCTCTTCGAACTCGCTTTTAAGTGCAGCCAATTTCTCCGGGTACTTCTTGGCTAAGTCAATTCGCTCTGTGTAGTCTTCAGTCAAGTTGTAAAGTTCCCAGGCATTTTCATCGAAAGCCTGTGTGCTTTGCGCATTTCCAGTGATGACACTGCTTGGGTAAGCCAATTCAGCCTTCCACCCGTCGTGATAGATCGATCTAGCACCAAAGATGTAGTAATACTGCAGGGTGTGGTGCGTGGGCGCTTTGGCGTCGTCAATCGAATATGCGAACGAAGTTCCCTCGATTGCATCCTGCTTGATTCCTTTGATCTGCTCAGGAGCCTTGATGCCTATGAGATCGAGAGTCGTCGGGAGGACGTCAATGACATGGCTGTACTGGGTACGAATCCCGCCTTTGTCTTTAATACCCTTCGGGTAATAAACGATGAGCGGATTGTGAGTTCCGCCTTCACTGTTCGCATCCTGCTTCCAGTACTTGAAAGGGGTGTTCGCAGCCTGCGCCCAGCCGAGCGGGTAATTCCCCTGGGTGGCGGCGGAGGTACCGATCTCCCCGATCTTGGCCAGGTTGTAATTGATATTCTCTTGCTCGGGAAAAGTCTTGCCGAACAGAGGGCGATCGATATCCCCGTTCAGGGTTCCTTCTTTGCTCGCACCGTTGTCACCAATCGAGATGAATATAAGCGTATTGTCCAGTTGGTTCGTCTCTTTCAAGTGATTGATCAAACGGCCGATTTCAAAATCCGTGTACGTCAAATAGCCCGCATACACTTCCATAAAGCGTGCATAAAGCTTTTTTTCTTCCGCGGATAATTGATCCCATGCCTTGATGTCTGGATTGCGCTCGGGAAGTTTCGCATCGGCAGGGATCACGCCGAGTTTCTTCTGGCGTTCAAAGACCTCCTCACGGTAAGCATCCCAGCCCTTGTCGAATTTGCCCTTGTATTGATCGCTCCAGTATTTGTCTACCTGGTGGGGTGCGTGAGTCGCGCCCGGTGCGTAATAGAGGAAGAATGGCTTGTCTGGGGCCGCTTTCCTCTGACGATCGAGATAGCTGATGGCTTTATCAGTGATCTGATCGTTCAAGTGGCGGCCATCGGGACGGACGTGAGCCTGATCTTCCACCAGGTCCGGCTTGTACTGGTCGGTTTGCGAGCCGAGGAATCCGAAGAAGTGGTCAAAGCCTTTCCCGGTTGGCCAACGATCAAATGGACCTGCATCGGTCGCATCTTCGTCAGGGGTTACACCGTATTTTCCAACCGCGAATGTGTTGTAGCCATCCTCGCGAAGAATCTCTGCGATGGTTCCGGCCGAAGAGGGTACTCTGCCGTCCCAGCCAGGGAATCCGGCGGACAGGATCGTGTGCGAAAATCCGGATTCATGCACGGAGGCGCTGTTACGCCCAGTCAGCAGCGCCGCGCGGGTTGGGGCGCAAATAGCGCACGTATGGAAGTTCGTATAGCGCAGACCATTGTTTGCCAGGTTGTCGAACGTGGGAGTCTGAATGAGCCCGCCGAATGTGCTGGATGCGCCAAAGCCCACATCGTCCAACAGAATCCACACCACGTTTGGGGCGCCGGCAGGCGCTTTCGCAGGTTCCGGCCACCATTCCTTTGACTCGGCGAGCGTTCTGCCAACTACTCCCTGATATGGCTGTGTCGCTTGAGCATGCAGTGAGAGCCTCGCGCTCGTCGCAAGTATTAAGGTCGACGTCAATGCTTTCAGTACGCTTTTCTCTTTCATAGAGATCCTCTCGGTCTTGGTCATTCAGAGATGACTTGGGTAAAGGGTTCTAGTGCGTATGTGACCTCCCGGTACAGGCACACGTTTGCCTGGAGCGGCGAAGGATGGGTTCAACAACAAGGCGAGCTAGACAAGCGAGAGGGCATTCGTGTTTTTCCTCGTTAAGTTGGGCGCAGGCTGAGGATTGAGGAACCGCACCCATTCCATAACACGTGCCGGAGCACGATCATGCTTCAGTTCGTTCGCCATGAACCGCATGTACGGGTCGATGTGGCGGAAAAAGCTCTTGTAACCCGCGCACAGGTAATTCAATCCGTATTCGCCTTTGGACGTCGTCGTGAAGCGATGTTTGGGGCACTCGCCATTGCATGCAAAGCGCACATCGCATTCGCGGCAATCGGATGGCAGGCCAGCTTCTTTCGCGTTCCCAAACCGCGCCTGATGGGGCGATGCAACGAGTGCGGAGATAGGTCTTTCGAGAATGTTTCCAAGCCGGTTTTCCGGGTACACAAAGTGGTCGCAGGAGTAGAGATCGCCATTGTGTTCGACCGCCAGTGCCTGCCCGCACTTCGGCGCAAAAACGCACAGGCTTTGCGAAACGTTGGCCCATGATTCCAGCGCCACATCGAAGATTTGTACGAAAACGCGGCCTACGTCCTGACGGACCCACTCGTCGAAGATAGTGGTGAGAAATTTGCCAAACTGATGCGGCTCGACAGACCAGTTGGAGACCGATGCTCGCTGGCGCGAATAAGGCTTTATGAGAACCAGGCCGTTGGAATCGGGCTGCTCGGCCACTTGTTCCACCACCGGAATGAACTGCAGATACTTACTGCCGATTTGTTTAAGAAACCGGTAGACTTCCAGCGCCCGATAGGAATTCTTCCGGTTGATAACCGTGAGTGTGTTGAACTCGACACCGTGTTTCTTCAGAACATCGAGCCCGCGCATGACGCGCGCAAACGTCGGTTGGCCACCCTTGTCGACGCGATAGACATCGTGGATCTCCTGCGGCCCATCAACCGATAAACCAATGAGGAACCGGTTGTGCGCGAGAAACTCGCCCCAGGCATCGTCCAGCAACGTTCCGTTGGTCTGGAATGCGTTGTCGACAGTTTTACCGTCGGCGTATTTGTTTTGCAACTCGAGGACGCGCTCGAAGAACGGAATGCCAAGCAGTGTGGGCTCGCCGCCCTGCCAGGCGAAACTCACATGCTGGCCTGGCTGCGCCTGGATGTACTGGCGAATGTAGGCTTCGAGCACCTCATCGCGCATACGATAGTCGCGCCCGCTCTTCGCGTAGAGATTCTCTTTCTCGAGGTAGTAGCAATAGGTGCAGTCGAGATTGCAGATTGGCCCGTGCGGCTTGGCCATGATGTGGAATGGCTTCATTTGATCGCGCTTCCTGAGATGCGTGCAGAGAGGCAAATTGCCCAGAGAAAAGCCCCGAGGGAAACTCGAGGCTGCGTGCACATCTCAGAAATGGATTCGGCCTAAAGCCGCATATCCAGCGCATATCCGCGAGTTCGCTCAATTGTCTGTGGAGTGACCGAGCGACAACAACAACCGCGGACTGGAGTGAGATCTCTCATTGCATTGTCAACTTTCAAAATTGCAGAGGCACTCTTCGCCTCAGCAAGAAAGATGTTTCGATCTTGCACGGAAGCGAATTTCCTGTCAAGCTAGGTGAGGATTTTGGCAGCAAAAATACGCGGCTCCGATAGCTCGGTAGAATAATCAGCGATCGGAATCGACCAAATCTTCCTGGATCACAGTTGACAGATCGACCGATTTATGGCGAGATAGACCGAGATGCGTACTTCGATCCACAGCACTGCTCTTGTAGCACGCACCGCGCGAACTCTCCATCGCGCGTATGGCTGTTGTTGATCTCTTCACTTCCTGTTCCCCGCACCTATCAAGCCTATTGCTGCACCCTTGCGCTTGCCGCATCGTGATGCACCCGTGTCAGGCACTTTGGCAGTAACGTCAATCCATGAACCTGCACTTTCAATCGAACGTGCGACTCAACCTGGCATAGTTTGAGGAGAATTCATCATGTCCATTATCCGCATCGCATCGCGTTGTTGTAGCACTTCCATCGCACTCCGAATGGACGCCACTCGTGTCGTGGAGAAGCGCGTTCGCACGATTCCATCCGACTAGCAAGCCTTCAGGCTTGCCATGTCCGGCCCTCGACATCGCTTCGTGGGCCGTTTCTTTTGCGATCGACAGGATCGCGTCCGGAGGCAGAAATGCAAGCAAAGAGATTCAAGTCAGAGTCCCTGATCAACGCTCTCGCAGCACTCATATTTGCGCTCGGCATGATTTCCACTGCTTCAGCGCAGGTGGAGAAAGGAACGATTACCGGGCTGATCACTGATCGTTCGGGAGCGGTAATTAACCAAGCGAAAGTGACAATCCTCAATAAGGCAACAGGAGTTCCAACTGTAACAGCAGCGGACGTGGAAGGCTTGTTTGTCGCACCGCCGCTCAACCCCGGCGACTATGAGGTGAAGGTCGAGGCTCCTGGCCTGCAGAGTGTCGTCAAGCATGTTCGGCTCGAAGTCGCTCAGAGAATACGCGCCGATGTGTGCCTCGGCGTGGAGTCGGCCTCGGAAACCGTAGAAGTCGATGCTTCGGCGATCCAGTTCGACACAGACACTTCAACGGTCTCAAGCCTGAGAACCGAAGAGGCGGTCCATAACCTTCCGCTCAATGGCCGCAACTTCGCTGAACTTCTTGGGCTGGGGGCCGGCGTTGTGCCAGGACAATCGCAGATTGCGGGGAGCATTCCCTACGCACAGCAGCGCGGGCCTTCTGCCTATTCGATCAACGGTCAGCGCATGACCGACAATCGCTTCTTGCTGGACGGGATTGGCGACAACGAAAACCACAACGGACTCGGTGTCATCATCTTTCCTCCGATCGATGCGGTCGAGGAGTTCCGCGAAGAGACAACCGATGCCGATGCGCGCTACGGTCGCGCCTCAGGCGGCATCATCAATCTTGTTTTCAAATCTGGCACGGAGCACTATCACGGAGAAGTTTTCAATTTCTTCCGCAACTCGGTACTGGATGCCAAGAATTACTTCGACACAGAGAAACCCGGCTTCAGAATGAACTCTTTCGGAGCAACTTTCGGTGGGCCTGTGTTCAAGTCCGCTCATCCGCGTACCTTCTTCTTTGCAGACTACGCAGGCCAGCGTACGAGCCAGGGGCTGACCTACATCACTACGGTGCCGGCATGGGGACCGCAAGGCGTGGGCGACTTCTCACTCTACCCAACTACGATCCACGATCCTCTGACCAAGGCACCCTTTTCAGGAAATATCGTTCCAGCATCCTATCTATTTTCCCCACAGTCCCAGGTGGGCCAGAACGTCGTTGCCCTGTTTACGAACAACCGTGTCATCCCCAATCGACCGGGCCACGCCACTGCGAACAACTACCTCTACACCCCGCAACGCATCGATAATTCAAACGCCTTCGATATAAAGGTGGATCACAAGTTCACCGAGAAAGATAATGCATTCGGCCGCTATAGCCATTCGTATGATGACATTCTTCAGCCTGGCCTGTTGCCCACACCCCTTGTGGGAGCTAACATCAGCGGTCCTGCACAGCAGCCGGCATACCAGGCAGTGCTAAGCGAAACGCACGTCTTCTCACCCACGCTAGTGAATACGGTTCGATTCGGCTGGTCACGCATCTTTATCACCGCGCAAAACTTTAATGCTGGAAAGGGACTCTCGACGCAGATCGGCATCCCTGGAGTGATTAAGTCGAACGATGTGAAGAACACGGATGGCCTTCCCGTACTGAGCTTCACTGGCGCCACATCCATCGGTGATGCTGGCAACAGCCCGTCGCAGATCGGCACAAACAACTACCAGGCAAACGACAGCGTCAGCCTGCTTCGGGGCAAGCATTCCTTCGACTTCGGCACCGAGATCGTGCGGCCGCAGTACAACATGTATCAAAGCGCGGCTGAACACGGCACGATGAGCTTTACTGGCAATTTTACCGGGCTCGGCCTGGCCGACCTGGTCCTGGGCGCTCCGACGAGCGGAACGTACCAGTACGTTCCAGGAACGCGTGGCTTTCGCCAACTCGACGTCGCATTTTACGCGCAGGACAGCTACAAGATCACAAATTCTCTAACCCTGAACTTGGGCGTGCGTTATGAGAATTTCCTCGGCTGGCCGTGGACTGAAGTCAACAACCGTATGTACCAATTCGATCCAACGCTCTCGACAACGCAGGTTTTCCAGGTTGGCGCGCATGGGGTATCTCGATCTGGGGTCAAAGGAAACAACTTCAATTTTGGACCGCGCGTCGGGTTCGCCTACCGGCTTTTCCCGAAGACCACTGTCCATGCGGGCTATGGGATGTACTATGCAGCGCCAAATGTAGTGAACTCCAGCGGCCTGTCTAACAACGCGCCGGGCATCGATTATTGGGCTTTCAACAACACGGCTTATGGCGCGCCAACATTCAACTGGGTTTCGAATGGATTTGTGCATGCCGAAGGTACGACCGATGCACCGAAGGGCGCTCCGTTGTACGCTGTCGATCCCCACGCAAAAACGCCATACAGTGAACAATGGCACGCAAGCGTGCAGCAGCAGATCGGCTCTGTCAATCGGTTGACCATATCTTACGTGGGCAACTCCGGTGTGCATCTTGATGCGCTATTCGACATCAACCAGGCGACGCCTGGCAGCACGCCCATCGCGACGCGCCGTCCGTATCCGTACTTCTCGCAGATATGGCAGTTACGGACGAGTCTGCGCTCAAACTACAACGGGCTACAGGCGATGTGGGAGACGCGTGCGCATAATCTGATCGTCCAGGCCTCTTACACCTATAGTCACTCACTCGATCAGAACTCCAACAATCCCGGCACAATCGTCAACTCCTATAACCCGCATGCCGACTACGGGAACTCTGACCAAAACATCCCTAACCGTTTGGTTGGCAGCGCCAATTACACGCTGCCATTCAACGGATCGGGCCCCTACCGTCATCTCGTACAAGGCTGGCACCTAAACGCTATCTTCACCTTCTCTGATGGCATTCCGTTCTCTGTGCTTGCCGGTTCCAACTCGCTCGGCATTGCCGACGGCATCACGCCACGCGCATCGCTACTGAGCGGCGATGGAAACGGTTCATTGCCCGCGGGCAAGCGCACTCTGCAACAGTGGTTCAACACCGTCGCCTTCGCTGATCCTGGCGCGCAACAATGGGGCAATTCAGGCCGCAATATTCTTCAAGGTCCTGGAACCAAAGACGTCGACTTTTCCATCTTCAAGAACATCGCACTGCGAGAATTGACCACACTCCAGTTGCGGACGGAATTCTTCAACCTGTTCAACACGCCCCAGTTCAACAACCCGAACGCTACGGTCGGACCCGGCTTTGGGACGATTTCTTCGGCCGGCTCCCCGACAACCCTTCAACGCACCTCGCGCGAAATTCAGTTGGCGGCGAAGATCAGTTTCTGATCCGACTGTGACCGGACTGATAGTCGAAACAAGCGACGGAGAGCGCAAAGATGATTTTGGATCCGCTCTCTATCGCGCAACAATCAACAAGTTTGCCCCTCACGAGTTTCACTATGCGTCCTGCAGATTTCAGCTTGTTGCTCAAGAAGATAGTTATCGGTGTGGTGATCGCTGCCATACCCCTGCTCATCATTACCAGCGGCCTCTGGCTGACGCGGATACTGCTCGATCATCCGCAGTCGCCAGTGGTCCTGGTACACGCACATGCACATCGGTAATCGGAGACGAAAATTGCGCGCGACAAAAACCAACTCGCAGGCGGATGTCGTCGTTGACATATACACTGACTGGTCAGTATGGTTATTCGAGAATCCAAAGGCCAAAGATCCGAGGCCCATCCCGGCCGGCGACCAGAGAAAAAACCGCCCAGGTAACCAATTCGAAAGGAAGAAAGATGAAGAAACTCCTCACATCCTCTATTCTCCTCATCGCCTCCTCTGCTTTCGCGGCAGGAACGCCCGCTCTGTCGGGTAAGTGGGCGGTTCACAACAACATCGCCGGAAATGAAAGCGATCAGGCGTGCACGTTCTCGGTCGCGGACAACAAGATTTCCGGCAGTTGCAAGTCCCTAGAAGACAAAGATCTGCCCGTGACTGGCACAGTTGATGGGAACAAGGTGACCTGGCAATTCAAGAGCGACTACAACGGCACCGAGTTAACCATGGTATACGCGGCTACGCTCGACGACTCGGGCAAGATCTCAGGAAGCGTCGAGGTTCAACCGTTCGGGGTTACTGGAGACTTCAGTGCATCCCCGTCCAAAGAAGGGAGCCAGCCGGCCAAGTAGATACGGTCAGGCGTACCTATTGCACGAGCGCAAAGGGATGCAACCATGCTTCTATACCGGTTCTCATTGTTGAGCACGATGCCCGCCAACAGTCCGACTTCGATTCACTTACTGCCCGACTGACGGAGAATCCAGATGCAGCATCCTTTGCCTCGGCTGATCGTTCTATTCCTTGCCGTAATTTGTGTTCCATTGCCAGTGGCGCTGGCGGAATCCCAGCTAGGCCGCCAGGTGATCCGCGCCGATTTTGGCTGGAAATTCTCTTTGGGCGATCCTGCCGGAGCGGAAACTCCATCATTCGACGATTCCAGCTGGCGGCAGGTGGACCTTCCGCACGACTGGAGCATCGAACGCGCTCCTGAGGAAAAGAATCCAACGGGTGCAAGCGGGGGGTACTTTCAGGCCGGAGTCGGCTGGTACCGGAAAGTGTTTACGGCTCCCGAAAGCTGGAAGGGGCGGCGCGTCACCGCTGAACTCGACGGAGTCGCGAGTAACGCCACGGTCTATTTGAACGGGAAGAAGCTTGGGATTCATCCATACGCATACACGGGCTTCCGCTTCGATCTGACTCCCGAACTCGATTTTGCGAAGAAGAATGTCCTTGCGGTGCGCGTTGACAATTCGCAGCAACCCGCCAGCCGATGGTATTCCGGTGCAGGCATCTACCGCCATGTTCGCGTTGTGATCACCGGACCTATTCACGTTTCCCCAGGGGGCGTATTCATCAGCACACCGGAGGCGTCAGCCGACCGTGCAAGAATTGCAGCCCGTGTGCAGGTGCAAAACGAGTCTGCTGGTCCAGTGGAAGTAACGGTGACGACCACGGTATTTTCCGCTGCGAACGAAGCGCTGGGATCGGCAAAATCGGAGCTGAAGCTTGGCGCCGGAGCGCACGAGGATGCTTCGCAGGATATCAACGTTCTGCACCCAGCCCTTTGGTCTCCGCAGATCCCTACGCTCCATCGCGCTGTGACGGAAATTCTGAGCGCAGGGAAGGTGGTTGATCGCGTCGAAACAAGCTTCGGCATCCGGACGCTGTCCTGGTCCGTTGACAAAGGGCTTCTGCTCAACGGCCACTCACTCAAGCTCGCAGGAGGAAGTGTTCATCACGATAACGGCCCACTGGGGGCGGCGGGATTCGATCGGGCCGAGGAACGCAAAGTCGAACTGCTCAAGGCGGCGGGCTTCAACGCAGTACGCACTGCGCATAATCCGCCGTCCTCGGCATTTCTCGATGCTTGTGATCGCCTGGGCCTTTTAGTCTTAGACGAACCATTCGACGTCTGGACGGTACCCAAGCGCCGGTACGACTATGCGACGTTCTTCAAGGACTGGTGGCAAGCGGATCTTGACGCGATGGTGAAGAGAGATCGGAGCCATCCTTCCATCGTCATGTGGGGCATAGGAAACGAGATTCCCGAAGTATGGACAAAGGAGGGTGCACCCCTTGCGATGGAACTCGCAGCCCGGGTTCGTTCCCTCGATTCAACGCGGCCATTGACTCAAGCCTTTCCGGGCGCGACATTCGGTCCCAATCCAGATGCAGCGATGTCTCAGGTTGACATTTCTGGCTATAACTACAACCTGGCACAAAACGGGCCGGAAGATCATGTGCGCGTTCCCGGCCGAATCATGTTGACGACCGAATCCTTGCCCGCGGACGTATTTGAGCAATGGAAGCTGACTCAAGATCACCCGTACATGATCGGCGAGTTTGTTTGGACCGCCATGGATTACCTGGGCGAATCAGGCATCGGCGCCTGGTCCTATGGAACGCCGAAGCAGTTCGCGCAAACAAGCGCCATGAAGGGCTTTCTGAGAACCTTTCTAGCGAAAATGGGAGCTGATGGAAAGAACCCAATGGCCCCCTATCTGGATGGTCAGCCGTCGAGCCCGGGTTCCCCCGATTTCCCGTGGCATGCCGCGTTTTGCGGTGACCTGGATCTTACCGGATACCGCAAGCCCCAATCCTACTATAGGGATATCTTGTGGAATGGCGGCAGTCGTGTGTACGCGACTGTTCGTCTGCCTGAGCCGGTTGATAAGAAGATCATTGCGACAGGATGGAGTGTCTATCCAACGCTGCCGAGTTGGACCTGGCCGGGTCGGGAAGGTAAGGACATGGAGGTAGAGGTCTATTCCGGAACTGACAAGGTACGCCTCTATCTCAATGACAAACTGATCGATGAGAAGCCAACCACCACCGAACAGCAGCGCAAAGCAGTATTCACTGTTCCTTATATCCCTGGGATTCTAAAGGCCGTTGGCCTGAACGGGGATCGCGAAGTGGCCACGAGCGTACTGCAGACAGTGGGCCCTCCGGCCCAGCTTCGCATGACTGCCGATCGCACCGACTTGGGGAATGATGGAGAGGACCTTGCTTTCGTCACCGTTGAAGCAATCGATACTCAAGGACGGCCGCAACCCAATGCGAACGACGAAGTGAGATTTACAGTGAGCGGTCCGGGGTCAATCATCGCGGTCGGCAACAGTGACGGCTCAAATCCAGAGTCATACCAAGGCGACCAAATCGCCCTCTTTCACGGCCGCGCATTGGTTGTTCTGCGGGCATCCAGAGTGCCGGGAACAATCCATCTCACCGCCAATGCCGATGATCTGAAGGAAGCCGAGATTCACATTCAGAGCAAGACTGCAAAATCAGTAGCTGAACTTCAGCAATAGTGGGGCGAGTGCGGGACGTTTCATTGCCTACGGATCCCTTGCAAGGCAAGACACGGGGCAGTAGATGACTCTCGACGATCGAAATCCTTTACGAAACCGATATGAGCGCGTCGAAGACTCGCGACAGAATATGTCGCAGAGTCTTCTCCGAGAAAATGTCCGGCTCGAAATAACTTTCGAGCACCAGGCTATTGATGATCGGCCCTAGAGCGCCTCGTGATGCGTCAAGATTTGCCTTTTCTGTTCGGGAAAGTTTTCCGTATAACCGCTCGACTTCAGTTTCATCATACGGCTCTTTCATAGAGGCAAAGGTTTTCTGATAGCGCTCTTTCCATTCCGGATGCCGGAGCGCAAAAAGCTTGAATTCGAGCGTGAGCACATGGTATGCCCGGTCTCGCAGGAGCGCGATGTAAAAATCACGAAATGAATCGATCCTTTCCTGCCGACTCGTGCACTTCTGCATATGGCCTTCAATGCGATCGATGTACGACCTGATCCGGTGCTCGATCAAGCCAAGGAACAAATCCTCCTTGCTCTTGAAATGCATGTAGACTGCCCCTTTGCTCCTCTCAGCGCGCGCGGCGATCTCGTCTAATTGGGCGGCCTCATACCCATCTCTGACAAAAACCTCTTCCGCCGCATCAAGAAGCCGGGTCAGCGTCTTTCGGCTCCGAACTTGATATCTATTAAGGGTTTGCATGGCAACTTCTGTCATTTAATCACCTCAGCTCAACTTTTAGTCAGAACACTCGCCTGAGCCGTTTCTTTTTCTATTGACAACTACACTGACTGGTCAGTATATGTTATTACCGATTCGCAGATCCCGGCAAGTGCAGTGCGAAATACTCGGCTCACCTTGCTTCAGGCGAAACGCGCATGCATTGCCAGATTTCGCGTAATAAATCGAAGTCGGCTCATCCAGTCCCGAACCGTCTACTGCAGGAATGGGACCGTGGCTGCGAGCGCCGCAGCGGAACTTTTTGGGAGGCAATATGATGTTCAATCGACGCTACTATTTTCGTGGAAATCATTTGACCCACTCTGGTCGCCACTCAAGCGCACTGTCAATCGAGTCTGAGCCTCCATGCACTCACCGCAAGTGGCAGTTCATCTTGCTAAGCTTGATATTCATCGGAATTTGCGTGGTCCTTACAGGGCGGAATGCGAATGCTCAGGGAACGAGCGGCGATGTGCTTGGAACAGTGTCTGATTCGTCGGGAGCAGTAATTCCAAACGCCGCTGTCTTTATCAAGAACACAGGCACTCAGGAATCAAGAAAGACGGTTACAGGCGCGCAGGGGCAGTATACGTTTGCTCTGTTGCAGGTGGGTAACTACAAGGTTCGTGTGGAAGTAGCAGGCTTCAAATCGCTGGATCTGCCGCAGTTTACTTTGACCGTGGGTGAGCGCAAGCGTGTCGACGCGGCCATGACCATCGGGGAGCAGACAGAAACGCTAGAAGTTACTGGCGAACCTCCTAATCTTCAAGCCGATTCGACCACGCTTGGTAGCACTCTTGAGCCGCAGGCCGTGCAGGACCTGCCTACGGAAGGCCGCAACTTATACAGCCTTGTGGACCTTGCTCCGGGCGCAAACGCCGGAACGCCGAATGGAATATCGAGCGGAAACCGCTCTTCAGATCGTAGGGCCGCGGCCGAAGTCCAAGTGAATGGCCAGTCCGACGCGCGCAACTACAACCTCCTCGACGGCATGGACAATAACTATAGCCAGTGGAATATCGTCGCGATTCGCCCTTCAATCGATGCGATTGACGAGGTAAGCGTGGCAACAAGCAACTACCCGGCGTCGTTGATGAGTACCGCAGGCGCGGCCGTCAACGTGCTGACGAAGAGCGGCACGAACAAATTTCATGGCACAGTATACGAGTACGTCCGGAACGATCTCTTTGACTCGAGAGATTTCTTTGCCAAAGCTGGGGAAGTGAAAAAGCCCGAGTGGCGCCAGAATCAATTTGGCGGAAGCGTCGGAGGGCCCGTCAAGCGCGATAAGGCCTTCTTCTTCGCGGATGTCGAAGATCTCCGGCAAATCATCGGTACAACTCAAACTGGAACCGTTCCGACTCTTTACGAATACAACCACATCGGAGATTTCACGGATATAACGGGTGGTACCGACATCTCCCATTACCCCTTGGATCCGGCGGGTGTGGCGCTGTACAAACTGTACCCCAAGCCGACAAACTCCGCGGTAAACAACAACTTCACAGCCTCACCGAACCGCACCCAATTCAGTCTCACCGCGGATGGACGCGCCGATTATCACCTCTCGGCAAATGATTCGATGTTCGCGCGCTACTCCTACAATAACGTGACCACACTTACACCGGGTCTTTTCCCTTCGGTCATCGTGCCGGGCGTCAAGGAGAAAATTGAACCGGGCGGCAACATCTACGGTTTTCAGGGAACGTCGTACATAATTGCGCACGGCGGAATGGTGCGCTATATGCACATATTTACGCCAAATCTGACTTTGGAAGCAAAGACCGGATTTACGCGCTTATACAACAACTACGTCACGCTTAACGGCGCCAACAACGCGAGTACCGATCTCGGAATTGTAAACATCAATGTCAGCCCGCATACGACGGGGCTCACCGAAATAATGCCAGTCGACGGCTATAACTCAATCGGCGACAGTACGTATCAGCCCACGCTCGCCGTCGCGAATAATCTGGAAGAAATGGGAACTCTCTCCTACATTCATAGTAAACACAGCATAAGCATGGGAGCGTCACTCATCCGGCGCCAGCAGAACGGCTTTTATGCCGGTGCTTTTCCGCTAGGCGAATATTATTTCGGTTACGGGAGTCTTCTTACCTCAGCTTTGCCGATGAATTCCATGGAAGACCTCCTGTTAGGCGTCGGATTAGAGGGACAGCGTCAACTTAATCTCACCACGCAACAGCCTCGCTCCTGGGAAACCGGCTTTTTCTTCCAGGACGATTGGCGGGTTACGCAAAACCTCACGTTGAATCTGGGTGTTCGGTATGATGTGTTCACTCCGGTCCACGACGCCAAGAACGATTTGGCGAACCTGGAGATCGATAGCCAAACGCTGAACTCCGCAGACTTCAATTTGATTCTGGCGTCATCCAGCAATCCAAGTGTTGGAGTTAAAACCGACTACAAAAACGTGACGCCCCGCTTTGGATTTGCCGATACAATCCGTAATGGCACAGTCCTGCGCGGAGCCTTCGGCCTCAGCTACGTCCACAATAATGGCCAGACCGGCAACAACCCTCCGTTCGCTTACAACTATGGTCCTGCTTATTTCCAAGGACTGGACAATAAGAGCATCTTCGGCGCTCAGCCGCTCCCGCTTCCGCCCAGCTCACCGGCCGGCGTCACCGTAAATCCGATCAGTTCCCTCACCGGAACGCTTACTTCAATCCCGAGCAACCTCCCGTCAAGCTATGTGGAGCAGTTCAATCTCAACCTCCAACAGGAGCTGGGACAGAATGTGATCACCATCGCATATGTCGAAGAGTTGGGAAGAAAACTGCTTGCTCAACCAAACACCGATCTCCCCGATCCTTCTTGCGGTACGGCGTCTTACACGGGTTCACTAGGCGATCTTCAAAAAGGGACGGACGGGAGATATTATGCGTCTTCTTGCCCACAAAATGTAGGCGGAGTCGTACCCGCGGCCCGCTATGCCGCCGCGTTGCCGAAGGTAAGCACCATCACCCAGAACGAGGCGGCGGGGTCATCCTCGTTCACCGCGCTCGAGGTCACCTTTGTCCGCCATTTGAGCCATGGCATCAACCTGAACGCGAACTATACCTGGGCGCATGAGCTCGATAACGCCCCGGCCAACACCTATCCGACCTCTCCGTGGGGTCTCGAACCGTTCAATTGGCAGCACTACGACTACGGCAACAGCGATAATGATTTAAGGCATCGAATCGCCGGAAGTGTAGTGTATACATTCCCCTTTACTAAAACTTTCAGGGGAGTCACCGGAATGCTGCTCAAGGGCTGGCAGACGAACGCGGTTGGATATTGGCAAACCGGACAGCCTTTCAGTGTGGCAGATGGGTCGCAGCCATTACCAGTTAACCTCGGCGGCGCGATCTACTCCGATCGCCCTCAGCAACTCCTGAAACCGACCGTCAGCAACCCTACCATCAACCATGCCTTCAACAACACGAGGTACGATCACACTTTACCGGCGACTGACCCTCACAACGTCAGTGCAGCCTGGGGGGCACAACCGGTTGGATTCGTTGGCAACGAAAGAAGAAACCAGCTCTTTGGTTTCCACCAAAGGCGTCTTGACCTGTCTCTGTTCCGTGATTTCAAGGTCGCCGAAGGGACGAAAGTTCAGTTCCGGGCAGAGGCATATAACGTTACCAATACGCCTGATTTCGGCGTCCCGGATTCGGCCATGAGCGATGGTGCAAAGTTCGGCGTGGTTAACTCGACCACACCGTCGCAAGTTACGGCGCGCGTCTTCCAATTTGCCGGGAAGCTCGTTTTCTAGGCCCCTTGCGAGTAAACGAGACATCAGTAGATGTTTCGTTTGCTCAATGGATGAAGCTCACGCAGCAGCGGATCGGCAAGCATTCGGAGCCGCCTCGCAGGAGAGACTCCGAATCTTCTTTCGTCGCTGGGGTCAATGCCGTGGCGGCAAGTAGTTGTTCCGGTCCGCTGGGGAAAGTGACCGAGCGACGATTGCGGCACAGATGCATTTCAACTCCCTAAGCAGCATGGCGGTCGATGCCAGGAAATTCGGAAGGGAACTCAGATGAATAGATTCCTCCGTCGCACCCGATTGATTTTGATACTCATTACAGCGTGCTCCTGCGGAATCTTTCTACAGCCTATGACGGCGCAGGTTTCGATTCACGCCCCGACGCCCATCGCAACCCCGAACCAGTCTCAAGCGATTCCGATTGGAACACCATCGCTTGGCGCTGCTCCAGAACAGTGGGAAACATTCCTCAACAATCCGATCGTTCGAAACGTCACGGCGGCTACTTTGACGCCGGTTCTGCCTGAGCCGGGCAACGCAACTGGCGCCGCGGTGATCATCGCGCCTGGTGGCGGCTTCATGTTCTTACAGATGAACGGCGAGGGATTCGATGAGG
>WNGR01010803.1_pt1 | contig 17220 bp, 14 predicted proteins | sample 5407581 | NCBI WGS metagenome assembly WNGR01 (sample SAMN13153383, study PRJNA577476) | soil metagenome | isolation source: 80 cm soil or saprolite under Garry oak tree replicate 2 | place: USA:California | collected 2016-06-15 | reverse complement strand
AATCAGCAGATTCACCGGCATCCACACCGGACCGCGCCAGTTGGAGTTTCCACCGAACATCCCGGTATTCGATTCAGCGGGCAGATACTCCACCTTGTATTCCACCCCACCAACATTGAGAACATACGGATGGTCGAGATGATAGCGAGAGAGCGAACGAATGCCGTGCGGCCCAAGGAATTCGTTCTCGTCGAGCAGGTATCCGAGCACGCGCTCGAGTTTCCGCTTGTTCAGGATCGACAGTAGCCTGCGTTCCCTATGGCCGATGAAGCCGGCATCGGTCGGCGCCACATGAGCAATCAGCTCCGGGTAACGCGTTCGAAATTGCGCGATCATTTCCAGCAGTTTCGGACAGCGCGAGACAGTACCAGCTTCGAAAACCGTCGACGCGCACAGCGGCAGCAACCCGACCATTGACCTCACCTTCAGACGCGTGGTCTGGCCGTCGGGAAGACACAGCAGATCATAGAAAAATCCGTCCTGCTCGTCCCACATCTCGTCGGGATGTTCGCCGCGCCGGTCCATCGCATAGGCAATCCACATGAAGTGCTGGACGAACTTGAAGGCGATCTCCTCGTACATCGGGTCGTACTCAGTCAGAATGATTGCCATCTCCAGCATGGTCTGGCAATAGAACGCCATCCACGCTGTTCCGTCCGCCTGCTCAAGGGATCCGCCTGTCGGAAGCTGCGCACTGCGATCGAATACGCCGATGTTGTCCAGGCCCAGAAAGCCGCCGGCGAAGACATTGCGACCTGAAGGATCCTTACGGTTCACCCACCAGTTGAAATTGAGCATCAACCCCTGAAACGAGCGTTCAAGAAAGCGCAGATCAGCGCGTCCCAGCGCTTTCTCATACTTGTAGAGCCAGAGCGTGGCGGCGGCATGCACGGGCGGATTGACGTCACTGAAGTTCCACTCGTAGGCTGGGATCTGGCCACTCGGGTGGACATACAGGATGCGCAGCATCAGCAGTAACTGCTCTTTGGCGAAATCGAAGTCGACGAGCGCCAGGGCGATCGTATGAAAGGCCAGGTCCCAGGCCGCGAACCACGGGTACTCCCACTTGTCCGGCATGGAAATCACGTCGGCATTCAACATGTGGAACCACTCCATATTGCGCACATCGCGCCGGGCGGCTTCGAGCAATGGATGACTCCCGTGCTCGCGCAGCCACAGTTCGAGATCGAAGTAGTAGTACTGTTTGCTCCACAGCATGCCCGCCAAAGCCTGACGGTGCACCCGGCGCTTGTCCTCGGTCAGCGACTTTGGCGCAACGCGCTCGTAGAACTCATCCGCATCGGCGATGCGGGAATGGAAGGTGTTCTCGAATTCGTCGAAGGGATTGACCTGCCTGACTGCCGTCATGCGCAACCGGATAGTCGCGTTGCCCCCGCCGGGTACGTCGCACACGTAATGGGCCGCCGCCTTGGTTCCCGTCCTGGCGGGATTGACAGCCTCGCGCTGCCCTGCAATGACGTACGCGTGGAACGCGTCCTTCACGTAGGGTGACCCGTTGGGTTGATTCCACAGACGCTGTGCGTTGCTATCGTTTTCCGTGAAGAGCAGTTCCCCTGCGCCGTCGCAGTAAAGCCAGTACTCGCCCAGCTCATGATGCGTCGCACGAATGACGCCTGGACCCGCTTCGCATAGTGATGGCCTGCGATCGTCGTGGCCCCACGACCAGGTATTGCGAAACCATAGCGTTGGCAGGACCCGAAGCCGTGCCCCTTCCTGTGCGCGGTTGTGTACGGAAATGCGCACGAAGATGTCTTCCGGACCCGCCTTTGCGTATTCGACAAACACGTCGAAATACCGGTCTTCATTAAACACGCCGGTATCGAGCAGTTCGTACTCGAGTTCGCCCCGCGATCGTTTCCGGTTGGTCTCGACCAGATCCCGGTACGGATATTCCCGCTGCGGATACTTGTATAGATACTTCATGTACGAGTGGGTGGGCGTGCTGTCGACGTAGAAGTAATACTCCTTCACGTCCTCCCCATGATTGCCTTCGCTATTGGTCAGGCCAAAGAGGCGTTCCTTCAGAATCGGATCACGCTCGTTCCATAGTGCAAGGGCAAAGCACAACTGCTGCCGGTCGTCGCACAGTCCGCCGAGCCCGTCCTCTCCCCATCTGTACGCGCGTGAGCGGGCATGATCATGCGTGAAATAGTTCCAGGCGTCGCCGTCATCGCTGTAGTCCTCGCGGACCGTCCCCCACTGCCGCTCGCTGAGATACGGCCCCCACTTCTTCCATGGTACTTGCGCGGTACGCGCGTCGTTCAGGCGCTTCTGTTCGGCTACATCGACGAATGCAGGGCACATGATTCGCCTCCATAACGGCGCATGGACTCGATCTCAACATGCACGAAGACGCATCATCGTGCGCGATTGAGGCAACAGCGGCATGTCGGCATGGGTGATGGTCTGCGCGTTGCTGTCTTCACGATCGCGGAATGTATTGGAGGTATGGCTGAATTGCCCTCGAAGAACGCGATGGTGCCGACCCGTCCATTGCCGTCTACCCGATGCCGACGTATTCAGGTACACGGCGAGTTGAGGGACGTCCCATGGATACTTTCACAATGTAGGAGCCAGCACGAAGCAAGGCAATACGATGTTGGGGACCTGGTGAGACAACAGACGACTTCGGCCGTGGCCAAAGTTCATGAAGTAGGTCCGATCATCACGATGCGCTATTCCGCCTCGCTGCTTCGATTGCAGGTGAATGCGCCGGTAGCACAGGCTTCCGGTTGCCCTGCCAGACCCGCCTGGCGATCGCAGGGCTGAGCAGCGTCGACGGCGGCATCATCAGGTTGACGACCTTCAGAAACGCAGTCGCCAGCGTGCTGTCGCGTGTCGCGGCAAGGTGAAGCTTGCCGATGTACCAGTTGATGAAACGCAACATCGGCGGGCGCGCGCCTTTGACTTGTGGATGGCGGAGGTCGTTGCCAACCGCGATGTCCCACGGAATATCGACGAACTTCGCGGCCGCCCCGAAGAATCGACGCGCAAGATCGTTCGAGCCCGTGCGCAGGCACTGCTGCAGCGTCAGCGCCTCCTCTGCCGCGACGGTCATGCCCTGCCCGTAGACGGGATTGAAGCTGCAGATGGCGTCACCGAAAACCAGGTAGTGCTCGGGGAAACGTGCAAGCTTCTCGTACCGCCGGCGCAGGCTGGAGGCGTAGCGGTAGCGCCTGAATTCGCTTAGCGGTTCAGCTCTGGCGACAACGTCGTGAATCTCCATGGTCGGCAGTGTCGCCAGATAGGCGAGAAAGCCCTGGTCGTTGTCGGGTGCGTCGTCGCCAAGAAAACCGCCGGCACTGACGATCCAGCTGTCGCCTTCCTGCGCGAGCATGACCCCGTTGCGCCAGTTCGGCGCACTACCGGCGACAACGATACCCTGCCTGCCGTCAAGATCAGTCGACCGGCGCCGATAGGAACGGGTCATGTAGCTGATGCCGATCTCGACCTTCTCATTGGCGGGAGGTTGGTAGCCGAGTTCTTCAAGCCACGCCGCACTGGATGAGCCACGGCCAGTCGCATCGACGACAAGATCCGCGTCGATGGTCATTTCCGGCTGGCCCTCGACGCACGTGCGCACACCCGTCACGCTCCTGCGACCGGGATCGGTGGCAAGCCCCCGCACAGCGCAACTTTCCATGGCGCGCACGTTCGGCAAACCCAGCAGCCGCCGGCGTAGATGGCCTTCGAGCACGGGACGGCTCGCAAGCAGACCGGTCAGGTCACTCGTGCCGTTAGCAAGCCTGACGTTGCGACCGATCCAGATCACATCGTTGGCGACATCACCGATCAAGCCGCCGCTTTGCGCGACGACTTCCATGTTGTATCCAGGGAAGAATTCCTCGAGTACCGCGCTGCCGCGCGCAAGGAGCCCATGGGTATGGCGACCCTGCGGCACGCCCTTGCGCGGCGTATCGGCTGCCGGAAATGCATCGCGTTCGAGCACGGTGACGACAGTATAGAAATCCGACAGTACCCGGGCGGCCAGAAGCCCACCCATGCCAGCGCCGATCACGATCGCATGTTCGCCCAGTTTCTTCATGACAATCCTCCCGTTCAATCCGTCGCAATGCGTCCCAGCGACCATCGCATGCAGGCAATGGTAGGATTGCCTCGTCCCCTGAGCGTCCCCCGGACGCCGTCATTGAGGCTCGCCTCGCCATGGCTCTGTTCAGCGTGCGGACGCTTGGATTTCCGGAGATCCGTCAGGACGACCAGTTGTGCCATCTGGCCTTGCGCAAAGGCGTCGCGCTGCTGGTCTACCTGGCCGAAGCGAAGGGCCCAGTCGGGCGCGACGCTGTCGCTACGATGTTGTGGCCGGAGGGCCGCGAAGAGGTTGTACGGGCGCGGCTGCGGCGCCTGTTGCATCGCCTCCAGCTCACACTCGGCGACGACGTTCTTACCACCGACCGGTCAACCGTTCGATGGTCGGCAGCGATCGAATTGCAGGCGGATTCCCAGCTGTTCGAGCGAGCCTGCGACCGCGGCGAGTTCGAGCGGGCGTGCCGCCATTATCCCGGCGACTTTCTCGAGGGCTTTTCGCCCGGCGACTGCCCACAGTTCGACGAGTGGGCTTTTTTTCGCCGGGAGGCCTTGCGGGGCCGGGCGATCCAGGCGCTCGAGCGAGTGGTGCACGACAGGAATGCGGCCGGTGACTACGCGGCCGCGGCCGCGCACGCCGGCCGTCTTGTTGAGCTCGATCCGCTCAGCGAAGTGTACGGCCGGCACCTCATCCGCAACCTTCTGCTCGCCGGAGACCGGGCCACGGCCCAGCGGCATCTCGAAGCCCTGACGCAGCGACTTCGCGACGAGCTCAACGTGGCACCCGAATCCGAGACTCGCGCGCTGCTGAATGCCGGCGCAACCTTGCCCATCGAGCAACCGCCATCGACGCGCTACGTCAGCGGTGGCGGCGTCCATCTCGCATTCCAGACCTACGGCGCCGGCCCTATCGATGTTCTGGTGCTGCCCGGTTTCGTGTCTCACGTCGAACGGGTTTGGGAGGAGCCCCGGTGCCGGGCGTTCCTGTCCTCGCTCGCCGGGATGGGCCGTCTGATCCTGCTCGATCGTCGCGGCATCGGGCTTTCCGACCGGGTCGGGTTCAATCCCAGCGTCGACGCGACCGCGCAGGACATCGGCACCGTGCTGGACGCCGCATGCAGCCGCCGCGTCGTGCTGTTCGGCGCGTCCGAGGGCGGACCGGCATGCATCAAATTTGCCGTCGATCACCCCGATCGTGTCGCTGGCCTCATTCTGTTCGCCTCGCTGGCGAAGGGAACCGCAGCGCACGACTACCCCTATGCACTTCAGGCCGGTCAATATGACTTGTGGCTGCAGCAGCTCATTGCAGTCTGGGGCGGACCTGCAGGCATCGAAACATTCGCGCCGAGCCTGTCTGGCGATCCTCAGGCGAGAGCCTGGTGGGCAGGCTTGCTTCGGGCCGCGTCGAGCCCGGGAGCCCTCAAGGGCGTGCTCGAGGCGTTGCGCGATATGGATGTGCGGCAGCTCCTCGGCCGGGTTTCCATGCCCACCCTGGTACTGCATCGTCACGACGACCGCGCCGTTCGCATCGGCGCCAGCCGGCATCTCGCCAGTCACATCGCGCAGGCGCGATTCATCGAGCTCGATGGCGCCGATCACTGGGCTTTCGCCGGCGATCAGCAGCCCGTCCTGGATCACATCGGGCGATTTGTCGGCAGTCTCGCTGGGTAACCGCGACCGGGCTTTCCGTTCGCCTTTCAGGCGTCATCCACATCCACTGCCGCCACCACCACTCACACGCCAATACCCGCACCAGCCCGCAACCTATCCCACCTTGGAATAACCCCTATCCCTTTCTGCCCGTTCCCGCGCCGGTCCGGAATGGATACATTGCCGATCAACGCAATCGCGAGAGCACCGGACCCCCGATGCTCCAATCCATTCAAGGAAACATCATGGCCAGGCTCTTCAATCCGATCCAGGTAGGTGCATACACACTCTCACACCGCGTGGTCCTCGCGCCGATGACCCGTCTGCGCACCATTCAACCCGACGACATCCCCAGCCCGATGATGGCCGACTTCTACGGACAGCGCGCATCGGCAGGCGGCCTGGAAATCGTCGAAGCCGCGAGCGTCTCGGTGCAGGCGCGCTCGTACCTCGGTGCGGCAAGCATCTACCACGACGGCCAGATGGAAGGCTGGCGCGCCATTGCGAAAGCCGTGCACGCAAAGGGCGGACGCGTGTTCCTGCAACTGATCCACGGCGGCCGTCAGAGCCATGTCGAGATGACGGGCGGCGAAGATCCCGTGGCGCCTTCCGTCGTGCCGTTCGATGGCGTGGCGCTCACGAAAGACGGTTTCGTCCCCGCCTCGCCGCATCGCGCGCTCGGCATCGAAGAAATTCCCGCGATCGTCGAGGATTTCCGCGCCGCCGCGCAACGCGCAAAGGATGCCGGCTTCGACGGTGTCGAACTTCACGCAGCGAACGGTTATCTCGTCGACCAGTTCATCCAGGACGGCACCAACCAGCGGACGGACGCATATGGCGGCCCGATCGAAAACCGCGTGCGCTTCCTGCGCGAAACGCTCGAAGCGCTGATCTCGGTGTGGGGCGCGGACCGTGTCGGCGTGCGGATTTCGCCTTCGGGCGAATGGGGCGGTATCTCCGACAGCGACCCCGAAGCGACGTTCAGCTACGTGGCACGGCTGCTCGACTCGTACGAGATCGCTTATCTGCACGTGATCGAACCGCGCGTCAAAGGCGACGACACGCTGCATCACGACCATCCGCCCGTCGCGACGAAGTATCTGCGCAAGCACTTCTCGGGTCCGATCATCGCTGCGGGCGGTTTCGATGGTGCGAGCGCAATCGCCACGGTCGAATCGGGCGATGCCGATCTCGTCGCGTTCGGCCGCCATTTCTCGTCGAATCCCGATCTGCCGTATCGCCTGAAGCACGACCTGCCGCTCACGCCGTATGTGCGCGCAGCGTTCTGGGGCGGCACGGAAGCGGACTATTCGGACTTCCTCACGCATGAAGAGTCTCAAGCGTTGGAAAGTACCGAAGAGAACGCCACCGCAGACGAGGCGCAAAACGCCTGAGCAACCCGCGCACGCGGACGCATTCGCACATCCCGGTTCGGAACGGATGCGTCACGCGGCCTGCGACTTGCCGTGGCCCATCAAGCGTTCCGGTGCGAACTCGGGCGCAAGGCACTCCTCGACGAATGCAGTGAACTGACGCGCCTTGCTGCTGGCCAGCCGTCCCGTCGGATAAACGGCGGACAACGGAATGGCCGGCAGCATCCAGTCATCCATCACCGAAACGACAGCGCCCGATTTCAGTTCAGGCCAAAAGGCCCATTCCGACGCGACGGCAAGGCCCATATCCGCAAAGACGGCCGCGCGAAGGCCCTCGGTCGCGGAGATCCTCACGCGGCCCTGCAGCCGCACGGGCAACTCCGCCGTGTCCCTGCGAAACGTCCACTCCTCGCCGCCGCCGACATCGCGCGTGTAGACGACGGCGCGATGCCCGTGCAGATCGGCGGGCGCTTGCGGCATGCCGTGCCGTTCGAAAAAGGCAGGCGTCGCGAGCACGCGCCGGCGCGCGACGGCAATGCGGCGCGCCGTCATGTTCGAGTCCGCCAGTTCGCCCATGCGCAATGCGAGGTCGATGCCCTCTTCGACGAGATCGATGTTGCGATCGTCGAGCACGAGTTCGAGATCGAGGTCCGGGTGCTGTTCGAGAAAGGCCGGCAAGCGCGGCACGATGTGCAGCCGCGCGAAACATACGGCCGCCGACACCCTCAGCTTGCCCGTCAGTCCCGCCGCCGTGCCTCGCGCCGCCAGCACGGCCTCGTCCGCTTCTTCGACTGCGCGTCTCGCGCGCTGATAGAAGTTCTGGCCGGCCTCCGTCGGCGTGAGCGCGCGCGTCGAGCGCAGCAGCAGCTTGACGCCGAGCCATTCCTCGAGCTGCGCAACGGCTTTCGACGCGGCCGGCTGGCCGATATCGAAGTGTCGCGCCGCAGCCGAAAACGAACCTGTATCGACGACACGGATGAAGATTTCGATCGCCGCAAGGCGGTCCATCGCGCTGACTCCCGTTCTGTGCGAAGCCGGGCGAATGTCCGGCACATCCTGCCAATATATGTCAGCCGCTCGCTCAGCCAACGTCCACCAGTTCATCCGCCCTCGACAAAAACAGCTTCAGCACAGGCGACGCATTCGATCGACTGTAGCCGATCGCGAGATCGACGGTCGGCGCCTCGCCTACCAGCGGACGACTGACCACCGACCACGGCAGCAGATTATTCGCGTACTCGGGCATCAACGAAAGCCCGCGCGTCGACGCAACCAGCGACATCGCCATCGCAAGGTTATCGACACCATGCTCAGGCTTCGGATCGAGCCCATTCTCCTGCAGATATCGCGCGACCACATCGTGCAGCACGCGCGCCTTGTTCGACGCCATGATGAACGTCTCGCCTTTCAGATCCGACGGACGGATCGCCTGCTTCGCCGTCAGCCGATGATCGCTCGGCATCAGCACGACAAGCTTCTCGCGATAGACGACACGGTAATCGAGATCGAGCCCCGGCTCCCTGCGCACGAACGCAAGATCGAGCTTGCCGCGCGCCACGGCGTCGGCGAGATCGGGAGAGTAGCCACTCGACACCGTCACGTCGATATTCGGCAACTCGTCGCGCAACACTTGCATGGCGCGCGGCAGCCACATCATTTCCTGACCTGTCAGGAAGCCGAGCGCGAAGACCTGTTTGGCCGGGCGTGACGCGCGCCGCGCGGCTTCGATGGCGGCGTCGACCTGTGCGAGCGCAAGCCGTGCATGGTCGAGAAACGCCTTGCCCGACGCGGTCAACTCGACACCGCGCGCGCTGCGGCTGAACAACTCCGCCTTGACCTCGTCCTCGAGATCGCGGATCTGCCGGCTAAGCGATGGCTGCGACGTAAACAGCCGTTGCTCCGCGGCGACCGTGAGGCTGCCCGTTTCCGCTACGGCAACGAAATAGCGCAGATGACGTAACTCCATGCTTCCTCCTGGTTCGTCCGTTTTGCACGCTTCACAAGCCATGCTTCCGGAGCATGCCCGCCAGCCTACAAAGTCTTTTTTGTTTTAGCAAGCGAAGGCTAGATTACATGCCAGCAGTCACATCGCCCGATGCGGACGCCGACAAGACAAGTGTTGCAGCCATGCCTGCCTGTTATTGCCGGACGGTCCCGCCGATCAACTAACCGGAGCTTTGCCATGAACGATCTCGCTGGAAAAACCGCGCTTGTCACGGGCGCCTCCCGCGGCATTGGCCGCGCCATCGCGCTTGCACTCGGCCGCGCCGGCGCGCAGGTGCTCGTGCATTACAGCAGCAATGAAGCAGCCGCCGACTCGACCGTCGCCGGGATCGTCGCGGCCGGCGGCCACGCGCAGAAAATCGCCGCCGACCTGCGCGCCCGGCGGACGGCTCGACGTGCTGGTCGCGAACGCGGGCATCGCCAAGGCTGCGAGTATCGAAGACACGACGGTCGAAGACTTCGACGAACTCTTTGCCGTCAACGTGCGTGCGCCGTTCTTCCTCGTTCAGCAACTCCTGCCGATGCTGTGCAAAGGCAGCAGCGTCGTACTGCTGTCGTCGCTGGCGGCACGCGCATCGGTTGGCGAACTGGCCGCCTATGCCGCAACAAAAGGTGCCGTCGATACGCTTGTGCGGCACTTCGCATCGGCGCTCGGCGAGCGCGGCGTGCGCGTGAATGCGATCGCGCCCGGCGTCGTCGCAACCGACATGTCGAGCTTCGCGACAACCGATGCAGGCCGCAACTACACGCTGAGTCTGCAGGCGCTGAAGCGCGTCGCGCAGCCCGACGACATCGCCGGCGCCGTGACATTCCTTGCTTCCGATAAGGCGAACTGGATCACAGGCGACACACTGCGCGTCGACGGCGGATCGAAGCTCTGACGGGCATGGAACAAACCCAACGCATTCGATCCATACTAATTGATAAGGCATCCAAAATGACTGAAGCGAATCTGAAACTGTTCTCGTCGACAAGCGTAGGCCCGATACAACTGTCACACCGCATCGTGCATGCGCCGATGACGCGTCTGCGTTCCGAATCCGACGACAGCCCGAGCGCAATGATGGTCGAGTACTACCGGCAGCGCGCATCGCAAGGCGGCCTGCTGATCACGGAAAGCGCGCATCCTTCCTATGACAGCCGTGGCTATCTCGGCGCGCCCGGCATCTATACCGACGAGCATATCGAAGCCTGGAAGAAGATCACCGACACCGTTCACGCGAAAGGCGCGCACATCTTCATGCAGATCGCGCACGACGGGCGCCAGTCGCACGTCGATCTGAGCTGGGGCAATGCGCCCATTGCGCCGTCTGTCGTGCCGTACGAAACGACAGTGTTCACGCAAAACGGCTGGGTGCCCAACTCGCCGCATCGCGCGCTGGAAACCAACGAGATTCCCGCCATTGTCGACTCGTTCAGACGTGCGGCAGAGCGCGCGAAAGCAGCTGGTTTCGACGGCGTCGAATTGCACAACGCCAACGGCTACCTCGCGGACACGTTCCTTCAGGACGGCACCAACAAGCGCACGGACGCCTATGGCGGCACGATCGAAAAACGCACGCGCTTCTCGCTCGAACTCGTCGATGCATTCACATCCGTGTGGGGCGCGGACCGCGTCGGCGTGCGCGTGTCGCCGAGCGGCCGTTGGGGGGCGATATCCGACAGCAACCCCGAAGCAACCTTCGGCTATTTCGCCGAACGGCTCAATGCGTATGGCCTAGCGTATCTGCACGTGATTGAGCCGCGTGTGATGGGCACAGAAACGCTCGTCGAAGGTCAGGCGCCCGTCGCGTCGTCGTTCCTGCGCAAGATATTCAACGGCCCGATCATCGCCGCGGGCGGCTTCGACCGCGCCGGCGCCGAGCAGATCCTGCAACGCGGCGACGCCGATCTCGTCGCGTTCGGCCGATGGTTCTCGTCGAATCCGGATTTGCCCGAGCGCCTGCGACGCGACCTGCCGCTCGCGCCTTACCAACGCGACGCGTTCTGGGGCGGCGGCGAACGCGCGTACACCGACTTTCCCGCATACGACGACACCACCACCGAAGCATCGAGCGATGAAACCGTCTGACTCAAGGAGCTGAGCATGTCCAGCAACAACACGCCGAACACAAGGTCCGTGAAGGTTCCCGGTCCCGATCACCCCATCACCATCGAACGCAACCCTTCGCGCGTCGTCGTCACGGTCGCTGGCCGCATCATCGCCGACACACGCAACGCGTTGACGCTGCGCGAAGCGCACTATCCGCCCGTGTTCTACGTCCCGAGAAAGGATGTCGACATCGCACTGCTCAAACGCACGGAGCATTCGACGTACTGCCCATATAAGGGCGACGCCGCGTACTTCTCGATCCCGTCGGGTGGCGAGCGCGCGATCAACGCGATCTGGACTTACGAGTCGCCGTATCCCGCTGTCGAGCCGATTCGCGAACACCTGGCGTTCTACAGCGACCGTGTCGATTCGATCGAAGAACGTGAATAAGGAATCCACGTTTGGACGGAAGACTTTCTCACTGTTCTCGTTTCGCGAAGTATGAATTGACCTGCCGAGGGATTCTGCCCAGCACAATGTATGACTACACTTCGCTCTCGAATAAGCAAGCGTCACGATAAACCGTGATACCGGATGCGGAACTACTCGCACCGCTTTTTCCTTTCGCGATAGTCTCTTTGAACATGGACAGACTTCAGGCAATGACGACATTCGTGACCGTCGTCGAAACAGAAGGCTTCGCTTCTGCAGCACGCAGGCTCAAAACCTCGCCATCCGTCATCAGTCGCTTGATCAACGAACTCGAAGCGCATCTTGGCGTGCGCCTGCTGAACCGTACAACCCGCATCGTCAGAATGACCGATGCCGGTGAGAAATTTTTCGATGATTGTCGTAGCATCCTCGCGAAAGTGGACGCAGCGGAGCTGGCAGCGGTCAGCGCAAACAGCACACCGCGTGGCCAGCTGACAGTGACGGCACCCGTAGTTTTCGGAAGGACCTATGTCACGCCAATCGTTCAGGAGTATTTGACGCGTTATCCGGCCGTGACTGTGAGTTGCTGGTTTCTGGATCGAACTGTGAATCTCGTCGACGAAGGTGTCGATGTCGCGATTCGTATCGGGGAACTGCCCAATTCTTCACTTCAAGCGGTCGCGATCGGCAAAGTGCGGAGCGTACTCTGCGCCTCGCCCGCCTATCTGGAGGCACACGGCGAACCGCAACATCCCAGTGACCTCATGTCTCATGTCGCCATCCAGTCGACGCCTTCAACGTCATCCCCCGAGTGGCGCTTTCGCGTCGACGGGAAGCCTGTAGTCGTGCCAATCCAGCCACGCCTGATCACCACGACAAACGACTCCGCGATGACGGCCGCCATGTCCGGACTAGGCATCGTGTGCCTGCTGTCTTGTCAGATTTCATCCGAGCTAGCAGAAGGACGGCTTCGGATCGTGCTGCCAGAATATGAGCTTGCGACTCTCCCCGTGCACGTATTGCACCGCGAAGGCAGACATGCCAATCGGAAAGTGCGCGCATTCCTCGACCTCGCAATCGAAACATTCAGGGCGAAGGCTTCCCTGTGGCGCGCGTAGCGGCTCAAAGTTGAACTTGCCGAGTGGCAGTCGGCAGATCAACACAGAGGTCGACGCCGCAGGTGACGTGGCATCGTGCTTCTACTCATACAAGGCGGGGCTCCATTGGACCGCACGGGAAGCGTGCGGTATCACGTGTTGCCTGCCTCAATTAGCGCGTTGGCACCCGGCATTCAAGAAGTCCGCGGCTGAGACGACTTTCGCGTATCCGAAACTCAACGCTGCCATAAACGCCGCATGTACCTGCAATGCCGGCACACTTACCCCGTTGAACTCGAGCGCGTGCGTAGCGCAGGCATCGTGGATCACCGTCGTGCTGTAGCCAAAGTCCACCGCAGCACGGGTAACTGCGTCGATACACATGTGGCTCATATTTCCCACTACCACCACCGTCTCGATACCTTGAGCATCGAGAATCTTCCTCAGGTCGGTCTCGCGGAATGGATTCATATGGTGTTTGACGATCACGAGTTCGCCAGGCCGATTCGCAGCCTTCGGATGGAGTTGAGCGCCGTTGGTATCCGGCACGAAGAACGCCGCATCTTTTGATAGCGATTCATGGCGGATATGCACGACCAGATCGCCGTTCGTCCTCGCGGACTCGATGATGTTGCGTGCGTTATCCGCGGCCGTCGACGCCATCCAATATCCACTTTCCTCCAGCGAAGTAATCGTTCTGAATATCGACCACTATCAGTGCTTGTTTCGTCATGTTTCCTCTACCTCGAACGGTGAACAAAGATTCGGGCTCCATAGCAGGCCGAATACGTAGCTGCAGCGCATGTAGGCCCCCACCAGATGGAAGGTGACCGTGGCGCAACGAACCCGATACTGCCCGATTCATCGGACTGGCGGAATAACCCGGATGAAGAATTCACCGTTCGCGTAACGAGATGAGTGGATCGGCGTTGTCGAACCCGCCATGTCGGAAATGCGAAACGGGCGACACAGAACGTAACCAGTCAGATTCCAGCAACGCCCTCCTTTCGTTCGAAAAATGCCACGGCCACCAACCCATACCAGCGTTCTCGTTACGAGAATGGTCTTTTCTGGTCGAACTCGTTTCTGGAATCCTGGCGATCGCCCATACTCGGCGCTATCAATCACGAACTACGTGATTTCGAGTATCACCAGTGAGATTTCCATGACTACTGCAGCGACAACCAACGTTACCGAGATCGACTTTTACTATTGGCCCACGCCAAACGGCCAGAAAGTTGCCATCCTCCTCGAAGAAACCGGTGTGACTTACCAGATACACCCCGTCGATATCGGCAAAGGAGTGCAGCTAACCACCGACTTCGAAAAGATTTCGCCAAACAACCGGATGCCGGCCATCGTGGACCGTCAACTCGACGCATCGGTTTTCGAATCCGGTGCAATCCTGTTGCATCTCGCGGAAAGGACGGGTCAGTTCATTCCTGCCACCCCGAATGGTCGCGTTGAAGTCCTGCAATGGCTGTTCTGGCAAGTGGGCGGTCTCGGGCCGATTTTGGGCCAAACGGTCTTCTTCCGTACGTACGCGTCAGAACAACTGCCTTTGGCAATCGAACGGTTCACCACGGAGGCGGGGCGGCTCTACGGCGTTCTGAACAAGCGACTGGCCGACCGTGAATACATTGCGGGGGAATACTCGATTGCTGATATGGCGGTTTATCCATGGGTAACGCAACATACCGCGCAGGGAATCGCGATGGATCGCTTTCCAAATGTCGCACGTTGGCTCGAACGCGTCGCCGAACGACCCGCCGTCAAACGCGCCTATGCGCTGGCTGAAGCAGTACGCCCCGCGCAACTGACAGATGAGCATCGCAAGCAGTTGTACGCCCAGAAGCAGCCCACAGTTTGATTCACTAAAGATGAGACGGAATGACACACTTGCACAAATCTTTCTTTCAATAATCAATTTCGTAATACTTACTTTATTTAACTTAAATCCAAAGGAGCTGAAAGTGTTTTTTTCGAACAACGTCAAACGCATGACGATCGCCGCCGCGATTGTGGTCACGATCCCCGCGCTCGCCGCTGCGGCCGGAGGAAACCCGGACCTCTACGCCGACAGCTCCAAGGTCGTGCCGGTTACTGAACTGAAGTTCTATCAGGACAAGGAAGGCCTGACGGTCGCCAATGGTTGGGGCGATCCGGCAAACGGCGCCCACAGCAATTACATCAAGATGCCGGGTGGCACAGCCAGTGGCGTACACACGCACACCTACTCCTACTATGGCGTCGTCATTGCTGGCGTCGTTGCCAATGAACCCCCGGGTTCGAAGCAGGATCACCCGCTGGCGGCAGGATCGTACTGGTATCAGAAGGGCGGCGAGCAGCATGTCACGAAGTGCATTTCGCAGACTGAATGCATCTTCTTCGTCACATCGAAGGGCGCATTCGATTATCTGCCCACCAAGTGAATTGACACCGATCGACTTTTAGCAAGGGCTAGCCACCATCAGCGTTGGAATTAGCCCTGTCGCATGGCCGGCGACAGACAGATCCCAGCAACCATATCGTCGCTTCGTGAAGTCGAAGGCCATCGTTGTTGCATGCCTGACAGGCATGCCGTACAGCCTGGAAAGTCTTTTTCAGCAGCACGCAAGAAGCCTAAATTGGGCTCCGTCATGCTCATCGAGCAGCACGCCACAAACAATGTGTCGTGAACGTACCTGACTGGAGCCTCAAATGAATCAACCCGTCGTCCTTATCACAGGCGCCCTGTCGGGCATCGGTCGTGCAACGGCCTTTGCGTTCGCTCGTGCAGGAGCGCGCCTCGTCGTGTCGGGCCGTCGTGCCGCAGAAGGCGCAGCGCTCGAAGCCGAATTGCGCGAAACCGGCGCGGAAGCTTTCTTCGTCAAGGCGGATGTGCGCCACGACGACGAAGTCCACAACCTGGTCGATCAGACCGTCGCCCGATACGGCAGGCTCGACGTCGCCGTCAACAACGCAGGAACGGAGGGTCGGTCGGGGCCCGTGATCGAGCAGACCGCGGACAGTTATGCCGACATGTTCGACACCAACGTCCTCGGGACGCTGCTGAGCCTCAAGCACGAACTGCGGGTAATGACGGCTCAGCGGGCGGGCAGCATCGTCAACGTGTCATCGACGATGGGCGCGCGCGGCGCGGCGGGCGCATCGCTTTATGTCGCGAGCAAGCATGCCGTCGAGGGCCTGACGAAATCGGCGGCCCTCGAAGCCGCTGCGTTTGGCGTGCGCGTCAACGCCGTCGCGCCGGGGCCCGTGCAAACGCCGATGCTCGACCGTCTCACGCAGACATCCGAGCGCAAGGCCGCGTTCCTCGACACCGTGCCGCTCAAGCGCGCCGGCACCCCGGACGAAATCGCCGAGGCGATCGTGTACGTGGCATCGGCCGGCTTCATGACGGGCGAGGTGCTGCGCGTGAATGGTGGCCGGACAGCGTCCTGAGTCATGCTTTTCAGGCATGCCGCACAGCCTATAAAGTCTTTTTCGAAAGAGTTCGACGCGCCTACATTACGTTGCAGGACGGCGATACACGAAGCACAGACGGACGGGCCAGCCGCAGCACCCCAGAGATAGCCCATACGTTTCAGCTATATCACGCCGCAATGAACTGCAACGGATTTCGCAAAGGACAACCGCCATGACCCGCCATACTCATCAAACCGCGCCGACCCAGTTCGTCGAAGCCAACGGCGTCCGTTTCGCGTATCGCCGCTTCGGCACGCCGAACGGCGAGCCGAACAGCGTGCCGCTCGTGATGAACATTCACTTCACGGGCACGATGGACCATTGGGACCCCGCCGTCACCGACGGCCTCGCGCAAAACCGCGAAGTGATCCTGTTCAACAACGCCGGGATTTCCAGCAGCTCGGGCGCCGTGCCGGAGTCGATCGAAGAAATGGCCGCCAATGCCGCTGCGTTCGTCGAAGCGCTTGGGCTGAAGCAGGTCGACGTGCTCGGCTTTTCGATGGGCGGCCTGATCGCGCAGCAACTCGCGATCACAAAGCCGCAACTGGTGCGCAAGGTGATCCTCGTCGGCACTGGTCCGCGCAGCGGCGAAGGCATGACGTCGCTCACGCCCGAAGCGCAGGAGATTTTCGGCGCATCGTATGCGCATCCCGACGACTTGTGGCTGCGCGTGCACTTTGCACCGTCCGAAGCGAGCCAGGCCGCAGGCCGTGGCTTCGTCGAGCGCTTCCGTCTGCGCACGGAGAACCGCGACCCCGAAGCCAACGACAAGGTCGCGCCCGCGCAACTCGCCGCGCTTGCGAAGTGGGGCGCGCCGCGCGAGAACCCGTACGACTATCTCGACGCGCTCAGGCAGCCGACGCTCGTCATCAACGGCGACAACGACGTGATCATCTATTCGATCAACTCGTGGATCCTGCAGCAGCACATCCCGAACGCGCAACTGATCATCTATCCGGACGCCAATCACGGCTCGCTGTACCAGTACCCCGAACGCTTCGTCGCACACGTCGATCAGTTTCTCTCAGAAGCTGCCGCACGCAACGCGTAACACGCTCTCATCACATTCAACGGAATCTCATCATGAACAACCTGACTGGCA
>WNGR01011476.1_pt1 | contig 17225 bp, 20 predicted proteins | sample 5407581 | NCBI WGS metagenome assembly WNGR01 (sample SAMN13153383, study PRJNA577476) | soil metagenome | isolation source: 80 cm soil or saprolite under Garry oak tree replicate 2 | place: USA:California | collected 2016-06-15 | reverse complement strand
CAGGCGGTGAATCCCAGATTCCGCATGCGCTCGCCGACATCGCTTTGTGACAGGTTCGCGGCGGCACGGGCGGCACGGAGGTTGCGGGCCAGGAGGCTGCCATATGGGACCGGTTGTAGCGAACGCATGGTGCCAGTGTCGCGCTTATCGCACGCCCAGGCAAGGCATCTAACGAAATTCGATGCAATCTGAACACATCCGCTTGCAACTACGGCACGAGCCGTGCCACGATCGGATCATTGATCGTCACGTGCGATCGTCTAACGCCTGTCGCCAGGAGGCGATCAGAATGAGCGATTCCCCCACCGGCGTGCTCGACGGCAAGCTCTTCGCCGATGTTCCCGAGACAGCCCAGATCCTCCGCTATGACCAGCGCACCGTCCGGCGCGCTATCGAGGCCGGGGAGATCCCCGCTGTCCGCGCGGGCGGCCGGTGGCGAATCCCGACTTCATGGCTGCGCGAACAAGCGCGGATCGGTGACAGCGATGCGGCGACTGCCTGACGAAAGCGGGCCGGCCCCGCAGGACCGGCCCGGAGCAGAGTCACCGCCAAGCGCCTCAGCCGTACCTGATTCTAGGCGCCAGGCATCGCGGGCGGCATCACCGCCGCGTGCGCTGGCAGTTAGCCCAGGCCAGGGCGGTGACGCTGGGGGACCGGACGTCCCCCGCCCTCGCACTGGCGGCCATGATCGCTGCTGGCGCTGCGGCGTCGAGTTCAGCCGGACCACGCTGGACGACCTGCGGCGCTGCGCCGGGCTCGCCGGAGCCGGGCTGTACCACAGAGGCCCGTGCCATCCGTGCCCGTGCGGCCTGGACGAGTGCTGGGTGGTCACCTGGGAGGGCAAGCACCCGCCGCCGGAGATCCACGTCTGCCCGCGGCTCCTCGCCACCGGGACGGGCGCCCTGTGACCGGTGGCGAGCTGCTCGGCCAGGCGCTCGGGTACGCCGGGCGCGGCTGGCCTGTGTTCGCGTGCTGCCCGGACAACCCGGCGTGCACGAAACCGAAGTGCCACGAGTGCAAGGCGCCCGCCATCCCGTCCGCGCACCCGGCGGCCTCTGCGTGCAAGGGCGAGTGCGGCCGGGATGGCCACGGCTTCCACGACGCCACCACCGACCCGGGGCGGATCCGCGCATGGTGGCGCCGCTGGCCGCGAGCCAACGTGGCGATTGCCACCGGCGCGCCGGGCCCCGACGTCCTCGACGTCGACCGCAAGGCGGACGGCGACGGGTTCGCCGCCTTCGGCCGGCTCCGGCGCGCCGGGATGCTCACCGGCGCCGCCATGCTCGTCCGGACCAGGTCCGGCGGCGTGCACCTGTACTTCACCGGCACCAGCCAGCGGAAGGGCGCGCTGCCCCGTCACCGCCTCGACTTCCAGGCGTGCGGCGGGTACGTGATCGCCCCGCCGAGCAGGGTGCACGGGCGCCCGTACGAGGTGATCGACCGGCGGGCCGCGGCCGCGACATTCGACTGGGCCGCGGCGAAACAGGTGCTCGACCCGCCGCGGCAGCCCCGGGCCGCACAGACCCGGCCGTGGCGTGGCGGTGAACTGCCAGCGGCCGTCCGGCGGGCGCTGGCCGATCCCGCCGACGACCGCTCGCGGGCGCTGTACCGCCTGATCGGCGCATGCGTCCGCGGCGGCCTGGACGACGTCACCATCCGCCAGCTCGCCGCGGAATACCAGCCCGCCCTGGAGAAGTACGGCGACGCCGACCGGCTGGCGCGCGAAGTCGAGCGCTGCCTGCGCAAGATCGGAGGCACATGACCGAGATCCCGGCCAGCCTGGACGAGCTCGACGCCGACGACCCGCTGCCCGGCGAGCCGTGGACCGAGCTCGGGTACGCCCGCCGCCTGATCCAGGTCTACGGTGACCGGCTCCGGTACGTGCCAGCGTGGCGGCGCTGGCTGGTGTGGGACGGCAGGCGGTGGGTCCACGACGCGACCGGGCAGGCGCAGCGGTGGGCCAAGGTCATCGCCCGCCGGCTCACCACCGGCGCCATGGCGATCGAGGACGAGCAGAAACGCAAGGCCGCGGTCAGCCTCGCCCGCCGCGGCGAATCGGCCCACGCCGTCGCCGGGGCGCTCACCCTGGCCGGGACCGAGCCGGGGATCGTAGTCACTCCCGACGACCTCGACGCCGACCCGTTCCTGCTCAACTGCCGCAACGGAACCCTGGACCTGCGCAGCGGGGAACTGCGGCCGCACGACCCGGCCGACCTGCTCACCAAGGTGGCCGGCACGGAATACCACCCGGACGCCGCCGGCCAGGAGTGGGAGAAGTTCCTCGGCCGCGTCCAGCCCGAGCCGCAGATGCGCGCCTACCTCGCCCGGCTCATCGGCCAGGCCCTGGAGGGCAGGGTGACGGCGCACATCCTGCCGATCTTCAACGGGGTGGGCGCCAACGGGAAGACCACCTTCACCGGCGCGATGGACGCCGCGCTCGGCGACTACGCGGGCCCGGCCGACCCGGGACTGCTCACCGCCCGGAACTTCGACGCTCACCCGACCGGGGTCGCCGACCTGTTCGGCCTGCGGCTGGCCGTCCTGCACGAGTTCGACCAGGACCGGCAGCTAGCTGAGGGCACCGTCAAGCGCCTGACCGGCGGTGATTCCGTCAAGGCACGCCGGATGCGGGAGGACTTCTGGTCGTTCACCCCGTCGCACACCTTCCTGATGCTGACCAACCACAAGCCCGTCGTCAGCGGCGACGACGATGGCATCTGGCGGCGGATCAAGCTCGTCCCCTGGGAAGTGGTGATCCCCGAGGACGAGCGGGACGAGGAACTCGGCGACAAGCTCGCCCTCGAGCTGGACGCGGTGCTCGCCTTCCTGGTCCGCGGCTACCGGGACTGGCACATTAACGGGCTCGGCGACCCTGAGCAGGTCACCGCGGCGACCGGCTCCTACCGGTCGGAGTCCGATGCCATCGCCCGGTTCCTCGACCAGCAGTGCATCACCGGCCCGCACTTCCACGTCAAGTCGTCGGAGCTGTTCGCCGCCTGGTCGAAGTGGTGCGCGAGCGAGGGCGAGGAACCGGGGACGCAGACCTCGTTCTCCACCACTTTGGTGAACCGGGGATTCGACAAGACCAAGACGAGCGGGGTCATGCGCTGGACGGGCATCGGCCTGCAGGACAGCGAGGACGGCGATGGGGAGCGTTAGGGAGGGTCGGGAGGGTTATCGGGTTAACCGCCCACGCGTGTGTAACGCAAAGCTCCGAACCCTCCCGACCCTCCCTGGCGAGGCCGGCCAGTGAGCGCCGATCCGCTGCCAGCGGCCACCCGCGTCCGCAAGGCCCGCCGGTCATCCCGCGTGGCATGCGGGCACTACGTGCTGACCGGCCACATCATCGTCCGCCGCGCCGGACGGTGGACCTGCCTGGAATGCGCCCTTGCCGACATACGAGCCACCACCGGAAAGACGCGACCGTGACCAGCAAGACCAAGTACTTTCAGGCGGAGTTGCGATCCGTCATATTCGCCACCCCCACCGAGCAAGCCCTAGACCGGCTGGCCGACTACTGGGAAGAGGCGAACGTCCGCTGGTTCGGCGGCGAGATGAAGCCCGTCCCGATCGTCGCGGGACTGGAGAAGACCAAGAAGACCATGGGCACCGCCGGGTATGACCTCCGCGCTGGCCGCTACCAGATCGAGATCCGCGAGTCGCTCCTGGACCGGCTCGAGGAACCCGGCATGTGCCTGGAGACCACCGACGTTTTGCTGCATGAGATGATCCACCAGTACATAGCCGCCCGCTATCTACCCGGCCGGAACCGGCTTGATGAGCCTACCCATGGACCGGAGTTCACCTCATGGTGTAACCGGATCGGGTCTGCTCTGGGCCTCGGCGAGGTGGTCGCACGGAAGCCTCGCGGCCGGAAGGTGCCCCTATCCCGGCACTGGCCTCATTCTGTACGGGCGGACAGTGACTACGCTCTCATCTCACCTCGCCGGATCCACTTCAACCGTTACGCGGGGCAGAGGTTGCCTCGGCATACCGTCCTGGTCACTCGTCCTAGCTGGTTCGGTAACCCGTTCCTGGTCGCCGAGCTCGGCCGGGACGAGGCGATCCGGCTGCATCGGGAATGGCTCGGCGGTGAAGGCCCCAATATCATTGAGGTTCACGGCATGTTCCTCTTTGATCGCAGCAGGGTTCTTGAGCTGCTGCCTCACCTGGCCGGGCATGATCTGGCCTGCGGTTGCCACGAAGAGCTGCCCTGCCACGGCGACACGCTCCTCGAGCTGGCGAACGCCGCGCCGTGACCGCATTCATCGAGGCCGCGCACTCATCGGCCACGCCGGAATGGCCCACGCCGCCATGGCTCGCCGGCCAGCTCGCCGCCGCCGCTGAGGCCGAGGCTGCCGAGTCGCTCGGCCAGCGATTGCTTGCCGACACCCGCGATGTGGCCAGCACCTTCGCTACCTCGTTCGCGTCATCCCGTGAGCTGGTCAACGGCCTCATGAAGCTCGACGATCGGCGACGCGATGCCATTCGACTGGATCACCGACAACACCCGCACCCGCTACTAGTCCGACGTATGGGCCAGCAAGGACGCCGGAGGGAAACGACCATGACCGAAGTCACCCGCCGTGTCGCCGCCGAGGGCCTCATCGTCGCCTACGCCCAGTTCGAGATGCTGCGGCTGATGACCGAGGGCGCGACCCGCGCCGATGCCAGCGCCGCGGCGTTCGAGGTGTTCCGCGAGCTGGCCAGGACGATGACGGGCAAGGAATTCCACCGGCCCGAGCGGGTGGCCGGCACCCCGACGAACTGCCTGTCGGCAAGCGCGGCAGGAGTCCGCGACGCGTTCGGCCTCCCGTGGGAGACGTTCACGGCCAGGTACGGCCCCAGGCCTGGCGCCAGCCTGGGCGGGGCGGAGATCACCCGGCTCATCTGGCTGCTCGACACGGTGCACCGCGTCGCCGAGGGCGTGCCCCTGCTCGACGCCGCCCGCGAGGCTCACGACGCGTCCCTGGGCAGGCCGCGGCGGCGCCGCAAGCCGGCCGAGGGATGGTGGCTGGCCGTCCAGCTCGATGCCGCGCAGGATGGTATCTGGTGGGCGCTGCGCGAGCAGGACTGCTTCGGCGTGCCGCTGCCGGCCGGGCGGCCAGCGGCCGTGATCGCGGAGGGGAGGTGATGCCGCATGTCCGTTTTCAGCTCGGCCGTATCCCACGTGTTCGGTGCTTTCAAGGGCGGCTGGTTAACCCGGGGCCCTGACGGCCCCCCTGAATCAGGACGCGGCGGCGGCCGCGCGCTAGCGTGCAGGCATGACGGCCGCCGCCGCGCGCACGGCCGCGATGATGACGGCGGTACCAGGCGAGCACGGAGGGCAGGCGAGCACGGAGGACGGCAAGGCGGCGAAGCGGCGCATGCCGTCGAAGTGGGAACGACGGTGACCGGCCGCGCGGCAACCTATCGCATGCGATAAGTCCCGGCCCTCCGACCACCCGGAAGAAATTCCGGCGGATCCGCCGGAAAGTAAGCCCGCCCCCGGTGACCGGTGCCCATCCCGGTCACAAGCACCGGGTTTGTGACCACCCTGGCCCTCCGGCCACCCGCAAGCCTGTGACCTGCGACGACATGGCATGGATGGATCGCCGTCCGGCCGCGGCCAGCCGCGACGCTCTGGCCAGCAAATACAACGGAAAGTAGGGGGGGTATCGCTCATCGGGGTTGCCGGGGCGGCGACGCGCCGGGTCGTCCTCGATTTACTTACAGCGCTGACCTGCGGGAACGCGATTCCGCCCGCTTGCGCCATGGCCTGCGCGAACTTTTGCGCATGTCCCGGGACCCTGAATTTTCAGGGAGACACACAAAGGCGACCCGGCGCGTCGCGGCCGGCCAGCTGGCCGTGCCGGCCCCGCCCCCCGGCATCCGGCTATATGTCAGCCGGTCACAGGCTGGATGTGGGGGCAGATCACGTCGGTCGTGCCCTCGTCGCCGTAGAGATCGTGCTCGACGGTCCACCCGGCGGCCTCGAGCTGGCCGACGTGGGCGAGGTGGACGGGCGCCAGGTGATGGCCGGGTTCGTACTCGGGCGCGCCGGGGATCACCTCGGCCGCGCAGCCGGTGCAGGCGGCGGCGAACGCCATGGCGAGCGGCTGGCGCCTGCGGCCCGGGCTCACCATTGCCTCGACGTGCGCAGCGGCGCTGCGGGCGCGGCCGCTATGGCGCGGCTGAGCCTGCGGCGCGGTGACCTGTTGGACGCGGCGACGTTGCAGGAGGAGTGACTCAGCCCGAGGTAGGAGCTGCGGTCATCGGCGTGGTCGAGGTGCAGCCTCATCCACGAGTACATGGGACGGCCGCAGCGGGCGCAGGGCGCGCCTTCGGGCATGGCGGCCAGCGCGGCGGCGCGGCGCTTCTTGTGATCCGCGTCGTATCCCCTGGCCTTCGTGCTGCCGGGCGGCCGCCAGACAGGGCGGCGGATCCTGGTGCCCATGCCGGCCAGTCTAGGTTCCGGCGCGTGGCGCTGAGGATCCCCTGATGGCGGCGGGTCCCGTGGGACAATGGGGACGACGGCGCGGGCCGTGCCGTCGTCCCCATTGTCCCACGGGACCCGCGCCCGGATAGGAGCGAATCATGAGCGCATGGCAGCCGGGCCTTCCCCTCAGCGCATGGCAGGGCGCGCTCGCTAGCCGGATGCAGCGGGAACCGGCCGCCGGCGGCGGGCAGCGCGGCGACGTCCAGCCGATGGTCGCCGCCGCGCTCGCGGGCCTTCCCGCCACGTGGATGGCGGACGGGATACAGCCGGATGAGGCCGCGCTCGGCGCGTGGATGCAGCAGCAGCTCGACACCTCCGGAGGATTGCTCATGTTCAGGCGGTCCACGGACCCATATCGCCGCTGCGTGGAATACCTGGAAGCGGAAGGGGTCAATGTCACCCGGGCACTCGCCCGGGCCGAGGACGGCCGCGCGGCCGAGGCGTCCCGGACCCGCGTCGCCGTGCATGACGTCCGGGGCCTGGCTCTCACCCTGAAGCGGGCGGAAAGAGAGCTCCTGGCCGAGGCGCGGGGTTTGAATGAGGGCGCCACCGGGTTCACCGCGGCCACGCTCGCCGCGGCGGAGGACCGCGCCGCCCGGCTGGCCGCTGAGCTCGGGGCCGCGTGTTTCGATGATCCTGCCCTGGCCCGCGCGGCGCGGCGCGCTGCCGGATGACGACCTGGCGGATCCCGCCTCCGGCCCGCAGCGGCCCGGCCACTGCCGCGAGCCTTGGCGCCGAGCGCTGGGCCTGCGGAATCGCGGCAAGCTACCAGGAATGGCCGCAGGCCGAGTACGTGTTCCGGCCGCCGGATGACATCGGGCTGCCGCTGTACGTGGGCCACGAGGCGACGCGGATCATCACGTCCGGGTTCGCTGACGGCAGCGTCGGCGCGGCACGGAGGTTCGCCGAAGTCGGCGGCATCGGGGTGGTCGTCCTGCTCGAGGTCGCCGAGCCGTCGGTCTTGTGGGATATCGCCGAGTCCAGGCGCTGCGGCCTGAGCGTCACCGCGTACGTGGATCCGCCACCCGGCGGCGGCCCGGCATGGGTCTATTTCAGCGAGGTGAGCCTGACCGAGCACCCGCGCGACCCGCTTGCCCGCGTGGTCAGCACCGGGCAGCTCGCCCTCGGCGACTGGGCAAGCCTGACCGGCGGGCCCGCGCCCGCCGGGCGGGTGTGCTGATGGCCGGGCGCCGTGCCGCGCCGGGCGGGACTGTCTCCGCCGCCCGGGCGGACTCCGCCGGCCGCCCGGCCATCAGCAAGCCGGGCAGGGCTGACCCCGGCTAGTCCTCGCCGTCGTAGCGCCGCATGATGGCGGCGAGCTCGGCGGCGCTGACGTGGAAGTGGAGATGCGTCTCCCGTGCCGGGCCGATGGCCGGCTTGTAGGGTTCCGACAGTTCGCGGCGCGCTGCAGGCCCTACCGGAGACACCACCGGGGCATTGATCGCTTGTCCTGGGCGATCTGAGCGCGCCGGTCCTGAGCGCGCCCGGTGCACGAGCCAGGCGACGCCGCCGAGCACGGCCAGGCCGGTGACGCAGCCGGCCACGATCGCCACGATCGTGACGAGCGCGCTGGCGGCCGCAGAGGCGGCGCCGGAGCCGACCGCCAGCGCCGCGCCGATGACGACCAGGACCAGGCCGCCACCGCCGCCGCCTGACGTCTGCCAGGTGCCGCCGCCCTGCCAGGTTCCCCGTGCCATCAGCTCTTCCTCTCGTCGACGCTCTTGTGGCCAGGCTGGGCGCCGGTCATCCGCCGGGCCCGGGCGGGCTGCAGGACGCGGACGCCGGGCCGCGGCCTGCGGCCCTTGCCGCCGCAGCTCTTGCAGGTCCCGAACGCCGTCTTCCACACCGCGTCGCGGCTCTTCCCGCTGCCGCCGCAGGAGCGGCACGGCCGCCACGGGTGGACCCGCAGCGACACGGCGAAGGCGGCGGCGAGGACCGCGGCGGCGGCGAGGATGAGCCACAGGGCCATCAGCGTCTCCCGGCGGTGAGGGCACCAGGTGCCCGGTGGTTTTTCCCACCGGCCGCGGCCGCGGCATCACTTGCGCGCTGGCCTGCGGAAGTGATGTAAGTGAGGCCGTCCGGGGCGGTGATTTCCGGCCGCCGGGAGGGCCCGGGAACGCGGTTCCGGGGATAGTAGTAAGTCATCACTCACCTCGGTCCTTTGCCCTGGCACTCCTGGCACTCGCCTGTGCGCGGCCACTCGAACCGGGCGCTCCCGCACCACGCCCGCATCTGGCTCGCCCAGATGCCCCGGTTGCACAGATCGCAGGTACTTATGCGCACGTCCCCCGGGACGGGGCGGCCTTCCCGGCGCCAGCGCCGCCGCCTGGTGATCCTCATCAGCCCTCCTCGTCCAGGCCGGCGGCGGCGCGCCCGGCGATGGCGCGGCGCAGGTCGGCCGGGTCGAGCCAGTGCGTGTTGCTGGCGTTGATGGTCCGCACGCCTGCGTCCGTGAGCTGCTTGCGGAGCTGCGCCGCGGTCAGCTTCTGGAACGGGCCCCACGCCGGGGCGAGGCCGCGCAGCAGGCCGACCAGGTCGCGCAGTTTCATCCGCTCGCCGCCGAGGACTTCGGCCAGGTCCCCGAGCAGGTCCCGGGTCTCGATCGCGGGCACCGGGCGGCCGCCCCCGGCGGGCGTGCCCGGCACGACCGCAGCGACCGCGCGGGATACCACTTCAGCAGCTCGAACTGCGCGTCGGACACACCCGTGACCAGGCTCGTGCCCCGGTCGCGGCCTGGCCGCAGCTCGGTCGCGCGGATCCCCGCGGCGAAGCTGCCATCGCCCAGGAAGCCGTCGTTGCTGCGCCAGGTCTTGACGTAGAAGCAGATGTTCACGCTGACCAGCTCGACCAGCGCCGGAGGGATCGCCGCCGCCCGCGAGGACTGGGTGTCGAACCCCAGCGCGATGCCGGTCTTGCGGGCCCGCTTGGCCGTCTTGACGGCCAGTTCCGCCGCCACCGCCCCGTGCCCGGGGTGGCCGAACATCTCGTGGCACTCGGAGAACAGCGCGACGACCGGCCGCAGGTCCGGGTGCTGCTGCGCCAGCCCGCGCGTGAGTTTCTTGGCGCCCAGCTCGGCGAGGCGCCCCTCGCGGCGGGCCACTTCCGCGTACAGCTCATGCAGCCGGGCGACCGCCGCGGCGATCGCGTCGTCCTCGGCGCCCTTGACGTAGATCGCCAGCCGCGGCGCGTAGGCGTCGAAGTCGCCGTTGTTCGCGAACACGAACACGTTGAGCTCGGCGAGCGGGTCGAGCGCGCAGCCGAGCATGATCACCCGGCATGCGTTGCTCTTGCCCTGCCCCTGCTGGCCGCCCGCGACGAAGTTGTTGCCCACGACCGGGATGTCAGTCCCCTCGCCGCGCGGGATGACACCGCCGGGGACGCCCTCGAACACGTCCGCCGCCCCCTCGTGCAGCAGCGGGTACTCCGGCGCCGCCTTTGACAGGACGCCGGAGTCCGCGATCCACACCGCGACCGACCCGGCCGGGCCGGTCCCGGCCTTCCCCGCGTCAGACGGCCACACCTCGACCTCAGCGCGGTGCACGTTCCGGGCGAACACGGGCCGCCGGTCGGCGATCATCTCCGGCGTGACGCCCAGCGGCAGCCGGAATACCGCCGAGTAGCCGCGGCCGTCCCGCACCGGCAGCAGGTCGAATGTCGGCTTCCACCCGTCTTTGAACGCCTTCCGCAGGTCCGGTATCGGCAGGTGCTGCAGCGCCAGGACGATCGTGTCGGCCGTGACCACGATCCCCGGATCCTGCTCGTCGCCCTTCCCGGCCGCCGACCAGGCCGTCAGCGACGCGTTCGCGCAGGACCGGCCGGCCAGGTACAGCACGAGCAGCAGGATCCACGGCAGGGCGAGCAGGAACGGGCCCCACGCCACGCTGAACGCGATCGCGGTCCACTCCACGACCTGCGCGACCGTCCTGACCGGGGCGGCGACCTCTTTGACGTTCTTGCTGGCGATGGCCATCAGCACGCCGGTCACGATGAGGACGGCGAGGAATCCCGCCGCGATCCCCGGTGCCGCCTTCGCGACCTTCAGCGGCAGCTCGACGAGATCCGCGCGGCGGGCGTGCCGGTCCTTGATGAACTTGACCCGCTGCACGTCCCACGCCAGGGCGGCCTCATGGTCCCCGGCGGCCTCCGCCGAGCGGATCGACCGCTCGTAGCGCGCGATGCTGCGGGACTCCCACAGCCGCCGGGTGATGACCGCCGCGCCGATGCCGACGTAGGCGGCGTTCCGCCCGGCCGCCCGGGCGCGCTCGTGCCGCGCGACGGCGCGGATGACGTGCACCGCCCGCAGCGGCGCCGGCCGCGAGGCCCCGCCGACCACCTCGCCTTCGAGGATGACCGGCGCGGCCTCGCGGCCACCGGGCACGGCGGGCAGGTTCCGCCGTCCGTCGTCGTTCGTGTCTGGCATCTCGCTCATGAGGCCACCTGCTTCGCGTGGTTGAGACGGCACCGCTCGCCAGCCTTCTTGCTGTTGTTGCATGGTGCGCATAGCGTCTGGAATCCGGCGGGGAAGTTGTTCCTGACCAGCCACGCGTACATCTGATGGGAGCTTGGCTCGTAGCCGGGCCATAGTTCTTCGCGGTGCTCGGCGCCGCCGCCGGTCACGTGGTCGATCGTCAGCTGGTCCGTCCGGCCGCAGCAGGCGCACTGCTGTCCGTAGTGCGCGAAGACTCGCGCACGGACTTTGGTCCTGCGGCGGCGGCGGCGCGCGGTCTCCTGCTGCGGATTGGCTTGACGCCAGCGCGTCCTAGCTTCCGCGTGCCGGGCGGCGGCGTCCGGATTGGCCTGGTAATACCGCCGCTGGCGTTCGGCAATCTGCGCCGCGTTCCCGGAGGAGTAGCGGCGGTTTAGCTCCCTGCGGTGCTCGGCCGCTTCTGGCGATCTGTGCGGCCCTCGGTGCCCGTCTGGCCGCACACATGGCCGCCCATCGGTCATCAGGTGCATCCTGGTATCTCCTCCTTTTGCTGGAGAGTTCCCGCCGCCCGGGGACTGGGGAAGTCGCGCCCGGGCGGCGGGTCTGGTCATGCGCGGGCGGGCGGCCCGCCGTCCTTCTGGATCCGGCGCAGCAACTCCGCGGACCGCGCCATGCGGGCGTCCTGGTCCGCGCGCAGCTCGCCGATCATGTGATTGCGCAGGGCGTGCAGGTCGCGGATCATCTCGTCAATGACGTCAATGGCGCCATGCCCGGCCCTGATCGCCCCGGCGTCGTGCTGCCCGGCGGCCGGGACGTCCTCCGGGTACTTCATGTGATTCCAGGCTGCGACCCGGACGCCGAGCAATCCGGCCTTGTCCTCGAGCGGGCCCGGGTGCCAGTCACCGGTGCCGCTCACCGGGCGCCGTCCGGGACGATGCGCCAGCGGGTGACGACGACGAGCTCGCCGAGCACGGCGGCCATGTAGGCGCGGGTCAGCTGCTCCGTGGTGTCCGCGTCGACCATGATCGCGGCCTGCTCCTCGATGTCCGCCCAGAACCGCGCCAGCCGCCCCGGGGGCAGGTAAGTGCTCGGGTGCGGCCCGGGCAGCGGGCAGGGCGGCGACCAGGGGCCGGGGCCGAGCGGGACGGGCGCGTCATCGCTGCCGCTGCCTGCGGGTCGTGTGATGATTTCTTCCATGGTGCTGACCTCCTGGGGGTCGGTTACTCAGGGCCGCCGCGGCGTTGTGGCGCATGCGGCGGCCCGCCCCTTGCCCGGCGGGCAAGGGCGTCGGTGATGTTTCCGGTGATGCTGCCGCCCGTGTATCCGGGAGCGTCCCGGTGTCATCGGCGGCGGTGACTGCGTGGCGTTACGCCAGCTGAGAATGGGTGCGGGTGCGTCCCGGTGTACCCTCGTGTACCTGGTGTCCCGGGAGTTCAAGTCCCCCCTCGGACACCAAAACGCGGGAAATTTCCCCTAAATCAGACACCGCTTGAACACGCAGCCAGGCCGTCGGCCCCCGCTGCCCTGGCTCCTCCCGTGCCGCTTCCCGCCGGGAGGCTGCCGTGACCGCCCCGCTCATCGCCCCCGTCATCCCCTCGTCTGCCCGGCCGTCCGCCCCCGGGCGCCGCGCGGCGGGCTCGGGCAGGCGGCTGCCCGTCGCCGCCGTGCCGGTGCCCCCGGCAGTCCCGAATGACGTTCTCTATGGGTTCGGCCGGATCGACGTGGCCGGCCGGGTGGCTGACCGCGCCGTGATCAGGGCGCTGGGCTGGTGCTGCGGGGACCGGCTGACCCTGACCGCTGAGGCGGGCGTGGTGACCGCCCGCCGTGACCCGGCCGGCATGGCTGCCATGACAGCCAAGCCCTACATCGTGATTCCCACCGCGCTGCGCCGCCGCTGCGGCCTGCGGCCGGGCGACCGGGTGCTGCTGGCCGCAGCCCCTGCCGACGACACCCTCACTGCCTACTCGTTCGCCGTGGTGGACCAGGCCATCCGCGCCCGCGGCGCGTTCCCGCACGGGCAAGGAGGAAGGCCATGACCGCCGCCCCGGCTTCCCCGGCCGCGTCCCAGCAGGCCGCCGTGGACGCGGCGCTGCTGGTCCTGAAGTCGATGGGCCTGTCCCTGGAGGACCTGACCACCGCCCCCGGGCTGCGGCCGATCGTGCCGACCTTCGCCGAGTACGTCCCGGTCGTCTCCGCCCAGGTGACCAACGGCACCCGCAGGGCGTACGGCTCCTACTGGAACAGGGTCGTCGACAGGTGGGGCTCCCGGCGCCTGGACGAGCCGACGCCGTCGGAAGTCAAGCAGTTCGCGAAAGACATCAAGGAGAACGCCGTGTCCCGCCGCAACGGGCGCGGCGGGCGCAGCGCCGCCGAGAACTTCATCGGCGCGCTGCGCTGCCTGTACCGGCAGGCCGAGGACGACGGGCTGATTGACAAGAAGGACAACCCGGCCAGCAAAGTTGAAAAGCCCCGCCGCCTGCCGTCTACCCGCAGGGCCATCGCCGACACCCGGCTGGCGGAGATCAACCAGGTCGCGGCGGCCACGGGCGATGACCCCGAACTCGACGCACTGATCCTGCGGCTCCACACCGAGACCGCCTGCCGTCGCGGCGGCGCGCTCGCGCTGCGCCCGCTGGACCTGGACCCCGAGCAGTGCCTGGTCTGCCTACGGGAAAAGGGCGAGACGGTCCGCTGGCAGCCGGTCTCCTCCACCTTGATGGCCGGACTGGTCCGGCACGCCGAGGAACGGCACGCCCCGAAGGACGGACGGCTGCTGCGCTACCGAGACGGGCGGCCGGTCACCTACCGGCGCTACGACGGCCTGTGGGAGCGCATCGGCCAGCACCTCCCCTGGGTGCGGACCCAGGGGATCAGCACCCACTGGATTCGGTACACCACCTTGACCTGGGTGGAGCGCAACTTCGGGCTGGCGGTCGCCCACGCCTACGCCGGGCACACCGACAGCGCCGGCGACACGGGCACGGTCACGATGACGTACGTGCGCGCCACGCTCGCCGAGGTCTGCGCCGCCCTGGCCGCGCTAACCGGCGAACCCCACCCCCTCGCGGAACTGGAAGGAGACCCGCATGACAGCGCTAGCTGAGTCCCCGGCGGCACAGTACGCCGCGGGTGCTTACCGCGAACCTGGAAACCGTGGTGCTGGCCTGGTCGCGGTCCCTGGTCCGGTGCTTGACGGGGACCGGACCGAGGCGCCCCGGGACCGTTCCAGGACGGTCCGGTCCTGGCCCCTGGTGCTGCTGGCCTTCCCGGCCGCCGCCGAGGTGTGGTCCGGGTGGGTCGGGATCGCGCAGGAGACCGGGTTCGGGCGGGTTTCCCTACTGCCGGGCATCTGGTCCTCGCTTCACCTGGACACGACCATCACCCTGCCGATCGGCGTCGAGGCGTACGCCGCCTACGCGCTGCGGGCCTGGCTGGCGTCTGAGTCCTGGATCAGCCCCCGGACCCGCCGGTTCGCCAAGTGGTCCGCGATCTGCTCCTTCCTGCTAGGCATGGGCGGCCAGGTCGCCTATCACCTCCTGGTCCAGGCGGGTGAATCACGCGCGCCGTGGGGCATCACCACCGTCGTTTCCTGCCTGCCGGTCCTGGTCCTGGCCATGGGGACCGCGCTGGCCCACCTGCTGCGCGGCGACGCCGCGACCGGGGACCACCGGGACAGCCGGTCCGCCGGACCAGCCGGCGAGCGGTCCCCGGGCTGGTCCGCAGAGGACCAGCCCGAGGACCAGCCGGACCGAGACCACGTGACCAGGACCACGGGCCGGGCCAGTCCCCCCGCGAGGACCAGCGAGCCCCGGCGCCCGTCCGGCTCGGCAGGACCGCCCGGCCCCGCCAAGGATCTGACTCCCGGTCCCCCGCGCCAGCAGGACGTGCCGGCGTTGCATATCGCCCGGGAGTTGGCCGCAGCCGGGAAACCTGTGTCGCGGCGGGCACTGCGCAGCCACGGGGTCAAAGGGTCCAACGAGGGCCTGAACGCGCTCGCCCGCAAGCTCAACGCGGAGCTGGCGAACGACTGGACCACTGCCTCATAGGAAGACAGAGGGGCCTCACAACTGCTGCCCGGCCCATACAAGTTGCCAACACTGGTCCGCGTATGGGCGAAAAGACCCGGCCAGCCGACCCGCGAACTAACACCGGCCAATACGTGCAGCATGAGCTGCCGATTTTCAGAGGGTCTGTAGTCGCCCGAACCACGAGAGCCGTATCCGGCGTTAGCCCCGCGCTGCCTGCATAAAGGCTTGTCAGGGCTAGTAAGGCCATTTAGCACCCGTGCCGCCGTGTGCCGGGGAATGCCGTTTCGTCCGTGGGGATTCTGTGGGGAACTACGCCGCGGACCCGGACTTGTGGGGATTCTGTGGGGCTAGGGCACGTGCAAGCGGCCACGAAAAAATTACCCAATGACCGTTGACAGGCACGCAGCTCAACCAGGCTCCCCGGCCACCAGAAGCACCTGGCAACGCCGGCAGCGCGGCGCGCGGGCAGGACCTGATCGCGGCGCGAGCTTCAACACTGCCGCCAGGTCCTGCAGGGCCATAATGCTGTCCCGGGACCACTGGCACGTGCGCGTCGTGTTACCGCCGGCATGCCCGGCATCTAGATGAGCAGCAACCCGGTCACCGCACTGCTGCCCCCGCCCATCCAGGAGAAGCACTCACCACCGATCCCGCTGACGCCCGCCAGCACCCGGAACACCCCTCCCGCCGGCCCCGGCTCCCTGCACCAGCGAGTGACCACGCCAGGAATGCCACGGGCAGACAGCACGCGCCGAACGCCGATTATTTCCGCTGACGACAGGATCGCCGCGGCACGGCAGCTGCGCGCAGACACTCCGGTTCTGTGCGACCTCCTCGCCGAACGGCGCACCCTCATCGCGGCATGACCGGATGTTCTGCCGAAGCCGTATTCCCACGCGTACGCCAAGCTTACTGTGGTGCTCGCCTCGACGGACGCTGTCGTCTTGCGCCGTATGGACCCGCGCAAGGTCCTGCATCGGAACTAGGGTTCGCGTATGGAGTACACGAACTTCATCGTCGACTTCGCCCGTCGGACGCTGCTCAATCTGGACTACATGCAGGCGCAGGCAGATCGCGGCGTCGAGGACGTCTATCCCGTGACCCAGCTCTGGAACTCGCTCCTAGGGCTTGTCGTGCTGCCACGCGAGCTGGACGTCAACAGCCTTCCTGAAACTTCGATGTTGCAGCTTCGGACCGAAGGTTGGCCTCAGTTCCCCACCACGGCTGGTGAAGAGCCCAGGACCGTGCGCGATCTGGTCACCCATCTCCGCCACGCGGTGGCACACTTCAACGTCGAGTTCAATACCGGCCCCGAACGAGCGATCACGTCGCTGACCATCTGGTCCCAGGCCACAAAGAACGGGAGACCCATCAAGGGCAGTCGCGGATGGGAGGGCCGGATCACCGTCGAGGACCTCAACCGCCTCGCGAGGCGCATTGCCGACCTGTACGTGAAGGAGTTCGCAACTACCGCGGCATAGCGACGATTGCTTGAGGGTGGCGCTAGGCCTCTGCGGTGGATCGTCGTTCTGCGACGACAGCCCCCCGACTCCCCGAGGACGGAGAGTTCTGCCCGCGGCATGAGCACCGTAACGCGGTCTGTGTCAAGTCGGGCGGGTGCTCCGCCGCCTTCTCGTGCTCTGCCTAGCTTTCAAGCGGGTTTGCTTCCCGACAGCGTGAATCGAGCTTGGTGAGAAGACGGACGGGGCTGCCCATGCTCATGCGCGAGGTTGGTTCCTCGAGGGACATCCGGGCTCGCCCCGCCCGGGTCTGTGACCGCCGCGGCCCGGCTGCCGCTGGCTGGTGAGCAGAACGCTCAGCTGGGGTGGTTCATGCGGCCTGCCGCAGCGGTGTGCCCCCGGCCGCGATGGCGGGATCCCAGGTCACCCGCCGGGTGACGACGACATGGATCCAGCGCAGCAGGGCGGCCGCGCAGGCCGTGCTGGCCTGCTGGCGGGCCAGCCGGTTGTCCTGGCGGGTGGTCAGGTGAACGAACCGGGCGGCCATGACCGGGTTGTTCGGCATCGCGGCCCAGACGGCCCGCCAGGCGGCCACGCGCAGGCCGGGCCGGCCGCGGCCGGAGATCGAGGTCCTGCCCTGGGCGGCTCCGGAGGAGTTGTCGCGCGGGCACAGCCCGGCGTGCTTGACCAGCGCCCTGGGGGTGGCGAACCGGGCCGGGTCGCCCGTCTCGGCCAGGATCGCCGCGGCCCCGGTGACGGTCAGCCCGCCGATCGTGGTGACGAGCTCGGTCAGCCCGAGGTCATCCAGGACCGCGGCCATCCGGGTCTCGGTA
>WNGR01015249.1_pt1 | contig 17232 bp, 16 predicted proteins | sample 5407581 | NCBI WGS metagenome assembly WNGR01 (sample SAMN13153383, study PRJNA577476) | soil metagenome | isolation source: 80 cm soil or saprolite under Garry oak tree replicate 2 | place: USA:California | collected 2016-06-15 | reverse complement strand
AGCTTGTAGGTGGCGAGGTTGTCGCGCAGATAGAGATAGTACCAGCCGATGCTGCATTTCTCATCCGCGAGGTATTCCCTCGCCTCTTCATCCGTTTCCGTGACGAGGATGCTCCGCGCCAAGCGCCAATCGCCCCGGTCAGCGCGGCGGCCGGCCGCCTCGGCGCCGGCGCAATATTGCTGCCAGTGTGTCTTGGCGTGGCCGACCGGCATGAAATTCGCCGAGACGAGGCCCCAGCCGCGCTCGCCCGCCATGCGGGCAGTCGACGACGAGGGGCTCATCGCCGAGACGGCGAGGGGCGGGTAGGGCTTCTGGTAGGGCTTCAGCATCGGCCCAACACCGAGCCGCGGTTGATAGGAATCATCGATGGTGATGTCCCAGTACTTGCCGGGGATGCGGTACGGCGGATCGGAGCGCCAGATCTTGTGAACCATGTCGATGGCCTCGACCATCATCTCCGCGCGGTTCTTGTCCATCACCTTGAACAGCTCGAAATCCGAGCCGAGACCGCCCGGGCCGATGCCCATGATGAAGCGCCCCTCGCTCAGATGATCGAACATCGCGCAATTGCCGGCCACCACCGCCGGATGGTGCTGCGGCAGATTGAGCACGCTGGTGCCGAACTTGATGGTCTTCGTGATCGGAATGAGCGTCGCCATGAATTGCAGGGGATCCGGGATAGGCTCGGTCGTGCAGCTGTAGTGCTCGCCGACCCAAGCCTCGTCATAGCCCAGCCTCTCCGCGAGGAGGATGGCTTCGCGATCCTCCTGCAGGACTTGCGTGTAGTTCCTCTTCGGGTCGTGGAGGGGCATCATGAACAGACCGAGTTTCATCACAGCTCTCCTTCAGTAAGACCGGGATGGGTCCGAATGGTCCGGCCGGATCGGCTCATCGATTGGCAGCGAGATAGAGCCCGTAGAGGTATGCGGATCCGATGGCGATCAGCGCGACGAAGAAGAAGATCACGAGCACGACGAATCCGATGCGCACAACCGACCCGAGCGGCCGCCCCGGCTCGCAGAGCGGGAGCAGATTGTTGGCGAGCCCCGCCAGGATCACGAGGCCACAACCGACGCCGAAGAGCGTGAGGCTGAAGGGCTGGAAGATGAGGATGAGCGCGAAGAGACCGAGGCCGATGATTGAATATTCGAGGCGCGTCGCCGTGGCCACCGACATGCCGGGCGCCCCAGATCCCGTTTCGCTCATGAGCGCACCGCCCTTCCGCTCTCGTCGAAGTAATGCGTCTGGCGCGGATCGCAACGCAGATGCACCCTCTCGCCAATTCTCAGGCGTCGGTCGCGCGGCACCACGACGCGGAGCTCCGTGAGCGTATCGCCGGCGGCATCGTCCGCCGGCATGAAGGCGCGCGGCCTGATGCCGATCGTGACCTTCGAGGGGTTGAGGCGGCAAGCCGCGGCATCGACGGTGAACCGCGTTTCATTCCCACCCACGGCCAGCACGGCACGACCGTCCTCGAACCGCAGCAGCTTGCCCTCGATCAGGTTCATCTGCGGCGTGCCGATGAAACTCGCGACGAAAATATTGGCGGGCTTAGCGAAAACGTCATGCGGCGATCCGACCTGCTCGATGATGCCCTCACGCATGATGGCGATGCGATCGGCCATGGTGAGCGCCTCGAGTTGGTCGTGCGTCACGATCACGGTTGCCTTTGACAGCCCCGATAGGACCTCCTTGATCTGCCCGCGCATGGATTGGCGGAGCTCGACGTCTAGGCGCGACAACGGCTCGTCGAAGAGGAAGCAATTGGGATCGCGCACGATGGCGCGGGCGACGGCCACACGCTGCCTTTCGCCCTCCGAGATGTGCGCCGGCCGGCGGTCGAGTATGGTCTCGAGGTGGAGAATTTGCGCCACCCGTTCGAGGCGACGCTTGCGCTCTCGCGCGTCGATCCGCTCAGCCGACAACGGGAAGGCGATGTTCTGCCGCACGGTGAGCGCTGGGTAGAGCGCATAGAACTGGAACACCATCGCAACGTTGCGGCGCTCAGGCTTCAGATCGTTCACGCGCCTTCCGGCGATGACGACGTCGCCCGAGGTCGCGCGCTCGAGTCCGGCGATCATGCGCAGCGTCGTCGTCTTGCCGCAGCCGGAAGGGCCGAGCAGACAGACGACCTCGCCCGCCGCCACGGTCAGATCGACGTCGCGCGCCGCGACGAAGCTGCCGAACCGCTTGGTGACCTTCTTGAGCGCGATGGTCGACATCGATCGCGCGCTCAGCGTTTGATCGTGCCGAAGGTGACGCCGCGCAGGAGATAATTCTGAAGCGCGAACGTGACGACGATGACGGGGACGAGGAACAGCGTCTCGATAGCCGCCAAGAGGCCCCAGCGGACGCCGATATCGCCGCCGATGGTCTGCGCCATGGCAACCGGCACGGTGCGGGTCTCGACGCCCGTCAGAAGCAGCGCGAGGAGAAACTCGTTCCAGGTGAGGATGAGGCCGAACACGGCCGTTGCAGCGAGGCCCGCAATCACCTGCGGCAGACAGATCTTGAAGAAGACGCTGCGATCCGACGAGCCATCGAGGCGCGCCGCGTCCTCGACATCAAGCGAGAGTTCGTCGAAGAAGCTCTTCATCATCCATATGGCAAAGGGCAGATTGAAGGCGGTGTAGAGGAAGATGATGCCGGCATACGTGCCCGACAGGCCGACGACACGGAACATGAGGAAGATCGGGATGATGACGACGATAGCGGGGAGCATTCGCGTCGTCAGGATCACGAACAGATAGATGTCGTTGCCTTTGAGGGGATAGCGCGAGAAGCCGAAGGCGGCGAGCGTGCCGATGATCAGCGCGAGTGCGACGCTCGAGCCCGCGATGAAAATCGAGTTGAAGAAATAGAGGCTGAACCCCGTATTCTGCGCGGCGCCGCCGCTCGAAAACGCGCGGCTGAAGACGCCGACGAAGTTCTCAAGAGTAGGCGTGAAGATGAACTTCGGCGGTATTGCCAGCGCGTCGTTGTACGACTTGAAGGCGGTTAGGATGATCCACAGCACGGGTGCGAAATAGATCAAGCTCACGACGGCGGCAAGCAGCGTCCAGGCCCAGCCGGCCGCGCCGACGCCATGGCGGCGTCGCAATCCCAGCCGTTCGAGGAGCGGAGCGGTCTCGGCATCGCGCATGGCTTAGATCTCCTTGGCGCGACGGTTGGCGAAATAGAGATAGAGATTGGTCAACACGATCACGATAAAGAGGAGAATGTAGGCGAGCGCGGTCGACTCGCTGGTCCGGAAGTACTGAAACGCCATGCGGTAGACGTAGATGGCGATCGTCTCGGTCGAGGAACCCGGTCCGCCTTCGGTCAACAGGAAGACGATGTCGAAGAGCTTGAAGGCCTCGATCGTGCGAAAGAGCAGGGCGAGCATGAGAAGCCCGCGGATATAGGGGAAGGTGATCGACCAGAATCGCCGCCAGCGCGAGACACGGTCGATCGCCGCCGCCTCATAGAGATATTTCGGCACGCTCACGAGTCCGGCGAGGACGAGCAGCATGACGAAGGGCGACCACATCCAGGCATCGGCGAAGACGATGCCTGCTATCGCGCCCCCCGTCGTCTTGAGCAGCACGAAGCGCTCACCCGTGACCAGAAGCACCATTTGGCTGAGCAGCCCGAAAGTCGGCTCGTAGTAGTAGCGAAAAAAAGCGCCGATCGCGACGTAGGAGAGCATCATCGGCGTCAACACGAGAATGAGCAGGTAGCGGCGGAGTGGGAAATCGTTGGCGAACAGCAGCGCGAGCAAGAACCCCACGACCATCTGCGTCGTGACCGTCAGGATGACGATGATCGCGGTCGTGTGCAGGCGGTTCCAAACGACCGGGTCGGTCATGACGCGCCCGTAATATTCGAGCCCTGCGAAGCTCGGCGGCGCCGCGCGATTGGCGCGGTAGTTGAAGAAGCTGAGACCGAAGGACCAGAGCAGCGGGAAGATGTTCATCACGAACAGGACGGCGAGGGCGGGCGCAACGAGGAGCCCGCCCTTATGGCGCCCTGCGGCGCGGACGACCAGCGTCAGTGCGACGAGCGCAACGCCAAGTCCGGCGATCCAAAACGAGAATTTGGCGGGCAGCAGGGTGACGGCGAGCGGGATCAGCACCAAGGCCGCGACAAGCGCGAGCGGCCAGTTCGACCATCGCAGCGCGAGGAAGCCGGAGGTAGAGGCGGTCATGCAGTCCGTTTTGGTCCTCGGTCCATCGCTGCTGTCGCTGGCCGTTGCAGGGTTTCAGAGAGGCAGCACGCACCGATCGGATCCGGCGCGTGCTGCTCCGGGTGCCGAAGAGCTACTTGATCCGCCCGCCTTCTTTCAGGAGCTTTTCCTGAAATGCAGCAACTGTGTCGAGCGTCGTCTTGGCGTCCTGCTGGCCGGTGATCGCCTTGTCGTACTGCTCCTGCTGCTCGGTCAGCAGCTCGAAGAACTCCGGCACATGCCAGAAATCCTTCTGCCAGTCGAGTTGAGGCGCCCACGTTCGGTTCCACGGCCGGAACGTCAAGTAGGTTGGATCGGTATAGACCGATTTCAGCGCGCTTTGACCGCCCGCCTTGGCAAAGGCAATCTGCGTCTCCTTCGACAGCCACCACTTGCAGAACTCAAGCGCTTCCTTGTTCAAGTCTTCTGTGTTCCAGGTCATCAGTACAAAGGGTTGACCGCCGATCACCGACCACTTCACGTTACCCTTGTCGGTCTTCAAGCCAGGTATCTGAGCGAAGGCCACCTTGTCGGCAACCTTCGATGTCGCCGGCGTGATCGCGCTCTCGGCGAAGCCGATCCAGTTGACGTTGAGCGCGACCTTGCCCTCGCGGAACAGCTCGTCGGTCTTGAATATGTCGAGGCCACCGGTCTTCACCACCGGAGGCATGTATTTCAAGAGCGACAGCATGTGCTCAAACGACTGGATCGCGACCGGTGAGTTCACGACGCCGACGGCATGGGCATTCGGTGCCTTGGTTTCGTCCCAGATGTCGCCCCCGTGCTGCCACAGGAACTCCAAGACGGTCGACGTTGAGAAGTCGTAGCCTTTGCCGGCCTGAAACTCGACACCGTAAAAATCGTCGTCGAGCGGCTTCCCGGCGAGACTCTCACCCTTCTTGCGCATGAAGAATTCGCCGTAGTCCTTGAACATGTCCCAAGTCGTCTGGTCCATCTCCTCGCCCGAGCACGGCAGCTTGTATTTGTACTTCGCCATGAAATTCTTCTGCTCGGTCTCGTCGCAGAAAATGTCCTTGCGGTAATAGGAGACGAGTATGTCAGGCATCTGCGGGAAGCCGTACAGATTGTCCGTCTTGTACGGATAGGTCGAATAGGAAGCCTTCACGGCCGGATGGAGATCTTTGAACACAGCCTGCAGGCCGGGGTCGGCGTCGACGTATTTGTTAATCTTGAGATAGTAGCCGCCCTCGATGAAGGCGCCGAGCCATTGGCTGTCCGAGACCGCCATGTTGTACTTCTTCTCGCCTGACGTGAGCGACGCGGCGAGGCGCGTGTAGTAGTCGGGCCACGGAATGAAATCGGGATCGAGCGTCACATGGTTCCCCGACGGCGCCTTGTAGGTCTTGTCGGTGAGATCCTTCATGATGCGCGTCGGTGGCCAGTCGGGGACGGCCATGCGCAGCACGACATCGTTGGCGAGCGCCGGAACGAGCGCGCCTTGGGCGATGCCCGCAAGCACCACCCCGACCGCCGCGGCGGTAAAAGTCACGAATTGGGTCTTAGCCATCGGTCGATTTCCTCCTTCTGGGTTTTCTCCTTCTCGCGGGCCCGACCGTCACTGCATGGCCGACCCGTCATGCGCGCGGAAGACATGAATTTTCGCCGGATCGATCGCGATCGCAAAGGGGTCGCCTGGATGCAAGCCGGCGGCCTGCTGCTCCGGCAGGATGAGGCGCAGGATGTGGCTTGCGCTATCGAGCGACACGACGGTCACATCACCGAGTGGTTCGAGGAGATGCACACGGCTCGCAATAGCGCGCTCGCCGGGTCTAGGCGCGCGTAGATCGCTCGGCCTGACGCCCATGAGCGCACGTTCGCCGGCGCTTGCGCTCGCACGCGGTCGGCCGAGTCCGATCGTACCAAAGGGCGTCTCGAGACTGTCGCGGCCGGCGCCGATCCGCGCCTCGATCACGTTGATCGAGGGTGAGCCGATCTTGGAGGCCGCGTAGAGATCGGCAGGGCGCTCGTAAAGCTCATCGGGTGTCCCGCGCTGCACGACGGCGCCATCCCGCATCACCGCGATCTCCTCGCCCATCGACAACGCCTCGAGCTCGTCGGGCGTCGCATAGACGATCGTCATGCCGAACTGCCGGTGCAGACGCTTGAACTCGGCCCGCATGTCGTGACGAAGCTTCGCGTCGAGGTTGGTCAGCGGCTCATCGAGCAGCAGGATACGCGGGCGCCGGATGAGCGAACGCCCGAGCGCCACGCGTTGCTGCTCGCCGCCGGAAAGCGTGTTCGGCTTGCGGTCGAGCCGGAGCGTCAGCCGCAGCATGGCGGCGGTCTCGCGGACACGCGCCTCGATCTCTTGCTTGGCGACGCGCTCCTCGCGCAGCGGGTAAGCGAAATTCTCCGCGACCGTCAGATGCGGATAGAGGGCAAAGGACTGGAAGACCATGGACACGCCGCGTCCCGCGATCGGCCCGTGCGTCATGTCGGCGCCCTCGATCTCGAGGCGCCCACCGTCGGGGCTCACGAGGCCCGCGATCGTGCGCAGCGTCGTCGTCTTGCCGACCGAACTCGGACCGAACAGCGCGAAGAACGAGCCCGCCGCGACGCCGAATGACAGGTTCCGCAACGCGCTCACGCGACCGAAGGTCTTCGTTATATTGGAAAGGCGCAACGCATGCTTATGGGCTTCGGTCACTCCCGACTCCTCCCTCGGCAATCGCTCACCGCGTGCAGGTAACCTTTGAGACGATCACTCTTCGTCGCACGATTTGACGTCTATTAGAGACCAGTTCGTGAGAGAATACCAGTCGCTTGGGGCGTTCATAGATGCAGCGCCGGCAGAACAACTACCCTGTGGTTAGGACCACGCGAACGGCAGCGTGCGCGCTTGGCTCATGATGCTCTGCGGACCGTCTCCCAGCGCCCGGATCGCGCCGACTGCAGCACCGCATCGGTAACGTAATCGATCGCGAGAGCCTCCCGGAATGTCGGCGCAGCCGGCAAGCCTTTCTCGATAGCCGCGAGCAAATCTGCGATCAGATGGGTGAAGCTCTGCTCGAAGCCGATCCGCAGGCCCGGCACCCACCAGTGCTTCATCTAAGGATGATCACCGTCGCTGACATGTATCGAACGCCAGCCACGCACGCGGCCTTCACGCTTGTGGTCGAAATACTGCAGGCGATGCAGATCGTGCAGATCCCAGGAAATCGAAGTATGCTCGCCGTTGATCTCGAGCGTGGCGGGCGCCTTGTGCCCGTGCGCATAGCGCGTTGCCTCGAAGGTCGCGAGCGAGCCGTTCGCGAAGCGCGCGAGGAAGGCGCTCGCGTCATCGATGCCAACCCTTTCGACCTGCCTGTCAAATTATGCATCTCCTTGACGAAGGTCTCGGTCGTCGCCGTCACCGTGTCGATGCAATGGGCGAGGAGATCGCCGGAGACGCCGCTGCCTGCCACGTCGAGGTCGAGCCGCCGGAACCCCGCACCGCCCTGCGGCACTTCCTTCGAGATCGTCCAGTCCTGCAGGAACTTGGCGCGATCGTGGAAGATCCTGCCGAGACGCCCTCCTCGACAAGGTGCTTCGCCAGTATCACGGCCGGCATGCGGCGATAACTGTACCAGACCATATTGGGCGCGCCGGCCGCCTCGACCGTGGCGAACATGCGCGAGGATTTGGCGCTGTTGCGCCCAAGCGGCTTCTCGCACATCACCATCTTGCCGGCCTCAGCCGCGGCGATGGCGTTCTCCGCGTGCGTGTCGTTCGGAGCGGCAATGTCGGTGAGGTCGATGTCCTTGCACTCGACGAGCCTGCGCCAATCCGTTTCGACGAATTCCTAGCCCTATTGGTCGGCGAAGGCCCGCGCGCTGGAGGTATTGCGTGCGCAGACCGCCTTGAGCACCGGTCTCAGCTTGGGAGCTTAGCCGGGAGCTTAGCCCGACCGCGAGCGCTGAAGGTCACCTTTTGCATCCACTTGTGACCGCTTGATCGTCCTCATGTTAAGCTCGGTCGGCAGTTATCGTATACTCCAACAACGGTGCCGCGGCGGACTAGCCGCCGGGCGGCCGAAGATCCGGGAGGAAGCGGCAAGCCATGAAGACGATCAAGGGGCCCGGGATATTCTTGGCGCAGTTCACGACCGACGAGGCGCCGTTCAACACGCTTGACGGCATCGCCGGGTGGGCGGCCGGACACGGCTATAAGGGGGTCCAGATCCCGAGCTGGGATGGAAGGCTGTTCGACCTCAGGCGCGCGGCCGAAAGCAAGACCTATTGCGACGAGGTGCGGGGCATCCTGGCGGGCCATGACCTGCAGCCGACCGAGCTGTCGACACATCTCCAGGGTCAGCTGGTGGCCGTGCATCCCGCCTATGACCTGGCCTTTGACGGCTTTGCGCCGGAGGCGGTGCGCGGCAGTCCGGCCAAGCGGCAGGCTTGGGCGGTCGACCAGCTCCTCTTGGCGGCGAAGGCGTCGGCCAATCTCGGCCTCAAGTCGCATGCGACCTTCTCGGGGGCGCTGGCGTGGCCCTACCTCTACCCTTGGCCGCAGCGCCCACCCGGGCTGGTGGAGACCGCGTTCGACGAGTTGGCGCGGCGCTGGCGGCCGATCCTCGACGCCTTCGACCGCGTCGGCGTCGACGTCGCCTACGAGATCCACCCGGGTGAGGATCTGCACGACGGTGTCACATTCGAGATGTTCCTGGAGCGGGTCGGCGGTCACAAGCGCTGCAACATCCTCTTCGATCCAAGCCATTTGCTGCTGCAGCAACTCGATTATCTTGCCTACATCGACCTCTATCACAGCCGCATCAAGGTCTTTCACGTCAAGGACGCTGAGTTCAATCCGACCGGCCGACAAGGTGTCTATGGCGGGTTTCAGTCCTGGGCCGACCGGGCCGGGCGATTCCGCTCGCTCGGCGACGGTCAGGTTGATTTCAGCGCCATCTTCTCCAAGCTGACCCAGTACGATTTCGACGGTTGGGCGGTGCTCGAATGGGAATGCTGCATCAAGAGCAGCGAGCAGGGAGCGGTCGAAGGGGCGCCCTTCATCCAAGGCCATATCATCGAGGCCGCTACACGCGCCTTCGACGATTTTGCGAGCTCGGGCACCGATGAAGCCATGAACCGTCGGGTTCTCGGCCTCTCCTAGCGCGAGGATCCGACCATGACGGCAAAGGCCCCTCTTCGCCGCATCCGCTTCGGCATGGTCGGCGGCGGGTCCGGGGCATTCATCGGCGCGGTGCATCGGATCGCCGCCCGTCTCGACGGCCATTACGAGCTGGTCGCCGGCGCTCTCTCTTCGGATCCCGAGCGCGCCCGCAGCGCCGCTTTGGACCTCGGCATCGCCCCCGACCGGGCCTATCGAAGCTTTGCCGAGATGGTGGAAGCCGAGACATCGCGACCCGATCGGATCGATGCCGTCGCCATCGTGACGCCCAACTACAGGCACCATGCGCCGGCCAAGGCGTTTCTCGAGGCCGGCATCCATGTCATCTGCGACAAGCCGCTGACGACGACCCTCGCGGACGCGCTCGATCTCGCGGAAACGGTGCGCCGCACCGGATTGGTATTCGGCCTCACGCACAACTATACCGGCTATCCGATGGTCCGCCAGGCCCGTGCCATGGTGGCATCGGGCGAGCTCGGACGCCTCCGCGTTGTGCAGGTCGAATATGCGCAGGATTGGCTGACGGTGCCGCTCGAGGAGACTGGGCAGAAGCAAGCCGCATGGCGCACCGATCCGGCGCAGAGCGGGCCCGCCGGGTGCCTGGGCGACATCGGGACCCACGCCTACAACATCGTCCGGTTCGTCACCGGCCTCTCATGCGAGGCGGTCGCCACCGAGCTCACGACCTTCGTCGCGGGGCGCCGCCTCGACGACAATGTCAGCATGCTGCTGCGCCTCTCCGGCGGCGCGCGCGGCATGCTGTGGGCGAGCCAGGTGGCGCCCGGAAACGACAACAATTTGCGGCTCCGCGTCTACGGCGAAAAGGCCGGACTCGATTGGCGCCAAGAGGATCCGAACACCCTCTGGTTGTCACCGCACGGCGAGCCGCCGCGCCTCATACGGCGGGGGGGCGCGGGTGCCGACGCCGCTGCTTCTTATGCGAGCCGCATTCCGGCGGGACATCCCGAAGGCTATCTTGAGGGGTTCGCGCAGCTTTACGTCGATCTCGCAGAGCAGATCGCCGCCCGCCGCGATGGCCGTGCCGCCGACCCCGCCGCATTTCTGGTGCCGGGGATCGATGACGGGGTGGAGGGCGTGCGCTTCATCGCGGCCGCCCTCGAGTCTTCGCGCCACAATGCGTCATGGGTGGCGTTGCCGTTGACGTGAGGGTCGGACACCAGACGTTTGGTCCCGGCATCAAATGGGTTGGATCGGCCGTGAGGCGTTGGGGCTCTTTCGTCCAAGCCTTGCAGATGTCTTCGTCTATGGGGATCTACCCATCCATGGACAGGTGACGAGGAAGACTGACAAGCCGTTACATTGGCACGTGGGAAGCCTTAGGATTCTGCCGCTCGGCGCGTCAGCGTCCGATTTTTGCCGCTTCCCTGAGCAACCCGACGACAGCTGGGTGGGGCGCGAAGCGGCGGCTCCTGAGCTCCGGATGGCCCTGGATGCCGAGGAAAAAATGCCGGCCCGGGACCTCGGCGGCTTCAGCGACCCCGGTATCGGCGGTGGTGGCGCTGACTGTGAGCCCCCGCTGTTCCAGCACCGGGATCAGGTCCGGGTTGAGGTGGTAGCGATGGTTTAGGCGCTCTACGGCGCCCGGCTTCTGATAGAGAGCAGCAAGTCGCGTGTTCGGCCTGACCACCATCTCACGCTCACCGAGGTAATGAAGCGGCCGGCCGTCGCTGTCGCGCAGCCGGATGAAGGAGAGAGTTGGCGCATCGGGCGTCGTTTCCTCCAGATGCGCGCCTGTGAGACCACAGCTGCGCCGGAGAAAGGCCGTGGTCATGGTCTGCATGCCGAGGCAGAGCCCGAGGGTCGGCAAATCCTGCTCGAGTGCGGCCGTGGCGGCGGCGATCTGGCCCTCCACTTGCGACATGTCGGTGCCGCCTGGCAGGACGAGACCATCCGCCTCTTTGAGGACGCTCGTCCAGCCGCCATCGGCAATGTCCTGATGCGCCACGCACGAGACCGCGGGGACCATGCCGATTTGATCGGCGGCGTCACCGAGGCTAGCAAGGACGGCAGGGTAGATTTGGGCAAAATGGGCTTTGTGCCCGACGACAATGATGCGCGGCTGGGGGCCGACGGGAACCGTCGGCGCCATCACGGCGAGACCCCGGAAGATATGAGCGACATCCGGGACGAGGTCGCTGGCATCGATCGGCAGCAGGCGACCGTAGGCGTCGCGAACGAGAAGGCGTTTGACCAGGCGGCGGCCGTCGCTCGGCGGTCCGAGGTAGACATCGAAGCCCGCTGCAACCTCGACCACCGTAGCCCACAGAGCGCCGCGCTCGCGCACCCACCGGTGCAGCGCCTCTACGTGCTGGCCGTCAAGGATCGTGAGATTTGCGCTGACGACCGTAGCGGTACGGAGCGCCGCCCCGGGCAGCCGGTCGAGCGTGGCGACGCTTCTCCCCGCGCGCTCCAGCCAGAACATGCCATTCGCCTGGAGGGTACCCTCCTGGGTTGCGTGCTCGGTGCAGCCGACGCTGCGGAAGGTCGCACCAGCGGGGGCGAGGCGAAATAGAGAGAGCTGAGTTCCGCCGGCGAGCGCTTCCCCAAGTGCCCCCGCGACGAGACAGTCGGTCCCAGGCTGGTCCGTTGCATGCACGACCACAAGGAGCGGGGGCGCGGGCATTTCAGCGCTCCCGGAGGCCGCGCGCGATCGTGCCGAGCTTGCGGCAGCCGGTTTCGGTGATGACGACCGTCTCGCTCGCGCCCACCGTGAAGGCCTCGTACTCGCGGAGCGCTACCGGCAGGTGGAAGGCCATGCCCGGCTGCAGCGGCTCGGTGATCCCGGTGAAAAGGCTCAGCACCATCCACTCGCCCCAATCGGGCGCGAACGAAATGCCGGTGCTGTAGCCGGTGCGCTTGCGATAGCGCTCCGTCATGCCGGCACGGTCGATCACGCCCTGGGCGGCATTATGGACCGCTTCGCAAGTTGCACCAGGCCACATCGCCTCCGTGGCCGCCTGGAGAGCCTCCTCGGTAACCGTGGCCAAGTCGCGCGCCAGGGACGGCGGCTTGCCGATCCAGGCCGTGCGCAGCAGGCCGACATGGTATCGGTTGTAGCAGCCCGCCATCTCGAGGAACACCGGGTCGCCTTTCTCGAGCTTGCGGCGGCGCCAGGTGGCATGCGGCACGCCGGCGCGAGGGCCCGAGGAAACCAACGGCTCCATGCCCATGTATTCCGACCCGGCGCCGATCGAAGCCGCCATCATGGCGGCAACCAAATCGTTCTCGCTGATGCCGGGCTTGATTGCCGCGAGGCCGGCGTTGATGCCCGCATCGGTGATCCGGGCCGCCGCCTCGAGCATGGCGAGCTCGAGCGACGATTTGACCATGCGCAGGTTTTCGACGATCCCCGAGCCGTCGGCGACGCGCCCGAGGCGCTCGGTGAGCAGCTCGTAGAATTCGATCGAGAGGAACCAGCCGCGCTTTTCGATGGCAATCCGCTTGCCCTTGAGGCCCATCCGCTCAAGCGCCGTGACGAGGATCTCGGCGGGCTTCCCGTTGTCCTGATAGACCTCGTGGCGGTCGATGAAGGTGTTGCGCAGGAAATTCAGGAGCTCCAACTGGCGCAAGAGGAACAGCGGCTCCCCCTCGAGCGGCAGAATGAGGCATTGGAACGTGTAGTAACCGGGCGTCTGCTGACCGGTCAGGTAAAAGATGTTCTCCGGTCCGGTGAGCACCAGCGCATCGAGGCCGCGTGCCGCCAGGGTGGCGCGCGCCGCGGCGATGCGATTGGCATATTCCTCGCGCGGAAATGCCGATTCCGAGCCGCGAACGATCGCGCCGAGTTCCTTCTTCATAACGTCTTCTCCCAGAGGACAGGCAAGCGAGCGGGGTCAAGGTCGACGCCAAGGCCGGGTCGCGCCGCGAGGACGACCGCGCCTTGGCGATAGGCAAGACCGCTGGCGGGGTCGTCGACGAGCCCATAAGCGCCGTAGAGTTCGGCATAGACCGGCTGCACCACCAATGCCGCGTGCGCCGCCGCCGCCGTGGCAAGCGCGCCTTCATTCATCTGTCCGACCATGATTCCGATGCCGGAAGCGGCGAGCAGCCGCGCGGCAGCGACAAGCGGCGTGATGCCGCCGAGCTTGACGAGCTTGAGATGGGCAAGCGGCGCCGCGCGGCCGCGGGTGAGCATCGCGATATCGGCGGGCGAGGCAAGGCTCTCGTCGAGCATGATGGGGATTGGACTGGCGGCGGCGAGCGCGGCCATCGCGTCCCAGTCCCCGGCTGCGATCGGTTGTTCGACATAGTCGATCTGCAACGGAACCAGCGCCTTGAGATTCGCCATCGCCTCTGATTCTGACCAGGTGCCGTTGACATCGATCGCCAGCGTGACCGTCTTGCCGGCGATCTCGCGTACCAGACGTAGGCGGCGAAGATCGTCGGCAAATGTCCGGACGCCGACGCGCAGCTTGAGCGTGCGGAAACCGGCGTCGAGGTGCCGCCGGACAATGCGTTCGAGCTGGTCATCCGGGCCCCAGAACAGCGTCTGGTTGGTCGCGCAGTCCGGGCGGAACGCCGCGCCCAGATAGGCCGCGAGCGGTTTGCCCTCCTGTCGCGCGAGGCCGTCGAGCAGCGCACAGTCGAGCAACGCGCGCGCGGCGCTAGGCGCCCGGCTCTCGAACGCCGATAGATCGCGATGCAGATCTGTGAGGCTGCGCCTCCAGTCGAGGGCTTCGACGAGCGCGACGATTTCGCGGCGCAGGCGCGGCTCCGGGACGCCGGTAAGGTAGGCGATGTTCGTCCTGACGCCGCCCGCGGCAAGAACCCGACCGTCTTCTTCGACGGAAAGATAAACCTCGTTCAGCGCATCAATCGCGCCCGACGTCGCGGTATGGAGTCGGATCCCGGCTTCGTAATGGAGCTCGGCCGCGTAGAGGCGGACCCGGCGTGGCATCAGCGCGTGGCTCCCCGCTCATGCAGCATCTGGAGCGCGATATCGCGGTAGATCAGGCTCGCATCGACGAACTCGTTGATCGGCACGAATTCATTCGGCTTGTGCGCCACCGCGAGAGTGCCGGGACCGAGCACGATGCCTTGCGCTCCCACCGAGCGGAAATGGACGAGATCGCAACCGCCTTGAAAGCCGGCGGGATGGGGGTCGACCACCCCGTGATTGGCCGCGGCAAGCAGCGCCGCCCTGACGATCGGATGATCGGACGTCGTCTCGGTGGCGCCGCCAGTGGTCGGCTTGAAGCTGGCGATCGTGGCCGCCACGCCGTGTTCCGCCCGGGCGCGGGCGAGCAGCGCTTCGATCTCCTGGATGACGGTCGCCTCGTCCTCGCCCGGCACCATGCGGCGGTCCATCATGAATTCGCAGCGGTCGGGAACGACGTTGTCGGCGTGGCCGCCCGAAATGCGGGTGACGGTGAGGCTCGCCGAGCCGACCAGCGGATGCCGACGCTGCGCGACGATGTGATGATGGTCCTCGATCATGGCGAGCAGACGTGCCGCCTTCAGGATGGCATTGACGCCGAGCTCGGGGGTTCCCGAATGAGCGGTCTGCCCGCTCACCCGCACGATGGGTCGCAAACTGCCCTTGTGCGCGGTGACCGGAATGTTCGAGGTTGGTTCGCCGATCACCGCCAGGTCGATTTTTGGGCGGCGCTCGACATAGGCCTTGGCACCGCGGCTCTCGACTTCCTCGTCGGCGACAAAGGCCGCGAGCAGCGTCCCGCTCCAGCGCCGGCGCCCGGCGACGAGCATCTCGATCGCCTCGAGCATGGCGGTGATCGGTCCCTTGGCATCGCAGGAGCCTCGTCCATAGAGTCGACCGTCGCGTTCGACGAGAGAGAATGGATTGGATGCCCAGCCGTCGCCGGCCGGGACGACGTCGATATGCGAGTTGAAAGCGAAGACCGGGCCGTTGCCGTTCTCGAGCCGGCCGATCACATTGGCCCGGCCGGCCTCGATCTCGTCGAGCTCGACCTCAAGACCCATAGCGGCGAGCAGGCTGGCGAGATAACGGGCGGCCTCGATCTCCTGTCCCGGCGGGTTTTCCGTGTTGAGCGCCACCAGATTTTCGAGGCGGTGGCGCATCCGTGTCGTGTCGGGCAGGGTACTCATCATCGCCTCTAATGCAGGATCTGCTGCAGGAATTTGCGCGTGCGCGGATGGACCGAGTCGGTAAAGAACCGGTCGGCGGGCGCGTCCTCGACGATCTCGCCGTGGTCCATGAACACGATATGATCGGCGGCGCGGCGCGCGAAGCTCATCTCGTGGGTGACGACGATGCTGGTCATGCCTTCATCGCTGAGCTCCAGCATGACGTCCAGCACCTCCTTGATCATCTCCGGGTCGAGCGCCGATGTCGGCTCGTCATAGAGCATGAGCTTCGGGTTCATCGCGAGCGCGCGGGCGATCGCCACCCGTTGCTGCTGACCGCCCGACAGTTCGTCCGGGAAGGCTTCCGCCTTCTCCGGGATATGTACCTTGGCAAGGAGCTCGCGGCCGCGCTCGTAGGCGTCGCGAGCTCGCATGCCGCGTACTTTCATTGGCGCGAGGGCGATGTTCTCGAGCGCCGTTAGATGCGGGAAGAGTTCGAAGTTCTGAAACACCATTATTGCGGCCCATGAATTCGATCGTGCCGCGATCGATGTTTTCCAGGAGATTGACACAGCGCAGCAGCGTCGACTTGCCGGAACCGGAAGGTCCGATGATGACGACCGACCGGCCGCTTTGAACTTCGAAGGATATTTTCTTGAGGATGACCGAATGACCATAGGACTTCTGAAGGCCGCGAACCGACAGCAGCGCGGAGCTCTCAAGGGCAAGTCGATCATTCATCGAATTCTCGCTTCACTGCTGGTGAGACCGAGCAGGCGTTGGGTGAGCGATAGTGGCTGCTTGGACTGCCGGCGGCCGCGTCGGCTTGCCCATTTTTCGATCCACGATTGAGCGATCATGAAGATGGTCGTGAAGATGAGGTAGTAGATGCCGGCGGTGGAAAGCGCTTCGAGATAGCGGAAGTTTGCGCTCGCGGTCTGGTTCGCCACGAGCAGGAGCTCCTCCACCGCAATGACTGACACGAGCGCGCTCAACTTCAGCATTCCGATGAACTGATTGCCGACGGGCGGGATGATGATGCGTGCCGCCTGCGGCAATACGATGTAGCGCATGACCTGCCAGTCGCGCAGGCCAAGCGCGCGACCCGCTGTCCGTTGGCCGCGCCCGACCGCCTGGATACCCGAGCGCATGATCTCTGCCATATAGGCGCCCTCGTTGAGGCCAAGGGCGAGGACGGCGCTGGTGAAGCCCGAAAACAGGATGCCGAAGCTGGGCAGCACGTTGAAGACGAAGATCAGCTGGAACAGCACGGGCGTGCCGCGGAAGAGCCAGAGATATGTCAGGGCGACGCCACGCACCGGCGCGAAGCGGGCTTCCTCCATCAGCGCTAGAATGAGGCCGACCGCCATCCCGATCAGCAGCGAGACGGCCGTGATGAGCAGCGTCATCTCCGCCCCATCGACGAAGGGATCCGAGATAAGATAGTCGAGGATCAAATACGGCGAGTCCAAGGGCCTAGCCTCTAGCCGAAGCGCGATGCCGCCCGCAAGGCGGCGTCGCGTTCTCGTGGAATTACGTTCCCGTTAGAAGAGGCTTCCGCTCGCCGGCAGCTTATACTTCTTCATGAGAGAGGCGTAGGTGCCGTCTTTCACGACCACCTGCATGGCCTGCTCGATTGCTTGTTTCATCTCGGTGTCGCCCTTGCGCACGGCGATGCCGATTTGGGTGTTGGCCTCGAAGGTCTTGCCGGCAATCTGATAGATGTCGGGCAACTGCGTTACGAGCTCGATGGCGCCCGGCGTTGAGTCGAACTCGGCATCGGCGCGCCCCTGACGGAGCGACAGCGCCGAATCCTGGGCGGTCGGCAG